>SESH01035354.1_pt1 | contig 16030 bp, 13 predicted proteins | sample 3171561 | NCBI WGS metagenome assembly SESH01 (sample SAMN10866947, study PRJNA518727) | freshwater metagenome | biome: subpolar coniferous forest; feature: holomictic lake; material: water; isolation source: holomictic Lake 442 2011 16.5 m and 2014 13 m | place: Canada: near Kenora, Ontario
ACACGCCAGCCATAGTTCCTTGGAACTAGACACTCCATCCATTAACATGGCCGCATTGACATGCCAGCACCCGATACAACCATGACCAGCACCCCGACTCCCAGAGAACGGCTTGAGAAGCCCACCCTGATCTATCCGTTCCCGAATGCACCCGAGGCCGGCAAGACGATCACGGTGGTGCCGGGCGTGGTCTGGATGCGCATGCCGCTCCCTTTTGTTCTCACGCACATCAACGTCTGGGCCATCGAAGATGACACCGGCTGGGCCATCGTGGACACCGGCATGCGCACCGATGAGACTCTGGCAGCCTGGCGTGAACTGTTTGCCAACGCAACTGAGCAGCGACCCTTGACGCGCGTATTTGGCACCCACATGCATCCGGACCATATCGGCATGGCTGGCTGGTTGACGCGCAAGTTCAAGTGCCAGCTATGGATGACGCAGCTCGAATACCTGAACTGCCGTGTGCTGACCGCAGACACGGGGCGCGCCGCGCCGGAGGATGGCGTGATGTTTTACCGCCGCTCTGGCTGGAGCGATGAGTCGATCGAAAAGTACCAGACCCGCTTCGGTAACTTTGGCAAAGGCGTCCATGCCCTGCCCGACAGCTATCGTCGCATCAGGGATGGCGAAGAAATCCGGATCGGCGCCAACAACTGGCGTGTCGTCGTCGGCACCGGCCACTCGCCCGAGCATGCCTGCCTGTATTGCGAGAGTCTGAAGTTGCTGATCTCGGGCGACCAGGTCTTGCCCCGCATTTCATCCAACGTCTCGGTGCACCCGACCGAGCCGGACGCCGACCCGATGCAGGACTGGTTGCAGTCACTGGCCAAACTGAAACGCGAAGTACCCGACGATGTGCTGGTACTGCCTTCGCACAACGAGTGTTTTCGCGGGCTGCACGCGCGCCTGGACTACCTGGCTGCGTCCCAGCAGCGCACGCTGGACCGACTGCGCAAGACGCTGCAGGAGCCGCGCCGTGTCGTAGACGTGTTTGCCGCCCTCTTTGGTCGCGGCATTGACGAGACTGATACCGGGCTGCTGAATCTGGCCACGGGCGAGAGTGTGGCCTGCCTCAACTATCTGATGCACCGGGGTGAAGTCCACCGTGAGATCGATGCCGGCGGCGTGGCCCGCTATCAGGCAATCTGAAGGGCGGGGTCACAAGCTTTGACGCAGTACCGCAAGCGCCGCCTCAAAATCAAACTGCTGTACCTTGAGGGTCAGGTCGTTAGCGGCGTCACCCATGCCGCTGAGCAGCAGTGCCTGGTTCGCCGCAACCATGGCAATGGCCGCCGCATCGTTGTGTACCAGCAACTGTTCCAGTTCTGCCAAGACGGCGCCCCGCACCAAGGGGTCGCCAGGGGCCGTCGGCGACGGCATTTGCTCGGGCGCGGCCGCTGCCGGCAACAGGTCAGCCAAAGCGTGCGCCGTGTCAAGCATGGTCTGCAGGTCGGGCTCAAAGTCGGCAACCACGACCACGGCGCCCTGTGGCAGGCGCATACAGTGTTCGATATGTTCGGCACTGCTGGCGATCTGCAACAGTCCCAGGGTTGCCGCTGCGCCCTTGATACGGTGGGCAATCTGTAGCGCCGTCTCGCTGTCCTGAGCGATCAATGCCGTGCGCAGTGCAGCCACTTCATCCCCATTGGACTGGGCAAAATGGCGCAACATGTTGCAATACTTGAGCGTGTTGCCCAGCAGCACCCGCAAGCCTTGCGCCACGGAAATACCGGGTAATGCAGCCAGTCGTTCCAACACCCGCGCTTCGCTGGCGTCCGCCAGCGAAGCAGACGGCTGCGGCATGATCGGCGCCACCGGAGTCGCTCGCGCGGGCAGCCACTTCAGCAAGGTGGCGTAGAGCAGGTCTGGCTCTACCGGCTTGGCGATGAAATCATTCATGCCCGCATGAATGCAAGCCAGTCGGTCCTCGCTGAAAACGTTGGCGGTCATCGCCAGAATCGGCTTGCTTGCCCATCCTGGCAGGGTGCGAATGGCGCGGGTAGCCTCGATGCCGTTCATCCCGGGCATCTGCATGTCCATCAAAATCATGTCGTACGATTGCGCCTGCACCCTGGCCACCGCCTCCCCGCCATCTGCTGCCGTATCGACTTCCAGCCCCGCTGCGTGCAGCAGTTCCAGCGCCACTTCACGGTTGATTGCATTGTCTTCGGCCACTAACACGCGAGCTGCGTGGTGGTGCGCGCGCAAGCGTGTCAGAACATCCGTGGCGTCGTCAGCGATGCTGACGGGCGACGCCCCCTGGCCGTGTTGCAGGCAGGCAGTGAACCAGAAGGTGCTGCCCACCCCCAGCGTACTGATGACGCCAGCCTCGCCGCCCATCAGCGCAGCGATTCGCTGGGTAATGACAAGGCCGAGCCCGGTGCCACCGTACCGGCGCGAGGTCGAACTGTCGGCTTGTTCAAAAGCCTGGAACAAGCGGCTCAGCTGGTCGGGCGCGATGCCAATGCCGCTGTCCTGCACCTCCAAGCGCAGCTTCAGCGCCGTTGCGCTGTCTTCCAGCACCATGGCGCGCAGGTGAATGACACCTTTTTCGGTGAACTTGACCGCGTTGCTCACCAGATTGAGCAGTGCCTGGCGCAGCCGCATCGCGTCGCCACGGAGCCACGAGGGCACCGCATCCAGCGTTGTTTCGATACGCAATCCCTTGGCCTGGGCCGACGATGCGATGAGCGAAATGACGCTGTCAATAAGCTTCCCCAGGTCGAAGTTGGCACTTTCGAGTTGCAGCTTGCCCGCTTCGATTTTCGAAAAATCAAGAATGTCATTGATGACGGACACCAGGTGCCGCCCCGCGTTCTCGATCTTGTCAAGCCACTCGGACTGCGCCGCAGTGACGCCGCCCTGCCGCAGCAGATGGGTGAACCCGACAATGGCATTCATCGGGGTACGGATCTCATGGCTCATATTGGCCAGGAAGTTGCCCTTGGCCACGCTGGCTGCCTCGGCCTGCTTGCGCGAAATACCCAGTTCAAGGGTGCGGTTTTCCACCAATTCTTCCAGATGGTATCGGTGTCTATCGAGTTCCTCACCGATCCGCTTTTTCTCGGTGATGTCATCCTTCACCGCAACATAGTGGGTAACCGCTCCATCGGACTGGCGCAGCGGTGTGAGGATCGCGAACTCGTCATACTCCGTGCCGTCCTTTCTGCGGTTGTTCAACTGGCCCCGCCACATCTGGCCCTTGCTCAGTGCGTCCCACATGGCCGCGTAGGTTTCGGGCGGTGTCTTTCCCGATTGCAACAAGCGCGGATTTTTACCGATCAATTCCTCGCGGCTGTACCCGCTCGAATCGATGAGGGTCTGATTCACGTATTCAATGTGGGCCTTGATATCGGTGATGAGAATGGACTCGGGACTTTGCTCCACCGCCTGGGAAAGCTTGCGCAGCTGATCGTCGCTGGCCCTGCGCTCGGTCACGTCGGACATGATCGCGGTGGTAAACCAGCCTTCGCTGCTGTCCCACCTGGCAAGTGTGAATTGCACCGGAAACTCACTGCCGTCCCGGCGCAAGCCATAGAGTTCGATCGACTGACCCTTGTGGCGCATTTCTGCACCGGCCCGGATGCGGTCCATTCCGGACCGATGCCCTGCGCGATAACGCTGCGGTATCAGCAGCGTCAGCGGCTGCCCGGTGACCTCTGCTTCTGCATACCCGAACATGAGCTGCGCGCCCCGGTTCCAGCCGGCGATATTTCCCGCGCTGTCGCTGGTCACGATCGCATCAACGGCTGTCTGCATGATCGCCCGGTTGCGCGACTCGCTCGTGGCGAGTGCCGCCACCGCCTTCTGGTGCGCGCTCGCAACGGCATAGTTATCCATGGCAAAGCTGATGTCTGCCGCCATATCAACCACCAGCTTGCACACCTGGGGATCAAAAGCATTCAATTCGGCGGCATACAGACTCAACGCTCCGACGACCACACCGCCGCGGCGCAAGGGCAACGATGCCGAGGCGGCCCATGCGCTGCGCGCGCCGCGTTCGTGCCAGGGTGCAGTGCGCGGGTCATTCTGATAATCCTGACACCAGATCGGCCGGTTTTCCCGGATCGACGATGCCGTGGGCTCGCCGGCGGATGGATCCAGTGAATAGTGACTGTCACCCCAGTATTCCTTGCCTTCGCCGAAGGATGCAAGCGGCCTGATCTGCCGGCCGGTGTCATCGACGAGTCCGATCCACGCCATTCTCAAGCCACCATATTCCACCAGGTCGCGGCAGATTTGCGCAAACAAAGTTTCTTCGCTAACGCAGCGCACGATCGCCTGGTTGCATTGGCTTAACGTGGCGTAGAGCCGATTGAGCCGTTCAATCGCTTGTTCGTTCCGTTTACGTGCGGAGACATCGCGCACGATGGCCTGTATGTGCGGTTTACCCTTTAAATCAAGCCGGTTGAGCGAGACCTCGGCGGGGAAAGGTGTTCCGTCGACCCGGCAGTGTGTCCATTCGAAGGTTTGGGGCTCGCCTGCGAAGGCCAGATCAATTCTCTTGATCGCCTCTTCCTCGGAAGAACGCCCATCGGGCTGCATCGGCGGTGAAACCATGACCGGGTTTGAGCCAAGAATTTGCTCGCGAGTGCAGCCAAATACACACAGCGCTGCTGCGTTGCAATCAATCCAGCTGCCATCCACGAACAACAGGTGGGCATCCGTCGTAGTCTCGAACAGGACGCGGTATTTCAACTCGTTCTCGCGCAGCGCCATGGCCGCAGCCTCGGCCTTGCCGCGAGCGGCGATGGCGTCTGCCATCAGATTCAGCGTCGCCAGCCCTGCCTTGTGCTGCATCTCGACAGTGGCGGCCTGGTGCTGGGCCAGCCGTGCCGCGCTCTCCTGTTCCTGAGCTAGCGCCAGCTTGCGCTCGGAGAGGTCGCGCATGAAGGCACTGAAGAAAACGAGCCCGCCAGACTCCCAGTTCGTCAGCGTGAGTTCCAGCGGAAACTCAATGCCATCGCGTCGCCGCCCGGTCAATTCAACTGATTTGCCGATGATTGTTTTTTCAGCATCGACGGCAAACCTGCTCAGACCGGCAGCATGCTGCGCGTGGTACCTTTGCGGCATCAGCAGCGTCAACGGGCGCAGCATGACTTCGGCCGCCGCGTAGCCAAACATGCGCTCGGCGCTGCGGTTCCAGCCCACGATACGGCCCTCGCGGTCGCTTGTGACAATGGCGTCCACGGCAAATTCTGATACCTGCCGAGCTCGAGCCTCTTCATCAAGCAACTTGCTTTCAGCGCTGGCCCGGGCCAAGGCGAACCGGTTCGATGCCAGCAGGGACACCGCGAGAACGATCAGGCTCAGCACCATGCCACCCGAAATAACTGCGTAAGCGAAGTCAGACACGCTTTGGTATTGCAGACGCGACTCTCGGACAGTTTTCTCCAAATCAAGCTCTAGCTGGTCGATTTCCCCACGGAAGACGGCGATCAGTTGCGTCCCGTGGATAGTCAGTTCGGGGTCAAGGTCGGGTTGTGCTTGTCGCGCCCTCATAACGCCATCAAACCACTGCAGAGCCTGCGCTGCCGTCACCTCGACGCCTGCCAAGCGGGCCTGTTGCCGTGGGTCGGCGAGTTTCATTTGGCGCAACACCTGCAAGCGTGCCTGAGCAGAGCGTTGCGACTCGTTCTGGAGTATCCGCATCGCGTCATCGCCAGTCAGAACGTAGGCTCGCTGGCGACTCAGGGCATCGATCACATCGTGGTCAAGGGCATCCACTTGCCACCGAACCAGTTCTTGTTGCGTCACTTGGTCGTTGAGGTGCGTCAGATGGTTCTGCACGCGCATCGTCGTGAGGCCCACTATCACCAGCAAGCCCAAACCGGCACCATACGTGGCCGTATTGCGTCCACTGAGCACCCAGCCTTGGGGCACTTGCCGCCACGCTGTGAAAGTGGTGGCAGCACCCAAGGCAGTAAACAGGAGCGCGGTGTGGACCGCCATGACGGTCTTGCCCCACCAGCCGAAAGCCCCGAGTATGGGCGTGAAGTAGGTCAAAAGCGCTGCGCACGCCAGGATCAATGTTAGTGCGCCCAATACTGACGAAATCAACAGCGTTGCCGTCGTTCTGCGCCGCAGGCGGGCGAAAGATGCGCCGACCGCCAGCAGCAGAAAGCACAGCGCGGTCTCCGGCGCCATCCGGCCCGGGTTTGACGTGGCGACAGTGCCCACCGGCTCCGGGAATAGCCATTGGTCGAAGCCCGGATTCCAGGCAAAGAAGTATTCACCCAGCGTCAGCAGACCGATCAGGCCGGTCAACCATCGCAAACCGCGGGCAAGGTGCAGACGGTGGGCCGCATCTGCATGCCTGAACCGCGCCGCCGACATTTCGGGAAGCTGCAGTGCGACTCCGATCAGGATGAAGGAGGCAGCCGCGTTCGGCTTCATCGAGACCCAGACCGGCAGGATGCTCTTGAGCGCGGGAATATCGAACGCCCAGCCAATCAGTACCACGCCACCCGCAAGCACTGCGGCGGCGCACGCCGCCGACACGAAAATGGTCGATGACATTGATGCGTGACTGTCGCGCTCGCATGCCACGGGATTCATGGGGGAACCTTCGACTGGGTGTCGGCGAAGTCCACCTCATACGGCGCTACCAGCCCGAGTTGGCGCGACAGTGCATTGACCTCCTGCTTGAGGCCAATCATCACCAACTCGCGGTCGACTGCGGCAGTGTTGAAGAGAGTCAGTTCGGCGTTTTGTTTGCGCAGTGCGTCCTGCTCATTCTTGCGCTCGGTGATGTCGATTGAGAAACCCGCCAGCAGGTTCCTGCCTGCCGAGGCAATCGGAAACTTGATCGTGGTGTAGCTTCGACCATTCAAATCCTCTTCCAGCGTTACCAGCTTACCTCGGCTCACCACAGTCCAGTCGTCAGCGCTCATCTTCGCGGCAAACTCGGGCGGAAACAATTGCGCCATGGTCTTGCCCACCATATCCTTCCCTTCCAAGCCGATCATCTGCTGAAAACTGTCACTGGCGCCCAGCACCCGGGATTCGGTGCTGGTCACCTCTTTGATAAAGGTGTGAACCGGTGTGTATTTCAAAAAAAGCGAAATTAACTCGCCGCTTTGGCGCAGCGCAAGTTCGGTCGTCTTGCGTTCGTTGATGTCGTTCACGGCGATGTGCAACAAACGCTGCCCGGTTTCGTCCTGCGCCAGCGTGACGGACAGTTCAACCCACACCGTTGCACTATCACCACCCTGGACCCCTGTATTGACCTGACGCAATCGCAGCTCGCACGTCTGCGGCGTGCCACTCTCCAGCAGCAGCTTGCGCACCAAGTACCAGTTGTCCCTGTCGGGTTGAAAGACAAAGTTGGTGAACGGGCGCTTGCCGGCGAGCCTGCTGTGCGCCTCGCCCAGCATGTTCGCCAGCGTCAGGTTGGCCTGCACGATGAGGCCTGCCTCATTCACGCTGCAGTAGCCCACGGGTGCCAGGTTGTACAGGTCGACGTAGCGTGCGCGTGAAGCGTCCAGGGCATTGTTGGCACGGCGCAACTCTTCGTTCTGCAGTTCCAGTTCGACCTGGTGCACATGCAACTCATGCAACAGGCGTCGGGTCTCTGGTGTCTCGGAACCCTGTGCTGGTGAATTTGAGGGGCTCTGAGTTAAGGTCGCCTCCGCCTGAGCGCGGCTGCTTTGCCTGTCATGGGGGTCAGGGCTGCTGGGCATGATGCTCCTCGACTTATCACTCACTTATCGTTCGGCCGGTGCCTGCACGGCACTCATCGCCAGCACAATCGGCCCGGGCTGATGTGTCATTGGCCAGGCTCTCGGTAGCGTTCTGCGATGGCGGAAAACTCGTCGAAACCGGCGAGAAAAACATCGGTCATGTCAGGGTCAAAGTGTTTGCTGCGCCCCGCAGCGATGATCTCGCGCGCCTGCGCATGCGACATCGCGGGCTTGTAGATGCGCTTGGAGATCAGTGCGTCGAATACATCGGCCACGGCCATCAGTCGGGCGGAAACGGGAATGGCGTCTCCAGCCATGCCGTCCGGATAGCCACTGCCATCCCAGCGTTCATGATGCCAGTGCGCAATTTCCTTGGCCAGGGACAAAAACTCAAGATGAATTTCTATGTCGCGCTCCGCCTGTTCGATGGCGTCACTGCCGAGTTTGGCGTGGGTCCGCATGATGGTCATTTCAGCGGCCGTGAGTTTGCCGGGTTTAAGCAGAATATGATCCGGAATGCCGACTTTCCCAATGTCGTGCAATGGCGCGGAGCGGCTCAAAAGGTCAATGTAACGGTCGCTCAGTGTGCTTGCAAAACGAGCGTTCTGGCGTAGCCCGAGCGCCAGGTGCTGCACATAGCCCTGGGTGCGCAATATGTGACGACCCGTTTCGGGGTCGCGGGTCTCAGCCAGATGCGCCAGGGCCCGGATGCTGACCCGCTGGGTGAGGTCATTCTCCGTCATTCGTCGACCCACCTCTGCCTCCAGCGCCGTGTTCTGGTCGGACAGCCAATCCCGTGCTTTTTTGGCTTCCAGTTGAGTCTTTACGCGTGCCAGCACAAGCATGGGTGTGATCGGCTTGGAGATGTAGTCGGCCGCGCCCAATTGCAAGCCGCGCTCTTCGTCTTGCACGCCATCGAGTGCGGTCAGAAAAATCACCGGAATGGCGCGGGTTTGCGGGTCGCTGCGCAGTTGGGCCAGCACGGCGTAACCGTCCATCTCCGGCATCATCACGTCTAGCAGAATCAGATCAGGTCTGGGTTGCGTCTGGGCGATGCGCAAGGCGGTCGCCCCATTGATCGCTGCCTGGACCCGAAACTCGGGGCGCAGTACGCCGTGCAACACGCTAAGGTTGTCGGATGAATCGTCAACGATGAGGATGGTGGCGTTGCATGCAGTGGCCATGAGACATCATACCCAGATCACCATGGCTTGGGTATCTGCAAGAAGCCCCTGATCATCAAGTGCCTCAGCACGCTGCAGACCCTGCCCTGCTTCAAAGCAGACCGTTCTCCGCGGCCATGACGGCTGCATGGACGCGCGAGCTGACTCACGGTATCTTGATCCTGCCATTCGCAATCTTGATCGAAACGAAAGACGGGCGCGGATGTTGAAACCGGTGATGCTGTCGCTTCTGCGGCCCGCGGGTGGTCCAGCTCTGTGCCTTCCATTTTGGTTTGTGGAGTCGGGACGGCAGTGCCAGCAGGCTCCACAAGCGATGTCTGAGCCGGTCGGCTGGAAGCTGCAGGATGAACGCTCGTCCGATTCTTTGATTCAAACTCGGATCCAGATTCTGTTGTGCCAGGGCGGCCACCTTTTCCAGTTCCAGCGCGGCGCTGCATTTTTGCCATTCACTGTTTGGATGGGTTTGCTCCACCGGCTGCGGGACCAGCGTCGCGTCGCCGCCATCTGCATCCAAAAACCGAAGCAGCTTCCTGCCGACCTGTGCCTTGATGGCGGTGCTGTAAAAGCATTCCTGGCCATCGTCGCGCCCATTCAAGCGCAGATTCGTCAAGGCCTGATGCTCAAGCAGCGTAATGAGTTCATCATCAAGGTGATGAGTGAGGCTCGAATTCAAGTCAGAGAGTGATCATCACGAACGGCACGCGTGCGGACCTTGTTTGCTGACTCATTGGGGCACAGTGCCTCAGTCGTGCGCACCCATATCCACCGCCTTGCAGGCCAGTCGCACTACTTTCGGAATGGGTCGGGTGGCGGTGCGGTAATTGATGATATTGCGCCGCGACATACCCAGTGTGTCAGCCGCTTTGCTGGCCGAAAAACCGTGCTGCATCATCCATGCATCAAAGCTGCGCGCGCCGTCATCTGCCTGCTCGGCGGCGAGTCGGTAAACCGTGGTTGCCGCTATCGACAACGGGCCTTCATCGTCCCATGTCAGGCCGCTACCCCATTCCTCGATAGCAACACGGGGAAACAGATCCGCATCGCGCAGAGGTTTGAGGCTTTTGAACCCGGCCACGAATTCGGCCAGATCAACGTCGGCGCTCCAACCGTCCTCAAAGCAAAGGTTCAGGCGCATGTCGCCAAGCGCCGTGGCCTTGGTAATTCGGGGAAGTTTTTCACGCATAGTCATGCTCCATTGAGTTTGTCCCATTCGGCCTGAATCAGTGGTTTATTGGCCAGCGCCCAAGCTATCGCCTTGGCAAGCAGTTTTCGATTTGCGCAGCCCGCAAGCTCGGCCATGGTTGCCAGATCAACTGCCGAATCACCAAAACAGCAGCCTCGCTAAGGCACGCCCTGGCATTACCGCCTGCCGCCAGCGTAGTCAGGTCTTCTGTGCTGGTGACGCACTATCAAAATTCGAATATTGTTTTCCTGAGGGCGATAGACAACGGAGTAAGGGAAAAACTTCAAAGGATAGCTTCTCCGTCCACGGTAGTTGGTGTACCGAAGGCAGGGTGGCGTACCAAAAGCGCGACGACACGTTCGAACTCGTCAAGAAAGCGCCCTGCTACCGCAGCACCGGCTCGTTCACGGTAAAAATCGAGGGCATCGGCTACATCGCTTTGTGCCCCTGGATGGAGCGAATAGCTCATTGATTAAGTCTGGCTCGAAGCTGTCCAATGGCTTGCTGGCCGGGTACGGTGGCTACCAGACCGGATTCAAGTTCCGACTCCCTTCGATCGGCCTCCAATTCCCACGCTTGCTCGACTGCGCTATCTGTGTCAATGCTTGAAATGAGCCGCTCGAACAAGCGTGACCGATCGGCTGGGGCCAATTGAAGAACCTCGGCTTCCAGAACTTCCAGGTTAGTTCTCACGGCGACCTCCGGTGATGGTAAATGCTTGATGGTTCACAGTTTGCCACAAACCTGTGTAACGACATGGCAAACCCTACCCACTGCAATGGCGGCGTACTGGTCATGACTGCTTGCGAGCACAGGGTCCAACTTCAGTATCGGAAACGAGTGCCCGCTTGCGATGCCTTGCCGAAATTGTCGACGCTGGGTTGAACTTCGCTTTTGGGCACCAATCGGGCATCCACAAGAAGGCCCTGATCATCAAGTGCCTCAGCACGCTGCAGACCCTGCCCTGCTTCAAAGCAGACCATTCTCCGCGGCCATGACGGCTGCATGCACGCGCGAGCTGACGTCGAGTTTGCGAAGGATATGTTGCACGTGGATCTTGACCGTCGTTTCGGCGATTCCGTGTTCTCTGGCAATTTCCTTGTTGCTGGCACCACGCGCGATGCCACGCAGAATATCGAGTTCACGCGGGGACAGGCTGGCAATCGGGGCCTGTCCGGCAGAGGCGATTCCGGCCGGAGCTACCACGTCGGCCCGCGCCGCACCACGGTAAGCCGAAACCAGTTTGCTCGTCATCTCTGGCGCCACCACACTGTCACCCTGCATGGCACGTTCAATCGCCTGCGTCAACGCATCACCTTCGATGGTCTTGAGCAGGTAACCGGCAGCTCCGCCACGCAGAGCCGCGGCCAGGTCGCTTTCGTCTTCGCTGACGGTCAACATGATGATGCGGGCCTTGGGTGCCGCTTCGCGCAGGGCTGGCAAGGCGTCAACACCGTTGACCCCGGGCAAATGGTTGTCCAGCAGAATCAGGTCGGGCTGCAGTTCCTGCGCCCTGCGCAGCGCCTCACCGGCGTCAGCGGCATCACCAACGACGCTCAGGTGCGGATCGCGCGCCAGCAAAGCCGTCAGGCCACGACGAAACAGCGTGTGGTCGTCCACGACCAGAATGCGGATGAGAGGCAGATTGGAGGTTTGCATGGCGCTGTTCAGGCCGCAGTGGCACCGGCTTGTTGCGATACTGTCGATGCTCTTTGCGCTGGATGCGCATGAGGCCGCAATGTAAGAATAATGGAACTGCCATGCCCTGGCGTCGATATGACCTCGACCTCGGCGCCTATGCGCTGCGCCCGTTCCGCCATGATGCGAAGCCCGACATGGGTTTCGTCGAGCTGGTCACCCCCTGGTACAAACCCGACGCCATCGTCGCGCACTTCGAAACGCCAGGCAGGTTGCTGTTGCACATCGAGCCAGACCTGGGAGGCACGCGCATGTTTGCGAACGTTGGACAAGGCCTCCTGCACAATGTGCAGCACCTGTATCTGCAAGTCGGGTGACAGCGGCATGCCCTGGCCCTGCATGCTCAAGGTAGCCCTCATGCCGCTTTGATGTTCAAATTTTCGCAGCGTGGTTTCCAGCGCAGGTGCAATGTCCTCCGTGTTGGTGCGGGTGCGAAAGTGCAGCAGCAACTCGCGCACATCACCGTAGCTCTCGCGCACGCCCATGTCAATTTCTTCCAGAACCTTACCAATTTCCACGGCGTTGCCGGACTGCACCGCGTCGCGCATCAGTTGCACCTGGATTTTCAGGAACGCGAGCGATTGGGCAATAGAGTCGTGCAGTTCGCGCGCCAGCAGATGGCGCTCCTGCGATACAGCGGCTTCTTTTTCGAGCGAGTTGAGCCGCAGGTTCTCCATGGCACCGGCCAGGTGGCTGCCGAGTGCTTCGAACAACGAGCGCTCGGGCGTCGACAGACTGATTCTGGCGTGGTAGAAAAGATCCACTTCACCCATCAGATGATCGTGCAGACTGACCGGGATGGTAACCACAGTTTCAAAACCGGCCCGGCTGCAATTTTTCCGCGGCGCATCGCCTGCATCCCGAATTGGAATGACCAGCAGGCCGCTTCCAGCGGCATAGGCACCGCAGTGGCACGCTCCCTTGTCAACACATAACTCGTCGTTCACCATGCTGTCAGGCAGGCCATGGGCTGCGAGCATCAGGTAGCGCTGATTGTCCTGGTCAGACCAGCGCACGGCAACGCCGTCAGCATGGGCAATCCGGGCAACATTCTTCGCGAAACCTTGTGCCAATTCATCAAGCGATGTTGCTTTTGCCACCAGCGCGGTAACCTCGTACAGGCTTTCCAGGCGTTCATGCTTTTCTTGCAGTTGCGTCGTCTTTTCGGCTACCTTTTGCTCGAGGTTGCGATACATCGATTGCAGCTTGCCTGCCATGTCATTGAAGCCGTCTGCCAGGGTCCCGAACTCGTCGCTGCTGCCACTCTCGACCCGGGCATCAAAGTCACCTGCCTGAATCTTTTCAATGGCCTGCTTCAATTGCCCGACCGGCTCCAGCACAAACAGATAACCGGTGTAGATCAAAACGCTGGAGCCCAGAATTGCCATCCCCAGCAGGCTCATCTGCAGCAGATGCAGCAGTGCGGTCCAGCGTGCCATGTGCGACTCGATCGCTGTGACAAACGCATCGATGTGCGAGGCAAAGGTGACGGTGTGGACACGCAGGTCCTGCAGTGCGCTGGGATGGGAGTCGATCCAGCGAGTACGAAAAAGAGCCCAGTCCTGCTCGACAATGTCAAAGTGCGCATGCACGCTGTCGTCCCAGGGCACAAACAGGGGTCGTTCGGGGTCACCGCTGCGCAAGGTGGCCAGGCTCTCATTGAACTCCTTTACCTGGTCTGGCAGGGCGGCGGTCTCGCTGGTGCCAATCGAGAGTGCCATCCGGTACGACTGCATGCGCATGCGCCCCGCTTCGTTCACCGCGGCGGCGCCACCGTCGAGTTGCCAGGAGACCCACAAGGTAGCCGCGGTGGAGAGCAGGGCAAGCACAAGAAAGGGCAGGCCTACCAGTGCCAGTTTGGAGCCAAGGCTCCAACGTGCCGGATGTGAACTCATGTCTTGACTAAGCTTGCTCCATTCAAATCAGCCCGAGACTGGCCGAGCGCGTCAATGCCACGCCGACGATATAGGCCACCGTGAGCAGCGCCCCCAGGAACGCACTGCACTGCACTGCGCGGCTGGCGCCTGGCCGCAAGGCCAGGCTGCCCAGGCCAATGTACACGAGCAGGGCCACCACTTTAGCGCTTAACCAGTTTTGCGCCAACGGGAACTGCTGGCTCCAGCAGGCCAGGCTGATAGCGGCGCCCAGCAGCACCGTGTCAACCAAATGCGGCGCGATGCGCAACCAGCGCCACTGGCGCCATGGCCATCCTGCCGTCTGACAGGTGCCGCGCACAAGGAACAGAGTGATGCTCAGGGCAGCACAGCTCACATGAAGATGGCGCACAAAGAGGTAGTCCATCGTTCTACCCGTCCTTCCCATCCAGGCGGGTCTGCGTCAGCCAGGGCGTATAGACAAACACATAGATGGCAAACGCCACACTCCAGGCGGCTGCCGCACCGGTCAGCCAGACCAGCAACAGATCGGGCCAAAGCAGGGGCAGCAATACCCGCAGTGCCGCGGCCACGGACACCAGGACATAGGCCAGAACTTCAGCTGGCGCCACCTGCAATGTGCGTCCGGTATGCCCTCGGGCGGTTCGCGTGATCATGCCGATGATCAGGCCTCCGGTGGTACCGACGGCCAGCGCGTGCAGGCCCAGTGACACCGCAAGCAGATGGATCTGCGCCAGTGCCAGCAAGCCCAGTCCGATCGGTATCCAGGCGTAGGACAGGTGAAGGATCCACAGGATCGGGCGCTGCTTTGTGAGCAGCGGTTTCCAGCGCCATTGGCGCCATACGTGCGCCGCTGCTGCCAGGCCCAGCGCCAGCGAGGTGACCGCAGCCGGCGCGGTGAGCACCCAAAGCAGCAGGCCCAAGGCGGTCAGCCCCAGAGCCGAACGCTCCAGCCAGAGCAGGGTTGTGATTCGCAGGCCCGGGATGGCGCTCATGCTGAAGCCGGGAATCACCCGTCCAGCCATCACACATTCGACCATAACGATCACCGCCAGGGCCGCATGCAGCGCGCTCGTAGGTGCCAGATCCAGCAGACCCAGGACTGACAGGTGGAAGGCGGTGTTCGCTGCGGACAGCAGGAGCAGCAACCCTGCCAGCGGCAGATTGCGGGTATTGTCGGCGCGCAGCAGCAGCCGGACCAGCACCATGGCGACGATGGGAAGCAACAAGGTGTCGAGCACTGCGAAGACAGGATACGGCGCCGTCAGCGCCGCGATTCTGGCGCTCAACCAGAGCAGCGCGAGGGCAGCAAGAGGCCATCCGCGCGGCGTCGCCAGCCCGGTCCACGCCTTCACCGCCGTCAGCAGGAAACCGATGATCACCGCCGACGCGAAGCCCAGCAGCATTTCGTGTGCGTGCCAGAGCAAGGGCGACAGGGCTGGCGCCCAGACCCATTGCCCCAGGAACACCATCATCCAGAGCGGGACGGCGAACGCCGCCAGAACGGCAGCACCCAGGTAGAAGGGACGGAAACCCAGGCGCAGAAAGGCGGCACCCCGGGGCGCCGGGGCGGTGGGTTCGAGGATCTTGAGTATCGGAATGTGGGTCATGGAATTTGATTTACGAAATTGGAAAGCCCGACTCGGCGCTCGGCACCAGATCGGCCAGCGTGACCCGGTCCAGCACCTTCAGGTAGCTTTGCAGGGCCTGATCGAGCACGCCCTTCAGGCGGCAGTGACCAGCCAGTCGGCAGTCGTTGTGAGCGGGGTCAAAGCACTCCACCATCGTGAAATCGGTCTCGGTCTGGCGCACCACATCACCTAGCGCAATGTCTTTGGCAGGTTTGAGAAGCCGCAGGCCGCCACCGCGCCCGCGTGTGGTGGCCAGCAAGCCCTGCTTGGAGAGTTCGACAACGATCTTGGTGAGGTGGCTGCGTGAAATCTGATGCGCCTGGGCAATCTCGGTAATGGTCACGGGCTGCGCTCGCCCTTGGCTGGCAGCGCAATACATGAGCACGCGCAAGCTGTAGTCAGTCCAGCTGGTGAGTTTCATGCGTGACTCCTTCTTCCGATAGGGTACCGGGCGGTTCCGAGTATCGGAGGCACTGACCCGTTAAAGATTCATTTGTAATGAATTTTATAGGAAAACCGAACCGGGACTACAGACTTGCCAGAACGCTGGCACCGGCACTGGCGATCTGCTCGTCCTGCGCCGGCAGCACGCCCGATACGCCAATGGCACCGACGATCTCTCCCCGGTAGAGGATCGGCACCGCGCCCTGCAAGGGCGTGTTGTTGCCGACCGCCGCCAAGGCAATGCGGCCGCCATTGATGGCTTCTTCCATGGCTCTGGAGGGACGTCTGTAGCGCATGGCGGTCCTGGCCT
>SESH01012659.1_pt1 | contig 16027 bp, 12 predicted proteins | sample 3171561 | NCBI WGS metagenome assembly SESH01 (sample SAMN10866947, study PRJNA518727) | freshwater metagenome | biome: subpolar coniferous forest; feature: holomictic lake; material: water; isolation source: holomictic Lake 442 2011 16.5 m and 2014 13 m | place: Canada: near Kenora, Ontario
ACCCAAGCCGCGGACCAGCTCCGCGCCCTCCAATCCGAGACGGCCGCACTCCAGGCCCAGCTGGCCGCGAAGACCGCTGCCGCCGCGGCTGCCGATCAAGCCTCCGCCCGGCTCAAGGAACTTCAGGCCGAACTCACCCGTCTGAAGACCCAGCTCGCCGCCGGCGAATCCGACCACACCGCCCTGGCCGCGAAAAATTCCTCCGACCAGCAGGCCCTCGCGACCCAGCTCGCCCAGGCCGTCGACCAGGCCCGCGAGCGACAGGCCGCCTTGGCCGCCCTGCAGGCCGAACTCGCGGCCGCCCGCGCGGCCATGGACGACTCCCGGCAAAAACTCGCCGCCAGCGAATCCACCCGCAGCGAGCTGGCCAATCAGCTCGCCCCGCTGCGGGTCCAGTTGCAGGCGGCCCAGGCCGCCGGCGAATCTTCCCGCGGCCAGGCCGAGGCCGGCTTGGCCGCCCAGGCCGACCTCGCCAAGGAGCGGCAGGCCCACGCGGCCACCCAGGCGGACCTCACCCAGGCCCGCGCCCGTCTGGCCGAGCTGACGGCCGCCGCCCCCGCCCAGTCCGCCGAGGAACTCGCCGCCGCCCAGCGGGAACTCCTGACCACCCGCGAGCAGCTGTCCGCTGCCGCCGCCGCGGCCACGACCCAGGCCGCCGCCCTCGCCGCCGCGCAGCAGGAAGCCGCCCGCGCCCGGACCGACCTCGCCGCCACCGCCGGGCCCCTGGCCCAGCTCGCGGCGCAGCAGGCGCAGGCCGCCGAACTCCGGACCAAGCTGGAGACCGTCGAGGCGGCCCGCGCCGCCCTGGCCACCCAGGCCAGCGCCGCCGCCGACCAGCTCACCCGCCAGGGCGCCCAGGTGCAGTCGCTCGAGGGCGAGCGGACCGCCCTGCAGCAGCAGCTCAAGACCGCCCAAGCCGTCCCCGTCGCCGCCGACCCGGCCAAGGCCGAAGCCGAGGACAAGCTCGCGCAGGCGCTGCGCAGCTACACCGTGCTGCAGGGCGAGAACGAGGCGCTCAAGACCGGGGCCGAAAAAATCGCCGCCGAGAAATCCGCGCTGGAGGGCCAGCTCGCCGCCCGCAAGGCCGCCGCCGAGGCCCTCCAGGCCCAGGTGGCCGGCGCGGCCGCGCAGGCCGCCCAGGCCAGCTCCGACCGCGAGCAGCTCCGCCAGAGCCAGGCCCAGGCTGCCGACGCCGGGCGCCGGGCGACCGAGGCCCAGAATTCCAACCGGGTGCTCGCCGAGGAAAACACCCGCCTGAAGGCGACCATCGCCAGCGTCTCCCAGACCGTCGGCCGCATCACCGCCGCCCCGGCCCCCGCCGCCAACCTGCCCGCCCCCGTCCGCCTCATGGGCACCCCCCCGACCGGGCCCAACTCTCCCACCCGCCCCGGCACCCCCCAGGCCCTCGCAGCCACCACCCCGCCCGCACCTCCCGCGCCGCCCCCGCCCGTCACGCGCACCCACGTCGTCGCCCCGGGTGACACCCTCGGAAAAATCTCGCGCCAGTATTACGGCACGCAAAACCGCTGGCCCGATATCCTCGCGGCCAACCGCAGCGTCCTTCGCGACGAGCGCAGCCTCGTGGTCGGGCGCACCCTCCGGATCCCGTAGGAGCGCGGCCCGCCGCCGGCGCGAAAGATTGCCTCGGGCTTAATTCCTTCCATCCTGCCGCCCATGAGCTCCCATCCGCTCCGTGTCGCCCTCGCCCTCGTGTCCCTGCTTGCCGGTGCCGCCCGGGCCCACGGCCAGGCGGCCGCGCCCAAAGCCGCGCCCGTCGCCCCGCCCCAACCGGCCGCTCTCCTCACTCCCGCCGCCACCGTGGCTCCCGCCGCTCCCGCTGCCGCGCCTGCCGCTCCGGCCGAGTCCCAGGACAGCGCCGAGGCCAAGCTCGCGATCGTGCTGCGCAGCTACACCCTGCTGCAGGCGGAAAACGAGCAGCTCCAGGCCGCCCAGGAAAAACTGCTCGCGGAAAAATCCGCCCTCGCGGCCGAGCTCGCCGTGGCCAAGGACGCCCTGCCGCTCGCCGCGCAGGCCGTCGGGCTGCACGACCAGCTGCGCCGGACCCAGGACCAGCTCGCCGCGCTTTCCCTCGAGAACAACCAGCTCCGGACCCGCCTCACCCTCGGCACCTCCTCCTCGGGGTCCGTCATGCCGTCCCCGACTTACCCCGGCAGCGCCCCCGCCGCCGCCCCGGAGGCCCCCGCCGCGCGCACGCATGTCATCGTGGCCGGCGACACCCTCACCAAGATTTCCGTCCGGTACTACGGCACGCCCAACCGCTGGTCGGAAATTCTCGCGGCCAACCGCGAGGGGCTGAACGACGAGAAGAGCCTCGTCGTCGGCCGCACCCTGCGGATTCCCTGAGGCTCAGGCCGCGCGCTGCAGGAGGAACGGCGCCGCCTCCGCCCGGCATTTTTCGAGGCCGGCGCGGTATGCGGGGCTTTGCCGCAGCGCCGCCACGATCGCCTCGGCCAGGAGGCGCCCCCCGACCAAGTCGCTCGGGTAGTGCACGCCCCCCACGACCCGCCCCCAGGCCGCCTGCTGCGCCCGGGAGCGCAGCGCCGCCTGCCGGTCGGGAAAAATATCCCCGAGCACGGCGGCCCAGACGTGCGCCTGCATGGCGTGCCCGCTCGGGTAGGAGCCGCTGTCGGACAGCTCCACGCAGGGCCGCACCGCCGGGTCGGCGCGCGGCGGGCGGGGCCGCGGGAAAATTCCCTTCGCGCCCTTGCTGGCGGCAAACATGTCCTCAGTCACCCGCCGGAGAAACTCCGCGGTCACCGGCAGGTTCTCCCGGGTAAACCAGGGGCCCAGCACACCCGCATGGTTGAAGACCTGATCCTTCTCGATGAGCTTGGCCCAGGCCACGTCCGCCGGCGTGCGCGCCGCCTGCACCTGGCGCACCGTCTCGAGATCCCCGAGCGCAGCCACCGAGCCCGCGGCCGGCGGCGGGGGTAGCACCGCGGGCAGGTCAATCGCCCCGGGCGGAAGGAAGGATCCGCCCCCGCCGGCCGCCTGCACCGGCGCCAGGACCAGCAGACCACCAAGCAGGACCGTGACCAGCGCCGGGATTTTTTTCATGGCGGCACCGTGGCAGGTTTGGCGGGCGGACGGAACCAGATATTCCTCCACCGCCCCGTCGCCCGGCGAGTTTCATTGTCCCGCCGGCCCCACCGTCCCAGCCTCTCCCCGCCATGAGATCCTTCTGCGCGCTCCTCGTCCTGCTCGCCGCCGGCGCCGCCAGCGGCGCGGTTCAACCGACCCCGGCCGGGGACCTGCCCGACGGGCTCTACGCGGAGTTCGTCACGCCGCGCGGCGTCCTCACCGCCGAGCTGTTCTACCAGCAGGCGCCGCTGACCGTCGCCAATTTCGCGGGCCTCGCCGAGGGCGCCCTCGGCCCGAAGCCGGGCGTCCCGTTTTTCTCCGGGCTCACCTTCCACCGCGTCGTGCCCAACTTTGTCGTGCAGGGTGGCGATCCGCTCGGCACCGGGGAGGGCGGGCCCGGCTACCTGTTGGCCGACGAGTTCGTGCCCGGCCTGCGGCACGACGGCCCCGGCATCCTCTCCATGGCCAACAGCGGCCCCGACACCAACGGCTCGCAGTTCTTCTTCACCCTCCGCGAGGTCAACCGCCTCAACTACCTGCACAGCGTCTTCGGCCGGGTCGTCCGCGGGGGCGATCTCCTGCCGCTGCTCCAGGCCGGCGACCGGATGACCGCGGTGCGCCTCCGGCGCGTCGGGGCGGCCGCCCAGGCCTTCCGCACCGACCCCGCCGCCCAGGCCGCCCGCGCGGCCCAGGCCAAAAAATACGCCGCCGCCCGGGAGCCGGGCCCGGCCGCGCACTTCGACGACCCGGACCGGCTCCTGCCCGCCGAGCCGCCGCGCGCCCGCGCGTTCCAAGTCAAGCTGGCCAACTTCGAGCGCGCCACCGGCCGCAAAATCTACGCCCGGCTCCGCGACCGGTTCACGCCCGAGACGCCCGACCAGCGCCCGGCCCTGCTCGCGGGGTCGATGGCCCGGCAGCTCGGACTCGGCCCGGACGCCGTGTTCGCCGTCTATTTTTCCGACCGGGACGAATGGGCGCTGTGGATCGGCGAGGACCGCCTGGCCCAGTTCGCGGGCCCGGCGGCCGGCCACCGGCGGCTGGCGGGCGGCGACCTGTTTCGCGCGAAACAGGCCTTCCTCAACGCGGCCAAGGACCAGGCCGAGCGGGCCGCCGCCGATTACGTCCGGCACTCGGCGCCCGGCCAGCCGCTCACCCCGGCGCAGCTGCTCAAGTTTGAGGTCGACGCCGTGCTCGATGCGCTCCTTTTCAAGTTTGAACCCCACCCCTGACCCCATGTCGCTCCGTCCCGCCCTGCTCCTCGCCCTGCTCCTCCCCGCCCTCGCGCCGGCCGCCGCCCCGGCGGTGCGCGACCTCGTCACCGCGCGCGTCGCCGCCGACTATCCCGCGCTCCTCGCCTTCTACACCGACCTCCACCAGCACCCGGAGCTCTCCTTCCAGGAGGTGCAGACCTCCGCCAAGGTCGCCGCCGCGCTGCGCGCCGACGGGTTCACGGTGACGGAGCGGTTCGGCGGCTACGGCGTGGTCGGCGTCCTGGCGAACGGGCCGGGGCCGACCCTGCTGCTGCGCACCGACCTCGACGCGCTGCCCGTGGCGGAGGAAACCGGCCTGCCCTACGCCAGCACCGTCCACGCCCCGGACCTCTCCGGCCGCGAGGTGCCGGTCATGCAAGCCTGCGGCCACGACGTGCACATGACGGTGTTCACCGGCGCGGCGCGGGTCCTCGCCGGCCTGCGCGACCGGTGGTCCGGCACGCTCGTCCTCGTCGGCCAGCCCGCCGAGGAGCGCGGCGCCGGGGCCCGGGCCATGCTCACCGCTGGGCTCTACCGGCAGTTTCCCAGGCCCGACTTCGCCGTCGCCCTGCACGACAGCGCCACCCTCCCCGCGGGCAGCCTCGGCACGGTGGAGGGCTTCGCCATGGCCAACGTCGACACCGTCGAGATCACCGTGCGCGGGATCGGCGGCCACGGCGCCTACCCGCACGCCACCAAGGACCCGGTCGTGCTCGCCGCGCAGATCGTCGTCGCCCTCCAGACCATCGTGAGCCGGGAAACCCGGCCGATCGACCCGGCCGTCGTCACCGTCGGCTCCATCCACGGCGGGACCAAGGCCAACATCATTCCCAACGAGGTGAAGCTCCAGCTCACGCTCCGCTCCTACTCGGACGCCGTCCGCGCCCACACCTTGGCGGCGGTGCGCCGCATCTGTCGCGGCACGGCCCTCGCCGCCGGCCTGCCCGACGAGCTCGCACCGATCGTCACCGTGGTCGCCGACGACTCCGTCGCGGCCACCTACAACGACCCGGCGCTCACCCGCCGCGTCCATGGCACTCTGGCCGGCTGGTTCGGCGCGGACCGCGTGCGCCGCATCGACGCCGAGATGGGCGGCGAGGACTTCAGCGAGTTTGGCCGCACGACGGACCACGTGCCCCTTTGCCTGTTCCGGCTGGGCGCCGTCGATCCCGTGAAGGTCGCCGAGAGCCAGCGCACCGGCTCCCCGCTGCCTTCCCTGCACTCCAGCAAGTTCGCCCCGCTGCCGGAACCCACGCTCACGACCGGCGTGGCGGCCCTCACCGCCGTGGCTCTCGACCTGCTCGCCCGTCCGGCCGTATCCACTCCCTGATCATTCCTCCAGTTGAAATTAGCTATTTTTAGCCCTTGGCACGTTCTCCGAACTTCTACTACATAATGCTTTGAAGAGACAGTGGCTTAAGTGAGAGCGCTGCCGTGCTCGCTTCCAGCCACACCCCACCCGACATCGTAATTCTACGTATCGACCAATTTTTACGGGAGTTTAGACAAATTTAGTCTATCTTGTCACACGCTCAAATACCGTAGTCCAAGCTGCTTAATGAAACCCCACTCCGCCAAAGGCTTTACGCTGGTCGAGATCATGATCGTCGTGGTCATTATCGGCATGCTGGCGGCGTTGGCGATTCCGGGGTTTCAGAAGATCCGGAGCGCCTCCCAGGACAAGGCCGTGATGAGCAATGCGCGGCAACTCGCCGCCGCCACCGACCAGTACATGATGGAGTTTGGCCGCTCCACGGTTTCGATCGGCATGCTCGTGGGCCAGACCAATTACGTGAAGAACCTCGATCTCGTCGCCAACGAGATCTATCCGACGACCTACGTGGCCGGCACGCCGATCACGGTGCTGGGGATCGCCGGCGCCCGGACGATTACCTACGGGCTGTGACGGTCCGCCCGCCCCGAGCGTCGGGCGGGGCTTAGCCTGCCGATCCTGACCGGCGCTACGCCGGCCTTCCTTGGTTCGGTGCCCCTGACCGGCACACTTGCACCGCGGCCCCAAACCCGGCACGGTCCCGGACACCGCCCATGCGCAACACGGTCTACCTCTTCCTGCTCGGACTCATCCTGCTCACGCTCGCCCTCGTCGTGCGCTCCGGCCTGCTGGCCCGCAAGGAGCCGGGCCGGCCGATCAACGCCGCCATGCGCGAGGCCATGTCCGAGGAGGCCCCGCAGCTCAGCGAGACCGACGCGGCCCTCATCCGGCAGAAATACGGCAACGCCCGCCGGCTCCACTCGGGCCTGCTCTACGTCGAGCGCGCCCCCGGCACCGGCGGCTCCACCCCGCGCAGCGGCCAGGAAGTCATCGTCCACTACGACGGCCGCCTGCTCGACGGCACGCCGTTCGACAGCTCCTACCGGCGCGGGGCCCCGTTCACTTTCCGGCTGGGCACCGGCATGGCCATCCAGGGCTGGGACGAGGCGTTCCTCACCATGAGCAAGGGGGAGAAGCGCACGCTCATCATTCCCTATTGGCTCGCCTACGGCCTCAGCGGCCGGCCGCCCAGCATCCCGCCGCGCGCCACGCTGGTGTTTGAGGTCGAGCTCATCGACATCCGCTAGCCCGGCGACCACCGCCCGGCCCCCCACTCGGGGAGGTCCGGCGGCCCGCCCGCCCTCAGGCGTGCGGCACCATCGGAATGGCGGCGGGCAGCGTGGCCTGCCGCGGACGGCGGTAGTTGACGCCCAGCCGGTCCAGCCGCGCCAGCAGCCAGGGGAGCCGGCGGCGGAAGTCGGCGTAGTCCTTCCGCGCCACCGGCGACCACACGACCTCGGCCAGCGCGCTCAGGCGCGGAAAGGCCCGGTGCTCGACCACGGGCAGGCTCGGCATGCGCTCGCGCCACAACTGGCCCTGCGCCCCCAGCACGCGCCCATGATGCGCCGGCTCGAGCTCCGCCGGGATGGGGTCGAACGCGTAGACTTTCTCCAGCCCGGTCTGCGCCCCAATCGCGCCGCCCTCCTCCTCCGCCGTGCCCTCCGAATAGTCAAAATACGTGTGCGACGTCGGCGCCATCACCACGTCGTGCCCGAGGCGCGCGGCCTCGATCGCCCACTTCACGTCGCGCCACGCCATCATCGCTGCGCCAGGGGCGAGGCCGCCCTCCTGGATCTCGTCCCAGCCGATCAGCCGGCGGCCGTGCTGCGTCAGGAAATTCTCCGTGCGGCGGATGAACCAGCTCTGCAGCTCGTGGCCGTCCTTGAGCTGGTTCGCCTGCATGAACGCCCGGGTCGTGGGCGACGCCTCCCACTGGTCCTTCATCGCCTCGTCGCCGCCGATGTGGACGAACTTGCTCGGAAACAGCGCCAGCACCTCGGTGAACACGTGGTCCAAAAACGCGAGCGTCTCCGGCTTCGGCGCATAGGTCTCGGGGAAAATCGCCCAGCGCGACTGCACCTTCGGCGCGTAGCCGGGCGCGTCGGTGTTGCCGAACTGCGGATAGGCCGCCAGCGCCGCCGAGCTGTGGCCCGGCAGCTCGATCTCCGGCACCACCGTGATGAACCGCTCCGCCGCGTAGGCCACGACCTCGCGGATTTCCTCCTGGGTGTAGAACCCGCCGTGCGGGATGTCGTCGAGGTTGGGTTCGTCGCCCACGCGGACCGTGCTGTCGCGCCACGCGCCGACGCTCGTCAACTTGGGATATTGCTGGATCTCAATGCGCCAGCCCTGGTCGTCCACCAGGTGCCACTGGAGGACGTTGAGTTTGTGCAGCGCGAGGGTGTCGAGGTACTGCTTGACCTCGGCCACGGGCGAAAAATGCCGGCTGACATCGAGCAGCGAGCCGCGCCAGCTGAAGCGCGGCCGGTCCTCGATCTCCAGGGCGACCACGGTCAGCCCGCCGCCGCCCGCCCGCCAGCCGAAGCGCTCGAGGTCCGGCGGCAGCAGCTGCCGCAGCGTCTGCGTCCCGTAAAACACGCCCGCCGCGCCACCGCCGCGGATCGACACGCCCCCGGCCGTGACCGTCAGCAGGTAGCCTTCCGCCCCGAGCTTCGCGGTGAGCGCGGGATCGACGCGCAGCGCGATGAGGTTGCCCCCCGCCGGCGCCGACTCCGCCGCCGCGACGCCCAGCAGCTTGGCCAATTGCCCCGCCACGCCCCGCAGCGAGGCCTCGCCGCCGGTCGCGACCACGGTGTGCGCCGTGAGCGGAAAGGGCGCGCCACCGGTCAGGCGGCACGAAACTGGGATCGGGATGATGCGCGGGGTTTGGCTCATGGGAGAATGCAAAGCCTGTCATTGCGCCCAGGCTCCGGACGGAAGCAATCCCTCACTTGGCCTCCGGTTTCCGGGTCGCCGGGTCGCGCCGGCCGCCTCCTCACAGCCCCAGCAGGCTGCCGTTGCGCTTGATCCAGCGCTCCGCCTCGCGCCAGTCGGGGCACACCTCCTCCACCCGCGCCCAAAAGCGGTCCGAGTGGTTCATCTCCCGGAGGTGCATCAGCTCGTGGTAGATGATGTAGTCGCGCACCCGCTCCGGGGTCTGCACGAGGCGCCAGTTGAGCGAGACCGTGCCGTTCGCGGAGCAGGAGCCCCAGCGCGAGCGCTGGTTGCGGACCGTCACGAGCTTCACGTCGACCCCGGTCACCGCCGCCAGCTCCCAGGTGCGCGCCGGCAGCTCGATCTTGCCGCGCCGCGCAAAGTGGGCCTCCAGCGTCGGCCGCAGGTCGCCGTCGAAGCTCGGCACCCGGAAGACGTCCGCCCCCAGGCAGACCTGCGGGCGGGCCGGCTCCGGGCCGGTGAGGAAGCCGGACGCCAGCCCGGCCTCCGGCGCGGCCTGCGCCCGGCGCAGGAGGGTCAGCTCGCCGCGCCACAGCACATGCGTGCCCAGGGTCCAGCACTCCGCGCCCCGCGGCCGGCGGGCCTGCCGGACGCGCGCCCGCTCGAGCCAGTCGGCGTGCTGCGCCACAAAGCGCTCCGCCTCGCGCACCGACCCGCGCACCGGGATCACCGCCACCGCCGTGCCGTCGCGCCGCAGGGTCAGCCGGTAGTTGTGCGCCCGGGGGCGGCGCTCAAAGACGACGCCCCCCGCCGGCGGCGCCGGCGGCGGCGACCCGGCCGGGACGGGGGCGGCCAGCCCGAATAAATCCTGCTGCCCCAGGCTCGTCATGCGCGGCCGGGGGGGATCCGGCGCCCCGCCGGAAGGCGGCGCGGCGCCCGGCCGGACCGGGGCGGTGTCACGGGAGTTGCCATCCGGGCTAGACTCGCACGAGTTCCCAGCTCGTCAACTTTCCGCGCGCCACCGTCAGCCAGGCAAAGCTCGCCGCAACGCCGCGGGGCCGCGTGATGCAGCCCGGGTTGAGCCAGCGCACGCCGTCGCGCAGCTCGTCGCGCGGCACATGCGTGTGGCCGTGCAGCACGGCCGCCACCCCCGCCGGCGCCCGGGCCGGCGGGACATGCTCCAGCCAGCAGGCCACGCCGCCGCGCTCGAGGGCCAGGGTCTCCGGCCACGCCTCGTGCAGGTCGCAGTTGCCCCGCACCACCTGCAGCGGCGGGCCCAGCCGCGCAAATTCCTCCAGCAGCTCCGGCGCGCAGACGTCGCCCAGGTGCCAGATCTCGTCCGCCTCCTTCAGCCGCCCCGGCAGGGACGGCGGATAGCGGTCATGGGTGTCGGCAAAAACCGCGATGCGCATGGCAGGAGGGGTCGGGCAGGAAGGGGCGGGAGGCAACCACGGAAGCCGGTCCGGCGGGCGCCCGTCAAGACCGGGGATCCGGGGAGGCCCGATTCCTTTTCCCGTGACAGCCCCCCGCCCCGGCGGAGAATCCCCCGCGTGCTCCGCGCCCTCGCCATCGACTTCAACTCGTTCTTCGCCTCGGTCGAGCAGCAGGACCGGCCGGAGCTGCGCGGCCAGCCGGTGATCGTCGTGCCGGTGCTGGCGGAGACCAGCGGATCCATCGCGGTCAGCCTCGAGGCCAAGCAGCGCGGCCTGCAGCGCAACGTCCGCGTCGGCGAGGCGCGCCAGCAGTGCCCCGGGCTCATCGTCGTCGAGGCCCGGCCCGAACTTTACATCCAGTACCACCGCCGGCTGAAGGCGATCGTCGAGTCCCTCGTGCCGGTGAAGAAGGTCCAGTCGATCGACGAGCTGGAGTGCGAGCTGTCCGGCGACCTCGCCGAGCCGGGCCGGGCGCGGCGGCTGGCCGAGGAGATCCGCCAGAAAATCTACCGCGACGCCGGCCGCTGCCTCCGCTGCTCGATCGGTCTCGGGCCCAACTGGTTCATCGCCAAGCTCGCCTCCGACCTCCAGAAGCCCGACGGGCTCGTCCTGCTCGACACGGCCGACCTCCCCGAGAAGATCCTGCACCTCCGCCTGGGCGAGTTCACCGGCATCGGCCCGAACATGGAAAAGCGGCTGCGCGCCGCCGGCATCGGCAGCGTCGCCGAGCTCTACGCCGCCAGCAGCGCCCGCCTCCGCGCCGTCTGGGGCGGCGTCGAGGGGGCGCGCTTTCACGACTGGCTGCACGGCGGGGTCCAGGAGCGCGCGGCCCCGCGCGCCGCCTCCGTCGGCCACAGCCAGGTGCTGCCGCCCGCCCAGCGCCACGGGCCCGCCGCGCTCGCCGTCCTGCACCGCCTCCTGCAGAAGGCCGCGATGCGCCTGCGCCACGACGGTTTCTACGCCGGCGCCCTGCAGCTCGCGGTGAGCTACCGCCACGGCCCCGCGTGGCAGGCGGACCTGCATTTCAATGAGACTCAGGACACGCTCCACTTCACCCACGCGCTGAACGAGCTCTGGTCTCGCCGGCCGGCGGCGCACCAGCCGCTCGCGCCCCAGCAGGTCGGCGTCATCCTCCACCGGCTGCTCCCCGCCACCCTGCACACCGGCGACCTCTTTGCGGGCGAGCAGGAGGCCAGCCGCACCCGGCTGCTCGGCGCCGTCGACACGCTGAACCAGACCTTCGGCAAGAACTCCGTCTATTTCGGCGGCGCCCACGGCGCCACCGGCTACGCCCCGCTGCGCATCGCCTTCACCCGCATCCCCGAGCCCGAGGTCGAGGAGATCGACGCCGCGCGCCAGCGCCGCGTCCGGCCCAAGCCGCCGGCCCCGCGGCCGGAACCGGAATCGGACGGGACGGATTAGGCTCACCCCCCGGCGCTTTCGCCGCGGGATTCCGGCGCCCACCGAGCCGCCCGGGCCGCGCGGCCGGCGTTTTTTGGCGTGTCGCCGCCGCCGCCCCGGCTCACGCTGGCGGCGCGTGAAATCCCCGAATCGCGATTCCCCCTCCCGGCTGGTGGTGCGGCGGGCTGGCTTTGAGCTGGCGGGCCGGCCCTTCCAGTTCCGGTGCGGCGAGCTCCATTTCTCGCGCATCCCCCGCCCCTACTGGCGCCATCGCCTGCAGATGCTGCGCGCCCTGGGCCTCAATGCGGTGAGCCCGTACATCTTCTGGAGCGTCCACGAGCCGGCGCCGGGACGGTTCGAGTTCCGGGGCGACGCCGACGTCGCCGCGTTCGTCCGCCTCGCGGCCGCCGAGGGGCTCAAGGTGATCCTGCGGCCCGGCCCGTACGTCTGCGCCGAGTGGGACTTCGGCGGGCTGCCGCCCTGGCTGCTGGCGACGCCGGACCTGCGGGTGCGGTGCAGCGACCCTCGTTATCTCGCCGCCGCCGGCGCCTGGCTGCGGCGGCTCGGCCGCGAGCTCGCCCCGCTGCAGAGCACGCGCGGGGGCCCGATCATCCTCGTGCAGGTCGAGAACGAGTACGGCAGCTACGGCGACGACCACCGCTACCTGGGCTTCGTCCGCGACACGCTTCGCTCCTCCGGCTTCGCGGTGCCGCTCTTCACCTGTGACGGACCCGACGCGTTCCGGCGCGGCGCCGTGGCGGGCGCCTTCCCGGTCGCGAACTTCCCGCTGGATCCCGCCGGCGCCTTCCGGAAGCTCCGCCGGTTCCGGGCGGACGCCCCGCTGGCCTGCGGCGAATTCTACCCGGGCACGTTCGACCACTGGGGTAAGCCGCACAATTGCGTGCCGCCCGCGCGGACCGACCAGGTCGTCGGCTGGATGCTCGCGCACGGCGCGTCGTTCAGCCTCTACATGGCCCACGGCGGCACCTCGTTCGGCTTCTCCGCCGGCGCCAACACCGGCCCCGACGGCGAGTATCTCGCGGCCGTGACGAGCTACGACTTCGGCGCGCCGATCGACGAGACGGGCCGGGTCACCGGGAAGTTCCGCCGGCTCCGCGCGCTGATCCAGCGCCACGTCCCCGGGCCCCTGCCGCCGGTGCCGCCGCCGCCCCGCCCACTCATCACGGTGCCCCGCTTCCGGCTGACCGCGTCCGCCGCCCTGCTCGACCACCTGCCCGCGCCCAAGCGCGACGTGCAGCCGCGGCCGATGGAAGCCTACGGCCAGAACTACGGCTTGATCCTCTATCGCTCGCGTCTCTGGGCCGGCGCCGCGGGACGGCTGACGGTGCGGGACGTCCACGACTACGGCCTCGTCTACCTCGACGGGCGGCGGGTCGCGACGCTCGACCGCCGGCTCGGCCAGAACCGCGTCGAGCTGGGCGCGCGCCGCCGCGACCAGCAGCTCGACCTCCTGGTCGAGGGCATGGGTCGCGTGAACTACGGGCCGCACCTGCTCGACCGGAAGGGCATCACGCAATGGGTCGAGTTTCCCGTGCCCTATCCGGCCGGCGTCGTGATGGGCTGGGAAATTTTCAACCTGCCGCTCGACGCCGCCCAGCTGCGGCGGCTCCGCTGGCGGCGGACGGCCGGGCGCGGCCCGGCGTTCCACCGCGGCACCTTCCGCCTATCCACGCCCGGCGACACGCATCTCGACCTGCGCGGCTGGCGGAAGGGCCACGTGTGGGTGAACGGCCATCACCTCGGCCGCTTCTGGCACATCGGCCCGCAGCAGACGCTCTACGTCCCCGGCTGCTGGCTGCGCCGCGGCCGCAACGAGGTCATCATCCTCGACCTCGAGCGCGCGGGCCGGGGCAGTGTGGCGGGCCGGGCCCAGCCCGTGCTCGACCGCGACGCCCGCGGCCGGCGGACGGTGGCGTGGCACGAGTAGGCGGCGCGCACCTTTAGGCCTGCGCTCGCCGCCAATTCCCTCACGCTGGCCCCATGACACCCCGGTTCCTGGCCGCCCTGGCGGCCGCAGTCCTGTGCTCCACCGCCGCGGTCGCCCAGATTGACCGCGTCAACGGCCGCGCCTTCGCGACGCGCTCCGTGGTGATCGCCCAACACGGCATGGTCTGCACCAGCCAGCCGCTCGCCACGCAGATCGGCCTCGATCTACTGCAGGCCGGCGGCTCCGCGGTTGACGCCGCCATCGCCGCCAACGCCGCGCTCGGGCTGATGGAGCCCACGGGCAGCGGCCTCGGCGGCGACCTGTTCGCCATCGTCTACGAGGCGAAGACCCAGCGGCTCTACGGCCTGAACGCCTCCGGGCGCTCGCCGCTCGGGCTCAGCTACGAGCAGCTGCAGGCCGAGCTGGCCAAGGCCGGCAGCCCCGCGCACATCCCCCCGCGCGGTTTCCTGCCGATCTCCGTGCCGGGCGCGGCCAGCGGCTGGTTCGAGCTGCACGGCCGGTTCGGCCGCCGGCCGATGAAGGAGGTGCTCGCGCCGGCGATCCGCTACGCGGAGGACGGTTTCCCCCTCACCCAGTACATCGCCGGCCAGTGGGCGAACAACGTCGCCCTGGCCCGCGCGGATAAATTACCCGGCGCCTTCCTCGCCACCTACGCCCCGGGCGGGCACCTCCCCGCCGAGGGCGAGATCTTCCGCAATCCCGCGCTGGCCCACACGCTGCGGCTCCTGGCCGAGCAGGGCCGCGACGCCTTCTACCGCGGCGAGATCGCCGACCAGATCGACGCCTTCATGCGCGCGCACGGCGGCTTTCTGCGCAAGGCGGATCTCGCCCAGCACACCGCGACGTGGGTCGAGCCGGTCGCGGTCAACTACCGCGGCTACGACGTCTACGAGCTGCCGCCCAATTCCCAGGGCATCGCCGCGCTCCAGATCCTGAATCTCCTCGAGGGCTACGACCTCCGCGCAATGGGCTACAATTCCCCCGACGCCATGCACACGATGATCGAGGCCAAGAAGCTCGCGTTCGAGGACCGCGCGAAGTTCTACGCCGACCCCGCCTTCGCCCGGATCCCGCTGGCCGGCCTGCTCTCGAAAAAATACGCCGACCAGCGGCGGCCGCTGATCGATCCCCGCCGCGCGGCCGCCACCTACGATGCCGGCCACCCCGCCCTGCAGGAGGGCGACACCATCTACCTCGCGACCGCCGATGCGGAGGGCAACATGGTCTCGCTCATCCAGAGCAACTACCGCGGCATGGGCTCCGGCATCACCGTGCCGGGCCTCGGCTTCACCTTCCAGGACCGCGGCGAACTCTTCGCCCTCGAGCCCGGCCACGCCAACGTCTACGCGCCGGGCAAACGCCCGTTCCAGACGATCATCCCGGCGTTCGTCATGAAGGACGGCCAGCCCTGGCTGAGCTTCGGGGTCATGGGCGGCGCGATGCAGCCGCAAGGCCACGTGCAGATTCTCACCAACCTGATCGACTTCGGCATGAACCTCCAGGAGGCCGGCGACGCCGCCCGCTGGCAGCACGACGGCTCCTCCGAGCCGACCGGCGAAAAGATGCGCACGGGCGGGTTCGTGCAGCTCGAGACCGGCGTGCCCGCCGAGAGCGTCCGAGCCCTCGTGCAGCGCGGCCATGACGTGCGCGCCGGCAACGGGGGATTCGGCGGCTACCAGGCGATCCAGTGGGACGCAAAAAACCACGTCTACCGCGGCGCCAGCGAGAGCCGCAAGGACGGCTGCGCAATGGGCTACTGAGGCGCGGGCCTCGAACCCACCCGGCTCCACCGCCACCATGAAAACGTCGTGCCTGCTGTTTACGGCCCCCGGCCAGGTCACGCGGGACGAAACGGAAATCCCCGACCCGGGCCCGGGTGAGGTCCTCCTGCGGACGCTGTACTCCGCCGTCAGTCCCGGCACGGAACTCCGCGTGTTTTCGGGCCGGCAGGGCCGGATGCCCGCCTTTCCCGTGATTCCCGGCTACACCGCCACCGCCGAGGTGCTGGCGGCCGGTCCGGGCGTCTCCCTCACGCCCGGCACCCAGGTGTTCGCCCCGGGTGGCAGTCGGCGGTGCCGCCACGCGGTGTGCTGGGGCGCGCACGTGGCGCATTCCGTGCGCGCCGCCGCCGACCTCTTTCCCCTGCCGGCGGGAGTCGGGCCGCTGGCGGGCAGCCTGACGAAGCTCGCCGCCATCGCCTACCATGGGCGGCACTGCAGCGGCGTGCAACCCGAGGAGACGGTCGCCGTGATCGGGCTCGGCCCGATCGGGCTGCTGTCGGCCCGCCTGCACCAGGCCGCCGGCGCCCGGGTGTTCGCCGCCGACCGCGATCCGGCGCGGGTGGCGCTCGCCCGGGCCGGCGGCCTCACCGCCGTCCTCATCGCGGATTCGCTCGCGGCGGACCTCGCCCCCCTGCTGGGCGCCGGCGCCGACGTGGTGGTGGATGCCACCGGGGTCGCCGCGGTGCTCAATGAGGCCATCGCGCTGGGCCGGCCGCCGTCCCCGGACGATACCCGCCACCGCTCGGCCCGCATCGTGGTGCAGGGCAGCTACGCCGACCCCGTGGCGCTCCGCTACGAGACCTGCGCCCGCGGGGAGTCCCAGCTGCTGTTTCCCCATGATCACCAGCCGCGCGACGTGGCGG
>SESH01062648.1_pt1 | contig 16027 bp, 8 predicted proteins | sample 3171561 | NCBI WGS metagenome assembly SESH01 (sample SAMN10866947, study PRJNA518727) | freshwater metagenome | biome: subpolar coniferous forest; feature: holomictic lake; material: water; isolation source: holomictic Lake 442 2011 16.5 m and 2014 13 m | place: Canada: near Kenora, Ontario
TCCCGACCGCTTCGGGAAAAGACCATGGGGCGCGGGGGGGGATGTGCGGCGATCATGATCGCTTGTGGCATCCTCCTGGTCACGGCTGGCGCGGGGTATGCGCAGAAGGCGCCGGAGAAGAAGGCCGACAAAAAGGCGGACGTCACCGGGAAGAGCGATGTAGTGGAGGAAGCGGCCGTCGAGTCGTCCAACCGGATGGCGGTTGTGACGGGTGAGGCGGCGACCGGACTGCGCATCCGTAATGTAGCATTGGCGCCGCGCGATGCGGACTCGGCCACGGTCACGTTTGACATGGCCTGGACGAACTCGTGGCGGTACGGGAACGCCTTCGATGCCGTATGGGTCTTTTTCAAGGTGCGCGGGGATGGGCAGGCTGGCTGGGAGCATGCCCGGCTTTTGGCCGACAAGGTCCAGAATCCGGCTGGGTTCGGTCAGGAACAGGGCGGCACACCCCTCGAGTTTGTCGTCCCGGAGGACCGGGTCGGCCTGTTTGTGCGTCGCGCCGGACCGGGCGACGGGCTGACCTCCGCCCGGAAGGTCACGGCGGTGCTGGATCGCAAAGCGCTCAAGGGGGTTACGGATCCCGCCAAGGCGAGCATCAAGGCGATCGGCATTGAGATGGTCTTCATTCCCGAGGGTGCGTTCTACGTCGGCCGCGGCAACGGTTTGCCCTCCAAGTTTGCCGGCAAGGGGTCGGGCGGGACGGAGCAGAACTGGATCTACAAGCACAATGGCAAGGCCAAGGATACCGCCGTGCCGCTCCCCTGGCGGAACGGCGGCGATGTCGACAGCTGGGCGGCGGGCATGACCCGGGCCGATCCGCCACCCTTCCGGATCGAGAGCGAAAACGCCATCCCGACCGGCACGAAGAAGGGCGCCCTCTGGGCGGTCAATTTCACCCCGGAGGACGGCGGCGAGCTTCCCGCGGGGTTTCCCAAGGGGTTCGCGGCCTTCTACTCCATGAAACGGATCGCGCCCACGGCCGGCCAATATGCTGAGTTCCTTAACACCCTGACGGAGGCGCAGGCCAAGAAGCGTTTCTACCCGCACGGGCATGGCATGGATATCCGGAGCGATGGGGTCGCGCCGGCGGACAAGTACTCCGCGCCTGACCCCGACGCCCTGACCCAATGGCTCTCCTTCACGGACGGCGCCGTCTTTGCCGCCTGGGCCGGCCTCCGGCCGTCCACGGAGCTGGAGTTCGAAAAGATGTATCGCGGCGTCCGGCCGGCCATTCCGAATGATGCCATGCCCTCCTGCTATGGTGTCGGGGACACCGGGGTAGCCGGCGTGTACGAACGACCGGTCTCGATTGCCAGCGCGACCGGCCGCACCTTCCAGGGGACGCATGGCCTGGGCGTGCCTGAGCCCCTCCCGACCGACTGGCCGGCCGATCTGCGCGGCGCCATCCTGCGTAGCGACTACTTTTACGGCGCCTCGTGGGCGCCGGTCCATCTGCTCATCGGCGGCCGGATGAATGCGGTCACCGCCAATGCCGACCGGCATGGCTTTACCGGGACCGGCGGCGGACCCCATGCGGGGTGGACGCTCGCCGGCTGGCGCGGCGCGCGCACCTCGCCGGCCGGGGATGCCGCCGTGGCGCCGGTCACCGGTGAGCTGGATGTGCAAGTCCGGCGGCTGCCTCGGTTGGCCAAGCCGTTCCAGTTGGACGGTGCGCTGGACGAGTGGGCGGCGCTGAAACCGGTGGCCGTCCTCGACTCCCCTATCTTCCTCTTCCCGGTGCATGAGCGCTACCCGTCCGTCTTCACCAAGACCTGGTGGCACGGCCCGAAGGATTTAAGCGCCAAAGTCTGGCTGGCGACGGACGGCACGGCGCTCCTGATCGCCGCCGAGGTGACCGATGACCGGCAGCGCAATGAAAAAACAGGCAACGAGATCTACATCGGCGACTGCATGCAGGTCGGCCTGGTCAACCAGGAGGCCGTCCAGTGGAATCTTGGCGCGGCCCTGACCAGCAACGGCGTGGTGGTCGCGCAGTTTGATGGCCCGAACGAAGCGCTCCTCAAGAGCGGCGCGTGTGTCGTCAAGCGCGATGACGCCGCGGGCGTCACCCGGTACGAATGGCGCCTGCCGTTCGCGGATTTCGGCGTGGGGCCCGAACAGCCCTGCGTGTATTACTTCAACTTCTTTGATGACGACGGCAACATGACGGTCAAGCGCAATGGTAACGAGCTGCTGCCGGTGCCGCAGGTGCGACGTCTCCAGTGGGGGCCGGAACGAACCGAGCCGTTCCTGCGCCCCTATTACCCCAAGTTCGATTTTGCGCCGTAGGCGCGCGGGTCCCGGGAGGATGAGGTTCGCCATGATCCAACCACGAGTACGACAGGCACAGCGGCGGCGGGTCGCCGTTCTGGCCGGCCTGCTGCTGGCCGCCACGTCCCAAGCGCAGATTCTGCTGCCCACGCCCCCGCCGTTCATCGAGGCGGGACATGCCTACTCCTTTCACGCGCATATCAACAACGTCACGCTGGCCCCGCGCGATGAAAAGACGGCCGTGATCGAGTTCGATCTGGCCTGGTCGGGCTCCTGGCGACACGATGTCAACCACGATGCTGTCTGGATCTTCTTCAAGTTCCGGACCGAGAACGATCCGCCCAAGGGGGGGTGGCGGCATCTATTTCTGTCGGCGGACCGGGTGCTGAATCCAACCGGCTATGGTCAGGACTTCTCCGGCCGGCAACCCACGTTCTTGAAAGGGAGCGAGACTTGGAGCGCGCCGGGCGACACGCAGTTCGATTTCCTGGTCCCCGTGGATCGTACGCCGGGCCCGGGTGGCGCCATGCAGGAGGTCCGCGCCGGCGTGTTCGTGCGCCGGGCCGATCACGGCATGGGAAGCGTGTCCGGCAGCAAACTGAGGGTCCTGTGGGATCTGACGAAATCTCCGGGCGTGAAGCCGGACACGAAAGTTCAGCTCAAGGCGCATGATATCATCATGCTGTATGTGGCTGAGGCCCCCTTTTACCTGGGCTCGGGTGCCAGCGAGTCGGCCGCCTTCTATCAGACCAGCGCCGAGAAGAAGCAGGCCGTCGAGAAGGAGCGGATCGTCAATGGAAACTCCACCATGATCATCAAGGACCGGGAAGGGGGGGACGATCTGCTGCTCCCCCCTTATCGCGTCACCAGTTCCAACGCGATTCCGACGGGTACGAAACCCGGCCGGCTCTGGGCGCGCGGCGCCGAGCCGCCGGAAGACGGCGAAATCCCGGCGGCCTTTCCCAGCGGGTACAAGGCTTTTTACATGGCCAGGTACCCCTTGGTTCCCAGCCATTATGCCCAGTGCCTGGATCTGCTGCAGCCCGACGTGGCGCAGGAGCGCTATCACCCCGAGGGGTTTCCGTGTCATGGCCGGATTTCGCGGACGCCGGAGGGGGCAGAAGGCGGTTACACCTATCAAGGCTTCGGGGCCCGGAAGAGCAAGGCGCTCTGGTACATGTGCTGGGCGGACGTCGCCACGTACGACGATTGGGCCTGCCTGCGCCCGATGACGGAGCTGGAATTTGAGAAGGCGCTGCGTGGCCCGCGCCTGCCGATGAAGGAGGAGGCGGGGAGTTCGTTCTGGGGGGGGAGTTTCGGCGGCGGCCGGTACAATGCGCATCCGCGCGAGATCGTGGTGACGGTCGCCACCACCAACGGCCTGGCCTACTGCGGCACGCACGGGAGTGGCACGGCGACCAACTGGCCGTCGGACTGGCCCAGGAAGGACGCGAAGGGCACTGGCGTGCGCGGCGGACAGGAGGCGGCCTCCGGGCCTGGCGAGCTGGCGGGTCCCATGTGGTGCACATCCTCCCGTCTGGATGCGGCGCTGGCGGATCCGGAGCGCTTTATCACGTACGGTTGCCGCCCGGCGCGAACAGCACCGGAGGAGGCGAAGTTGAATTCGGTGCGGAACGAACGCGAAGAGAGTCCGTGGTTGCAGGGCGCGCCGTAGGGCGCGGCCGGCGCCGCAAAGGTTGCGGGTTCAGTCGGGCACGTGTGCGAAGGCGGAAAAGGAATCAAGAAAAATGACGCTGGCAAAACGAGGACTGGAGGCGATGTCACGGGGCCGCGCGCACGCCACGAGGCGGTGGCCGGCGTACGGCTGGCTGGTCGCGGCCGTGTTGGCCGCGGGCGCGGCGCCGGCGCAGTTGCTGGTGCCCGTGCAGCAGCCCAGCAAGAGCCCGCTCAATGAGCACGTCTACTTCAGCAGGATCAGCCTGCTCCCGCGCGATGCGGGGAGCGCGGTCATCCAGTTCGACATCGGCTGGACCGGCTCCTGGCGGCACGATGTCAACCATGACGCGGCCTGGATCTTCTTCAAGTACCGCGTGGAAGGGGACACGGAGAAGACCTGGCGGCATGTTTTTTTGAAGGCGGACGCGGGCAAGGTGCTGAATCCGTCCGGCTACGGTCAGGGGGCCGCGGCCCCCCTCTCCTTCGACTGGGGGTGCACCCCCAAGGATGGCAAGACCTTCACCGCTGCCGGCGATACGCAGTTCGACTTTCTGGTTCCGGACGGTGCGGACGGTTTCACCGGCGCGTTTGTGCGCCGGGCTGACCACGGGATGGGGACGGCCTCCGGCGCGAAACTCACGGTCCTGTGGGACCTCACGAAAGCGGAGGGGGTCAAGCCGGACACGAAGGTAGCGATCAAGGCGTACGGGATCCGTATGATCTACGTTGCGGAAGGCCCCTATGCCCTGGGCTCGGGCGCCACGGAGAGCGGTGCCTTCTACACGTTCCAGCCGGAGAAGAAGCGGGGTGCCGAGAAGGAGCGCATCAGCATGGGCGGCGCCACCATGGTGATTCATGAGGAGGTGGCCGAGACTGACGAGTTCCCCCCGTACCGCGTGACCAGTTCCAACGCGGTCCCGACGGGTCGGACGCCCGGCCGGCTCTGGGCGCGCTCCGCCGAGCCGCCGGACGGCGGCGAGATCCCGGCCTCGTTCCCCAACGGCTACCGGGCCTTCTACATGATGTTCTGCCCGATGCCGCAGGCCGTCTATGCCAGCTTCCTCAGTTCGCTGCCGCCGGATCAGGGCGAATATCATCACGAGCAGGGAAACCACGCTACGGAGGCCGGCTGGTCGGGCGCCATCGTCAAATCCACCGACCCCGAGAACCCTTACGAGTTCCACCACGGGCGCCTGAAGAGCCATTGCACCTGGTGGCTGAAGTGGGACGATGCCACCGCCTTTGCGGCCTGGTCCGGCTTGCGGCCGATGACGGAGCTGGAGAACGAGAAGGCCCTGCGCGGGCCGCGCCTGCCCGCGCGTGAAGAGGCAGGGAACTCCTTTTGGGGCGGCAGTTACGGCGGGGGACGGTACAACGCGCATCCGCGCGAAATGGTGGTCACGGTTGCCACCACCAATGGCCTGGCGTACCGCGGTACGCATGGCGGCGGCTCGCCTACCAACTGGCCGGGCGACTGGCCGGCCAACAAGTCGGCACAGGGCACGGGGATCCGCAACGGCCAGGAGGCGGCCTGCGGGATCACCGAATTGCGCGGGCCGATGTGGTGCACTTCCTGCCGGCTCGAGGCGAACCTCAACGACCCGGAACGGGGCAAGCTTTACGGTTTTCGCGCGGCGCGCACGGCGCCGGAGGCCGCGAAATTTAACTCCGTGCGGCAGGAAGAGGAGACCAGCCCGGTCTTGCAGGGCTTGCCGGGGGGCGGGCGGTAAGGACACGACGGGCGCTTGGACGAAGCGCACCGGCGGGCGGCACGGGCGCTGTCGCGTGCGACAGGACGGCTTGTATAAACAGTAGAAGGGTAAGGCGATGATACGATCCGAAAAGAACAGGTCCCGGTTGTTGGCGCAGGCCGGTCTGACGGTGGTCCTGATGGCCGCGGGAGCTGCCATGGCCCAGGAGGCGCTGGAGGTCCCCAAGTCGTACGGCGAGGCGAGCCGGGTGGATACGCCGATCTTGCGCGTGCCGTTCCTGAGCAAGCCGCCCGAGATCGACGGGATCATGCAGCCGGGGGAGTGGGATGACGCCTCTGCGCTGTCGGCCTTCCGGTACGATGCCGACAACGGGATCTTCACCCACCTGGCCCCGCATCAAACCCAGCTCAAGGTGTATGCCGGGTTTGACCGTGAATTCCTCTATTTCTGCATGAGCTCGCCGGTTTTCCCGGAAGGTTCCTGGCTTAAGGCCCGCGGCCGTTTCCCGGACACCCTGACGCACCCGCTCTACGGCACGCTCAATGACGATCACACCGAGCTGGAAATCCGCCCGGTGGAGGATCTGAAGCTGGGCCAGAAGCTGGGGTTGTTGCGCTGGGATGTCAACCCGATCGGCACCATCAACGACTGGCATTACGGCCGGGGCAGCTCCGATTTCAAATACACCTCGGGCGCCTTCATCCGCACCGTTGCGGATGACAAGAACTGGGTGATCGAATACCGGATTCCGTTGAAGTCGCTGCAGTACCTCGGGTACGCGGGCCAGGACGAGAACGGCCGCCCCCTGGTCCAGATCCCGCCCCCTGACGGGACGGCCTACCGCTTCTGGTGCGCGCGTGGCATCGGCGGCAACGGCGCCTTTTTCAACAACTTCGACGACACGGACTGGGAGACCATGCAGACCAAGCTGATCTTCGACGCGAAGTCCCCTGTGATCCAGGTCAACGAGCTCGGACGGATCATGGATAACCGGATCGAACTGGAAGTGACCCTCAAGAACCATAACACCCGCTCGGAAACGGTGCGCCTCGGCTTCCACGTCGAGAGCGCGGACGGCCCGGTCTACTCGAGTTACAACGCCCCGGAAACCCCCAACGGCCTCGTCGAACTCAGACCGGGCGAGACGCGCAAGATCAAGCTGCGCAATCTGAACCCCAAGCTGACGCTTGAAAACAACGTGATCTGGTTCGACGTGCGCAGCGCGGGCACGCCAGCCCGCAGCCTGTTCCGCACCCGGCTGATCCGGGCCCACCTCATGGACGGCGGCGCGGCGGGACAGCCGAAGAAGTCGTTTCGCGAGCGGCGCCTGGAGGTGATCAAGACCCTGCGGCCGGAACGGATCCCCTTCTTCGATTTCCGCCTCGAGATCTCGCCTTACACGAAGCGCCTGATGGCCGTGCTGGACCGCGGCATCGTGGGCGTCAAGGAGGAGGTCAAGACCGCGGTCGAGGCGCAGTTGGTCGTTAACAACATCGTGGACGGCGAGGAGCGCGTGGTGCATGAGTTCAAGGCGCCGGTGATCGGCGATTACGCCATGTTTGACGTGATCGCGACCAACCTGATGCCGGGCGAGACATACAGCGTAACCGCGCTGATGTTCGACGAGAACATGAAGATCGTGGGCGAGCAGGTCGAGAAGGAGCCGTTCATCAAGCTGAACGCCGGGAGCACGGCTGGCACGACCGCCACCAAGGCCGACAAGTTCTCCACGCTCCCGGGGGTCGAAGATTCGACGGCCGGCCAGGTGCGGGAGGGGATCGCGGGCCGGGAACGGGTGGGTGGCGCCCTCAAGGCCGAGAGTTTCCAGCGGGCCTCGTGGATGGACAATCAGACCGGGCTCATGGACGAGGTGTGGGAGCCGTTCGTGCCGCTGCGCGTGACGGACAAGGGGTTCGAGACGCTGAAGCACCGCTTCACCCTCGACGCCTCCGGCCTCCCCGCGCAGATCGAGATCCGGCCGGATGTGCGGGAACTGCCGCTGGAACTGCGCGCTGCGGCGGCGGTGCCGGCGGAGGTTCTGCAAACCATCGGACGCGGTGACCAATTCCGCGCCCCCATGCGGTTGGAGGCTGTCGTGGATGGCAAGCGGGTGGCGGCCACGGTGGTCACCCCCGCCAAGCTCATGCGGACCGGCAAGAGCGAAATCGAGTATGCCTCCACCCTGCAAATCGGCCCGGTCCCGGCGGAGCTCAAGGTGCGCTACGATTGCGACGGCTCCTTCCGGGCCTCCCTGCGGTACGGCGGCGAGATGCCGGCCAGGATTGACCGGATGGAGCTGGTGACGGACATCGCCGGCCTCGTGGACCTGGCGGTCTCCGATACCGGCAAAGGGCTGGGCGATACCGGTTCGGATACGAGCGATTGCGGCCTGTCGAACAAGCCCGGGATCATATGGGACAGCGCGAATCTGCAGATGGAGCTGTTCTACACGAAATTTGTGCCTTCGTTCTGGTTCGGCAGCGCGGATCGCGGCTGGTCCTTCTACTGCAACAGTGACCGTGGTTGGCTCCTGAACCGGCACGGTTCCAGCATGCAGCTGGAGCGGAACAAGAGCGGGGCCGTGACCTGGCGCGCGGCCTTTGTGAATCATCCGGCGGAGGTCAAGGGGCGACGCGTCATCGATTTCTCGATACTCACCCATCCGGCGAAGCCCAAGCCCGAGAAGTTCCGGCAGCAGGCCTGGCACTATACGGTCGGCAAAATGTGGGCGCTGATGGAGATTCATGCCACCGCTAACTGGCAGGAGTCGCCGGATCTCTACACCTACATCATGGAGGACCAGAAGCTTCTGGATTGGTGGAAGGACGCCGCTGGCGCTCCGACGCAGATTCCGGGAGAACAACGCACGGCCTGGCGCAACGATGCGCCGCCGTATTTTCGGTATGGCTTCGGCAGTGGCGCCGGGGCGTTGAACCTGCCCGACATGGACCGGCTCTTCGAGGATAAGGGTGCCTTTTACCTGAGCCGGTTGATCAGCCTAGGCCGCCGGACCGGCTGGTGGTATAACGAATATAGCCCGATCTCCGTCTCTCACAACCTGTCGATGGATGAGGCCTATCTGCGGCCGCGGAGCCAGATCAGCACCAATGAACTGCCGTGGCAGCCCGCTTTCATGGCCATCCATATGCGCGACCTGTACAAGCGCCTGGCCCGTGTGGCGGCGGTGGAGAATGTTCCGCCGCGCCAGCAGGTCAAGGCCAACAATACGGGGCGCCTGCTGGAGTCGTACGTCTGGAACACCGCCCTGACGCGCGCGGTCGGCGCCGAGGTAAGCGCGTATGACGTCGACCTGATCGAGCGCTACTCGAACCCCCTCTACCGCACCCTAGCCATGAACTACGCCGGCGTCTGCACCACCCTGATCCCGGACCGCAACCCGGTGGGACCGGGTGACGACCCGCGGTTCGACCGGCAGAAGCTGGGGCTGGCGCTGCTGCATGACTTCGGCGTCACGCGGAACGCGACCAGCGTCATGAACCGCGGTGGCCCCAAGGGGTGGTTCCAGGATCTGGACCAGGCGCTGCGGCTGCTCGATCGGCTGGACAAGTTCGGCTTCTTCCGCGATGACGACGTCGAAAAACTCCCGTTCTGGCGCAATGATGCGCTGGTGCGCATGGGCGACAAGCCGCAGGAGGAGAGCAAGGTGCGCGTGACCGTCTACCGCCGCCCGCTGGAGGGGAGCAAGGGGGGGTACCAGGCGATCTTCGTGATCCTGAACGAGTCGGAGCGGGACATCGAATTGCCGCTGAACCTGCTGGATGCGAAGCGCCTGCTCGGCGGCGCCAACACCTTGCGCAGCGGCGAGATCGTCGCCCGCAAAAAGGTGCCCGAGATCCTGAAGGGGGTCTGGCAGGACAGGGGCGCGAACGCGGCCGCACCGGCACTGCGGGACTTCGAGACGGACGCCGTGGTTCAGCGGGCCGCGGATCAGGCCGAGCGGTATGGACCGGTGTTCGTCCCGTATCATGATTACCGGATCCTCTACGCGGAGCACCGGCCGTAGCAGGATGGCTTTCGCTGTCGAATTTCTGTGTTCGGGAAGAGAAAACGGAGAGGTTGTACCATGAAGAGTAGGACCAGGTTGTTCGGTTCCGTGTCTGGCGCTGCGGCGGTAGTTGCCGCCCTGTTGACGATGGGGGGCGGGCGGGCCGGCGCGGCCGAGCCGTCCGCGTCGAACTTGATGATCAGGATGCCGATGCATCTGTTTCAGATCGACCCCGTCGGCCTGCCGGCGCAGTTGGAGATCATTGCGACCACCAACAGCATCCCGCTGGCCTTCCGCGCCGAGAAGAAGTGGCCGGAGTCCCTGCTGCGCATGATCTCGCGCGGCCCCCAGTTGGCCGCCCCGATGCGATTCGAGGCCACCCTCGACAAGACCGTGGCCCCCCTCACGGCCGTCGCGCCGGCCACGCTGAACCCGACCGATAAGGGGGTCGAGGCGGTCTCTACCTGGCAGGCGGGCGCCCTCAAGGGGCGGCTGACGCTGCTGTACGCGGCCGACGGCTCCCTGACCGGACAACTGGCCTACGACGCCAGGGGGACGGATCTCGAACGGCTCGACCTGGTTTTAGAACTCAGCGGCCCGGTGGATACAGCGATCGCGGGCGACCTGTCGGAACTGCTCGCCGGAAAACAGCCGCTACCGCCGGATTTTGGCACGCTCGAATCCAGCCCGGGGACGCTCTGGAGTGACGGCGCCACCCCGGTGGGTGATGGCAGCCAACGCAAGGGGCTGATCAAGCATTTCTTCCTGGGCAACGGGGACCGCGGGTTCACCTGGCTCGCCCATGGCGGCGAAGGTTTCGTGATCGGCGGCAAAAACCCCTCGATGACAGTGGATCGCAAGAAGAACGAGGATGGCTCGACCCGCGTGATCTGGAAGATCGCTCTGGCCAACAAGTCTCCGGGCAGCGGGGAACGTACCGCCGCGTTCACGCTTCTGGTGCATCCGTCCCGCCCGCCGGACGCGGACCGGCGGCAGCAGCAGTGGCAGGCGTGGAAGGAGCCGGCGGCGACACCGGCGCTTGACGCGGCCGCGCGCGCCGCCCTGGCCGGCAGCAACCTCCTGGTCCGTGCCGACGCCGGCACGGTCTACGAAGCCCGCGCCGCGCGCGCCATCCTGGAAGGCCCGGCCGGTGGCGATGCCCTGACCGCGACGAACACCATCGCCGACCGCTACCCCCTGGCGCTCTTCCGTTACCTGGCCGCCCCGCATACCGCCCTGGCCGCGCAACTGCGTTCGAACGGCGGCAAGCTCACCGCGCCGGGCGGCTCCCTCGCCGTGGATAACATGATCCTGGGGCGTGCGCTGCTGCACGACATCGGCGTGGATGTCGCGGGGCTGGCGAACCGCACCTATGCGGCCGATGTGGTCAACGCGCTGGAACAGTTCGGCTACTTCCGGAATGATGGCCTCACCGAGTTCCTCCCCTATTGGCGCGCGGAGGACTTTGGCATCGGCCTCGTGCGCTACGGCGAAGCCTTTGAAGCCGACGCCAAGCAGAACTTTGCGCTCACCACGGAGAACCCCGCCGGCCGTGTGCGCGTCTCCCTTTTCATGCGGCCGGTCGCGGAGTTGGCGTCTCCCCGGAAGGCCCTGCTGGTGATCGTCAACGAGAGCGACCACCCGGTGCGGGAACTGCTCTACATGGAGAACCCCGCCTACCTGTTTAACGGGGAGAACAAACAGACCCCGTACAACGTCATCGCCGGGCAGAACACAGCGCGCATCCCGCCGGGCAGCGACTGGAACCGCGAGAAGTCGATGGAAACCGGCCCCATGATGGACCAGAGCGATGTCAAGGTGAACATCAAGCTCAGGACGCAGAAGGACAAGTCCGTCCGGGCCGGGATGGTGGTTGGCTGCCTGAAAGACCCGCTCACCGGCGGGTATGTGCAGACGAGCAAGATGGGCGCCGGCTTCACCTTGTACGGGCCGCTCTATATCCCCGCCCGCGGGATGCGCCTGCTCACGGCTGCTGGTGCGCCGGAAGGTGGCGTGGTCGGCAGCGTCTGGAAGGTAGCCCGCACGGGCCAGCGTACGCCCGTGGCCGGCGCACCGGTCTATTTCTTCCCGGGGCGGGCGCCGCTGCCGGTGGTGGAAACGATGGAGAAGATCGACCCCGCCGCGCTGGCTCGCCGGGTGGCCACCACCACGGATGAGAACGGCTGCTACCGCTTCGACCTCGGCCCGAATCCGCCGGAAGTGGGGATCGTGCTGGCGGAGGTCGACGGCAAGATCTACCCGGACCAGCAGGTTCTTTTTAAGCCGGAGAAAGGCGTCCTCGCGCCCTTCTGGCCGGTGATCAGCCTGACACGGGAAGTTAGTAAGGAAAAAGGCGCGGTGCACTGGGCCGAGTGCACCATCAATGTGCTGGAAGGGAATGTCCCGGCCAGGATCCCCGAAGGGCCGGCGACGCCGGAAGCCGGCAAGCCCTGGACCGCGCCGCTCACCGGCATCGAGTTCGTCTGGGTCCCGCCGGGCAAGTTCGAGATGGGCAGCCCCGCGTCCGAGGCCGGCCGCGCCCCCAACGAAACGTTGCACACCGTGACGCTCACCAAGGGGTTCTGGATGAGCAAGTACGAGATCACGCAGGGGCAGTGGCAGCGGGTCATGGGGAGCAACCCCTCGTATTTCCAATATGCCGGCGACCGGGCGCCAGTCGAGAACGTGAATTACCAGGGTGCGAACAATTTTGTTGCGCAGCTCAACAGTTTCGCGAAAGGGACCGGGCTGCGGTATCTCCTGCCGACCGAGGCGCAGTGGGAATACGCCTGCCGCGCCGGGAGCTCGTCCGCGCTCTACAACGGCCCCCTCACGATCAAGGGGGCGTACCACGGGCCGGAGTTGGACGAGATCGCCTGGTACGGCGGCAACAGCGGTCTCGCGAGCGAGCTGGCGTTCGACACCCGCAAGTGGCGTGAACGTCAGTCCGACGCCCCCTATTCCGGCACCCATGAAGTGGGGCAGAAGAAGTCCAACGCCTTCGGGTTGTACGACATGATCGGCAATGTGGCCGAGTGGACGGGGGATAACTGGACCAACGACTGGGGCTCCGCCGCTGTTGCCGATCCCTTTATCCCGGGTACGCCGAGGGATTATTACATGGGGATCCGCGGCGGCGCGTGGAACTCGATGCCGGCGTTCTGTCGGGCGGCTTCGCGGCGTAAGGACCAGTGGCCGCATGTGGAGTTCCCGCCACCCTATGAGGCGCCGGATCTGGGCGTGCGCTTGGTCTGCATCATGAACCAGGAGCCGGTGATCCGGGATGTCGCCGTGTCGGCGGCGACCGGCCCCGCGCCGCTGACGGTGCTTTTCACGGCGACGGCCACGGACGCGGATGACGACCGGCTCGCGTACTCCTGGAAGTTCGCCGACAAGAACCAGCGGGGCGGCGGCGTCGCTTCAGGGTCGGTGGTGAGCAACACCTACGTCAAGTTCGGCACCAATGTTGTGAACCTGTTTGTCTGGGATGGCAAGGGAGAGGGCGTTTCGACCAGCGTGGTCGTCACGGTGACGCGCGGCGCGAATCGCCTGCCGGTGGCGTGGGATGCCGGCATCACCAACCAGTCGGGGTTGAATTCCGCGATCCGGCTGCCCGTGCGTGACGACGATGACGACCCGCTGCAGTTCAGCATCGTGACTCCGCCGCAGCATGGCACGGTCGGCGGCAGCCTGCCAGTGCTGGAGTACCATTCGGTTGATGCCTATCGCGGTCCGGATTCCTTCACCTTCAAGGCGTGGGATGTCGCGAAGGAGCCGGACGGGACGGTGAAGACGAATTATACCCAGGAAGCCACGATCAATATCCTCGTGGTGCCCAGGTAGGCCCTGGCCGGCCGCTCCATCGTTATTAGAGGAGCCCGGCTTTCCGGCGAGATCAGGAAGTCTGAAGATAACGGCGAAGCTTTAGACGTGGAGCATTTGTTCGTCGTCGGTGGCGGTGTAGTCGACGGTTTTGATTTCTTTGATCTTGTGGAAGCGGATCACGAACTCGCGGATGAGCTCGGACTGTTCCTGTATGCCGCCCAGCATTTCCAGGACGTCTTCCGGCAGGGACTCGCGGTACCGGTTGATGAGTTCGAGATTGCCCATGAGCACAGCCAGGGCGTTGTTGATCTCATGGTGGAGCGTGACGGAGACCTGCTTGACAAGCTCAAGGCGGGCGATGACGAGGCCCGCTTCTCGGGTCAGCTCTTCCATCCGTGTCTGGACCGTGATGTCAGCGCAGGTTCTGACGGCGCCAACGAGGTCTCCCTTGGCGTTTTTCAGGGGAGCCACTTCAATGGAAAACACCTTCTCCTCGCCGCGGCTATCGGTTTGCCGGGAGACGCCCTTGACGAGCTGTCCGTCGTTCATGACGGCCAGTTGAACGTCCTCCCAGGTCGGGTTCTGTTGAGCCGGGAAGAGTCCGGGGGCGTCCATTCCAACGGTTTGGAATCGGGAAATCTCCTGCCCGGTCATCTGCAGGATGTCCTGCTGCCTGAGGTTCATGGCGGTGATCTGCATGAGGCGGTTCATGACGACGATGCCGAGGGGGATGCTGTCGAGGATCCCTTCGAGATAGGTTCGCGTTGCATCCAGGTTTCTCTCCAGTTCCACCCGTTCGGTGATATCGATGAAATGGATTCCGTAGTGCATGCCCATGTCTGCGGGCAGGGTGAAGACCTCGATGTTGAAGTGTCGGGATTCATCCTGCCACGGGATTCTTGACTTGCTTCCCACGTGTTGCAGCTTGAAGGTGAGGGCTCCAATGGCCGGGATCAGATTGGGTTTTGCGGCCATGGCGTTCGCCAGATTCTGCAGCGATGGCTGGCCGGCGCCTGAATCGGGCCGCAGGCCGAACAGGGCAAAGGCTTCCCGGCTTGCCGCGATCACGTCCATGTTTTCGTCCATAATCACCAGCGGCATGGCGAGGTAGGCGAGCAGGGTTTCACTGGACTTCATATTGCGTCCCCCTGGTAACGGGGGATGTCGTGGGCCTGGTCGACAATTTCATCCATCAGGCCGCGCAGATCTCCCGGTTGAAGTTTGAGAAGATCGGTCACGCCGGGGGCGAGATCCGGCATGAGGTTGTCGCCGGCCCAGCCGAAGCCTTCTGCGTGCACGGCGACATCGGCGAGAATCAGGATGGCGGTTCGATGCGCGTGGGTGGCGGAGGGCTGAAAACGGTGATGGTCGGCGATGGGCCCGATGACGGTGGGCGGCAGGTTCCATTTCTGGAGAAGCCAGCGGGCGATATCGCTGTGGTCGAAACCCAGCATGGCCCGTTCCGCTTCGCAGAACCGCACGCCCGGCGCATTCAGCGCGGTTTGCACTTTGGCGAATTCGTCCGGAAGATGTTCGGCCAGTACCACTTTGCCAATATCGTGGAGGAGGCCGAGGGTGCTGATTTCTTCCGGGACATCGATCCGGAGCCTTTTCGAAAGAATGTAACAGGCTTTGGAGCAGGCCTTGGAATGATCGTGGAGGCCGGGAAACGATTTAGCGATCATGCTCGAGGCCCAGGCTGTGCTGATGAGGCTCCGAATCACGTTCAGACCAAGCAGGATCACAGCCTGGTGTACGGACGATACCGATTTCGACAGGCCGTAGAAGCCGGAATTCACCAGCCGGAGCACCTGGGCGGAAAGCGTCTGGTCGGCGGCAATGGCGCGACCGATGGTTTCCAGCGTGGAGTTATGGCTGTCGATCATGCGGTTGATATTCTGGATGTTGTTCGGCAGCGAGGGTAAGCGGGTGATACCACCGATGATCTTTTCCAGCTTTTTCTCATCCGTCATGTGTATGTCTTCCGTAGTGCTGTCGCCGTCGAGCGCGATTCGGTTAGGCGGATTTTTCGAGGTGATCCTTCACGATGGCCTTGAGTTCCTGCAGGAAAGGATTGTGATCCGTTCCCGTAAAGCGCTGTTCCAGGAGGGCCTGCTGTCTGGCAATGGCTTCCGCGTTTCCTCCCGCGGCCTGGTCCCTGGTGTGAACGAGTTGAATGCCCATCTTTTTCAGGCGTGAAATCATGGAGGCCGACAGGGCGCATCCGGCGGTAAGAATAACGGCGCCGTCGCTGTTGGTAATTTCCCGGGCCAGGATATCGCCCTCCTGCGCCTGCTCGATGGGGATTGCATTCATATTTTTTTAAGCAATAACTGAAACCGGCGGTGAGATCAAGTATTTAGAAACTGACGCGAGATGGCGCCGTCCAGCTTCCGTAACACCAACCATGCGGCCTGTGATCGTAATGGCCGTTCCTGCGTGCCCGATTTGTATGCCCCCCGCAGGGAAACAGCGATTCTGAATAGGGGCTGCCATTCGACCGCCCCTATTCGGCCGCGCCGGGCGCATCTGC
>SESH01108682.1_pt1 | contig 16024 bp, 14 predicted proteins | sample 3171561 | NCBI WGS metagenome assembly SESH01 (sample SAMN10866947, study PRJNA518727) | freshwater metagenome | biome: subpolar coniferous forest; feature: holomictic lake; material: water; isolation source: holomictic Lake 442 2011 16.5 m and 2014 13 m | place: Canada: near Kenora, Ontario
AGTTGCCGGTTGCCGTTCCCACATGTTATCGGTTGCCTATCGCTGGAGCCGGAATGGCGCAAGGACGGTGCGCCCGCTCTTGGAACCCTGGCCCACGAGGCTCCACTGGCCGAGGAGGTCGCTGGCCTCGGTGCGGAAGCCGATCAGGACGTAGCCGTCGCTGCCGGCGATGGCCTGGTAGGGCAGGCCACGGGTGGTGCCGTCGGGCAGGTTCAGCCACAGGCTCACAGGTTCGCTCGGCTGGTAGCCGCGAGCCTCGAAGCCGAGGGTGGTACCGGGGGCGCTGACGTTCGGGTAGACCCGACCGTTGGCGACGGCGTTGGGAATGGCGTTGCACTCGCTGGTGTTGCCCTCGGGCACCGGCGCGTTGGGCGGGCGATTGGGCGGCAGGCCGGGGCGGCGCTGGCAGGGCACTAGGGCGCTGCCGAGCAGGCTGAGGCGGGCCTGGCTGCCCACCAACTCGAAGCGGGCGCGCTCGAAATACTGCACCGTGTAGTTCCGGCCATCGTCGAGCTGCTCGGTGATCTCCTCGCTGAGCGGAAAGCCGAAGATCGACAGCCCGCCCTTCGCGTCCCAAAAGCTCTTAAACGCCCCGCGCAGGGTGTGCCCCGTCTCCGGGAAATAGCGCAGGGTGGAGGTATTTTTGGTGGGGGCCACGCGGGGGAAGCCCAGGCCACGGGCGCGGATGTAGTCGGAGCCGATCAGGCCCAGGCCGACAAATGCCGTGTTGCCGCTGCCGATCACCTCGAAGCGGGCGCGCTCGAAGTACTGCACCACCCGCCCGTCGCTGCGCTGCACGAACTCCTCGCTCAATGGGTAGCCGAAGATCGTCAGGCCGCCTCGGCTCTCCCAAAACGAGCGGAAGGCCCCCCCTAGATAATGCCCCGTCTGCGGGAAGTAGACTTGTGCGGCCTGGGCCTGACTGGCAACTGGCGGTGTCACGCCGAGCAGTAGCATCAGCGCCAGCAGGGTGAGCGTCACTGTCCATCGTCCTCGTCGCTGGCCCATACGTACTCCAATTCTGGCGGTGACCGTAAAGCGAAATGCCCGCGCCGCCCACAGCTTCGCTGCGCAGGGCAAGCTTGGCGGGGCTTATCTTCTAATTTTTATGGTTTACAATACGCAGGCCCATCATACGAGATGAGACCGAGGCTGTCAAGGCTTATTCAGGCTAAGCCCGCTCCATGGTGCGGATCTTCGTGGGGCGGCAGGGCTGGTGCAGAGTCCTCGGGGCTGCGCCCCGGACCTTGCTTTTGGTTGGTTTTTGGTGGCTTCGCCGCCAAAAACTAGCCAAAAAAGATCTTTCGGGGGTGGCTTTGCTATCCCCAAGCCCTCGCCGGAGGTGATTTTGCAACCGCTCTGCGTGGGACGGGCGGCTACGCATGGCCTGGCGGTCGCTGGCGGTATAATAGGAGCGTTTGGATCGCGAACGACGCGAAGGCGGGGAGCGTTTGGATCGCGAATGGCGCGAAGGCGGGCGAACGACGCGAACGCGAAACCGCGAACGTGGGGAGCGTTTGGATCGCGAACGACGCGAAGGCGGGCGAACGACGCGAACGCGAAACCGCGAACGTGGGGAGCGTCTGGATCGCGAATGGCGCGAAGGCGGGGAGGCTCGGAGGGGCCTGCGGCCCCTCCGAAATAACTTTCTCGTATATTTTTAGGATGAAGTATCGATGACCATCCCAGTTATTGCCGATCTTGCGGTGGCGCGGGCCGGGTTGCTGCGCCGTGCGCCGCTGGACGAGGACCACGAGACGACGTCCGCTGTGGCGGCGATCATTGCTGAGGTGCGATCTGGTGGCGATGACGCCCTGCGCGCCCTCACTGCCCGCCTTGACCGGGTGGAACTGGCGCAGATCGAGATCCCGCGCGCGCGCTGGGCCGCCGCTGCCGCCGCCATTCCCGCCGACCTGCGGGCCGCCTTGGATCTGGCTGTTGCTGAGATCCGCGCCTTCCACCAGCGCCAGGCTCGCAACTCATGGGTTGACTTTGGCGTCGAAGGGGCACGCGGGCAACTCGTCCTGCCGCTGGATCGGGTGGGCATCTATGTCCCCGGCGGCGCGGCACCCCTGCCCTCGTCGCTGATCCATGCCGCCGTGCCGGCTCAGGTGGCTGGTGTGCGCGAGATTATTGTCTGCTCGCCGCCCCAGGTCGCTAGCGGCGAACCGGCCGAGGTGGTGCTGGCGGCCGCCCATATTGTCGGCGTGAGCCGCATGTTCGCGCTCGGTGGTGCCCAGGCGATTGCGGCCATGGCTTATGGCACCCAGAGTGTGCCTCGGGTCGATAAGATCGCCGGGCCGGGCAACCGCTTCGTCATCCAGGCCAAGCGCCTCGTCTTCGGCGCGGTGGATATCGAGAGCCTGCCGGGGCCGACCGAGACTCTGGTGATCGCCGATGCGGCCGCCAGCCCGCGCCTGGCCGCCGCCGACCTGCTGGCCCAGGCCGAGCATGTGGAGGCCAGCGCCATCCTGATCACCACCTCGGCCGACTTAGCTAGCGCCGTGCAGGCCGAGGTCGGTCGCCAGTTGGAGGCGCTGCCCGAGGCCAACGCGCGCGCCGCCGCCGATGCAGTTAGCCGCCGGGGCGGGATCATCCTTGTGCCGGATCTGGCGACGGCGATTGATCTGGCGAATGAGTATGGCCCTGAGCATCTTTGCCTGCTGGTGGCCGACCCGTGGGCCTACGTGGGCCAGATTCGCAACGCCGGCGGAATCTTCCTGGGTGAGGAGTCGTTTGAGGTGCTGGGCGACTATGTGGCTGGGCCGTCGCACATTATGCCCACTGAAGGCACGGCCCGCTTCGCCTCGCCAGTGAACGTGGACGACTTCCGCAAGGTGATCTCGCTGGTGGGGCTGAACCGGGCCGGGCTGGAGCGGATCGGCCCCGCTGCCCGCCGTATCGCCGAGGCTGAGGGACTCTTCGCCCACGCCGCCGCCGTGCGGGCCAGATTTGAGAAGTAGAGGCGCAGTATCGTCGGCAGATGGCTGGCGTGGGCGATCCATCTGTGGCCGATGTTTCGCCTCCTACGAGAGATGTATCCAGAAAGGTTTTCATTATGACTGGCTTTGTCGGCAGCTTCATCGATATTCTGTTCAACGTCATGCTCTTCGCGATCCTCGGTCGGGTGCTGATCTCGTGGATCGACCCGCAGGGGAACATGCGGGTGAGCCAGATCCTCAACGAGATTACCGAACCCATCCTGGCCCCCCTGCGCAAGGTGCTACCGCAGATGGGTATGCTCGACCTCTCGCCCTTGGTGGCGATGCTGCTCCTCCAGCTGCTCCACGGGCTGCTGCGCAATGTACTCTGATATGGCACGCACGGACACCTCTGCGGGCGATCGCTTTCTGCTGCTGGTCGTCTTCCTCGTTGGCGTTGGCACGCTCGGCATTGAGATGGTGATGCCACGGCTGCTGGCACCCTTCTTCGGCACCTCACAGCCGATCTGGGCGGTGGTGATCGGGATGACCCTGGCTTACCTCGCGATTGGCTACCGGGTGGGCGGCAGCCTGGCCGACCGGTGGCCCGATGCGCGGCTGCTCTACCGTATGATCGCTTGGTCGGGCCTGCTCTGCGCGATTATCCCGCTGGTGGCCCGGCCGCTGCTGAGCCTGGCTCAGTACTCGCTGCGCCATATTGTCGCCGGTGGGTTCATCGGGTCGCTGGTGGTGGTGCTGCTGCTCTTCGCCGCCCCGGTGATTCTGATGGCCACCGTTGGCCCCTTCGCCGTGCGCCTGCAGTTGCGCCGCTTCGAAGAGGGCGTGGCCGCCGCCGGGCGCACTGCCGGCACGATTTCGGCCGTCTCCACCCTTGGCTCGATCCTCGGCACGTTCCTCACCGTCCTTGTCCTCATCCCGGCGATTGGCACCGCCGCCACGATCTTCCTCTTCGCCGCCTTCCTGGTGGCCCTCGGCATCGTTGGCCTGCGCGACTGGCGCTACCTGCTGATGCTCCTGGCCGTGGCTGCCCTGGCCGTGGCCCATTACGCCTTTGACGCCACGATCAAAACTGCCGACTGCGTTAGCTGCACTCTGGTGGCTGAGGCCGAGTCGGACTACAACTACATCCAGGTGGCGAAGCAACAGATCGTCTACGATGACGGCACGCCGGATCCGCGCCACGTCCTGGTACTCAACGAGGGTCAGGCTACCCACTCGGTCTACCGCCTAAAATATCGGCAGACGGGCGACCCGCTCGACCTGCTCACCGACGGCGGCCCCTGGGACTATTTCAGCGTCGCGCCGTATGTGTACGCCAACCGCGACCCGCAGAGCGTCAATAGCCTGGCCCTGCTCGGCTCGGCGGCGGGCAGTGTGCCCAAGCAGTTCCTGGCGATCTACGGCCCGCAGACCAAGATCGACGCGGTGGAGATCGACCAGAAGATCGTGGATCTGGGCCGTCAGTACTTCGATCTTGAGGATCAGAACCCGCGCTTCCCGAACTACCACACCCACGTCCAGGACGCGCGATCGTGGCTGGCCAGCGCCGAGGGACGCTATGATGTGATCGGCATGGACGCCTACCACCAGCCCTACATCCCCTTCCACCTCACTACCGTTGAGTTTTTTCAGCAGGTGAAAGATCACCTAACCCCGCAGGGTGTGGCGGTGGTGAACGCCGGTCGCCCGGCCAGCGGCGACGACCGACTGGTGAACGCCCTGGCCTCGACCATGCTCGCGGTCTTCCCGCAGGTCTATGTGATCGACACGCGCTTCTCAAACGCTATCCTGATCGGCGTACACGAGCCGGCGGGCGATGGCGTGCAGAACTTCAAGGCTAACGCCGGACGCATGCAGATCCAGTCCCTCCAACTGGTGATGTACTGGTCGCTAAACGAGGGTCGCTTCGGGCCGGTGCGCGAGTTCAGCGCCGACCAGGCCCGCTACGCCCCCTTTACCGACGACTGCGCCCCGGTCGAGCAACTGGTCGATGGGCTGATCCTCAACGAGGTGACGCGCCCGTAGGCGCGTGCCTGGGGGTGGCGGTGCCACCCCCGAGAGATCTTTTTTTGTTGGCTTCTGGTGGCTTTGCCGCCGAGAACCAACAGAAAGCTGGGGCTGGGGTGCCGCCCCATGTGCATCAACGTAAGCCCTGAAGCGATCATGACGCAGGTTGACAATTCCCAACAAGGCGTGATACCCTATGCGCGTGTGGATTTTAGATATCCTACGCTCGTAGCGGGGCGTAGCCCTGATGCAGGCATGATCACCGGCGGCCTTCACATCCCCGGCCGGCACAGACGAGCGGCGAGCGCATGCGTGTGCTGCGCCGCCTTTGTCGCGTACCGCGCCGTCGCCGCCGACCGTCGCAGCTGTGCGCGGAGCGCGGTGATGCGTGCGATCCTGGCTGTCTCCTCCGCTAGCCGTACCAACGTCTTAGCTCTCTAGCCGGGGGTCAAACCCTACCCCGCGCAGAGAGCCTTTGTCAACCACGACAAATGGTTCTTAAAGGGGGTGGGTGTTTTGGGCCAGCGAGTCCTCGTCCTCAACGCCAGCTACGAGCCACTGCAGCTCATCTCGGTGCGCCGTGCGATCATCCTGCTGCTCCAGGAGAAGGCCGAGCTGATCGAGGCGGCCGAGCAGCAACTGCGCGCCCGCCAGATCTCCTTCGACGTGCCCCTGGTGATCCGCTTGGTGCGCTACATCCGCATTCCGCGTCGCCTCAGGCTGCCATGCTCGCGCCGGGGTATCTTCGCCCGCGACCGCGAGACCTGCCAGTACTGCGGCACGCAGCCCGGCCGCGTTTACCTGACGATGGATCACGTGGTGCCACGCTCGCAGGGTGGGGCCACGACCTGGGAGAATGTGGTGACGGCCTGCCGCGAGTGCAATCACCGCAAGGGCGGGCGCACCCCCGAGCAGGCCAGCATGCTGCTGCTATCCACCCCCCGGCAGCCGCAGTACCTCGCGTTCGCCCTGCTCGGCGAGATGGAGCGCCACGACGTCTGGCGCAAGTATGCCTTCAACTAGGCGCGCGCTGGGCGACTTCGGCGAGTCCGCCGCCCGATCACATTTGACACGGGCCGGCTACACGATCCTGGCGAGCAACTGGCGCTGCCGCATCGGCGAGATCGATCTGGTCGCCCAACAAGGCGGCCTGCTTGTGTTTGTCGAGGTGCGTACCCGCCGCGCCGATGGCCCGGTGCCCCCCGAGGCGAGCCTCTCCCCGGCCAAGCTTCGGCGTCTGATCGTCCTCGCCGACGCCTACTTGGCTGAGGCCGACATGCCCGCCCACACGCCCTGCCGGATCGACCTGGTCGCCATCGCCATCGACCGCGCCGGGCGGATCGTCCGGCTTGAGCATATCGTCAGCGCGGTCGAGGGATAGGGGCGAAGCATCGTCGCCGGTTGATGGGGTTGTATCTACCGCATTGGATGGCGGTGCTTCACCGCTACGGATATCGTTGACGCGGCCCTGCCGGGCAGATATACTACCAAGTACTACCAGTTATGACACATATGTAAAGGCGTACTTCGTATGATCGTGCAGGAGCCAACGCAGAACGAGGCGTCTGAGGCGCAGGCTCCCGTCGTGCCCTCCTACCTCAACCGCGAGTTGAGCTGGATCGAGTTTAACCGTCGCGTCTTCGGCGAGGCGCTGAACCAGGCCAACCCGCTTCTGGAGCGGGTGAAGTTTCTCGCTATCTTCGCGTCGAACTTCGACGAGTTCTTTATGATCCGCGTGAGCGGCATCCTGCAGCAGATCAGCGCCGGGGTGCAGCGGCAGTCTCCCGATGGGCTCACGCCCACTGAGCAACTGAAGGCGGTGCGCAAGGCCCTGCTGCCGCTGATCGCACAGGAGCGCGAGCTGCTCTTCACCGACCTGCTGCCAAATCTGACCGAGCAGGGCATCCACCTGCTGAATACCGGCGACCTGAGCGAGGCCCAGCGGGCCTGGGTGGCCGAGTTCTTTCACCAGCAGATCTTCCCGGTACTCACGCCCCTGGCCTTCGATAGCAGCCGGCCCTTCCCCTTCATCTCAAACCTGAGCCTGAACCTAGCGGTGATGATCCAGGATCCCCAGAAGGGTGAACTGTTCGCCCGCGTGAAGGTGCCCGAGGTGCTGCCGCGCTTGATCGCGCTGCCGCCCGACATTTGCGAGGGCGTCAACGATCTGCCCACCGGCCGTCGCCACTGCTTCGTCTGGATCGAGCAGGTGATCGCCGCCCACCTTGACATGCTCTTTCCGGGCATGGAGGTGGTGATGTCGGCGCCCTTCCGGGTCACCCGCAACGCCGATATGGAGATCGAGGAGGATGAGGCCGACGACCTGCTCTCCAGCATCGAGCAGGGCGTGCGCCAGCGCCGCTTCGGCGAGGTGGTGCGGATCACCGTCGATAAGGCCATGCCCGAGCGGATCAGCAACCTGCTGCTCACTAACTTGAAGATCGGGCCGCGCGACCTCTACTCGGTGCGCGGCCCGCTCGGCCTGGCCGATATGATGGCCCTGCTGAAGATCGACCGTCCCGACCTCAAGGATCCGCCGCATATGCCCGCGCTGCCGGCGGTGCTGCGCGGTAGCAGCGATATCTTCGACACCATCCGCCAGGGCGATGTGCTGCTGCATCATCCCTACCACTCTTTCTCGCCGGTGATCGACTTTATCCAGGCTGCCGCCGACGACCCGCACGTGCTGGCGATCAAACAGACCCTCTACCGCGTTGGCAGTAACTCGCCGATTGTGCGAGCGCTGATCCACGCCCGCGAGCAGGGCAAGCAGGTGACGGCGGTGGTGGAACTGAAGGCGCGCTTCGATGAAGAAAACAATATCATCTGGGCCAAGGCGATGGAGCGCACCGGGGTTCACGTGGTCTACGGTCTGCTGGGGCTGAAGGTTCACGCCAAACTGGCCCTGGTGGTGCGCCAGGAGCAGGACAGCATCTGCTGCTATGTTCACATGGGCACCGGCAACTATAACGCTGGCACCGCCCGTGTCTACACCGACCTGGGGCTGTTCACCTGCCGCCCCGCTATCGCCGCCGATGTGGTGGACCTGTTCAATTTTCTCACCGCCTACAGCCGCCAGTCCACCTACCGCGCACTGCTGGTCGCCCCGATCACCCTGCGCCAGCGCCTGATGGACCTGATCCGCAGCGAGATCCAGCGCCAGCGCGCATACGGCGACGGGCGGATCATCTTCAAGATGAACGCCCTCGTCGATCAGCAGTTTATTGACTTGCTCTACGAGGCATCGCAGGCCGGTGTGCGGGTCGATCTGATCGTGCGCGGGATGTGTTCGCTGCGCCCCGGCGTGCCCGGCATGAGCGAGAACATCCAGGTGCGCAGCATCATCGGGCCATTCCTGGAGCACAGCCGGATCTACTACTTTGCCAACGGCGGCACGCCCGTACTCTACCTTGGCAGCGCCGATATTATGGATCGCAACCTGGATCGCCGCGTCGAGGAACTCTACCCGCTGGAGGATCCGGCCCTGAGCGCGTTTGTCCGCAGTAAGCTGCTGGATGTCTACCTGGCGGATAATGTGCGCGCACATATCCTCCAGCCCAACGGTAGCTACGTCCGCCTGACGCCGGGCGATGGCCCGCAGGTGGATAGCCAGATACCTGAGCGGATGATACCTGGATAATGTGGGGGCGACGCATCTCGCCTTGTCGCTCAGCGACAAGGCGAGATGCGTCGCCCCTACGGTGATGATATGCGCCTCTTTATTGGCATCGATCTGCCGCCCCCGGTGCGCGCCGCCCTGGCCGAGGCCCAGTTGCGCCTGCGCCGCCACGCCCCGGCGGTGCGCTGGGCCGCTGTCACGGGCATGCACCTGACCCTCCAGTTTCTCGGTGAGGTGGAGGCATGCCGTGCGCCGGATCTGCTGGCGGCCCTCGCCGACATCCCTGCGCCGACATGCAGCCTGCGCCTGGGATGTCTGGGAGCTTTCCCCTCGGCAGCGCGCCCACGGATACTTTGGGTAGGGCTGGTCGGCGACCTGGCCGCCCTTGGCGATCTCCAGCACGCCGTGATCGAGGCCACCCAACCGCTGGGCTTCACGCCCGAGGATCGGCCCTTTGCCCCGCACCTGACTCTGGGCCGGGCGCGCCAGGACGTGGGCATCGACCAGATTCTGACCCTCGCCGCCGCGCTGCGCCGCGCCGCCCCGCCCGCGCCGGTGACGTGGGCCGCCGGTCGCCCGATGTTGTTTCAGAGCGTGTCAACCCCGCAGGGGGTGGTGTATCGGGTTATCGGGCCGTAGGGCCGACGTATGGTGTACTGATGTTCCGCGTCAGTACACCATACGTCGGCCCTACAACATGGGTGGGCCAATGCCACGATCATTATGGGTCGCCATCGCCATATGTCTCGCCCTGGGGGTCGGCTTCCTCGCGCCGGGGGGCGTCCGTGCCCAGGCCGGCGAGTGGCGCGAGCGCGACACGGCGACCTTCATCGTCCTGTATGTGGCGGGCGAAGAGGCTGAGGCCGTGCGCTACACCGGCTTCATCGACACGATCTACGATGAGGTTTCGAGCGCCTTTGGCTACCGCCCGCCGCCGCCGCTGACCCTGCGCCTCTTCCCCACCAGCGAGGATTACTACCTGGTCAACCCGGCCGCGCGCAGTGTGCCCGGCATTGTGGCCCACGCCGACTTCCGCCGCCGCGAGCTCGTGGTGATTGTGGAGCGCACCATCCAGCAGACCGATGAGGAGGTGCGCAACAACGTGCGCCACGAGTTGACCCATATCATCGCCGCCGATATGAGCGAGAACCGGCTGAACACTGGGCTTCAAGAGGGGGTGGCCCAGTATATGGAGCATCCGACCCCCGAGCTCGAGTCGAAGATCGCCGCCCTGCTCCTCGCCGCCGACCAGGGTCGGCTGATGCCCTGGAGCGCCCTCGATAACCGCGACACGATCTACGGCACGCCTGAGGTGGGCTACCCGCAGAGCCTCGCGGTGGTGGCCTTCCTGATTGATCGCTACGGGTTCGCCACGCTGCGGCAGTTCCTGCGCATCAGCGCGCGCAGCTCGGGCTATCGCTCGGCACTTGAGCATGCCTACGGCGTCCCCGCCACCGACTTGGAGGCCGAGTGGCTAACCTGGCTTCCGGGCTACCTGGCCGATGGCTACAAGCGCAGTGCGCTGGACAGCTACAACCTCACGTATGCGCGTGGGCTGCTGGAGCAGGGCAACTACCCCGCCGCCGTCACGGAGCTGGATCAGGCCGTCGCCTGGATCGCCAAACACGCTGACACCCAGCCGGTCGAGGTGGCTACGCAGGCGAAAGATCTCAAGGCGCAGGCCGAGATCGGCGTGCGGGCCACCCAGATCGCTGAGGATGCGCGTGTCGCCCTGCAGGGTGGCGATTACGGGCGCGCCCAGCAGTTGATCGGCCAGGCCCGCCACGCTTTCGCAAATATCGGTGCCACCCACCAGGGCGCGGCGCTGGATGTGTATGCGCAGCGGGTGCGGCGCGGGATCGCGGCCAACGAGCAACTCACCCAGGCCAACGAGTTGGCCCGCAGCCTGCGCTTCCCTCAGGCCCGGGCCAGTGCCGACGTGGCGGCCCAGGAGTTTGCCGCCCTGGGCGACCAGCCGCGCCTGACCAGCGCCATGGCCCTGCGCAGCAGCCTCGACAGCCGCCAGCGTCTGGCCGGGGCCATCCTGATGGTCGTCGGTCTCGCCGGTGCCCTGCTCAGCCTGATCGGGCGCGGGCTTCAGCGACCTGCGGAAGTATGGTGATCGTTGCAGGGGCGAAGCCTCCAGGCCAATGCTTCGCCCCTGCAAGGATTACACCCGCACCAAATCAGCGGGGACAGGGAAATTCTGGCAGAGCGCGCCCACCTCGGCGGCGATGCGGGCCTGGCGCTCGGTGTCGTCGATATGCTGGAGTACATCGACGATCCATGCGGCGATCTGGGCCATCTCCGCCTCGGCCATCCCGCGCGTGGTGACGGCCGGCGTGCCGATGCGGATGCCGCTGGTGCGTACGGGCGGCTGCGGGTCGTCGGGGATGGCATTCTTGTTCACCGTGATCGCGGCGCGGTCGAGGGCTTTCTGGGCCTGGGCACCGGTGATCCCGAAGCCAGTCAGGTCGGCCAGCATCAGATGGTTGTCGGTGCCGCCGCTGATCAGGTTCACGCCGCGCTCGGTCAGGCCAGTGGCCAGAGCCTTGGCGTTACGGCGGATCTGGGCGGCGTACTGCTTAAACTCGGGGCGCAGCGCCTCGCCGAAGGCCACCGCCTTGCCCGCGATCACGTGCATGAGCGGGCCGCCCTGGTTGCCGGGGAAGACGCTGCTGTTGAGTTGCTTGGCGTAGGGCTCGTCCATCATGATCAGGCCGCCACGCGGGCCGCGCAGGGTCTTGTGGGTGGTGGTGGTGACGATGTGGGCGTGGCCGACCGGAGAGGGGTGTTCGCCGGCGGCGACCAGCCCGGCGATGTGGGCGATGTCGGCCATCAGCAGGGCACCGACCTCATCGGCGATCTGGCGCATGCGGGCGAAGTCGATGATTCGCGGGTAGGCGCTGGCCCCCGAGGTGATCAGCTTGGGGCGGGCGGCGCGGGCCTTCTGGGCCAGGTCGTCGTAGTCGATCTGGCCGGTGGCCATATCGACGCCGTAGAACTGGATGTGATACCACTTGCCGCTGAAGTTCACCGGGCTACCGTGGGTGAGGTGTCCGCCGTGATCGAGGCGCATGCCGAGGATGGTGTCGCCGGGCTGGAGCAGCGCGGTGAAGACGGCGATGTTGGCCTGGGCGCCGCTGTGGGGTTGCACGTTGGCGGCCTGGGCACCGAAGAGCTTGAGGGCACGGTTGATCGCCAGTTGCTCAACCACATCGACGAACTCGCAGCCGCCGTAGTAGCGCTTGCCGGGCAGGCCCTCGGCGTATTTGTTGGTCAGCACCGAGCCTTGGGCCTCCATCACGGCCAGGCTGGTGTAGTTCTCGCTGGCGATCAGCTCCAGGCCCTCGCGCTGGCGCTTGGCCTCGCTGGTGATCAGCGCGGCAATCTCCGGGTCGGATATCCGTAGGTTCTCAAGCGACATGGTTTCCTCCTGTGAATTGCCGATTGCCAAATCTACAATCGGCAATCATTCAATAGCCGGCCGACTTATCGACAATGTTTAGCAACGGCTGGCCTGCGCGGAAGCGGGTCAGGTTTTCGATAAAGATGGCGATCTGGCGCTCGTGCATGCGCGGCGAACTGGCGGTGGCGTGCGGCGTGATCGTGATGTTGGGCAAGGCCCAGAGCGGACTCTCGGCGGGCAGCGGCTCCTGCTCGAACGTGTCAAGGGCCGCCCCGCCGATCTGGCCGTTGCGCAGGGCGGCAATCAGGGCCAGATCATCGATCAGCGCGCCACGGGCGATGTTGATCAGGTAGGCCGAGGGCTTCATGGCCGCAAACGCCGCTGAGTCAATCATGCCGCGTGTCTCGGCGGTGAGTGGCGCGGCCACGACGATGTAGTCGGCCTCGGGCAGCAGGCCGCGCCAACTGTCGCTGCCGACGACCCTGGCGACGCCGGGCATCGGCTGGGGCGTGCGGCGGCTGCCGTAGATGTGCATGCCGAAGGCGGCGGCCCGCTGGGCGATGGCCTGACCGATCCCGCCCATGCCGATGATCAGCAGCGTGGACTCGTAGAGCTCGCGCAGTTGCAGGTCATCGACCCAGCGCGCCTCGGCCTGGGCGGCGCGGTAAACGCCGATCTGCTTGGCGTGGGCCAGCATAAAGCCTAGTACAAATTCGGCCATCGGGATGGCGTGGACGCCGGCGCTGTTGGTCAGGGTGAGGTCGCGCGCGATCACTGCCGGGGTCAGCAGGCGATCAACCCCCGCGCTGGGTGTGTGCAGCCAGCGCAGGCCGGGGGCTATGGCGAGTACCTGATCCAGCGCCGGCTGGGCCATCCACCAGCGAAAGTAGACGACGGCGTCCGACGGGTCGCCAGCAACGTCACCGGCCGCATTCACCCACGTGGCATCAACGCCAGCGGGCAACTGCGGCGCAAGCGACTCGCGGATCTGGGCAGGGGCGATGATCTTCATAGAGACGTGATCTAACGCGAGTTGTAGGGGCGCATCGCGATGCGTCCCTACTAGCTCACAGACTCCCCAGGCTTCAGGGCGATCACCTTGGTGGTGACGCCGAACTCTTGACATGCGGTGACGAGCGCGGCGGGCGTGCCGGTGAGGATCGGGAAGGTGCCGTAGTGGCAGGGGATGGCGTAGTCCGCGCCGATCAGCTTGAGGGCGTAGGCGGCCTGGCGCGGGTCCATCGTGAAATGATCGCCGATAGGCAGGATGGCCAGCGTGGGCTGGTAGAGGTCGCGGATGATCTGCATGTCCATCGTCGCGCTGGTATCGCCGGTGTGGTAGATGGCGAATCCGTTGCTCATACGGATCAGGAAGCCGCAGGCAGTGCCCAGGCCAATCGTCTGCCCATGCTCGCTGATCGAGCTAGAGTGATGGGCGTTGGTCATCGTGACCTGCATGTCGGCCACGCGCACGGTGCCGCCCTTGTTGAAGCCAAGCAACTGCGCGCCCGGCACGCCCTTGCCTTCCAGGTAGGGCAGCAGGTCGTACTGACAAACGACCATGGCCCCCGTCTCCTGTGCGAGACTCGCCAGGTCGGCGCTATGGTCGGAGTGGCCGTGGGTGAGCAGCACGGCGGCCAAATTCTGGCGCAGCTGCGGCTTGAGATCTTTGGGGCAGGCCGGATTGCCGTCGATCCAGGCGTCGATCAGCACACCACGGCCCTCGGGGGTGGTGAGGTGAAAGGTTCCGTGGCCGGCCCAGGTAATGGTTGTGTTCTTCCCGATCATTATCACTGCCTGCCTCCTCCTTGCACCGCCTAATATCGCGCTGATGCTGCGGCTCTATCGCGCCGCCAGTATAGCATAAGCTTGCTAGAAGGCGGCTGCCGAGGCAGGGCCGCTCAAGTGGGCAACCTCAGGCCAGCACCTCGGCATGCTCCTCCGCGTGCTTGACGTGGGCCAGCGCCTCGATCTCGGAGCGCTCGGTGATCACGCGGGTCAGCCGCCCATCCTCCATCTGGAGGACGCGGTCGGCGTAGACGCACATGCGCAGGTCGTGGGAGACCATGACCCCGGCCCGGCCCTGCTCGTGGATGAGATGGGCCAGGGTGCTGACGACCTGGTGGGCGCGCCCGGTATCGAGGCTGGCGGTAGGCTCGTCGGCCAGCACGATGCTCGGCTCGTGGACGAGGGCGCGGGCGATGGCCACGCGCTGTTGCTGGCCGCCGGAGAGTTGCGAGGGCAGGTTGCCCAGCCGGTCGCCCAGGTCAAGACGGCGCAGGAGATCCACCGTGCGCGCGCGGCCCTTCTTGTCGAGGGTGCCGTTGAGGCGCAGCATCAGCTCGACGTTCTCCTGGACGGTGAGGTATGGCACCAGGTTGTTGGCCTGGAAGGTGAAGCCGATCTGCGCCAGCCGAAACGCGGATAGCTTCGCCTTGCTCATGGTGCGCAGGCTATTCCCGTTGATCAGCACCTCACCCGCGTCAGGCAGCAGCAGGCCCGCCAGCAGGGCCAGCATCGAGGTCTTGCCGGAGCCGCTCGGCCCCACGAGGGCCACAAATTCGCCCGCGCCCACATGGAGCGAGACGCCATCGACGGCGCGGATCTCGGCACCGTTCATCTCGTAGATCTTGCTGACCGCCCTGGCCTCAAGGGTACTCATAGGGTTGCTCTCTCCGTAGTGGAGGTCAAGGGATGCGGCAATGCCGCCAATACCCACCAGAAACGAGGGTTACGCGCTCAGGCCCAGCGCCCGCAGCGGCTCGATCTTCAGGATGGTGCGCGCGGCGACAAGGCATGAGATCGGGCCGGCGAAGAGCAGCGACAGGAGGGTGATGGTGATCTTTGAGCCGCTAAAGACAATCGGGACGCTTGCCGGCATCACTTGCGCCATGCCCCACATCACGGCGGCCCCAGCACCGAGTCCAACCAGCAACGTGACCATGACCTGGATCAGCAGGGTGAGGATGACCATGCCGCTTGACGCCCCGATTGCCTCAAGCATGCCGATCTGGGCCACCTTCTGGAGCGTCTGGATCTGGAAGAAGCTGCCGACGATCAGCACGACGATCAGCAGCATAAAGCTCTGCTGCATGCTGATCGTCGACATCATATCGTTGTAGCCCTGGGTGGTCTGGTAGGCCGTTATCGGGTCGGTGACCTCGATCTGGCTGACGGTGGCGCTGATCCGCGCGGCGACATCGCGCGACGAGGCGTTGCGGTCGAGCTGGACGGCGGCAATATTGAAGACCAGATCCTCCCCGCCGCCGCCGCCGGGGGTGGCCTGGGGCTTGATCTGATCCCAGCGCCGCAGGGGTACGAAGATGCTGGGGATGTAGTTTACCTTGCGCCCCTCGGCGTACCCGACGACGCGCAGGTCGTAGTGTTTCTCGTTCATGCCCTGCACCACCTTCAGGGTGATGGTCGCGCCGATCGGGATGTGCATCCGGTCGAAGACGTGACGGTCGATCACCGCCTCGGCTGCGCGGCTATCCTTTAGCGAGTCGCCGGCGAAGGTAACGGGCGAGCCGGGCTGCAAGGGTTCGACGCCGAGCATCGAGACATCAAGGCCGGGGACATCCTTGCCGTTGATGGCGATGATCGCCGCCGTACTTACGCCAACGGGGCCGACCGCCGCTACGCCGGGGATGCGCCGGATCTGGCTGAGCCTGGCACGGCCAAGTCGGCTCGCTGGTAGCTGGAGGTCAACGTCCTGCTGGTATACGAGCAACTCGGCGCTCACACGCTCGAAGTATTCGCTGGCACCCTGGGCTAGGCCGTCGCCAAGGGCTGATGTAAAGAGGACAAGCAGGGTGATCAGTGCGACGATCATGAAGACGGAGATGAAGCGCCGCTTATTGCGCGTCATCTCCTTGATGGCGAGGTAGAGCGATAACATGCGGGAACTCCTACCAGTGCGTGAGTTCGTCGTGATGCGTCTCACACGTATATAGTCAGAACTGACTATTCACGTGTGGATTATACCGATCTCTTCACTGCCTGTCAAGGGCAGGGGCGGCTCGCGACAGGGCTGATGCAACGTTGCTG
>SESH01027918.1_pt1 | contig 15964 bp, 11 predicted proteins | sample 3171561 | NCBI WGS metagenome assembly SESH01 (sample SAMN10866947, study PRJNA518727) | freshwater metagenome | biome: subpolar coniferous forest; feature: holomictic lake; material: water; isolation source: holomictic Lake 442 2011 16.5 m and 2014 13 m | place: Canada: near Kenora, Ontario
GCGGCGGGCGACGGCCTGGTGGCCCAGAAGATCGTGACGGCGGGGCGGGGATGCGTGGCCGGGGCGGTCGCATGAGCGCGCCGCCGCCACGGCTCCCGGTTCGCCCGCGCGGCCCGGTTGAGCTCCAGAGCATCATGACCATCCGCGAGTTCTCAGAGGCCACAGGCATCGGCGCGTCAGAGATTCTTAAATCGCTGATGAAGGGCGGCGTGCTGGCGAATATCAATCAGCAGATTGACTATGAGACGGCAGCGCTGATCGCGGCTGATTTCAACATCGAGACCAGCGAGACGGTGCCAGAGCAGATGGCCGGCATTGTGGATAACGTCAAGGATGTGCTGGCCGCCCAGGCCGAGGGCGAGATGCGGACGCGCCCGCCGGTGGTGACGATCATGGGCCACGTCGACCACGGCAAGACCAAGCTGCTCGACGCGATCCGCTCGGCACGGGTGGCTGAGGGCGAGGCGGGCGGCATCACCCAGCATATCGGTGCCTACCAGATCGAGGTCAACCACCGCAAGATCACGTTCCTGGACACGCCTGGCCACGAGGCGTTCACCGCAATGCGCGCCCGTGGTGCCCAGGCGACCGATATTGTGATCCTGGTGGTGGCCGCCGACGACGGCGTGATGCCCCAGACGATTGAGGCGATCTCGCACGTGAAGGCGGCCGGTGTGCCGATGATCGTGGCGGTGAACAAGATCGACCTGCCGACGGCGAACCCGGATCGGATCAGGCAGCAACTCGCCACCTACGACGTGATCGTCGAGTCCTACGGCGGCAACGTGCCCTCGGTTGAGGTGTCGGCCAAAGCGAAGCTGAACATCGACGGGCTGCTGGAGATGATCCTGCTGGTGGCCGACCTTGAGGACTTCAAGGCGAACCCTGATGCGCCGGCGGTCGGCACGATTATCGAGGCCGAGCTGGATAAGAATCGCGGCGCGGTGGCCACGGTACTGATTCAGAACGGCACGCTCCGCCCCGAAGATAACGTGCTGGTGGGTGGTGTGTCCGGCAAGATCAAGACGATGTTCAACGATAGCGGCAAGCGCCTGCGCTTCGCTGAGCCATCGATGCCGGTCGAGATCCTTGGCCTAGACGGGGTGCCCCACGCCGGCGACATCTTGCAGGTGGTGGACGACCTGGCGGTCGCCCGCGAGATCGCGCTTCAGCGCCAGCGCCAGACGCGCATGGAGGCGGTGGGGATGGTGCGCGGCACTACGCTGGAGGATCTGTTCAGCAAGGTGCAGCAGGGCCAGATCAAAGACCTCAATGTGATTGTGAAGGCGGACGTGCAGGGTTCAATCGGCGCGATCGAACACCAGCTCGGCCAGCTCAGTAACTCGCAGACCGAGGTGCAGATCAAGATCTTGCACAAGGCCACCGGCGCGATCACCGAGGGCGATGTCAACTTGGCCGCAGCCAGCCAGGCAATTGTCATCGGCTTTAACGTCCGGCCCGACCCGGCGGCGCGGCGGGCAGCCGAGCAGCAGGGCATCGACATCCGCTTCTACAATATCATCTACCAGCTCTCCGATGATATTAAGAAGGCACTGGTCGGCATGCTGGCACCCACCTATAAAGAGGTGGTCGAGGGCTACGCCGATGTGCGCAACATCTTCCGGCTGCCCTCGCGTGAGGTGGTGGCGGGCCTGTATATCACCGACGGCAAGGTGACACGCACCGGCCAGAGCGTGCGCGTGCTGCGCAGCGGTGCGGTGCTTCACGACGGCAAGATCAGCAGCCTCAAGCGCTTCAAGGACGATGTCCGCGAGGTGACGAACGGCTACGAGTGCGGCCTGGTCGTCGAGAGCTTCACGGATGTCCAGGTGGGCGATAACATGGAGTTCTATCGCCAGGAGCGGGTTGAGGCCAGCCTCTAGCTACAGGGGAGGGTTTGGGAGGGCGACGCCTTCCTAACCCCTCCCTCTTTAATCCTATGTCAAAACAGCGACTCCAGCAGGTCGCCGATAGCATCCAGCGGGTGCTCGGCGATGTGATCCAGTCCGAGATTAAAGATCCACGGGTGGGCTTCGCCACGGTGACGGGCGTGGAGGTGAGCGCGGATCTGCAGCACGCCACGGTGCGGATCTCGGTGATGGGCGACGATGCGGCTAGGGCTGACACCATGGCCGGGCTCCAGCGTTCCCGTAGCTTCCTGCGCCGGCGCGTGGCCGATGAGATGCGCCATATGCGCTTTGTCCCCGAGTTGCACCTGCTGCTCGATACCTCGCTCGACTATAGCATCCGCATCGACAAGGTGCTGCGCGACGTTGAGGAGGAGCGTAAGATCAACCCGCCACACCTTGAGGAGGAGTAGGAGCGAAGCCTTCGCGACCGTTGCAAAGCAACGATCACGAAGGCTTCGCTCCTACAAGACATGACCGATCTCGATGCCTACTACAAGAAGCGCATCTCGTACTCGCTGCGTGGCCTGCAGTTTGCGTTCGATATTGGCCACACGATCTTCTCTTCGTTTGAGGTTGATGACGGCACCGACCTGCTGCTGCGAAGCCTGGAGCCGGTCGCGCCGCCCACGCGCATCCTCGACCTTGGCTGCGGCTGCGGCGTGATCGGGATCACCCTGGCCCGGCGCTACCCCGCTGCTACGGTGGTGATGGCCGATAAAGATCTGCTGGCCGTGCGCTACGCTCGGCATAACGCCGTGCTAAATAACGCGCCGAACGCGAGCGCCCTCGGCAGCGTGGGGCTTGAGTCGGTGCCGCCCGGCCCCTACGACATGATCCTCTCGAACATCCCGGCCAAGATCGGCGACCTGGCGATCGAGCAGGAATTTATCCTCGGCCCGCTCGCGCAGCTGCGGGCCGGCGGCGAGTACTGGTTCGTCGTCGTCAGCGGCCTCAACCACCTCATCCCGCGCCTCGGCGTGCGCAACCAGCTCAAGCTGAAAGAGATCAAAAAGCGGTCGGGCTATATGGTCTACCGCCTGCTACGGTCAAGGATTGAGGGTTGAGTTTCGCTCAACCCTCAATCCTTAATGCGATAAAGGCACCTTATGATCTACACTGATCCTACCGATGCGGCCACCGCCTTCGCCCAGCAACTCTCCCAGGCCCAGCGCATTCTGCTCCTCACCCACATCAACCCCGACGGCGATGCGATCGGCTCGCTCCTGGGAGCCTACCACGTGCTGCGGGGGATCGGCAAGGAGCCGATCCCCGTCGCCGCATCGACCCTGCCGTCTTATAGCTCGGTGCTGCCGGGCGTCGCGCATGTGACGATCTACCAATCCGGCGATACGCTGCCCGAGGCGGATCTGATCTGGATGCTGGACACCGCCACGCTGGAGCGGGTCGGCCAGATCTACCACGACCACGGCCCGGCCATGATCGCCCGCCCGCTGATGATCGTCGATCACCACGTGACGAACAATGGCGGCGGGAGCCTGAACCTGATCCAGCCTGCGGCGGCCTCGTGTGCCGACCTGCTCTTTCGGCTATTTCGGGCGATGGATCTGCCGATCTCGCCAGCGGCGGCCACCTGCATGCTGCTGGGCACCACGACCGATACCCAGAGCTTTCAGACCAGCGTGACCACCGCGCAGACCCTGCGCACCGCCGCCGACATGCTCGACGCCGGGGCGGATCAGCGTCTGGTGGTACACGCCGTGTACTTCTCGATGCCGGTCGAGACGGTGCAGTTGAGCGGGATCGCCCTCGGCCTGCTGCGGCGCGAGGGTGGTCTGCTCTGGGCGCGGGTTTCGCAGGATATGCTTGCGGCCACCGGCGCAGCCGACGAGGCGGCCGATGAGGCGATCACGCGGATGCAGCGGGTGGGCGGGATGCGGGTGTCGGCGATCTTTAAGGAACGGGCCGACGGCACGGTCAAGATCAGCCTGCGCTCGGTGCCGGGGATTAATGTGGCCGAGATCGCGCGCGCCTGGGGCGGCGGTGGCCACACCCAGGCCGCCGGGGCCGACCTGCCGATGGGCCTGGATGACGCCGAGGCGGCGGTGCTGCCGTTGTTGCGTGCGGCGATTGGGGCGTGATGTTGGGGCGAAGCATTTGGGTTTGGCGCTTTGCAGCAAACCCGAATGCTTCGCCCCTACGGGGGCATATGCACGGGTTTTTAAACATTGACAAGCCGGCGGGGATGACCTCGCACGATGTGGTGGCGCGGGTGCGCCGCCTGGTCGGGCGGGGGGTAAAGGTGGGCCACGCCGGTACGCTCGACCCCGCCGCCACCGGGGTGCTGCCGGTGGCGCTCGGCCACGCCACACGGCTGATCGAATATCTGGGCGATGTGCGCAAGGGCTATCGCGGCCTGGTACGCCTGGGCGTTATCACCCGCACCGATGATGCGGAAGGCGAGGTGGTAACGACCGCGCCGGTGCCGCCGCTGTCGCCTGAGCTGATCGCGGATGCCGTGAGCTCGCTGCGCGGCGCGATTATGCAGGTGCCGCCGATGTATTCGGCTCTGCATCACCAGGGCCAGCGGCTCTACGACCTAGCGCGGGCCGGGAAGACGCTGGAACTGGAGGCCCGCCCGGTGCAGATCGATGCGCTCGTGTGGGAACTGGCTGGCCCCGATTCGCTGCGGATCAACGTGATCTGTGGCAAGGGCACCTACATTCGGGCGCTGGCCCGCGATATCGGGGCGGCCCTGGGTTGCGGCGCACACCTCGCGGCGCTCCAGCGTACCTTCGTCGGCCCGTTTTTGCTTGGCGATGCCGTGGCCCTCGCCGATCTTCAAGCTGATCCTGGACGGCTCGCGCTGGCCCTCATTCCGCCCGAGGCGGCGCTGGCGGGATGGCCAACGGTGCGGCTCGACGCCGAGGGCGCGCAACGGGCGCGCAACGGGCTGCCGGTGGCGCTGGACGACACGCCCGGCGATCACGCCTACGCCTACGATGAGGCTGGCACGCTGCTGGCGGTGCTGCGGCGCGAGGGCGAGGCATGGCGACCTGAGAAGGTATTCCTCGCCTCTCCCGCCCGTGCGTAGCGTTTGCGCCGCGCTAATAGCCGTGCTATAATCGCCGCCAATGTTCACCCGATGCAACATCGGTGGCTTTATATCACTCATCTCGATGGGCTGAGGGACTGGCCCGATGACGCCCGGCAACCACTCGGAAGCATGCAAAATACCAAATGTGAGATAAAGGCGCGGGTTGACCGTCTTTGTCTAAGTTTTGGATTTTGGATTGCGAAGAAACGGTGCTAACTCCTGCGGCGGCTTTCGTATGACCGCCGAAAGATGAGAGGAATGCCGATAGGAGCCTCTTGCCATGCGAGCGGCTCTTTTTAGTGGCGAAACAACAATGAGCGATGAACTACGCACAGTCTGGTGGGAGTCGGGGGCGGTCTGCCTAATCGACCAGCTCCGGCTACCGCACGAGCAACTGGTTGTCCGTTGCGAGAGTCTGGAGACGGTGGCCAGTGCGATCAAGACCATGCAGGTGCGCGGTGCTCCGGCAATCGGCTGCACCGCCGCCTACGGCATGGCTCTGGCGGCGCTGATCTCCCCGGCGGCTGATACGGCGGCGCTGCTGGCCGATCTGGCGGCGGCGAAGGTGGTGCTAGATAGCCAGCGGCCCACGGCGGTGAACCTAGCATGGGCCACCGAGCGGCTGCTGGCGAAGGCCCGGCAGCTTCAGGTCAGCGTAGACGGGCCGCGCGTTTTGGCCGCAGCCCTGCTGGAGGAGGCCCACGCCGTGCTCACCGAGGATCTGGCCATGTGCCACGCCATCGGCGACCACGGTGCGCCGCTGATCCCGGTCGGCGGTCGCGTCCTCACCCACTGCAACGCCGGTGGCCTCGCTACGGCCGGCTACGGCACGGCCCTCGCCCCCATCCGCAGCGCCTTCGCCCAGGGCCGCAGCATCCACGTCTGGGTTGATGAGACCCGGCCCTTCCTCCAGGGCGCCCGGCTCACCGCCTGGGAGTTGCACCAGTCCGGCATCCCGCTTACGCTGATCACCGACAATATGGCCGGCTATATGATGAAAAGCGGCAAGGTGGACTGCGTGATCGTCGGGGCCGACCGGATTGTGGCCAACGGCGACACGGCCAATAAGATCGGCACCTACAGCCTGGGCGTATTGGCCCGCGCTCACGGTATTCCCTTCTACGTCGCCGCGCCCACGTCCACTATTGACCTGAGCATGGCGCACGGCGACCTCATCCCGATCGAGGAGCGATCCTCCGAAGAGGTGACGCATCTGGCCGGCCAGTTGATCGCGCCGGTGGGCGTGTCTGCCGCCCACCCCGCGTTTGATGTGACCCCGGCCGAGCTGATCACCGCGATCATCACCGAGCGCGGTGTGGTCGAGCCGCCATTTGTGCCGGGCCTCCGGCGCGCCAAGGGAGCCGCATAGCGCTATGCCTCTCGCGTTTGCCCCGGCGTGCCTGCCTGTGCTACGCGGCGGCCTGCCCCACGCCACCGCCCACGACGCCCTCGCGCTGGTGGTGTCCGTCACGCCCGACCTGCCCGCGTGGCCGGCGGTGCCCGAGCGCAGCTTCCGCGAGACCGCCCTGGCCCAGGCGGCGGCCGGGTTTCCGGGGCTGACGATCGATCCTGAGTATGCGCGGATCAGCGTGGATCACGCGGCGGCTGAGATCGGGCTGGACCATCTGGGCCTAGCCTACCTGCGCAGTGAGCCGGGCGCGGGCATCCTCCCCAGCGATCACGCCGCTGGCCTGGGCGAGTTGCTGCGCCTAGTGGGCCACGGCCACCACGCCCGCGCGCTCAAGGGCGAGGTACTCGGCCCGGTGAGCTTGGCCCTCCAGCTCACCGACGAAGACGACCGGCCCCTGGCCTACGACCCGGCGCTACGCGAGGCGTTGCTGCACCACCTTTCGCTGCGGGTCGCCTGGCACCACGAGCAACTCAGTCCCTACGCCGATAATGTGATCATCTGCCTGGACGAGCCATCCCTTGATGCGCTAAGCCTGCCGCTCTGCCCGATTGACTGGGAGGAGGGGATGGGCATGATCGAGCGGCTCCTGGCCGATATGCCCGGCTGCCGGGGGATCTGCCTCGGCGGCGGCGTGAGCTGGGCGGCGGTGCTGGCGCTGCCGATAGACTTGGTGCTGTTCGACGCCTATGAACACGGCGCGGCCCTCATCCAGTCCGCCGAGGCGGTGTCTAGCTTCCTTGAGCGTGGCGGCATGCTGGGCTGGGGCATCGTGCCCGCCGACCCGGTCGCCCTGGCGCACGAGCACGCGGACCTGCTGACCCAGCGCCTTGAGCGTGCCGTAGACTATCTCTCGGCGGTCGGCGGCCTCGACCATGGCCGCATCCTCGCCGCCTCGCTGATCACGAGCAGCGCGAGCCTGGCAAACCTCTCGGTTGAGGCTGCCGAGCAGGCGCTGCGGATGTGCGCCGCCGTCTCGCGGCGGCTGCGCGATGATCACGGCCTTGAGTGAATGTAGCACCGCTTTCCAGGCGGTCAGGAGTACCACCGCAGGCTGGAAGCCCGCGCTACGAACTGGCACGCTGAAACCTGGCACCCGAAACCTGGCACCTGAAACCTGGCACCTGAAACCTGGCACCTGAAACCTTGTCTAAGGAATAAAGCATGCGAATTGTAGTAACTGGCTCGCTCGCGTTCGATTACATTATGGACTTTCCGGGCTACTTCAAAGACCACCTGCTGATGGAGAAGCAGCACATCCTCTCGGTCAGCTTCCTCGTTGATTCGATGAAGCGCCTGCGCGGCGGCGTGGCCGGAAATGTGGCCTATACCCTGGCGCTGCTCGGCGAGCGCCCGCTGATGGTGGGCACGGTCGGCCAAGATTTTGGCGAGTACCGGGCCTGGCTGGAGCATCAGGGCATCGATACCAGCGGGCTGGTCGAGATCGCCAACGAGTTCACGGCCTCGTGCTTTATTAACACCGACCGGGCGAATAACCAGATCGTGGCCTTCTACCCCGGCGCGATGAACCACGATCACAAGCTCTCGCTCGCAGAGCTTGGCCTGACCAGCGAGGATCTGGTGCTGATCTCGCCGACCACGCCTGAGGCGATTGAGAGCTACGCGGTCGAGTGCCAGCAACTCGGCATCCCCTACATCTTCGATCCCGGCAAGCAGTCGCCACGGCTGTCGGCGGATCATATCCGCACGGGCCTGTCGGGGGCGCGGGTGTTTGTGGGCAACGACTACGAGTTTGGCATGATGGCGCGCATGCTGGAGATCAGCGAGGACGAACTGATCGCCAGCGTACCGCTGACCGTGGTGACCCGTGGCGAGGCCGGATCGCTGATCTATGTGGACGGGAAGCTGGCGGCGAGCATCCCCACCGCGCCGGTGCGTGATGTGGTGGATCCCACCGGGGCCGGCGACGCCTACCTGGCCGGGCTGGCCCTGGGCATCGCCCACGACCTGCCGATTGAGGTGACCGGGCGAGTCGCGGCGCTGGCGGCGGCGTATGCAATTGAGGAGCGCGGTTGCCAGGCGCACACCTACGCCCGCGACGCCTTCGCCGAGCGCTACCGGGAAGCCTTTGGCATGGAATTGCCCGCCGGTGCGATGGCGGCGCTGGCGGTGGCGTAGGGGCGAAGCATCGGTTCTGGATGGGCACCGGTGTAAGCCAGACAAATAGGGGCCGATGCTTCGCCCCTACAATATGACGACGAAACCGCCACCTCCGCACGTGAAAGGGGCGGGAGATCGGGCGAACACATGGGTTCGCCTGGAAAGACGCCCGAGTGGGCACCTCACGAGGAGATAGTTAGGAATGACCGTAAACTACGACATCAAGGACCTGGGACTGGCCGAGCAGGGCCGCAAGCGCATGGACTGGGCTGAGAAAGAGATGCCGGTGCTGCGGCTGATCAAGGAGCGCTTCGAGAAGGAGCGCCCCCTGGCCGGCGTGCGGGTTAGCGCCTGTCTGCACGTGACCAGCGAGACCGGCAACCTGATGCGTACCCTGGCCGCCGCCGGGGCCGATGTGGTGCTGGCCGCATCCAACCCGCTGAGTACCCAGGACGACGTGGCCGCCGCCCTGGTAGCCTTTGAGGAGATCCCGGTCTACGGGATCAAGGGCGAGAGCAACGATGTGTACTACCGGCACATCAAGGCCGCCCTGGATCACAAGCCGCAGATCACGATGGACGACGGGGCTGACCTGGTCCACGGCGTACTCAAGGAATACCCCCATCTGATCGCCGATATGTTCGGCTCGACCGAGGAGACCACCACCGGCGTCATCCGCCTGCGCGCGATGGCCGCCGATGGCGTGCTGACCTTCCCGGTGATCGCGGTGAACGACAGCGACACCAAGCACCTCTTCGACAACCGCTACGGCACTGGCCAGAGCACCCTGGACGGGATCATCCGCGCCACCAACATCCTGCTGGCCGGGAAGACCTTCGTGGTGGGCGGCTACGGCTACTGCTCACGCGGCATCGCCGAGCGCGCCCGTGGCCACGGTGCCAACGTGATCGTTACCGAGATTGACCCGGTGCGCGCGCTTGAGGCGACGATGGACGGCTACCGCGTGATGACCATGGCGCAGGCCGCCCCGCTGGCCGACTTTATCGTCACCGCCACCGGCAACAAGCACGTGATCGACGACCGCGCCTTCGCCGCCATGAAGGACGGCTGCGTGGTGGCCAACAGCGGCCACTTCAACGTCGAGATCGACATCCCGACCCTGGAGGCGCTGAGCGTCGAGAAGCGCCAGCCCCGCGCCTTCGTGGATCAGTACTGGCTCAAGGACGGCCGCAAGATCAACCTGCTCGGCGAGGGCCGCCTGATCAATCTGGCCAGCGCCGAGGGCCACCCCAGCGCCGTGATGGACATGAGCTTCGCCAACCAGGCGCTTGCCTCCGAGTTCCTGGTGCGCAACCACGGCAAGCTGAGCAACGGCGTTCACTCCCTGCCCAAGGATCTGGACGTGGAGATCGCCGCGCTCAAGCTCAAGGCGATGGGCATTGAGCTTGACGTTCTGACCCCCGAGCAGGTCAAGTACCTGAACAGTTGGCAGGAAGGCACGTAGGGGCGCAGCAGTCGCTACGCTCTGACTCTGGGCGGCAGCAGTTACCACGCAACTGCTGCGCCCTTACATCTAGAGGAGCATCGGTCATGTCAACCACATTCACAAAGTCGCCGAAGTTTGTCTTTACAAGCGAGTCGGTGAGCGCGGGACACCCGGATAAGCTGTGCGACCAGGTGAGCGACGCAATCCTGGATGCCTTCCTCTCGCACGACCCACGGGCGCGGGTGGCGGTGGAGACGGCCACCACCACCGGCCTGATCGTCGTACTCGGCGAGGTGACCTACGCCAAGGGCTATATTCCGATCGAGGAGATCGTCCGCACGACGGTCAAGGATATCGGCTACACCGATGCCAGCTTCGGCTTTGACGCCGATACCTGTGGTGTATTGGTGGCGATCCACGGCCAATCGCCCGACATCGCCCAGGGCGTTGATAAGGCGCTTGAGGTACGCAGCGGCGGGATGACGGGCGCCGAGGTTGACTCGGTCGGTGCAAGCGACCAGGGTATGATGTTCGGCTTTGCCTGCAACGAGACGCCCGAACTGATGCCGGCCAGCATCGCGCTGGCCCACCGGCTGATCCGCCGGATCACCGGGCTGCGCAAGGATGGCACGCTGGCCTACCTGCGCCCCGACGCCAAAAGCCAGGTGACGGTGGAGTATGCCTACGGCAAGCCGGTGCGCGTGGACACGGTGCTGATCAGCACCCAGCACTCCCCTGACGTGAGCCAGGATCAGATCCGCGAGGATGTGATCGAGGACGTGATCCGGGCTGAGATCCCTGCCGAGTGGCTCGATGAGAAGACGAAGTATTTCGTCAATCCGACCGGGCGCTTTGTGGTGGGCGGCCCGATGGGCGATAGCGGCCTGACCGGACGCAAGATCATTGTGGATACCTACGGCGGCGTGGCCCGCCACGGCGGCGGCGCGTTCTCGGGCAAGGACCCGAGCAAGGTGGATCGCTCGGCGGCCTATGCGGCGCGTTGGGTGGCCAAGAACGTGGTCGCCGCCGGTCTGGCCGACCGCTTCGAGCTCCAGTTGAGCTACGCCATCGGCGTGGCCCGCCCGCTCTCGATCAGCGGCGAGACCTTCGGCACCGGCCAGGTCGCCGACGAGGTGATCGTCAAGGCGATCAACGAGGTGTTTGACCTGCGCCCCGGCGCGATCATCCGCGACCTGGGCCTGCGTCGGCCGATCTACCGCCAGACGGCGGCCGGCGGCCACTTCGGTCGCACCGACATCGACCTGCCCTGGGAGCAGACCAACAAGGTCGAGGAGTTGCGCCGGGCGGCTGGCCTGTAGGAGATCATACCCGCAAAACGGGAGGTTGCGCTGGCCAGCGCAACCTCCCGTTTTGATCTGCCGCAATCGCGCAGTACTCGCAGGGGTTGTCATCTCCCAACGTTGCGGGCAGATGACAACCCCCCCCGCGTAGATGTTCGGCCCCTGCTGTTGTCCCCCGTTGCGCTCACTTCAACAGCCTTGCCCCGATCTATCACCGCCACAATCACCGCCACAATCCCCCGCCGTAGTGTATTGTGTGCAAAGTTAAAGCAATACTCCTTTTGCGTGTTGATCTTCATCGGTGTATCTGTTACGCTTTCACTCTACGCCGACCGAACAATCCATCCCCCTGCATCCTTGCCCTTACGGTTCCTGGCCATACCCAGCGAGTCTTCAGCACACGCGTGTGTGCATACTCATGGCGAATCAGAACAGGATGGCATCATGCAAGAACGGTTTCTTGGGATCGACATTGGCTCGACGACGGTGAAGGTTGTTCTGGCGGATATGGACGGCCAGATCGTCGCCCACCGCTACCTGCGCTCGAACGGACAGCCTCGCACAATGTTGATCTCCGCGCTACGCGGGCTCGCGGCGGCCGCAGATATGGGTCGGGTGACGAGTGTTGGCCTCACCGGGTCGGGTGGCGAGGCGATTGCCAGCGTGATCGGCTGCCGCCACGTCAACGAGTTGGTTGCCCAGACGCGGGCCGTGGGCACCCGTCATCCAACCGCACGTACCGTGATCGAGATCGGCGGGCAGGATAGCAAGCTGCTGATCCTCGACTGGGATGCGGCGGTAGGGCGGATGCGCTTGGTCGATTTTGCCATGAACTCGCTCTGCGCGGCGGGCACCGGATCGTTCCTCGACCAGCAGGCCGAGCGGCTTGGGATCGATATCGAGGATGCGTTCGCCCGCATCGCCCTCCAGTCCACCAGCGCCGCCCGCATCGCCGGGCGCTGCACCGTCTTCGCCAAGTCCGACATGATCCACCTCCAGCAGAAGGGTACGCTGCTCCCCGACATTTTGGCCGGCCTGTGCCTGGCCCTCGCCCGTAACTTTACCAGCGTCGTCGCCAAGGGCAAGGTTTTCACGCCGCCGATTCTCTTCCAAGGCGGGGTGGCCTATAATCTGGCCGTGGTGCGCGCCTTCGAAACGGTCCTCGGGCTCGGGCAAGGTGAACTGATCGTCCCGGCGCAACATGAGGTTATGGCCGCCCTCGGTGCCGCCCTGATCGCTGGCGATGATGCCGCATTTGGTCGGCGTATCTCGCTGATCGGGCTAGATCGGCTCGAACACGACCTGATCGTCAGCCAGCAGAGCGACCGGCATATGCCCGCCCTGCGCCACCCCCGCCCCGCCCGCCCCGCGCCAATCGTAGCGCCTGCCGCAGACACCGCGCCAACCCCGGTCTACCTCGGGATCGATGTTGGCTCGATGAGTACCAACATCGTGTTGATCGACGCTGCAGGGCAGGTGGTGGCCCGACGCTACATGCTCACCGCCGGGAACCCGCTTGATGCGGTGCGGCGGGGTCTCGCCGAGATCGGCCAAGAGGTGAGTGGCCGGATCGCGGTGATCGGGGTGGGCACCACCGGATCGGGACGCCATCTGACTGCCGACTTCGTAGGTGGCGATATTGTGCGGAACGAAATCGCCGCCCAAGCCCGCGCCGCCGTCGCCATCGATCCCACCGTCGAGACGATCTTCGAGATCGGCGGCCAAGACAGCAAATACATCCGGATCAACCACGGCGCGGTGGTTGATTTCGCCATGAATAACGCATGCGCCGCCGGCACCGGCTCCTTCCTAGAGGAGCAGGCCGACCGGCTGAACATCAGTATTAAGCATGACTTCAGTCGGCTGGCGCTCGCCGCTGAACGCCCGGCATGCCTCGGCGAGCGCTGCACGGTCTTCATGGAGTCGGATGTCGTCCACCACCAGCAGCAGGGCGCAAGCTTGGAGACGCTGACCGGCGGCCTGGCCTACGCCGTCGCGCAGAACTACCTGAACCGGGTGGTGAACGGTCGACCGATCGGTGAGCGGATCTTCTTTCAGGGCGGGGTGGCCTGGAACAGCGCCACGGTGAGCGCCTTCGAGTCGCTCACGGGGCGGCACATTACCGTGCCCCCACATCACGATGTGACCGGGGCAATCGGGGCGGCACTCCTGGCAAAGGAGGAGTTGAGCGAGCGCAGGGCGCAGGGCGATCCGGCCCCCACCCACTTTAGGGGCTTCGACCTAACCGACCTCCATTATGAGACGAATACCTTCGAGTGCCGGGCCTGCCCCAACTTGTGCGCGGTGAACAAAGTCGTGATTGCCAACGAGCCGCCGATCTTTTACGGGGCTCTCTGCGATAAGTTCGAGGATGTCGGCAGGAGACATCCCCACGCCCATGGCCTGCCCGACCTCTTCGCCGAGCGTCACCGGCTGCTCATGGGAGAGTATGTCGCCCCCGAGGGCCGGCGTAATGGGCGGGTTCGTGTCGGCATCCCGCAGATGCTGCTCTTCTACGATATGTTCCCCTACTGGCGGGCCTTCATTGAATCGCTCGGCATGGATGTGGTGATCTCGGATGCGACCAACCCCACCATCGTCAGCCGCTCACTGGAACACTCGACCGCCGAGACGTGCTTTCCAGCCAAGCTCGCCTACGGCCACATCCTCAACCTGCTCGACAAGGACGTGGATCTGGTGCTGCTGCCGAGCGTGATGAACCGCGATCACATCCCGCACGGGCAGCGCGAGAGCAACTACTGCCCCTACATCCCGGCCATCTCGTACATGGTCGCCGCCCAGATCGATCTCCAGAAGCGCCCGTGGCGGCCGGTGCTGGGGGCGCTGCGCTTTATGGATCCACGCTTCAAGCAGTTTGATCTGGGCCAGATCGCGACCCAGCTCGGCGTCTCGCCCAAGGCCATCCGAGGCGCAGATCTAGCCGGTGCCGCCGCCCAAGAGGGCTTCTACGCAGCGGTGTGCGAGCGTGGACGCGCCGCCCTCGCGCACCTGCGGCCTGGCCAGCCCGCCGCAGTGATCGTCGGACACCCCTACAACACCCACGATCTGCGGGTCTGCCAGGATCTGCCCTTCAAGCTGCGCAAGCTGGGCGTGCTGCCCATCCCAATCGACTACCTGCCCCTCGACACCGTCGATATCTCCGCGCACTTCCCAGAGATGTACTGGCGCAGCGGCCACGACATCCTCGCGGCGGCCACGATCATCCGTGACGACCCGCGCCTGCACGCGATCTACGTCACAAACTTTGGCTGCGGGCCAGACTCATTCCTGGTCAGCTACTTTCAGAAGTTGCTGGGCGCGCAGCCGTTCCTGGAACTGGAGCTGGACGAACACAGCGCTGACGCGGGGGTGATCACCCGCTGCGAGGCGTTCTTCGACAGCTTGCGCATGCGCCCGCAGGCCGTTAGCATTGCCGTTGGCGAGGTGTAAGGAGCCTAAGCATGAGCATGACATCTGCACCGAAGACGATTTACATCCCGTATATGGCCGACCACTGCTACGTGCTGGCGGCGGCCATCGCGGCCAACGGCCAGCCCGCCGAGGTGCTTCCACGCCCCAACGAGGAGACGCTGGCAATCGGGCTGTCGTTCTGCCGGGGGCGCGAGTGCTCGCCCTGTCTGAGCGTCAGCGGCGATGTGGTTCACCTAACCCGGCGTCCGGGCTTTGATCCCGAGGAGGCGGTGATCTTTCTGCCGACCACCACCGGCTCGTGCCGGTTCGGCCAATACACGGTGCTGATGCGTCAGATCCTCGACCAGATGGGGCTTCAGCAGACCAAGATCATCGGCCCGTCGGCGAACAACTCGTACCAGGATCTCGGCGATGACCCGGTGCGTATGCGTCGGCTGCTGTGGGAGGGTATGGTTGCGGTAGACATCCTCCAGAAGCTGCTGCATCGCTACCGACCCTACGAGCAGCGTGTCGGCGAAACCGACCGGATCTACCAGGTATGCCTTGAGCAGGTGGTTGCGGCGACGCGAGCGGGCGGCGGGAAGGAGCTGGTGCGGGCAATGCGTGTGGTCGGCCCGCAGTTTGCGGGCTTGCCCAACGGCCAGGGCCAGCGCCGCCCGATGATCGGCGTGGTCGGCGAGATCTACCTGCGACACAACACCGTCAGCAACCTGAATATCATTCGCCGGATCGAGGTCCTCGGCGGCGAGGCCGATCTGGCGACCATGATGGAGTGGATCTACTACACCAACTGGGATCACGCCAGCAACTCCTGGGTGCTGGGGCAGCCGGTCGAGTGGCTAAAAACGGTGGCCACCGACCGCTACCAGCGCATCTTGGAGCGCCGGCTGGTTGGGCCGGTGGCCCATTTGCTCGATCATCCCTACGAAACCTCGGCGGCCCGCCTGATGCGCCATATCCGCCCGTATTTTTCGCCGGTGCTGGCCAACGAGTGCCTGCTGTCGATGGGTAAGATGGTTGAACTCAAGGGGCTAGGTATCTGCGGGATGATTAACGTGATGCCGTTCTCGTGCATGCCCGGCATCATCATGGCGGGCATGGCCCCGAGGCTGCGGGCCGACTTAGGCAATCTGCCGTGGCTCGACATTGCGTTTGATGCCCAGGGGGGCACGAATATCACCACACGGCTGGAGGCGTTTGTGTACCAAGCGGCCGAGTTTCAGCGGCGCGGTTCAGATGGCGGATACGATAACGCCGGGGGAAAACACGCTGGGCCGGGAAGATCGGCGG
>SESH01033551.1_pt1 | contig 15955 bp, 17 predicted proteins | sample 3171561 | NCBI WGS metagenome assembly SESH01 (sample SAMN10866947, study PRJNA518727) | freshwater metagenome | biome: subpolar coniferous forest; feature: holomictic lake; material: water; isolation source: holomictic Lake 442 2011 16.5 m and 2014 13 m | place: Canada: near Kenora, Ontario
GGCCCCGGTAGCGGGGCGGCAGCAGGAGGAGCGTGCGATTCTTGTCGGCCGGGGGATCGAAGCCGAGCACCTCGGAGAAGAACACCCCCTTGCCCACCACGAGGCCCTCGCGCGGCACCGGAATGCTGCGCTCGGCCAGCACCAGCCACGGCCGGAACTTGAAGCACAGCCCGCCATCCGCCTCCTGGCAAAGGCGGCCGTAGGTCCGCAGGGGCACGCCGGAAATTTCCCGCGCCGTGAACAACTTGTTGCCATCCGCCAGCAGCTTGAACCGGCGATGCCGCAGGGTGAAAAAATCCCAGGTGAATTCCGTGCCGAACACCATCAGCCGGAACGCCCAGCCGGCCAGCAGGTAGGCGAGCAAAATAATGACCACCGACAGCGTCGCGCCGACCACCGGGTCGATGTAGGCCGTTGCCGCCACCAGGGACAGCACGCTCGTGCGGATCGCCTTCAGGGCCGTGTCCAGCCCGCCCCAGGGACTGATGAGAATCAGGACGTTGATCGCGTGCCCCACCACCCAGACGACCGCGAACACCGCGACGGACAGCGGCACCATCAAAATGGTCAGCAGCCACGACAGATCGAAAGCCCCCAGTTGTACCATGCCAAAACCGCTGGCCAAGACCGGCATATGCTCCAGGCCCGCGGACTGGGTCATCAATTTGGAGCCGAGGGCGACCAGCGAGGGCACGACCGCGCCCGCCGCCACCAGCCCGCTGATTTTGTTCTCCACGGTTTCGGCGACATCCAGCGGTTTTTTCATGCCCGGCGGCAACAGGGGGGCGATGGTGTCCTTGGCGGCGCACACGCCCACGAGGAGCAGGGCCGGCAGCCAGAAGGAGACCTGGGCAAACCAAGGCAGGGCGGCTTTTTCCGCCTCGGTGTGGGCGCCCCACCATTGATAGGCCCCGACGCCGCTGACGCCCAGCATCGGGGAGATGGCGATCCCGGTGATCTGCGAGGCCATGGTCGCCAGCTCAATGCCGGGGGTCTTGCCCTTCGGTTCAGCTTTTTTTAGATCGGCGGCCGAGACGCTCGAAGCCAGGAGGAGGGAACAACACAGCGCGAGGAGAAGGGACCAGGGGCGGTTCATGGCAGCACCCTATGGCATCCTTTCGGGGTTTGAAAAGCCCACAAACGCAAACGGCCCGGCATTCGCGTGAATGCCGGGCCGCAACACATTACAAACCCAATAAGAACGAGGCCCAACTTCGCCACGGACGGTGGGCCGTCAAACGAAGATCGCGCCCGTTGCCTGTTCTTAACCACGCCGTGACTGCGCCGTAACCGAAGCGCGCAACCTGCCCTCCGACCACCGCCGAGAAGCCGCCATTGCCACCGGGCCCTCCCGCTGCTCTCTTCAGGCCATGCCCCTGACCAAAGCCGAACTCACCCGCCTGCGCGACCTGCGCGACAAGAAACACCGGGAGGAAGCGGGCCTGTTCGTCATCGAGGGCGCCAAGGTCATCGGCGAACTGCTCGCCGCCGGCTTCCCCTTGCAGGAAATCTATGGGACGACGGAATGGGCCGGTAGGGCGGCGAGTCCCCTCGCCGCTGCGGCGCGGACGGAGTCCGCGCCCTACCCGTCGATCACAACCCTAACCCCCGACGAGATGGCCCGCGTGAGCCACTTCCCCACCCCCTCCAGCGTGCTGGCCGTCGGTCGAATTGTGCGGACCCCGCTGCCGCCGGGTGCGCTCAAGCAGGGTCTCACCCTGGCGCTCGACGGTATCCAAGACCCGGGCAATGTCGGCACGCTGCTCCGGCTGGCCGATTGGTTTGGCCTGGCGCGGGTGCTGCTGGGCCCGGATTGCGCCGACCTTTTCTCGCAGAAAGTCATCAACGCCAGCATGGGCTCGTTTGCCCGGGTAACGGTGCACACCGCCCCGCTGGCGGAGGCGCTGGCCGGTTGCCCGGTCCCCATTCTGGGCTGCGACCTGCAGGGCGATGATGTGCATGCCATCCGCCCCTGTCAGGATGCGGTCATCGTCATCGGCAGTGAAGGCCGCGGCCTCTCACCGGCCGTGCAAGGACACGTTACCCAACGGGTGACCATCCCGAAGTATGGCGGGGCCGAGTCACTCAATGCCGCCGTGGCCGCCGCCATCGTGTGCGACAATTTGCGGCGTGTGACGGGAGCGGGCGGCAGGTAAGCTGGCGCCCGGGCCGCGGCAGGCCACGGCTCCTGTTAGTCGAAAAGTCTCAGCCCCGCTTTCGTGCGATGTAGGCCTTCACATTCTCCTCGAGAATGTTCATCGGCACGGCGCCGTTCTTCAGCACCAGGTCGTGGTACTCGCGCAGGCTGAACGCCGGCCCGAGCTGCTGCTTCGCCAGCTCACGGAGCTCGATGATCTTGAGCATGCCAATCTTGTAGGACGTGGCCTGGGCGGGCCAGACGATGTAGCGGTTGGTCTCCGTGAAGACATCCCGCTCCGGGTTCGGCGTGTTGTCGCGAAAATACTGCATGACCTGATCGCGCGTCCAGTGCTTCGCATGGATTCCGGTGTCGACCACCAGCCGGACGGCGCGCAACAGCTCGTCGTTGAGCCGCCCGAAGTCCATGTAGGGGTCGGTGTAGAAGCCGAACTCCTTGGGAAAATATTCGCAGTACAGCGCCCAGCCCTCGACGTAGGCGTTGTTGCCGCCGTACATCCGGAATTTCGGAATGCCCTTCAGCTCCTGCGCGATGGCGATCTGCATATGGTGCCCGGGAATCGCCTCATGGTGCGCCAGGGTTTCCATCTCGAAGATCGGCACGCCGCGCATGTCGACGGTGTTGACATAATACGTGCCGGGCCGGGAGCCGTCCGCCGACGGCTGCTCGTAGAAGGCGCCGGCGGCGCCCTGTTCCCGGAACGGTTCCACCGGCTTCACGACCAGCGGGGCCTGCGGCTTGGTGATGAAGAACTCATCCAGCCGCACGCGCATGTCGTCGATGATCTGCGTGGCCCGCTTCAGGTAGGCGGCTTTGCCCTCGGGGGTCGTGGGATAATAGAATTGCGGGTCTTCCTTGATGAACTTGAAGAACGCCCGCAGGTCGCCCTTGAAGCCGACCCGAGCCATGATGGCCTGCATGTCCCGGTGGATGCGCGCGACCTCACTCAGGCCCAGCGTGTGGATTTGTTCCGCGGTCAGCTTGGTGGTGGTCGCACCCCGCAGGGCGAAGGCATAAAAATCGGGCCCCTCGGCGAATTTCCAAGCCCCATCATCATCGGTGGCGATCTTCTGCTGGGCGGCGAGCACGCCGAGCAGTCGTTCGTACGCGGGTTGCACCACGCCGGTCAGCGCTGCGCGGGCGTCCGCCAGCAGCTGGTCCCGGGTCGCGGCATCAACCTCCTTGAGCGCACCAACCTTGCCTTCGAAATCCTCCCAGAGGGCGCTCTTTTTGGCCGTCTGGTCGAAAGGCTGGCCACTGATGATTTCCTTGATCGAATCTGCGACCAGCGGGAACACAAAGCGCGGCGGGATGATGTTCTTCGCCTCGCGGATTTTCACCCCCTCGATCAGCTGGTCGAACAGCGGCCCCATCCCGCGCAGCCGGGTAATATAGGCGCGGGCATCCTGCACGCTGGCGATCGGGTGATAATTGATCAGAAAGGCCGGGGCCTCAGAGTGCAGGCCGGACATCTGGTTGAGCGGATAATTGTAATGGCGCCACTTCCAGCCCTCGATGCTGCGCTCGGCATCGTTGACGAACATCCGGTAGCTGACCTTGGTCTGGTCATCGAGCAGCTCGAAATTGATGCTGCGCTTCAACTCCGCAAACTGCTGCACGCCGAGGACAAAATCTTCCAGCGCGCGGGCCTCGGAAATATCATCCCACTTGTCCGTGTCCTGCTTGATCCCGAGCTGGGCCAGGAACATCGGGCTGCGCGCCACCATCTCGTCAAACACCCGGTCGAAAAAAGCGTTGGCCTTGGCCGACTCGGCCGCCACGGCGGCGGCGGCGATGGGGGCGGGCGCCGGGGTGGCCGCCCGGAGGCCCGGCGCCAGTGCGGTGATCAGGACGAGGCCCGGCAGGAAATGACGTGGATGCATGGTGCGCGGAAATTGCACCGGGCGGCCGCGGAGCGCAAGCGCGGGAGGACGGCGCCTAGATTCCGTCGTAATTCACGCCGGCGGCCGCAACCCAGGTGTCGAGCATCCCGGCAATACCCCGGCTGTCGGCCCAGGGCGCTTCGGGCACCTCGTGATCGCCTCGCGCCAGGGCGGCGGCCACGGCGTCGGCTTCGTAGGCATAGAGCCCGACGCCCGGACTATTAATCACCAGCACCTCCGGCAGCCGGGCCCCGCCCCGATGCACGATGATTTTCTCCGACTGTCCCATCAGACCCGGCGCGAAGGGATTCGGCACATCGATCCAGCCTTCGCTGCCATGGATCTGCGCGGAGTGGTCCTCCCGGCAGGTCGAGCCGCAGGACAGCTCCGCCAAAATGCCCCCGGGAAAGCGGGCCACCGCGGTGGCATAGTCGTCGGTCCCGGCGGTCGGATGACACCGGCCGGTCGCGAGGAATTCATCCGGCTCGGCAAACGTCCGCTGCTGGGCCGCCCCGGCGATGTGCCGGGCGAATGAAACCGGGTAGCAGCCGAGGTCGAGGATGGCGCCGCCGCCGAGGGTCCGGTTGAACATGCGGTGGGCCGGGTCGAATTTCATGCGCACGTTGAAGGAGGCGCGGATCACCCGCAATTGACCGATGGCCCCGCTGCCCACCAGTTCGACGATTTTTTTGGTCTGGGGATGCAAGCGATACATGAACGCCTCCATCAGCAACACGCGATGCTGCCGGGCCGCCGCCATGACGCGTTCAGTATCCGCCCGCCGCAGGGTCAGGGGTTTCTCGCAGAGGATATGCTTGCCCGCCGCCGCGGCCCGGATCGCCCACTCCGCATGCCAGGGATGCGGCGTCCCGATATAGACCGCCTCGACGGCCGGGTCCGCGAGCAGGTCCGCGTAGCTGCCATGGGCGCGGGCGGCGCCAAAGGCGGTCGCGAATTTCTCGGCGTCGGCCAGGTGCCGGGCCCCGACGGCCACCAACCGGCCGGTCTGTGACTGCAATAAATCGGCGGCAAATTTCCGGGCAATCATGCCCGTGGTTAAAATACCCCAGTTGAGTTTGGCTGGCATGCTCGGGACGAAGGCTGGTCCCCGTCAACGGTCCCATTTTTCCCGCGCATCGTCGACCATCTGCTGCAGCACCGTGAACCGGATCTCCCCGTAATTGAATGCGACGCGCAATTTGCCGGACTGGAAAACCCACGTGGTGGGAATCCAGGTCAGCGGCAGGCCGAGCAAGCTATTCAGCCGGTCGGCCGCCAGGCGCGAGGGATTCGGGTGCGTGAGCAGCCGCAGATTGGACTGCGCCCCGAGACCCGCCGCCGCCAGCCGGGGCGCGGGATCCTGCCCCTTGTGCCAGATGTTGAGGAAGACAAACTGCACGCCGGGATTGGCCGCGATGAACTTCGCCCAGCCCTCGGGTCGCATTTCCTCCCGGCAATTCGGACACCAGGGCGCCCAGAAATGCACGACGGTCACCTGCGGGCCGGCCACGAGCGCCGTCACCGCCTGCTCCAGTTGGGCCGCGGGATCCTGGGCGTAGAGCCGGGGCGCAAGGATGAGGGCCAAGGCTAAAAATAACGGCTTCATGCGGAATATAAACCCGAGGCTGGGTTTTCTGCCGCACATTGCACGCCGAAAGCCGGCGCAAGTTGAAACGTACGTGTCCATTGTAAACAACATTGGCGGTCGGGCCGCGTCCAACCCCGTACCATGATGAATAATCCCACCCCAGAAACCTCCGCCGCCCGGGTCCTTGTGCGCGGCATTCACCTGTCACTCACCCCTGCCCTGCGAGAGGCTGCCCGACACAAGATGGAGCACCTGCTGCGCCACGAGAAGCACATTGAGCGGATCCGCGTGGACCTCGAACTCGACCGGACCCGCGGCGCGAATGACTTGTTCGTCGCCAAGGGCCGGATCGAGATCCGCGGCCCCGACCTGATCGCGCGGGTGCACAGTGAGGATGCCTACAAGTCGCTCGACCTCCTCGTGGACAAGCTCGATGAGTTGCTGCGGCGCCGTCAGCGAAAGCGCGTGAACCAACGCAATGATGTGCTCCGCCCGGCCCCGGAGGACGGAGCGTGAGCCAGCCGGCTTAGGGCCGGTGGGCGTGGAGCGCCACCGGCACCGACTTCTTGCGCAGCTTGAGATTCAGCATTTCCACGGCGAACGAGAAGGCCATGGCGAAGTAGATGTAGCCCTTGTTGACATGCTGGTGCGTGCCCTCGGCCACCAGCGTGACGCCGATCAGCAGGAGAAAGGACAGGGCCAGCATCTTGAGCGTGGGATGCTGGTTCACGAAGTCGCTCACCGCGCCCGCATACCGGAGCATGACCAGCAGGGCGATCACCACGGCGGCGATCATGACCCCCAGGCTGCTGGCCATGCCGATGGCGGTGATGACCGAGTCGAGCGAGAATACGATGTCGAGGAGCAGGATTTGCCCGATGATCGCACCGAATTTGGCCGTCCCCTTCGGATTGGCCTGATGATCGGCCCCCTCCAGTTTTTCATGGATCTCCATCGTGCTTTTCACGATCAGGAACAAACCGCCGCCGAGCAGAATCAGGTCCCGGCCCGACAGGGGGAAGCCGAAGACGGTAAACCAGGGCGCCGTGAGCTTCACCATCCAGGCCAGGCTGCAGAGCAGGAGGACGCGCGTGACCAGGGCCAGCATCAGGCCGGTCTGCCGGGCCCGGGCCTGCTGGTCCGCCGGCAGTTTGCCGGCGAGAATTGAGATGAAGATGATGTTGTCGATGCCGAGCACGATCTCGAGCGCGGTCAGGGTGACGAGGCTGATCCAAATTTGCGGGTCGGTGATCCAGTCCATAATCGCGGGAGTGAGTCGGTTCTCCCCCGCCCCGTCAATGCGCGGCGCACGGGGTTTCCGCCCTGGGTTTGCACCCCGCGCCACCGGGATCGGGTTAGATCAGCCTGTAGCCGGGGTCGCTGACCCCGGTTGGCAGGGCGTGATTCAGCCGAATCCACACCGGGGTCAACGACCCCGGCTACAGTATTTTTGAAACCGCCTAGGATTTTGCCCGGGGCTTGGTGAAAAGCAGATAAAGGGCGATCGCGATCAGAGCGTAGGGCCAGAAGGGGGCGAAGTCCCGCAACCACTGACGCAACCCGGAACCCGCCAACTGGATGGCGCCGGCAAAAGCCAAGCCGCCCGCCGGGTAAACCGGCCAGCGCACCCATTTTTGAAAAAACACATATGTCAGCACGCTGATCAGCGCGAAGCCCCCGGCCATCGCCAGGAGAAAGACAGCGTTGCCATGCTCGGGACGAAGCAACGCCCCGGTGCCGATGCCCACGAGGATGCCGCCCGGAATCAGCAGGGCCGCCACCCGGCCGACGGCGCCCCAGACAATGAAACCGCAACCGAGCAGCAGCAGCGCCCCATCCCGCCAGGCAAAAGGCAGGTATTTTCCGAACAAGGCGAACCCGGCCACCAGCAACAGCACCGTGGCCGCGGAGCGCCGTGCGTGCAGCGCGGAGGCGGAAATTTTTTCTGGGGAGTCATTCATAACGATGCCGCCAAGGTGGCCCTGACGGTCAACCGATTCACGGTGCCAGGCCGGCAAAAGCGAGCCCGAAGCGGAGCCAGAAGGGAATGGTGAACAACGCCAGCGCCGTGGTACCTAGCGTGATTTGCACCGCCACCAGCGGTTGTCCCCCGTAGACCCGGGCCACGATGACCGAGACTACGGCGGAGGGCATGGCGGCCTGCACCACCAGCACGCGTTTGAGTTCAAGTGAACACGGCACCCAGCGCGCCGCCGCGAGCAGCAGGAGCGGCAGGACGCCCAGCCGCAGCAGCCAGGCGATGAGCGTCACCCGGGGATTCACCAATTGCTTCGGGTCGGACAAATGCGGCTGCAGGCTCACGCCCGTCATGATCAAGCCGAGCGGAATTGCACACACCGCCAGGGCGTGCACGAAGTTCATCACCAATTGCGGCAAGTGGTCCGCCACCCCGGTGAGATTGGCCGCCACCGCCAACAGGAGCGATATCACGGGCGCATTGATCAGCTTGCGCCACCCGGCGAGCGGCGAAAGTCCGCTCACCACCAGAATACCCCCGGTCCAGATGGCTGCCTCCAGCCCGACATTATGCACGAGCAAAACGGCCCGGCTTTCCGGTCCGAACATGGCGTCCATCAGCGGCAGCGGCAAGTAGCCATAATTAGTCAGGCCGACGGCCAGGGCGAAGGTCCGCAATCCGTGGCCGATGGTCAGCCCGAGGCCGCGGGCCACGTACCAGCCGATGGCCATCGACAGCAGGGTCAGGCCGAATCCGAGCAACGGCGGTAACAGCAGGTTGTCCGGCTGGCGCAGCGCCGGGTTGGTGGCCACCGATTCAAAAATCAGGCATGGCGTGGCGACCATCACGACCAGGTTAAACAGACTTGCCTCCGCCGTCTCAGTGATAAGCTGCGTGCGGCGCAGTCCGACCCCGAGCGCAATCATGGCGAAGACCGGGAGGATGGTCAGAAAGAGCTGGCCGTAGGACATCATGGCTCGGCCAGATTGTCGCCACCCGGCATGAGCGCAAAACAAGAAAGGCGGCGGCTCATACGGCCATGGCCCGGCCCGCGATCCATCCACCGGTCCAGGCCGCTTGGAAATTAAAGCCTCCGGTCACGCCATCGATGTCCAGCACCTCCCCGGCGAAATGCAGCCCCGGGACGAGCCGGCTGCCCATGGTCTTAAAGTCGACCTCGCTCAGCCGCACGCCGCCACACGTGACGAATTCCTCTTTGAACATGCTCTTGCCGGTAACGGCGAATTCCCCCGCACCCACCTGCGCCGCCAGGGCGCGCAGGGCCGCGCCCGGCACCCCGGCCCACTGCGCCGCCGGCTTGAGGCCCACGGCCGCCAGCAGTTTCTCCCACAGCCGTAGCGGCAGGCCCACCGGGCACCAGGTGCCCAGCTGCTTCTTCGGATGCTCGGCCCGGGCCTGTTCCAGCGTGACGCGCAGCTGCTCCGGGTTGAACGCCGGTGCCCAGTTGACGAACAGGGTGAAACGATAATCGCAGTCGTGCAGCGACCGGGCGCCCCACGCGGACAGTTTCAAAATGGCCGGGCCACTCAAGCCCCAGTGAGTGACCAGCAACGGACCCTGCTCCTGCAACGCGAGGCTGCGCACGGCGGTCTGGGCCAACTCGACCGACACACCGGACAAGCCTTCCAGCCGGGGATCCTTGATGTGGAAAGTAAAAAGCGACGGCACAGGCGGCTCAATAGTGTGCCCGAACTGACGGGCGATCGCGAACCCGGCGTTGCTTTGATTTCCCCCGGTCGCCAGTAAGAGGCGATCGCAGGCGACCACCTCGCCGGTGGTCAATGTGACTTGCAAGGTGGAGCGCGTTGCCCCCAACGCGTTGGTTCCGCCAGCGGCAAGCGCGTTGGGGGCAACGCGCTCCACCTGCCTGATCCCCGTCTGCAGGATGACGCGCACTCCCGCTTTTTGGGCGGCGCCCTGCAGGCAGTCCACGATGGTCTGCGAGTTGTCCGTCACGGGAAACATCCGCCCGTCCGTCTCGGTTTTCAGGGTAACGCCCCGTCGCTCGAACCACTCCACGGTGTCGCGCGGCTGCCAGCGGTGAAAGGCTCCGAGCAATTCCCGCTGACCGCGCGGGTAGCGTCGCACCAGCTCCCGCGGGTCAAAGCAGGCGTGCGTTACGTTGCACCGCCCGCCGCCGGAAACCTTCACCTTGGCCAGCGGGTGGGCCGTGGCCTCGTAGATGGTGACGGCGCAATCGGGATTGGCCTCGGCGCAGGCGATCGCGGCAAAATATCCCGCCGCGCCGCCGCCCGCCACGATGATTTGCCGATGCTGCATGAACCCGCAGCGTGCGTCGGCCGGGCGGCGATGTCCAAAAAGAAAAGTGCCGCGGCCCCACGCCGCGGCACTCATCTAACCTGTGACTAACCCTAAACCCGAAAGGGGTCAGTTGGACTTTTTGTCCTGCTTGGGACCACCCGGACCGTGCTCGCGCGCCTTGGCGCGCATGCCATCAAATTTCTTCTGCTGCTCGGGATTCAGGAGGGCGCGGCGTTGTTCGGCGAAGGGCTTGTTGGCTTCCTTCATCTTGGCCCGCTTCTCGTCCTTGGAAAGCGCGGTGTCATTGCGAATGCCCTCGGCGACGGCCCGCTCCTGCTTGCCAATTTCCTTCCACTTCGCCTCCTGTTCGGCGCTCAGGTTGAGTTCCTTGACCGCATGCTCCATCATGGCGCCGGGGCCTCCACGCTCGCCCTTGTGTTTCGGTTGGTCGGCCGGAGGGGCGGCGGGCTCTTCGGCGCGGAGGACGGGGGCTGCCAGCAGCAAGAGGCCGGCGAGGGAGACGATGATTTTGTATGAGTTTTTCATGATTGGTTTTATGATTGCCCGCATACGACGCAGCCTCGCCCCCGAGGTTTCACGGTCGGTTCAGAAATACCGGTCCACGACCCAGCGCCGGGGTGCCGGATGGATGACCTGCCGGCGACCGGATTTCTAGTGGCCGCCCCAGACGAACCGGCTATACCTGCTCCCATGCAATACACCCAGCTCACCGCTGTTGCCCAGCAGGTGGTGGCCGCCGCGCAGCGCCGACTGCCGGCCGCCGTGCGGTCCGCGGCCCAGGCTGTACCCGTTTGCTACGAGCCCCACCCCAACAAAGCCATCTTGGCGGAAGGTTATGATCCGGATATCCTGGGTCTGTTCATCGGCCATATCCACCACGGCGAACTGTCTGACGGCCAGCCCCTGCCACCCCAAATCCTCCTTTTTCTGGAAAACCTCTGGGATCTGGCCGAGGGCGACCCCGCGATTTACCGCGATGAGGTCCGGCTGACCTACCTGCACGAACTGGGGCATTATCTCGGCTGGGATGAGGATGAGGTTGCTCGCCGCGGGCTTGAATAAGGGCCAACCCTGCCGCGCCCCCTCAGGTACCCCCGCTACCCTCTGATAAGTAGGGCTTTCATTTCGGGGCCAAATCTGCTTATTGCGTTCTAAAAACAGCTTTGCGCTGCTGTCGCGCAGGCCCATGCTCCCTCCATCTCTATGAAGAAGTTCCTCCTCGCCCTTTTCTCCGTCACCCTCCTGGCCGGCGCCCTGTCCGCGGCCAACGGTCTAAGCCGCTCGTCCATCGTCGAGCGCCTCGATTCCTGCGAAGCCATCTTGCAGGACCTGCAGGGCAACGTAAAAACGGCCATCCCGGCGGATGTTTTGCACCGCGCCAAGGCCCTCGTGATCATCAATCAGTTCCAGGCCGGCTTCATCTTTGGCATCAAGGATGGCTACGCCGTCGCCTTGGTCCGCCGGCCCAACGGCAAGTGGTCGGTACCCGCCTTCTTCCGCGCCGGCGAGCTCAGCATCGGCCTGCAGGCCGGGGGTAAGTCCATCAACGGGGTCTACGTCCTGATGGACGACGCCACCGTCCGACTGCTGCTGAAAAACCGCATGAATCTCGGCGCCGAGGCCAAGGCCGTGGCGGGTATTCGCGCGGCCGAAAGCGACACCGTCGCCGCCAAGCTCCGCTCGCAGGCCAATGTTCTCGTGTACACCAGCACCGAGGGCCTCTTTCTCGGGGCTTCCATCAAGACCGGCTACATGTCGCCGCACGAGGAGGCCAACCAGATGTTCTACAACAGCAGCAACCGCCTGCCCGAGCTCCTTTTCAGCGACTGGGTCACCCCCCCGTCGGAAGCTCGTTTCCTGATGGATTACGTGACCCGCCTCACCCAGTAATCCTCCCGGCCACCTTGGAAAACCCGCCGTACGCCGGCGGGTTTTTTTGTGCCCCAGTTGGTCGGCGCTAGTACGCTCTACCCGCGCCATTCCCGCAAATAGGCGACGAGGGCCATCAGGACTTCAGCGGCCACGCGCGATTGGGCCTCCCCCCGCGTGGCCCCGGGCATCTCCACCAGACCGGAAATCACCACCACCCGTCCGCCGCGCCGGCGGTGGCACAAGGCCCACCATGCCAGCGGCACTTTCACGCCCGCCGCCGGATTTTTCTGGGCGTAGCCGGTGGTCGCCACGGCGAGATCCGATCCGAACAACGCGCCGGCCCCTTGGGCCATCTCCACGGCCACGCGTTGGGAAACCCCGTTGACCCGCCGCGCATGTGCGCGGTTCACGCCGAGGTGTCGCACCTTTTGGTCCACGTTGTAGGCGGTGATGCCGCCGAGAAAATAGCCGGACGCTCCCGGCACGGCCGCGATGCCCGCCGCCACATGGCCGGCGGTCAGGCTCTCGGCGCACGCCAAGGTCAAGGCCGGCCGGCGCAGGAGGAGTTTTTTCAGTTCAGCGGCAGGATTCATCGGGAGTGGCTCACCGCGAATGCGACAGCAGCCAGGTGTAGAGATCTTGGCCCGCGTAGACGCGTATCCAGGTATCGTGCCCCATGTCCGATTCGATGGTGAAGCGGACGTCCGGATGGCCGAGTTCCTCCAGCTTGTTGAGCAGCGGATAGAAGTACTTGACCGGCACCACCGGGTCGCGCCCCCCGGCAAACACCCACATGGGCAACTTCGCCTGCGCCAAGACCGGGGCCATATCGGGCGAACCAAACCCCACCACGGGAGCGATGGCCGCAAATTTTTCCGGGTGCTTGGCGGCCAGGTACCAGGTGCCCATGCCACCATAGCTCAGGCCTGTCAGGTAAACGCGCCGCGGGTCGCCCTTGTACGTCGCCAGCACATGGTCGACCATCGCCATGACCTCATCGGCGATGGTGTTCCAACCCCGGGGATCGCGGTCAAATTCCGTCAGGCTCGAGTCGCCCGCCGGCAGGGCCTCCGTCAGCTGGCCGTTCATCGGGTCCTTGCCGGTGTAGTGGGCCGGATAGGGATTGATGCCCTTGGCGAGTCGCTGCGGAATCTCCGCCCGCGTGCGGTTCTTGATGTAATCCACCTCGCCTTGGTCATACATCGGCATCTGCGGGGAGATGATCACGAAGGGCAGGTCCTTTTTCTGCGCCCAAGCCTCGAAAACCGGGCCGTGCTTAAGGACGTAGTCGAGTTCGCCCTTGCCGTCTCCCCGCTCGCCGTTGCCGTGCAGGAACAACATCACCGGCCATTTCGCCTGCTGCTTGAAACCGCGCGGCAGATAGACGAAGTAGTCGCGCTCGGCGTTCATCTTGGCGCTGTGGTAGGAAACGCGGAGCAGTTGGGGCTCGGACGGGGAAGCGGCGGCGGTCAGGGTCAGCGCCACCGCGAGAAGCAAGATGCCGATTTTTTGGGTCATGGAAGGAAGGGGGCCCATTGATTGGTAGCGTGATCCGGCCTGACTTCAACTCCAAGCCATGGGAAACGGCGCCGGCGGCCTCACTGCCGCCGCTCCGCCGCGATCACCCGCCGCACCCGCCAGCGCAGGCCCTCGCCCACGATAAATCCTGCACAGGGCGGCGTGCCGCAGCGGCAGGGATGGCTGCGCCACTCGGAAAAATCGAAGCCATAATCGTAGCTCAGCTCCTCGCCTGCCGCGAGGTCCCGGCGGGCCACGATCCAGATCCGGCCACGGATGATCTTCGGCTCGCAGTTCGGCGCACAAGAATGGTTGATTCGCCGCGCCTCGTTCCACCGGACATTGCCGTCGAGGTCGTGGCGCTGATTGAGCTCGAATATATAGACGCAGCCATCGCCGCCGGCCGCCAGCCGCAACAGCCGGTCGGCATCGCGCCGTTCCGCCTCCGCCTTGGTGATGCGTTCCCCAACATACTCGATGATCCGGGTGCCCGCCGGAATCGGCCGGCGGGCATACAGTCCGTAGCCATGCACCGGCGACTGGCTGCGCCGCACCCACGTCTCGCGGCGGGGCGGAAGTTTTTGGGCGGGCCTCATCACTTCAGCTCCAACCCGACCGGACAATGGTCGCTGCCCATGACCTGGGGCTCGATCCAGCCGCGTTTGAGCCGGCCCTTCAGCGCGGCCGACGCCATGAAATAATCGATGCGCCAGCCCACATTGTTGGCCCGCGCCCCGGCCCGGTAGGTCCACCAGCTGTAGTGTCCGCCGCCCGGCTCAAATTGCCGGAAGGTGTCGATGAAGCCCGCCTGGAGGTAGTCGCGAAACCCCGCCCGCTCCTCGTCCGAAAATCCCGGGTTGCCCACGTTTTCCTTCGGCCGGGCGAGGTCGATCTCCTCATGGGCCACATTCAGGTCGCCACAAAAGACCACCGGTTTCTTCTTTTCCAGTTTTCGCACATGGGCCAGCAGCGCGCGGTCCCAGGCTTGGCGGAAATCCAGTCGCGCCAGCTCCGGCTGGGCGTTGGGCACGTAGACCCCGACAAAAAAACAGTCGGCCAGCTCCACCGTGATCGCCCGGCCCTCGGCGTCATGCGCGAGCGAGCCCAGACCGAGCGTGATGCCCAGCGGTTTCTGGCGGCTGAAGACCGCCGTGCCACTGTAACCTTTTTTCTCCGCCGCATTCCAGATCAGCTCGTAGCCCTTCGGCCAGACCACGCCCTGGACATCGCCCGGCAGCGCCTTCACCTCCTGCAGGCAGATGACATCGGCCTGGGCCGCAGTCATCCATTCCAGCAACCCCTTGCCGAGGGCCGCCCGCACGCCATTCACGTTCCAGGAAAGTAATTTCATCCGCAGCTAGTTCGTGCATCCCCCGGGGCACCGCAACATGTTTTGCCTTTCGCCCCGCTGTTTCCCGGTCCAGCTTGCGGTCGTGGCCGCCTGCACCCTGGAACTGAAGACCATCCCGAACGCACCCCGCGATGAGATTGTCGGCTGGCTGGGCTCCGCCCTGAAGGTCAAGGTCCACGCCCCGGCCCTCGACGGCCGCGCCAACGACGCCTTGCTGGAGTTCCTGGCGGAATCACTCGGGCTGCGGCGCAGCGCGGTTGCCCTGATTCGCGGCGAAAAATCACGGCAAAAAATCGTGCACGTGGAAGGGCTGACCTCGACCGAACTCAAGGCTCGCATCACAAGGCTGTTGTAGCGACGACTCGCAACCGCCGCGACTGTGGCCCCGATGACACACACGGTTGTTGCCACGCCCCGCCCGCCCCGCAATTTCTCGCTCCCCGCATGTCCGTCTTTCACCCCCTTCCCCTTGGTCAGCGCATCCCCGGCAGCCCGCACTCGGTGGCGTGCAGCCTGCCGACCATGCGCGATGTCGTCGGTTACGAGGAAGGTCGGCCCGACACCACCCGCCACATCGCCTCCGGCTACCCGCGCTTTGTCGTCCACACGCATGCCAAGCAGTTATGCGATTACCTTGGCCGGCGCCCGGAGCTCGCGGGTCGCTCGCTCTGGCTTGTCTCCTCGGCGAAAATGGCCACCGCCCTCGCCGATCATCTCGGCCGCGCTGGCCCGGCGGCCGCCACCGCCTTTGCCGCCGCCGGCCTCGATGGTGTCGCCCACACGGACACCCCCGAGCTGAACGCCCGGGGCAAAGTCTACCTGCAGAACATCGGTGGCTTCCTGTCCTCCCGCGCGGCCGAGGATCACCAGGTGCGCCTCGGCCTGCTGCCGGCCGCCGAACCGGAGAAGCTTTTCGCCGGCGATGCCACCGCCGAAGTCAAACGCGTGCTCCGCGGTCCTTTTCCCGTGGCCGACGCCGACCTGCTGCTCGCGCCGAGCGGGATGAACGCGCTCTACGCCGCCTTCCGCGCCATCAGCACCGTGCAGGCACGCGCCGGCCGCACCGCGTGGGTCCAGCTAGGCTGGCTGTACCTTGACAGCATCGCCCTGCTGAAGAAGTTCACCCCCGACCCGGCCCAGGATTACCTGCGCCACGGCGATGTCACCGACCTCGCCGGCTTGGAGCTACTGCTCGCCCGTCACAGCTCGCGCCTCGCCGGCCTGATCATCGAGGCGCCGACCAATCCGCTCATTCAGACCGTCGACGTGGCCGCGGCCGTCACCCTCGCCCGCCGCTACGGCG
>SESH01063297.1_pt1 | contig 15939 bp, 14 predicted proteins | sample 3171561 | NCBI WGS metagenome assembly SESH01 (sample SAMN10866947, study PRJNA518727) | freshwater metagenome | biome: subpolar coniferous forest; feature: holomictic lake; material: water; isolation source: holomictic Lake 442 2011 16.5 m and 2014 13 m | place: Canada: near Kenora, Ontario
GGTAAATATTCTCCGTACCTACTAAAATCTCGAGCTTTGGATCAGATACCTTTTCGCCATCAATCTTTACCGCACCTTGATTTATCATTCTTATAGCTTCTGACGTACCACTCACTAATCCCGCATCTTTCAATAAATTTGCAATACAATACCTACCCGCTTCACTCTTTAACTCAATCTCATCCATCTCCTCAGGCATTGCACCTCTTTGAAATCTAGCTTCAAAATTTTCCAGCGCCCGAATTGCTGCTGCCGCATCATGAAACCGTTCGATAATTTCCTGCGCCAATTTTACTTTATAATTTCGCGGATTCGCTCCTTGCTCGCATTCCTGTATCCACGCCTTAATCTCTAACATAGGACGAAAGCTTAACAATTCAAAATACCGCCACATCAATTCATCTGATATTGACATTAACTTGCCAAACATATCATCAGCAGTATCTGCTATCCCTATATAGTTATTAAGTGACTTAGACATTTTCTGAACGCCATCCAATCCCTCCAAAATTGGCATCGTTATTACAACCTGAGGTTTTTGCCCATAAACTTCCTGTAATTGCCGCCCCACCAATAAATTAAATTTCTGATCTGTACCACCTAACTCTACATCCGCCTTCATCACTACTGAATCATAACCCTGTATTAATGGGTATAAAAACTCATGAATTGCTATCGACTGCCCACTTTTAAAGCGTTTACTAAAATCATCTCGCTCAAGCATTCTTGCTACGGTATGCTTTGCCGCTAATTGAATCAAATCTGCTGGCGACATTGCATTCATCCAGCTTGAATTAAACAACACCTGGGTTTTATTTGGATCCAGAATTTTGAAGACCTGATCTTGATAGGTCTTCGCATTACTTAGGACCTCATCACGCGTTAACGGCTTACGCGTTACATTTTTTCCTGTCGGATCGCCTATCATCCCAGTAAAGTCACCAATCAAAAACAAAATTTCATGCCCTAAGTCCTGAAACTGCTTTAATTTATTGATCAGTACCGTATGCCCCAAATGTAAATCCGGAGCCGTTGGATCAAAACCGGCTTTAATCCTCAATGGCCGACCTTCCTCCAATTTTTTAATCAGCTCTTGCTTAACTAAAACTTCATCAGTCCCTCTTAGAAGGCTTGCCAATACGTCCTCTTGCAATGTCTTTCTCCAAACTCGATCTTAAAATTAAGATAATAATTATAAAACTAATGATCATCCGTGCTGAATATATATTTTTTAGTCTTACTAAATTGGTAAAATCTTCAAAAAAACCTTAGAATGATTCCAAGTAAACTTTAAAGCAATTTTCTTTTGAATAAAATACACCCATTTAGTTTGCGTCTTGTGAAAAACAAGCTATATACCTCCCTTATTTTCTTAATAGGGATAGGTTTTGCTTTTGCCCCCACAATTAGTTACGCAAAATCAACACACTCTAAACAAGTTAGCGCCTCTAACAAGAGCCTGAAAAAAACTTCGAGACATTCTAGCGGCCGAAATAAAGCATCAAAAATCAAGCTTATTTATAAAGCGACCTATAAACACAAAATATCTAAATCCCGTTCACTTTATAGCTCACGTAAAATCAACAATCGATTTGCATCTATTTCTCAAAAAAACACTTATTTGTCTCAAAATGATCAGGGCGAATTATTTCTAGAGCCTACGAGTAGCAATGAACGCATTCACACCTTAATAGGCAATCAACATACAGACACACCTATAAAAAGTTCTATTCGTTCAAGTGATGCAGTCCCAGTTCATATTAACAGCGCACACGGAACCATTAATTCGTCTTTAACAACTGCAGGGCAAAATGCCGGACTCTCAAATGATTTAATTGAACAACTCACTAATATTTTTGCTTGGGATATTGATTTTGCAACAAACCTTAGCCAAGGTGATCAGTTTACTGTGGTTTATGAACAGACCAGCAGTGGCGATAATTCCTCTGGAGCCCAGATAATTGCCGCAGAATTTGTTAATCGCGGCCGAATATTAACTGCAATCAGATATAAAAATAGTGAGGGCAATGTTAATTTCTATAGCCCTGAAGGCAAACCCATGCGCAAAGCCTTTTTAAGTGCGCCTGTTGATTATTTACGTATCAGCTCCGGATTTTCTTCCCACCGTAAACACCCCATTCTCAATCGAATTAGAGCACATAAAGGTATAGATTATGCTGCCAGAACAGGTACTCCAGTAAAATCAGCAGGTGATGGTGAAGTTGTTTTTCTTGGTAACAGAGGTGGTTATGGGCAGCTATTAATAATAAAACATGGCGATCACTATGAAACTGTTTATGCGCATCTTTCTAATTTTAAAAAAGGCCTTGAAAATGGCTCACAGGTAAAACAAGGGGATGTTATAGGTTATGTTGGCCAAACAGGCTTGGCAACCGGACCTCACTTACATTATGAATTTAGGGTTGATGGTGCTCACCAGAATCCGGAAGCTTTAAATATGGCGCAAACATTGCCACTACATGCTGAAATATTAGCTGACTTTAAAAATCAAACAAGAACAACTTTAGCGCAACTGAACAAAACCAAAGCGCAATCGTTATTTGCTAAAAACCAATATAACTATAATTAAATATTAACTTAAAAAAGGGCAACCACTAGGTCACCCTTAAATGATCAGGCAGAGAAAGATGATCCACAACCGCAAGTAGTAGTTGCATTTGGGTTGCGTATAACAAACTGTGCACCCGAAATATCTTCTTTATAATCAACCTCAGCTCCCGCCAAATATTGAATACTCATAGAATCAATCAATACGGTAACACCACCGTTCTCTACACTGGTATCATCTTCATTAACTTCTTCGTCAAAAGTAAATCCGTATTGAAAGCCCGAACACCCACCACCAGAGACATAGACTCTCAATTTAAGATTGTCATTACCTTCCTCGGCAATTAATTCGCTTACTTTAGAAGCAGCACTGTCTGTAAAAATAATTGGATTAGCCATATAAAAAACACACTTTAAATTTAAATTAACCAAATTATGACTATACCAACCTTTATAGTCAAGATTTATGGATACAGGGCAATTATCTTTAAACCCAATTCTTCTTTAAAACCAAACATCAAGTTCATATTTTGAATCGCTTGCCCGGCTGCGCCCTTAACCAAATTATCAATAACAGATAAAACCACGATTGTTTGTTGGCCTTGCGGCTGAAAAATTGAAATCTGACAATTATTACTGCCCCGTACATTTCGAGTATCCGGATGAGAGCCTTGTGGCAACACATCAACAAACTCTTCATGAATATAGCGCTGTTCATACAAAGCTTGAATATCATCAAAACTCATATGTTTATCCTCCCTTTGCACTATAAGCTGTCCATATAAAGTCGCATGAATCCCTCGTATCATGGGGGTTAAATGAGGCACAAAAGTTAACCCAACCGACTCACTAGCGGCAATCTCAAGACCTTGCTTAATTTCCGGCAGATGCCTGTGCCCATTCACCGCATATGCTTTAAAACTCTCACCCGTTTCACTCATCAATGTTGCCAGTTCAGCTTTACGCCCTGCCCCGCTAACACCCGACTTTACATCCGCAATCAGATGCTTGGTATCAATCAAGCCATTTTCAATTAAGGGTAAAAAACCTAACTGAACAGCTGTTGGATAACAACCTGGGCAAGCGATTAACTGCGCTTTTTTAATAGCATTACGATTCACTTCAGGTAAACCATAAATAGCCTCGGCAATTAAATCCGGACAACCATGCTCCATACCATACCAATGACTCCACTCTTGTGCGTCTTTCAACCTAAAGTCCGCCGAAAGATCAATAACCTTTATACCTTGGGCTAACAACTGCTCAGCCATCAACATCGCAGTGCCATTGGGTGTTGCAAAAAAAACCACATCACATTGGCTCAAGGTTTCACTATCAGGGACACTAAAAACCACATCAATATAGCCACGCAAACTCGGGTATAACGCATCGACTCTTAATCCTGCATCGGTTCGTGAAGTGACCACGACCACCTCAACCTCGCCATGCAACGCTAATATTCTTAGTAACTCAACTCCTGTATAACCTGTTCCGCCAACAATACCTACACGTATCATCTGTTTTATCCTATTAACACATTGTTTATGAAAATAACTGGAGCCTATAATAACCGCATCTAACTTTATACTGAACTCAAGTTATGCTTATCCACACCATGCGAGCCATAGAAATTGAAGCGGGAGTATTAAAACTAACCGAGCGACCCATTCCCGTTCCTGCGGATTATCAAGTATTAATTAAAGTAGCCGCAGCAGGTGTTAATCGCCCAGACATTATGCAGCGCAAAGGTTTATATCCTGCTCCACATGGCGCATCTGATATTCCAGGGCTAGAAATTGCAGGCACTATCACAGCAACCGGTGCGGCAATAAGTCATTTACAACCAGGTGATACTGTTTGTGCGTTAGTAACAGGCGGCGGCTATGCTGATTATTGTTTAGCCTCCGCATCACTCTGCTTACCGATACCTCAGGGCTTATCTTTAATAGAAGCCGCCGCTTTACCTGAAACTTTTTTTACTGTCTGGAGTAATGTATTTGACCGTGCCCACTTAGTAAAAAACGAAACCCTACTGGTACATGGCGGCAGCAGTGGCATAGGCACAACCGCAATACAACTGGCTAAAGCCTTTGACGCTAAAATTATTATTACCGCCGGATCAGATGCTAAATGTCAGTTTTGTTTAAAGCTAGGCGCAGACGCCGCCATTAACTACCAACAAAAAGATTTTGTTGATGAAATAAATAAACTTACCAATAACAATGGTGTAAATGTTATTTTGGACATGATCGGTGGCGATTATCTTCCGCGCAATCTAAAATGCATGGCTTTCGATGCCAGGCTCTTACAAATCGCTGTTCAAACGGGTACTAAAGCTGAAATTAATCTATTACCTATCCTATTAAAACGACTCACGCTAACCGGATCAACATTAAGGGCTAGAAACGATGACTTTAAAACCGATATTGCTCAAAAACTCTTTCAAAAAGTCTGGCCTTTGCTGGCCAACGGTCAAATAAAACCTGTTATCCATTCCACTTTTACACTCGATGATGCAGCAAAAGCCCATGAACTGATGGAAAGCAGCCAGCACATTGGCAAAATAATCTTAGAGGTATCAAAAAATGACTCATAACACCTTGATTTCTGCGGCTACACTTAACGAAAATATAAACAATCCAAAATGGGTCATTATAGATTGTCGATTTTCTCTGGCTAACCGTGATGCCGGTAGCTTTGCCTATCGTCACGGACACCTACCTAACGCGCGTTATGCTCATTTAAACAATGACTTATCATCAGCTACAACCGACTTTACAGGCCGCCATTCGTTACCCAACTTTACGCATTTAGCAAACAAACTAGGCGCATGGGGCATAACTAACGACACACAGGTCGTTGTTTACGATGATGCCGGGGGCGCATTTGCAGGTCGTTTATGGTGGCTATTAAACAGCTTGGGTCATCCTAAAGTTGCTGTTTTAAATGGCGGGATTCAAAATTGGCTAAAACAAGGTTATCCGCTAACCACTACCTTGCCAACCTTACAACCAAACCCCTTTAGGCCTTATTTAAATCCAACCTACTGGTTAACTGCCACTCAAGTGCAAAACAAGCTAGCCAAAAAATCGATATGCCTCATAGATGCTAGAACACCTGAACGCTATCGGGGTGAACAAGAACCTATAGACCCTGTTGCCGGTCATATATCAGGTGCATTAAACCGCCCTTTTCAATTAAATCTTGATAACACAGGATTGTTTTTATCAGCCCAATCATTAAACAGTCAATTTAAACAACTTATCGGCACGACCGCACCAGAACAAGTTGTTCATTATTGCGGTTCAGGCGTAACGGCCTGTCATAATTTACTGGCTATGGAAATCGCAGGCTTAACTGGGTCGAAACTTTATGCGGGTTCTTGGAGCGAATGGATAAGAGATAAAAATCGGGGAGTTGCGAAGGGTAATGCCGTTTAAATTAACCGATGAATACATAAATTAAAATTACCGCCGGACATAATTCGTCACTTGCCGGCGGTTAACTTAAAGGGCTTGGCTTTACTGATGAACATTGAAAGCCTTTAAAGGCTACCATCCTCCACCCATTCCATTACCTATATAAGAGCCTGCAGCAGCGCCAAGTCCCGCTGCAATAGGATCTCCATTACCCATTTGATAACCAAAAACACTACCTATCACGCCGCCTGCCAAGCCTTGTGTGGATCGTGGATCCTGATAGCTTTGACGTTGATATTGTTGAGGATAATAAACCACCGGCGGTTGTTGATAAACCACTGGTGGTGGTTGATAATAAACTTGTGGCTGTGGATAATAATAGATCTGCGGTTGGGGATAATAATGTTCACGATGATGCCCATACCCGTGACCTCTCCAACCATCATCGTCATCATCATCGGCCAACGATGTACCTGAATAAACAATTAAACATGCCGTTAATTGAATTAAAAAACCTATTTTTTTCATTCGTTTTCTCTCTTGTTAAGTAAGTATCAATAAAAACTTAAACAAAACTCTTGTCATTAGTTATAAGCTTTCGTGCTTATTATTATCTCCAAAAAATGAATGGTTGCTTAACAGACCATTAGACTTATTAATTATTGGAATCTTTTTTTAACCTTTAAAACAAATTCCTTTATAGCCGTACAAACTTTAATTAAACGAAACCTTCGTAATTATTTATTAGGCATTAATTTATCGCCCGCCTGCCATTCCATTACCCAAATAAGAACCGGCTGCAGCACCTAGCCCTGTTACAATCGGGTCGCCATTACCTAACTGATAACCCAATACACTACCGACCACACCACCCGCCAAACCCTGAGTAGATCGAGGATCTTGATGAGGCTGAGGATAATAGCCATCATTCCTTGATTGATAATGATGACCTCTATTTTCATGATGTCTTTTGTGATGCTCACCACCTGAAGCAAAAATTGAAGTCGAGAAAATAATAAGAGTGACTGTTAATTGCATTAAAACGAATAGTTTTTTCATGTGCCTCTATTTATATTTAAAAAAATGATTAATTGAATTAATCTAATTGGTATATTAGTTTTTACTAATAGTAGATTGTTCAACCTTAATGGCTGCTTAATAACTCATGAGCATTAAAAAAAATAATAACGACAAACCACTCGAACTGCTCACTACAAAAAATCGGCAAGCTAATCAGTCAAGCATGATAAAACGGAAATAATTCTTATGTAACGCTTATAATAGTAATTTTTTTAATGTGTAATGGCAGTTCAATCAATGACAGATTTCATCGCCGGCCAACGCTGGATTAGTAATACCGAGTCAGAACTTGGTTTAGGTCTTATTCTTGAAGTAAGTTTCAAACGTGTCACCGTGCTTTTTTTAGCCAGTGACGAACGGCGCATTTATGCCAGTGATAACGCACCTTTAACGCGCGTCAGCTTTGCAGTTGGCGATATTATTGAATCAATTGATGAAGAAGAACTGACCGTTACCCGTTTAATACATAAAGATGGCTTGATTATCTATGTAGGAAACAATGAATCTGGAGAAGAAGTTCACTTAGAAGAAGTTGAACTCAACCATCATATTCAATTTAACAAACCTCAAGATCGCTTATTTCTCGGTCAAATTGATCCAAACTCATGGTTTTTATTACGTTATGAAACCTGGCTTAGACTACAACAGCATCAACAATCGCCCGTTAAAGGCTTAATGGGCGGAAGAACCTCCTTAATTCCACATCAATTATATATCGCTCACGAAGCTGCCAACCGCTCTGTGCCAAGAATCATGCTAGCAGATGAAGTAGGCTTGGGTAAAACCATCGAAGCGGGTTTAATATTACACCATCGGCTAATTAATGGCCTGACGCAGCGAGTTTTAATAATCGTACCTGAAAGCCTTTTGCATCAATGGCTGGTAGAAATGCTTAGACGCTTTAACTTGCGCTTTAGTGTTTTTGATGAGGCCCGCTGCCTTGAAGAACTTAATCTTGACGAACTGGATGAAAACAACAACAGCGACGAAGATCATAATCCGTTTTTAACCGAGCAATTAATACTATGTAATCAGCAATTTTTTTCTGATTACCCTCGCCGTCAAAAACAAGCGTTAGACGCTGGTTGGGATATGGTCATTGTCGATGAAGCGCACCATCTTGAATGGAGCGAAGCAGTCGCCAGTCCCGAATATCAATTTGTAGAACAACTCAGCCTGCAAACCCCCAGCCTTATTCTCTTGACCGCCACACCAGAACAGCTCGGTAAAGAAAGTCATTTTGCCCGCCTTAGATTATTAGACCCCGATCGCTTTTACAGCTTTTCCGCTTTCGTTGAAGAAGAGCGCTTGTTTGAACCAGTAGCCAACGCCGCTAAAATATTGCTGGCAGAAGAAACACTGAATAAAGAAGATCAGCAGAACTTAACCAAACTGCTTAAAGATGACAATGTGGGTGGATTACTTGAAAATCTTAATGATCCTTTAAAATCGGCTAATGCACGTGCTTCATTAATTAAAATATTACTCGATCACCATGGCACCGGCCGGATTTTATTCAGAAATTCCCGGCAAACCGTGCAAGGCTTTCCAGAACGCGAACGCTATGGTTATGCGTTAACAGGACAACAAAACGATACTGATTTAGAACAAGATCCACGCTTTAAGTGGCTGGTTGATAAACTCAGCGGGATGGTTAAAACCTTAACTAGCGCATCAATGAGAGGTCAAAAAGCACTGTTAATCTGTAAACATGCACAAACGGCTATTGATCTTGAACAAACCTTAAAAAATCGCGCAGGTATTGCCTCTGCAGTTTTTCATGAAGGCATGTCAATTATTGAACGTGACCGGGCAGCCGCTTATTTTGCTGATGAAGATAGCTCCGCACGCTTATTGATTTGCTCTGAAATTGGTAGCGAAGGCAGAAACTTTCAGTTTGTTCATCACTTAATTTTATGGGATTTACCGACCAACCCCGATTTATTGCAACAACGCATCGGACGACTGGATCGGATTGGTCAAAAATATGTTATCCAAATACATATCCCGTATCTGGAAAACAGCCAACAACACAGCTTATATAGATGGTACGACGAAGGTCTTAATGCTTTTCGCAGCAATAATTCAGCGGCTCAAGCGGTCGCCGATAAACTGCACACTGAACTTGCCAATGTACTGCAAAACCATCAATCAACTGATATAGATGCACTGATTACCAAAACACAATTACTCAGCACAGAAATTGAAGCTCAATTACACAACGGTCGTGATCAGTTACTGGAGTTAAATTCTTGCCGTAAAGAATTATCCGATGAACTGATAGACCAACTCAATGCCTATGAACATGAAGGGGCACTTTGGCCGTACATGGAAGATGTCTTTGAATGCTATGGCGTAGATACCGAATTTCATTCAGCGGATTGCTTTATCATTCGCCCCAGTGATCACATGCGTGTTTCTCACTTCCCCAGCTTATCCGAAGACGGCATGACCGTAACTGGTAACAGACAAATTGCCTTGGCAAGAGAAGAATTGCATTTTTTAACATGGGAACACCCTATCGTAACCGGGGCAATGGACTTGGTACTATCCAGTGAAACCGGAAATGCGGCCATAAGCGTAGTAAGACACAGCGACTTAAAAGCGGGCCAGTTTTTACTGGAATGCTTGTTTATTGTTGAATGTAGCGCACCCGCTGAATTACAAATTGGCCGCTTTTTACCACACACACCTATTCGGGTATTGATCAATCAACATCAACAAGACTTAACCGATACCATAGCACATCGTAGTTTATTGGAATCCGGTAAAAACTTTGATAAACAACAAATCATCGCCTTTTTAAACCTTCAGCGCCTACCTATTACCCAGCTTTTGGCAGCAGCAGAACTAAAAGCCAAAGCCGATATGCAGCAACTAATTGATGAAGCGACTAACGCCATGCTGGAATCACTGACTGCGGAAATCAAACGTTTGGTCAGACTTAAAAAAGTCAATCCAACCATTAGAACCGAGGAAATTGAACATCTTAAAGACATGACCATGCTGGCTCATGAAAATATACAGGCCGCTCATTTAAGATTGGATGCCGTTCGCTTTATCATTACCAGTTGAGTATTGTTATGTTAAATATCGGTAAAATTAATACCTTAACCATTGTCAAAAAACAAGGCCCAGACATCTACCTTGATAACGGCTTATCTGCAAAAGTATTATTGGCAGACAAAAAGCCACCTGAAAACTGTCAGGTAGGTGATGCCCTGGAAGTATTTGTCTATGTCGATTCTGAAGGGCATCTGGCTGCCACTACCAAAATACCTTTAGCACAGGTCGATGATATCGCCTGGTTAAAAGTAGTCTCGCTTAATTATGTAGGTGCCTTTCTTGATTGGGGCTTACCCAAAGATTTACTGGTTCCCTTTAGCGAACAACACCACGAAATGGAAGTGGGTAAATCTTATCTGGTTAAAGTCTTTCTTGATGACAAAAATCGCATTGCCGCCACCACCAAAATTGATCGCTTTATCGAAGATGAATCCATTGATTTTGAAGTCGGCCAAAAAGTCTCACTCATTATTGCAGACAAAACCGAACTGGGCTTTAAAGCCATCGTTGATAATACCCATTGGGGTTTACTCTATCAAAACGAACTCTTTCAGCCAGTCAGAAGAGGCCAAAAACTGAATGGCTACATTAAACAAATCAGAGAAGATGGCAAAATTGATCTTATTCTGCAAGAACCCGGCTACGGCAAAGTCGTATCACTAACCGATACCATTCTAATCAAGCTTAATAAAAACAATGGCGCACTTGCCTTAAGTGACAAAAGCCCGCCAGAAGCTATTTATGCCACCTTTGGTGTTAGTAAAAAAGTGTTTAAACAAGCCATTGGCGCGTTATATAAAAAACAGTTAATTACCATTGATAAAGATGGCATTAAGTTGGTTTAATAACGTACTATTAAATCATTTTTCTTAAGTCGGTTTGATTCAATAAGATGCCGGCTTTTCTGTTCTTATGGTTAAAATAGCAACTGTTTTGTCAGTTTTAACATTCCGCTTCATTCGACACTAAAGGAACTCTATGGCTGTCACTATATAAGGGTGAATTTAAACAAACGACACCAAAGTCCCATAGGATATTGAATGGAGACAAGGCAACTTATAGCAGTAAGATAGTCAGGTGTGAATCTTGGTAGTCAAATCAAGACCAAGAGCTTTCATTACGGCAAGCGTGGTTTTCAATGTCGGGTTTCCGTTCTCGCTAAAGGAACGGTAAAGTTGTTCGCGGGAAAGTCCAGTTAGTCCGGCAATTTGCGCCATACCCTTCGCACGGGCGACGACGCCAAGTGCGTGAGCTATGTAACCAGAGTCGTTTGTCTCAAACGCTTCTGCCATAAAAGTTGCCATTGCTTCGTTAGAAGCTAAATCCTCGGCGGGATCGTAGGTTGTCAGTTTTTCAGCCATTTCATTCACTCCATTCAGCAGCTAGGCGTTTTGCCGCCTTGATGTCTTTTTCTTGCGTACTCTTATCGCCGCCGCACAGTAAAACGATGATCGTATCGCCTCGTTTGTGGAAATAGATGCGGTATCCAGGGCCGTAATGAATGCGTAATTCTAATCCCTTGCCCAACAGGCTCCACGTCCCCAGCATGACCAAAGCCAAGGCGGTCCAAGCGGGACGCTATCAAGCCTCGTACCCGCTCATCCTTAAGCTGCATTCGCCATTTCCTGAAAGTCTCCGTTTGCTTTATTTCGATCATTTCTTATTGTAGTTTATAAACTACTAATTAACAAGGGTCATTTAGTATCCTTTAACCCATTTTTCTTAAGCCAGTTATGGAGATTCGCTTCCGTGGTGTGATAGCGCTGAGCGATGAACCGCTGCGTCGTGCCGTTTGCCAACAGACTCTCGATTTCCGGCCGAAAAGTATCCAGTTTGCTTTTGCCAGGCCCTTTGGATCGACCAAGCGTGAGACGCTCCCGCCATGGCTTTCGCCCAGAAGCAATCTCTTCGACAAATTTCACCTTACCCAGATCGCGTTGGTTGGCAAAGTGCAGGATATTCGCCTTGTTCTTCTCTAGATCCTGGTCGAGCGTCGAAACTCGCAGATAAGCGACTGTTTTACGCGTTGAGCGCTTTAGTCGCTGACTTATCGTCAGTGACGGGATCAGATTCTAGTTCTGCGTTATCTGTTGTCTGATCGGTTGAACGATCTTAGTTTATTAGTCAAATTCGTAGATGCTACGAAGTCTTTTGTTAACTATCTTAATTGCCGCTTTGTGAGGCTATTAGCTGCATCAAGTTTTCGGAAATTTCCTTCCCCAATTGTGTTAGGCATTGGCTTTGCGACTTAACCATAACAGTATAATCGGAAGTGGATGCGGGAAATTGGTAAATAGAGCGTTTATCAAGAATGGTTTTTTCTTTACTCTTAACAAACCACTGTGCGATTAAGCGGCTCTGACCGCTTGCATTGACATTAAACTCCAATATATCGATGCCGACTTGATAATCAACAACTTGACGCTGCGACCAAGGATAGCGGATGACGCGATCCGTACCCAACTGACTAGGCAATACCTTGATTAAAGCGAGAGAAATGTTTTGATCTAGACGTTCCGCCCAACGGTGATCTTCAGACAGTTGATACTGATTATCGCTGGTAGCGACAACCATCTGCGGTCGACTTAAATACTCCGGAATGCGGATTGGACCCAAACCTATCAACGGGCCTTGATTAGTCAAAGGGTGGCTCGTATTACTAACACCACCGGTATCAGCAGTCAGCATATAAAACTGCACAGGCTTACTGTCATGGGTGCAACCACTTAACAAAGACGCCAAGATAATAATTAACAAGCCATTCTTCAAATGAACTAGTCCAAATTTCATACTATTTACTCCTTTCCGTATAGGATCGAGTCGGGGTGCCGCTCAAGATAATCAGTCAAATCTTTTGTTGATTGAGCCGCATCACGCAACGCCTCAAGTGATTGCCATAAAGGTGCATCCGGTGCAGTCAGAGCTTCCACTGAACCCACCGCATGATTGGACTCCAATAATACGGAGGTGGCGGTATTTAATGTCTTCTCACTGGAAATCAATACCGGCTTCATATCTTGGGTAAATTGTTGCACTAAATTACGCGTATCAACCATGGTTCCATTCATATTATTCAATAATGGCACCAGTCCCTTATTAAGATTAGCTACCAATTGTTCCGTTTCCACCAATGTTTTAGTCAAGTCCGCACGATTTTTCTTAAGCTCGTCCGAAGTCGCTATGTCTTTAATCTCTTTTAAAGTGACCGCGAGGTCTTTAACCATGTCTTCTATTGGTAATTGACGAAATTTACTCAACAGTTCATCGGCTGTGCTTTTAATTTGATCCACTGTCGTTGGAACACTGGGCAGTTCTGGCAAATCCTTGTAGTTAATGCCGGTTAATTGGAGCGGTTCGTCGCGAAAAAAGTTGACTTCAACATACAGTAAACCTGTCAGTAAGCTTTGTGTTTGCAACTGCGCTTTAAGGCCGGAATCAATGAGTCGTTGGGTATTTTCCTTACGCGCCTCCATTGAGGTAGCACTTTGCAAGGGCTTTCCACTGGCATCCAACAGCACGCCCGGATCAATCTCAATCACCACCGGCTTGGAAATACGCACAAATTTTTGATCAAGCTCCAGAGAAATTTCCTTTACCGTACCAATCTGCACACCCTGCAACTTGACTGGAGCGCCTATATTTAAACCGTTTAAGGCTCCATCAAAGAAAATGACATACTCGGTTTTTTTCTTAAGAAACTGCCCGCCGCCAAAAACCAAAATAGCCACTATCAGCAGTGTTAGAGAACCCACCAGAAAAGCGCCGAGGGTGTAGGGATTGACCGGTTTACTCATAAGTCACTCGATTCCTGATTTTTTGTTTCATTTATAACCTGATTTTCCGTTTCACCACGAGTGAGAAAACGAATTACTTTAGGGTCATGGGATTCCGCCAGTAGTTGTTTAGGCGGACCGCTGGCAATCATGGTTTTGGTTTCCGGATCGAGAAAGACCGAGTTGGTACCAATTGCAAAAATACTGGCTAATTCGTGCGTCACCATGACGATAGTTGCTCCTAAATTGTCTCGCAGACTGCGAATTAAATCATCCAGTAGCTTCGCGCTGACCGGGTCAAGTCCTGCGGAAGGCTCGTCAAAAAACAAAATCTCGGGATCCAGCGCCATTGCTCTAGCCAGTCCGGCACGTTTTTGCATGCCGCCGCTAATCTCGGACGGATAATAATCTTCAAAACCAGCTAGTCCGACCAGAGCCAGCTTGTAAGAGACAATTTCCCTTATTCGCTGTGCTCCCAAACAAGTATGCTCAGTGATAGGTAGCGCTATATTCTCAGCCAGCGTCATTGAACTTAACAAGGCGCCACTTTGAAATAACACGCCCGTACGTTTCAAAATGCGTTGGCGTGCCTTGTGTTCAGCGTGCCAAAGACTCTCTTCACCATAAAAGACATCGCCCTTGGCCGGTTTCTGTAAGCCAATCAGGTGCATTAACAAAGTGCTTTTACCGCACCCGCTACCGCCCATGATGATAAAAATATCACCCTGATTAATCGTAAAATCAAGATCACGCTGAATGATAAAATCACCGTAAGCCATGGTCATATTTTTGATAGTCAGGCTGGCTAGGGTCATGACTTAAATCCCCAACCGGTTGCACATGATCGTCATTAAAGAGTCGGCAATAACAATAAAAATAATACCCGTCACCACCGCCGAAGTAGCCGCATCGCCAACTGAGGAAGCACTGCGCCCGCATTGCATGCCCCGCATACAGCCAGACAAAGCAATCAGCACACCAAAGACGGCACACTTAACAATACCAATCGTAAAATCTGATAGATGTACGGCATTAGCCGTGCGGTTAAGGTATTCCACCAGCGATACGTCAAAAAAACTCACGGTCACCAGCGCCCCACCCACTATGCCCATCAAATCGGCATAAAGACAAAGCAATGGCATAATTAAAATAAGCGCCAGGATACGCGGTAAAACCAAAAACTCCATCGGCTCAAAGCCCATGGTTTTAAGCGCATCAATTTCGCTATTGACCTGCATCGTACCCAGCTGAGCCGCATATGATGCACCGGTACGTCCGGACATGATAATGGCAGCCATCAAGCCACCCATTTCTCGTGTCATACCCAAGCCGACCAAATCAGCGATATAGATTTGTGCACCAAACAAAGCCAACTGAACTGCACCTACAAAAGCCAAAATCAAGCCTACCAACAGACTAATCAACGAAACGATGGGCAATGCCGAGGGTCCACAGTCTTGGATATAAGTCCATAAATCGACCCACCGAAAACGTGCCTTGCCACGCGCCAAAGCCGCGACACTGAGCATAGTCTCGCCGATAAAAACGACTAACGCATGTGCATCTTTTTGGATGCGCAAGCCGCCATTGCCAATTACTGCGAGCCATGGCATTTTTGTTTCCTGACGCCTTGCCCCCACGCGTTCGGGCACCGCATAAACCAAGCTTAACAAGCCTTGAATGCCTTCGGGCAAGGTTGCTATATCAACCTGAATGCCCTGTTTGGCACCATAATCAATTAAGCGAATCAGCTCAGTCATCAATAAACTATCCCAACGTCCTAAAGCTTCAGTTGAAAAAGCAAGACGCTTGACTTGTGAAACATCACCTAACTGAGCGAGTACGATTTCCAGATCCGGAGCTTGTGACTCAAGCACCCAATCACCAACAATAGAAACCTCCAGCGTAGGCGCTTTATGGTTTACTTTAAATTCACAAGGAACACTGCTTATGTCCATCACTGTCATTATAAAATTTGGGTAAATTTTTGTCGTTAATAAAACTTAATTCTAATTAACTTTAGCATATATGCA
>SESH01009649.1_pt1 | contig 15933 bp, 16 predicted proteins | sample 3171561 | NCBI WGS metagenome assembly SESH01 (sample SAMN10866947, study PRJNA518727) | freshwater metagenome | biome: subpolar coniferous forest; feature: holomictic lake; material: water; isolation source: holomictic Lake 442 2011 16.5 m and 2014 13 m | place: Canada: near Kenora, Ontario
ATTTCTTCAGTTCTATCCTGGCTTTCCAGATGCTGAAGTTTAAGCTGCATATAAAGTTTAAGTTCTTGCAGTAAATTGAGGCGATAGAGTTTGGAAAAGCCCTTGTCGAGTTTTGTCGCACAAATACCCAGCAACAAAGGCACTGAAACAGCGACGGCAGCAAACAAGGTTACTTGATCGCCTTTTTCACCCAACCATTTTAAAAGAACATTACCCCCCAGTGAAAAACCCACGGCAGCAATTTGTGTGTCCGGTTCGCGTAGTCGTATGGTTTGATAAAGAAAATCAATGTCCTCGGTTTCACCTGAATGATAACAGCGAGCCGTATTATTGGATTCCCCACTGCAACCCCGGAAATTGAGCACAACACTGCGAAACCCCTGTTTGAGCAGAATGCTTTGTAAGCCTTTAATATAGCCTGACTGTGAACTGCCGGTTAAGCCGTGCACCAGCATCACTAGCGGTTGAGTACCGGTACCGCAATAATCGATGTCGATAAAGTCATTGTCCGGGGTAATTAACCGTTCGCGGCGATAGTCGGGGGGCGTTGAAGTTTTTCTGATTAAGGCCGGGTAAATGGTTTGTAAATGGCTATTTCTTAGCCACCAGGCTGGCTTGAAAGTGGTTTTGATCAGCATGATTTTTTGTTTTTATATCATAGAGGGTTTAATTGTAATACGCTTAAGTGCGAAGATGGATGTCTTTTTAGAGAAATGATATTTGAAAATTATCAATTAATTAGAGGCTATCCTTTAAATGTGTATTTAAAACCAGTCACTTGGTATAAAATTGCCGCTTTTTTTTGAATCCACACACTATGCAAATTTCTGCGATTTATCCGGGCACCTTTGATCCGATCACTAATGGGCATCTGGATTTGATTGCCAGAGCATCCAGACTTTATCCCAAGGTAGTGGTTGCTGTCGCGGCTAATAGAAATAAAGCACCTTTATTTTCTTTGGATGAGCGGGTTGCCTTGGCTAAGGCGGTGACTGCGGAATTTTCAAATGTACAGGTTATTGGGTTTGATAATTTGTTGGTGGATTGCGCTAAACAGCAAGGTGTTGGTGTCATTTTACGTGGTTTGCGGGCCGTATCCGATTTTGAATACGAGTTTCAGCTGGCCGGTATGAACCGTCGTCTGGCACCTGATCTGGAAACGGTGTTTTTAACGCCGGCTGAACAATACGAATTTATTTCATCGAGTATGATTCGGGAAATTGCGCAGTTAAGCGGTGATGTGTCCTGCTTTGTTCCTGATCTGGTTCACCAATCTTTGATTAACAAGTTTGCAGCTAAATAGTTGAAGACTATCACAGGATGTAACTTTATCCGGAGGTAACTGATGGCTCTGTTTATTGATAAAAATAAATGTGCACGGTGTGGTTCTTGTGAACCGGAATGTCCTCAGCAGGCGATTTTTCAGACCGAGGATGCTTTCGTCATAAATCCCAAATTGTGTAACGAATGCGCAGGAAAAAATGCCGAGCCTCTCTGTGCGCAGGTTTGTTCCAGTGATGCTATTCACAAGATAAAATCCGGTTTGTATAAAAAATTATTTGGTTGAACACTTTGTGTTCTTTTAATGTTGTAGCAAGGAGTATGTATGGCCCTTATTATTAAGGATGAGTGTATCAATTGTGATGTGTGCGAACCGGAATGTCCGAATGGCGCGATTTCGCAGGGTGATGATATTTATGTTATTAATCCTGATTTATGTACCGAGTGTGTCGGTCATCATGATCTGCCACAGTGCATAGAGGTCTGTCCGGTTGATTGTATTGAGAAAGATTCCAGTCATGTAGAAGATAAGGAAAGTTTGTATCAGAAATATCTAAAATTAATAGCTTAGTTTTTTCAGATCTTGGTCTGGATTTTTCTTAATGATATCTTTATAAATTTGTGGTGAAAAATAGTCATATCCGTTTAAAGCCAAAAACGATTGTATTTGATTGCAAAAATTTGTCATAAAGGTAGTCTATAATCCTGATCGGCTTGAGATATGAATTAAACCTTTAACTCAATAAATTATTAATTGACATTATGACAACTAAATACACACCACTAAAAGATCACGATGCCCCCATCAAGGTATTATTTACCGGATATCTGTGTACTGTTGGCATAGGCTATCTGTTTGCATTAATCCAGATATTGTTTACCCATGGCATGGCTGATGGAAAGTTCGGCCTGTCGGTTGATGATATTGTTTACAGTTATTATGGGAACCGTTCAGGAACCGTGCTGGAGCAAAAACTGAATGGTTCAATGAAAGAAAATGCCCCAGAGCAGGAGCGTTTCAAAATCATGGAATGGGTTAGGGATGGCGCCGATATTAACGATTATAAAGCGGACGGCATTGACAAAATCATAGAAAGCCGTTGTGTGATCTGCCATAACAAAGAAGCTTCCGGCATGCCGGATTTTACCAATTTTGATAATTTAAAAGCTTTGAGTTCGCAAGATACTGGGGCGACTTTTGCGTCTTTGACACGTGTTTCTCATGTGCACATGTTTGGCATCAGTTTTATCTTCATGTTTGTTGGACTTATCTTCAGTTTTGCAGAAACCACGACCACGCAATATAAATGTATTGCGATCGGTATGCCTTATGTGTTTTTGGTGGCAGATATTCTGTCCTGGTGGCTTACCAAAATTCACCCGATGTTTGCCTGGTTGGTTATATTTGCGGGTATGGGTATGGGGGTTTCATTCATGTTTATGTGGGTGACTTCAATTCTGGAGATGTGGCTGTTCAATCCGATTTTTATTAATGGTTTTGGCGCGCGTTATTTGCAGTTGCGGGATAGTTCAGATGCCTCTTTTGCTGATAGAACCTTGATTTATCTCAAATGGTTGGCTAAGCAGCTTAAGTTCTTAACTGAGTTAGCCGTCGATAAATGGATAGCTCACGGCTTGCCTTTTATAAAAGACCTGTTGAAGAAAGTTAAATAACTGTTAGGCATTGGTAAGTTGCTATCCTGTTTTTAGTAAAAAAATGATCTGCCAATGCCTACATAAGTTAGTTATTCAAACCAGACCTGACACTGATTTGTGTCGCATGTCGGGCCGGTAAATATCCGGCCAACATCGCCATGATCAGTGCAATGGTCAGCCATAAACCTGCCGACAGCCACGAAAAAACGAAGTCCAGTTGTAAGCCCAATATGGTGCTGCCCAATTTCTTCGCTAAAGGTTCGGCAATCAGGTAGGCAACTGGAATGCTGATTAGCCATGAAAGCAGGCTGTGAAATAAACCTTCCCACATGAATAATTTAAAAATAGCCTTTGAACTTGCGCCTATTGCGCGCAATACCGCTATTTCCTTAGTACGCTGTAGGACGCTGATAGCTAGGGTTCCCGACAAACCAATTGCGCCGACGGCAGCAATCATAATAGCAAGTCCCAGTAGCATACCGGTAATCGGACGGAACTGGTTTTCGGAGAACTGTCGCTGTTCCAGTGTGGAAATAGTCGTGTAAAAATCCAGTTTGATGTGCTGTTGCTGGAATAAGGCTTTTAAGGCGTCCGCATAGGTTTTCTCAACGGCCTGACTGCTAATGTCAGCAGATAACAACGCAAATGAATGGCGCTGTTCACCCGGTTCATTTGTTTGTATTGCAGACAGAGGTGCATAGATCGGCTCAACTGCATAACCGGCACCGGCAAACCAGCGGTACAGTCCAATAACTTGCCAATCGCTTTCCGGACGATTAAGCAATTTTACTTTTAGCATATCGCCGACTTTAATGTCATTCAGTTTTGCAGTGTCTGCATTTATTACCAATACGTTTTGATGGTCGTCAGTTTTGGTTAAGCTACGTCCGGAGACTATCAAGGGGCTATAGGTTTTAGTGTCTGCGGGTAGTGCGATCATTTGCACTCCTAAACTACCAGATTGCCGCAACAGTTTATCGTGATAGAAAAGCTCGGCTGGCAAACGGTTCCAGAATTCAATCCTTGTTGTTTGAGGATTATCGCGCACAATTTTCTCAATAAGCGCGGCTGGTTGGTCCTGAGAAAATCCAAGTTTTAGTGAATAGTGGCTTCGTGCAAGTTCGTTATTCAAGGTCAGTTTAACGGACGCGATCAGACTGAGGATGACCATAAACAGCACACCTGCAATAATCAGTACACTTTGCGTCCATAGCAAACTGGCTTTACGACGCAGTAAATTACCAAAAGCAATGGCGTAAAGTGTCGGTAATAATCGAGCGGATAAGCCTTCAAGCCAGCGATCAAAACGATGGCTGACGAAATCTGCTCCAAGGCCATAGCTTGAGAGAGCTATTTTTACTGACATTGCTCCACCCTTCCAGATAGGCCATAGCGCAGCGAAGAGGGGGGCAAGTAAGCCACCGGCGAGCATCAAATATAACGCTTTCGAGGAATAGACAAAATCGTTTAACTCGATATTAAACAAATCCAGCAGCCAGCGACTGCTGTAATAAGCACCTACCCAACTCATCGGCACGGCAATAAGCAAGGCAAACAATGCCAAAATGAAAACTTCTGATAAATAGATTTTAGCAATTGTCAGGCGGCTTGCCCCCAATGCTTTCATGATGCCGATTTGATCAGTCTGCTGGGTAATCAGGGAGGCAACGGTATTTAAAATCAGCACCGAGCTTAAGGCCAGTGACGCCCAGGCCATGACCCTTAATACCAGATTTATCCCTGAAAAAAATGCCCGGCCCCAATGCTGCTCAGGATTTTGCAATAAGGTGGCATTGACGCCTATACCTGCTGTGGCCAGTTTTTCACGGATTTGACCGGCAACAGCTCGCGCCTTGTCTTCACTATAAGGTGGCGTGATTTGTACCAGTAATTGTCTGAAGGTGTGCGTTGGTATTCCGAAAACAGGCGAGAGTTCGGGGTCGATAAAAAAATGTAACTGTCCGCCAAAAGCGGGTGGTTTAACAAAGGGATGGCGGAGGTAACCATTAATTTCTAGGTGTTCAGTGCCTGAAAGGGTTGCGAACTCGACACTGTCGCCGCTTTTAAGACCTGAAGATTGAGCTGACAAACGTTCTATGGCAATGGTTTTATTGTCTGGAAATTTGCCGGATAACAGAGTCATGCGATCAAAACTTTGATTATGATAATCGGGGCGAAATACGATGGTTCCAGTTTGCCAGTTTCCCGTGGCAGGCGTTTTGTATTGCACCGAAAACTGTGTCATTAGGTCGAGCTGAGCAACCTCAGCCAGATTTTTAAGGGGTTCGGCGATTGCAAAATCAGCGTCTTGTTTTAGTATCAAATTGATATGGGAGGGCTGCGATAGTAGATGGGCTTTATCCATAATGCCCAATTGCAAATCCATCATGCCTAGCAATGTGCCAACCACAAACAAGCCTATTGCAATACTTGATATTGCCAAGACGCTTCGGGATTTATGTGCCAGTAAATCGGCGCTGACTTTATGCCATAGATGGGTATTAAAAAACATAATGTTACAATTTAGGCAGGTATTGGTCTTCGGAAATACGACCTGCATTAATAACGATGCGGCGTGTAGCGGATTGTGCAAGTGCTTCATTGTGTGTGACTATCACCAGTGTTTTGCCTTGTTGCTGCAGTTTTTCGAACAACATAAAGACGGCATCTGCAGTGGCCGTATCCAAATTACCGGTGGGTTCATCGGCAACAATCAATGCAGGATCATTCGCCAAGGCACGGGCAATTGCCGCGCGTTGTTGTTGGCCGCCCGAAACCTGTCCTGGCAGTTGTTTGGCCTGGTCGTCCAGTCCCACCAGGTTTAGCAAATACTTTGCCCGTTCCAAGCGTTCACGTTTAGGTAGTTTGCCAACAAAGTCCATGGGTAGTTGGATATTTTGCAACAGGTTTAACGAGGGTAATAATTGAAAAAATTGAAATACAATGCCGACATTAGTGCCTCTCCAAATAGATAGTTGCTCTTCGCGTAACTGGTGTAAGGCTTTGCCGTTAACGATTACTTGGCCGCTGCAGGCTCGATCTATCCCTGTTAATAAATTTAATAGCGTGGATTTGCCATTTCCTGATGGACCGACAATCGCTACAAATTCCCCGACACTTATGCTTAAGGATATATCTTTTAAAACAGGCTGTTTGAGCTGTCCAAGTGTATAGGTTTTATGAACATTGTTAAGCTGGATGATGTCGGGCATGGCTGGAAAATAAAAATAGTCTGGTGTTATTAAAAAAAGCTGTTAGATTCTACCACGCACTGACTTTAGGACTGGCTTCATCTCAATGACATCTATACAACTATACTGGTTTTTACTTGCCTCCGGCTGGGTGCTGCTAGAAATATTTATCGTAATCAAAACCCGTGTTTCTTGTCTTTTGATGGACCAACAAAAATACCGCTCAGAACATTTAATCTGGCTGGTTGTTACGATTTCGCTGATACTGGCATTGATCATAAAACAACTGCATTTTGCTGGAATACCTATCGATTACGTCAAACGTCAATATATCGCTTTTATATTGTTAAGCCTTGGTCTGCTAATCCGGTTTTATGCGGTACTGAGTCTGGGAGGCTTTTTCAGTACGACTGCCATGACTCGACCTCAGCATGTCTTGATTGAATACGGACCTTACCAATGGGTTCGTCATCCGGCCTATACCGGATTATTAATCAGTTTTTTTGCATCAGGACTGGCAATGGGCGATGCCTTGGCTTTGCTGATACTCATAGTTCCTGTTACCTATGTTTTGAATCAGCGTATTCATGTTGAGGAACAAGGTCTTATCGACTATTTCGGGCCGGTTTATTATGATTATTGCCTGCGCACTAAAAAACTGCTTCCCTGGCTTTATTAAAAGTCTGTTCTTTAAATCATCTATATTAATTAAACTCTAATTTACCCCATGTCTGAAAAAAAACATATTGTAATTGTCGGCGCTGGGCCTGGCGGCCTTTGTGCGGGCATGCTGTTAAGTCGGCGCGGCTTTCAGGTGACGATCTTTGATAAAAACGCTGAAGTCGGTGGGCGGAATCGGCCGATACGACTGGGCGATTTTGTGTTTGATACCGGTCCTACTTTTTTGTTAATGAAACATGTGCTCGATGAGATGTTTGAATTGTGCGGTAGATCTAGCGCTGATTATTTGGACTTTATCAAGTTGGATCCGATGTACCGTTTACTGTTTTCAGATCGGACAGTCAATGTGTTTTCTGATCGTGACAAAATGCGAGAGGAACTCAGACAGGCTTTTCCGGAAGGTAGCGCTGGCTATGATTTCTATTTAAAACAGGAAGGCGAGCGCTTTAAAGCGCTTTATCCCTGTATCAAACGCGATTACAGTAGTTTGAAAGCATTTTTTTCCTGGGATTTGATTCGTGCGCTTCCCAGTCTGGCCCTGAATCACAGCGTGTTTTCCAATTTGGGTAAGTATTTTAAAGAAGAAAAAATGCGACTGGTATTTTCCTTCCAATCAAAATACCTGGGGATGTCGCCCTGGGATTGTCCAGCGCTATTTACCATGTTGTCTTATCTGGAGCATGAATATGGTATCTACCATGTCAAAGGCGGTTTGAATAAAATCGCTTTGGCGATGGCAAAAGTGATCACGGAGCAGGGCGGCGCTATTTATACCGACACAGCAGTTGCTTCGTTAATTATTAAAGACAAAGTCGTAAAAGGTGTTCGCTTGCAGGATGGTCGCGAGATTGAAGCTGATGAGGTTATCGTTAATGCGGATTTTGCCTATGCAATGACGCATCTGGTGCAAGCGGATCAATTGAAGCAATACAGTCCTGAAAAACTGAAGAAACTCGATTATTCCTGTTCGACTTTTATGCTGTATCTGGGCCTGGACAAATGCTACGATTTGGCGCACCACACTATTGTCTTTGCTGAAGACTACACGACTAACATCGACAATATTTTCCATAATAAAATCTTGAGTCAGGACTTTTCGTTTTATGTGCAAAATGCCTGTGTTAATGATGAAACACTGGCGCCGGCCGGAAAATCCGCTTTGTATGTATTAATGCCTACGCCTAACAATGAAAGTGGCGTTGAGTGGGAAACAGCTTGCAGTGAGTTACGCGAGCAAGTGTTGGAGGCTTTGGAAAACCGTTTGGGTTTGACGGCGCTGCGCGAGCATATCGAATGCGAAAAAATTATCACGCCTCAAGATTGGGAAACAGACGAACATGTCTTCAAAGGCGCGACGTTCAGTTTGTCGCATAAATTCAGCCAGCTCTTATATTGGCGTCCGCATAACCGGTTTCAGGAACTTGAGCAGTGTTATCTGGTAGGCGGCGGCACTCATCCCGGTAGCGGTTTGCCGACTATTTACGAATCGGCACATATTTCTTCTAAACTGATTTGTAAAAAGCACGGGATTAATTTTGGATCGGAGTCATGAGCGAGGTTTTAACGGCTGTTTCGGTGCTAAATGTGCAGTATATAAAAACTTACCCGATCAGTACACCCGCCGAAATTGACGCTGCTATAAATTGCGCAAGGAAGGCCGAGGCATTATGGGAACAGGTAGGTATCAGGCAACGCGTTAAACTGTTGGCGCAATTACAGTCTCTGATACTGGGTGATCTTGATAATATTGTTGATGTTATCATGCATGCAACCGGCAAAGTTAAAACCGAAGTCCTGTTGGGCGAAGTTTATCCGGTGCTGGCCTTGTTAAGTTATTATGAAAAAAATGCTCCAAGTATTCTTGCTCCGCGTTCTGTGCATACCGCGCCGTTATTATTTCCGCAAGCCAATGCAGGTTTTGAACGACGTCCTTATGGTGTTGTAGCGATTATTTCTCCCTGGAACTTCCCTTTTCAACTGACATTAGCTCCGTTATTGACCGCCTTATTCAGCGGTAATGCTGTTATTTTTAAAGTGTCTGAGTTGTCGTTGCCGGTTGGTGAATTGATTTTGCATTTATTGTCCGGTCTGACATTGCCTGAAGGGTTAGTGCAGCAAGTTGTCGGCTTGGCAGAAACCGGTGAGCAGCTAATTAATGCCCGTCCTGATTTGGTGTTTTTTACTGGTGGTTTGGAGGCTGGCCGTAAAGTGATGGCTAAAGCTGCGCATCATCCGATTCCGGTTATTCTTGAACTTGGCGGCAAGGATGCCATGCTGGTGTTTGCCGATGCAAATTTGGAGCGAGCAAGTAATGCTGCATTATATGGCGCGTTTAGTAATAGTGGACAAGTCTGCGTTTCCGTCGAGCGCTGTTATGTTGAAACAGCTTGTTATGCCGATTTTGTTGATCGGCTTAATCATGGTGTCGCGGGTCTTAATGTGGGGCATGGTGCCGAGGGTGATTTAGGCGCTTTAACAACTCTTAAACAATTCACTGTGATTGAAGCTCACTACAATGACGCACTTGCCAAAGGCGCGAAAGCATCATCGGCTTTGCGTCTTGAAGGTCGATATCTTTATCCTGTCCTATTATGGGATGTCACGCATGACATGCTTGTCATGCGTGAAGAAAGTTTTGGACCCTTGTTGCCGGTTATGGCTTTTGATACTGAGGTGCAAGCCGTAAAGTTGGCGAATGATAGTGATTATGGCTTGAACGCAAGTGTCTGGAGTCAAGATATAAGCAAGGCCGAAAGGGTTGCCCTGCAATTACAGGTCGGTAATTGGGCGGTAAATGATGTGATCAAAAATATCGGTCACGCCGGCTTGCCTTTTGGTGGTTGTAAAAATAGTGGCTTTGGTCGCTATCACGGTGCCGAAGGTTTGCTTCAGTTTACTTATACAGTGGCTGGTTTGACCAGTCGCAGTAGTTTAAATGACGAACCCAACTGGTTTCCGTATTCAGATAGACGTTATGGAGAAGTGCGCGGCTTTATTGACTTAATGTTTGGAAGTGGGTTACTTATTCAGCGCGTAGTCAGAAATTGGCAGGCATTGCAGGCATTTCGCGGTTATGCCTCCTGGAACTTACGCCAACATTGGCGAAATTGTTTGATTGGTATTTTAAATAGATGATGATTATTCTCGATTTTACTTTGTAACATCGAGAATAATCGTTTTAAGTACTGATGGGGTTATGCTTGTATTGTTGCTTTACGACGATTTAGACCTAATACACCAAACAATCCGGTCATCATTAGCCAGACTGTTCCCGTTACTGGTACAGGTGTTGGACCGTCATCACTCAAAACTAGATTTTTGAATAAAGCAGTGCCAGATTTATCGCTTTTCTCACCCCATTGCTCTAATTTAAGCTGGAAAGCTGATAAAGAAGTAGTAAATGTAAAGCTGACATGATTCCATTGGCTGTTATCTGGATTGTGGTTCGATGTAGTTATTGAACCGTCTCCAGAAAGCCAAGTAGTCGTTCCACCTGTGTTTTTAATACCAACGTAGCCGCCGCCTATTTTCTCATCAATTCTAAGGCCTAGGTAGTCGTAGGATAAAGTGAAAATTTCATTTGTAGTTGGAATAAATGTTTTTGTTGATGAAATGGAATATTCTGTATTGGTGAACGCCAATGCATGGCTCCCACTAACACGAGGGTCAGTGACAATTGCGCCTATAGAATGGGTATCATTCCATTGGGTTAAGTCACCTTGGAAATCATCGGAAAACAATATTGATGCAAAGCTATTTTCAAATGTTAGTGTGCTGGTGATTAGGCTTAAAATCACTAAAAGTTTTTTATGTTTCATTGGTTACCTACAAGTTTTAAAATTAAGTTAAGTTTCAATTCGGTTTTGATCATAAATAAGTGACTCACAAACAATTATGCAAACTGTGTGCCAAACTATTTGGAGTGGGATGTCGGTTGCTAATTTTTTGATTTTATTCATGTGTATCATATTGTTATAGAAATATATTTTATTTGGTGCTTTAAATTACTTCTGTATATTAATTAAGAGGTTGAAATCCATGGCATAGGAGTGTTTAAGGCTGTCATGTTTGTCATAATGAATGGCATGTTTGTCATATAATAAAAAGTAGCGAGGCATTTCCTTTATTATTTCCAACTGCAACAGAGACAATTGAATGAACAATCATAATAAACCGCATATTGTAGTGATCGGTGCTGGCCTTGGTGGTTTGTCAGCTGCGATTTCCCTAGCGACGGAAGGCTTCAGTGTTGATTTGCTGGAAAAGAATGATAAAGTCGGAGGTAAACTGAATGTGTTGCAAAAAGAGGGTTTTACCTTTGATTTGGGACCCTCCATTCTGACTATGCCACATATTTTCCGTAAGCTTTTTGAGCGTGCCGGTAAAAATATGGACGATTACGTAACTATCCAAAGTGTTGAACCGCATTGGCGGAATTTTTTTACTGATGGCAGTACGCTGGACCTGAGTTCAGATCCGGTGAAAATGAAACAGCAACTGGATAAACTCGGTCTGAATACTGCTCGGGAGTTTGAGCAATTTCTGGCTTATTCCAAAAAACTTTGCGAGGTGACCGAGGACGGTTATTTCGCACAGGGGCTGGATTCATTCTGGGATTTACTGAGACATTATGGGCCAGTTAAAAGCTTGCTGGAATTTGATGTGTTTCGGTCTATGGATCAGGGTGTCAGGCGGTTTATCAAAGATCCAAAATTGGTGGATGTGCTGAATTACTTCATAAAATACGTCGGTTCTTCGCCTTATGATGCGCCTGCTTTGATGAATTTATTGCCATATATACAGTTCGGTTATGGTTTATGGTACATCAAAGGTGGTATGTATGGCATGGCGCAAGCTATGGAAAGACTTGCACTGGATTTGGACGTAAATATTCATGTTAATAGCGAAGTAGCAGAGATCCAACATAATGCGGGTCGTGCAAAAGCGGTGCGTCTGATTGATGGCAGGCTTATCCCGGCCGATATTGTTGTCTCTAATATGGAAGTTATTCCGGCGTATCAGCAGTTGTTTACAGATCAGGCTAAGGAAATCAAACGGCTGGAGAAATTTGCGCCGAGTTGTTCCGGGCTGGTTTTACATTTAGGGGTAGATCGTATTTACCCGCAACTGGCGCATCATAATTTTTTCTATTCAGCTCATTCCCGAGAACATTTTAAAGCTATCTTTCATGACCATCGCTTATCGGATGATCCTACTATCTATCTGGTTGCTCCGGTTAAAAGCGATGCCAGCCAGGCTCCTGCTGGTTGTGAAATCATTAAAATCCTGCCCCATATTCCGCATCTTGATCCCGAGAAACCCTTATCAGCCGATGATTATGTCGCAATGCGCGAAAGAGTATTAATTAAATTGGAAAACATGGGACTGACGGATTTAAGAAAGCACATCGTCTGTGAAGAAAGTTGGACACCTTTGGATATACAGGCAAACTATTATTCCAATCAGGGTTCAATTTACGGTGTGGTCGCAGATCGATTTAAAAACCTGGGTTTTAAAACGCCTCAGCGCAGTAACGTCCTGGAAAATCTTTATTTTGTAGGTGGTAGTGTCAATCCGGGCGGTGGTATGCCGATGGTGACTTTATCCGGGCAATTGGTAAGAGATAAAATTTTAACTGATCTGGGGTAGGATCAACCGAGGCAAGCCTGCGGGTCTTCATATTTTTGACAAAAAAAACGCCTTAGATAAAATCTAAAGCGTTAAAGGGACTCAGCCCAGGAGGAGGCATCATGAAATATATACTTAAATATAAAGCATTATTGATGCCAAATTGAATTGCCCGGTTTTACTGTTGTTTATACCTTGTACCGCCAAGTATTTGCATCATAGTTGTGCAACTTAACAAATTGATGCCTTAACTAAGTGCGTTTTGCATTATTTTTCAGGTTCACACTTTATTTGGTTTACTTGATGAGACGCGATGGCAAGCCCGAATGATGGAAGCCTGGAATCAAAAGTTCGCAGCTTCCATCTTAAAGATAGCTTTAATCTTGCTGCTATTTTGCTTGCTCGTAATACTGAGCTAGGCCTTTAATTTCCGCTTCACTTAATTGTTGTGCAATAAGTCGCATGCGACTGTAAACATCGTTATGACGTTGACCGGATTTATATTCCTGTAGAGTTTTGATTAGATAATCGGCTTTTTGTCCACTTAGAGCCGGAATATCCATTTTCTCGCCTTGACCGTTGGCGCCATGACAAACAAAGCATGGCGGCACGATGCGTTTCCCATCACCTTCTTCAATCAACTTTTTGGATTTGGCGGTTACTTCACTACCCGAGCCAGTGGCCGGTTTTAACGTGCTGAACCAAGCCCCTAAATCAGCTGTATCTTGCTCGGAGAGTCCTTGTGCAGTCGCTGTCATTAGCGGATTTCTTCGTTGATCTTTGGCATAGTCACGTAGTTGTTTATAAGTGTAGGTTGCCAGTTGGCCGGCGAGTGAAGGCGTTTCTGGCATGACACTGATGCCCTGTTCACCATGGCAACCGGCGCAGGATTTGGCTAGTTCCTTCCCTTTATCAGCATTACCTTGTTTAACAAATTTAAGTGTTTCAGGTGTCCAGGCAATACTCGATGAGGAGCCGGCCTGAACAACAGCGGGTGCAACAAGTGCCAGGAAAAGTAATAGTTTTTTCATGATTAGTAGCCCCATGCGCTTGAACCAAAGGTGTTCATAAAAAAGAATTGCAAAATCGGGAAGCCGAAACTAATTGCCATTAACACGGCGATGACTTTATTCCAGAACAGCAAATTATTCAGATAGCCAGGTAGCACACCGACTTTATGAATCGGTTCAGCGTATTCGATCTCTTCGGTAAAAGTTTCCGAATAGGGTGAAAGTTGTGTTTTGACCAGGTTGTAAATTAATAAACAGGCTGAGCCCAGCAAAATCATGCCACCCAGAATCATCATAAGTTCATAGGGTTTCCAGGATAAGGTCAGCAGATTATTATAAACGACCGTTGAAATCCGTCGTGGTTGGCCTAACAAGCCCAGAACATGCCAGGGCGTTGTCAAAATACTCATGCCGATAAACCAGGTCCATAATTGCAACAGAGCCATCGATTTTGAAAACAGTGGCTTACGTACCAAGATTGGCCACAAATAATAAGCTACTGCAAAATACATAATAACGGTGGTGCCGGCAAAGATGAGATGGAAATGTCCGGGTACCCAGGCAGTATTGTGAATCATGGCATTCATCGCATAACTGGCATTAACAATGCCGCCAAAGCCGCCAAAAATCAGCATTAACAAAGACAAGATGACTGAGAGCACCATGGAATTAGTCCAGGGCAGGGTGCCTATCCAGCCAAACAGGCCTTTGCCGCCGCGTAATCTACCGGCAATTTCTAGCGAAGCAATCACGGTAAAGCCGGTAACCAACGTCGGTAACGCCACTACGAAAGTGCCGACGCCGTGCAGTAATTTCCAACCTTTGGCCTGTTCAGGGTCCATATAAAGATGATGAAAACCAATCGGTAGTGCAAATACCGCTAAAACAATAAAAGCCATTCTTGCCATTTCATCGCTGAACAGAAACCCACCCGCCTGTTTAGGGACAAACACATAAAATGCGGTGTACGCAGGTATTAGCCAGAAATACACTATCGGATGTAAAGTCCATGCAAACAAGGTTCTGGCAAGCCCAGGATCTATGTCGTCAACCCAGCCCAAGGAAAAAGGAATTAACTGAAAAAGTACTTCCAGTGCCACACCTGCACTGGCCCATAACCACAACATGGCATTGGCGGCTGTTGCAAACATCGCCAAAGGCACATTTTGTCCAGGATTGGCTTTTTTCCATTGGGTGAACATAACCAGCATGATGGTACACCAAATCCAGGAGCCGACAACCAGGAGTGTAGCGCCGATATAGAAAGCTGCATGCGCAACGATCGGTGGATAAAAGGTGTAAAGTACTGAGGCTTTACCGGTCAGTAAGGGAATAGCTGCCAGAACGACGCCAAACAAAGCCAGCCAGAAGGCGCCCCAGGCCAAGGGTTTGTTCCATATAGGTTGTTTCAGGCTGGTGCTTGCAATGGTGTAGCCAAAGCCCATGATGAAAAAGGTTGTCAGTACAAAAGCCATCAATACCCCGTGAGTACTGACTGAGGCAAAATATACAGTGGGAGATTCTAGCGCCGGTATTAAGCCACTACGTTCCAAGACCTGATATTCGCCCATAAAACAGGCTACGATAAAGGCTGCAAACGCCACCCACAGGTGACTCAGTGCCAGTTTTCTTTCTGCTGCATCATTCATTTCTTAATCCTCATTTTGTAGCAGGGGCAGGTTCTGGAGTAGTGGCCTTGGCCGTCCAGTCCTCTTTGGCGATAACCGAAATATTGCTCCACATATGATTATGTCCCAGGCCACAATATTCATTACACAACAAAGGATATTCACCCGGCTTGGGGAAAGTAGTCGTTATTTCGGCAACATAGCCGGGGACAATCATGGTGCTCATATTAGTCATTGGGATATGTACCCCGTGTAAAACATCCATACTGACCCAGCGAAAAGTGATTGACGTTTCAGCAGGAATATCTACATGTTTTGGAAAAAAAGAATAACGTCCCGCTACCATGCGGACAACGACATTGCCTTTATCATCGACTTGAACACCGAGATTTTCTTCGGCAAATTCCTTGCTTAAATGCAGACTGGCCGAATCGATGGTTTCTACTTTGCTGGGTGGATTAACGCCATGAAACAAAGCATCGATGGTAATAATACCCACCATTAACGCAATGATTAATATAGAGATCGCAATCCATTTTCGTTCCAGATGATCAACATGGATTTCACGGAGTTGTGTGGTAAGGATTTCAAAAAGCTTATCCAATTTTGTTTTAATGGGTTCGGTTTGCATGAGGTCTCCTAGCCGCGAGGTAAAAATACGCCGTAGTATAAAAATAGCCAGGCAATGACCATTCCGCCTACTACCGCTGCCATTAAAGCAAAAGTCCCGATTGGGGAGCTTTGGAGAATATTGTTTCTTTCTTCTTCAGTCATTGGTTCCATTATTTAGCCTTAAGTTAGTCGATGATTAATGAGGGTCTGAAATATTCGGTACCTCCGGAGTTAGAATAAAAATTT
>SESH01059523.1_pt1 | contig 15896 bp, 13 predicted proteins | sample 3171561 | NCBI WGS metagenome assembly SESH01 (sample SAMN10866947, study PRJNA518727) | freshwater metagenome | biome: subpolar coniferous forest; feature: holomictic lake; material: water; isolation source: holomictic Lake 442 2011 16.5 m and 2014 13 m | place: Canada: near Kenora, Ontario
TCATTTTCGACCGTCGCCCCGAAGCGCGTGCCAAGCCCTGGGACGCACGCCTGAGCGTCGAGACACGTACGGCCCCGGACGGCCAGCCCGTACACGTCGTTTGGTGCTGAAGCGGCGGTCTCCGACCGCCGAAAGCCGCACTTTTCGCAACCATGCGCAACCATCTCTCCTGTAACTAGATATCTCGCGGAGTGCGCTGCGTTTGTGACCATCCCCAACCGAGGCTGCCAAGGGCGCCAAGACCAACAAATGCGATGTTTTCGCCTGCGGAGAGACAACGTCTGGGAAACTTGGCGTACTTGGCGACCTGCCGTGAGCCTGCCGAACGGCTTGGCGGTTAAAAACGCGGCTTATGTGGTGCTTCAGGAAAAGACCATGCTCATTGCCCGTCGTCATCCCATTTCATCTGTCAAGTCGGCAGACCATGGCGTACAATCATCTTTGGTGTTTTTTATGGAGACAGCCATGTCCAGATGCTTATGTGCAATCGGTGCGACTGTAAGTGCGCTCTTGCTGGCGCCTGTCTGTCTGGCATTGTCGGGGGCGGACCCGGAGACGACGAATGCCGCGAGCACCGTGCTCGTGTCGAACGTGGCAGGTGTGCCGCGTGTCGAGGTGATACTGTTGCCGGAAGACTTCAAGAAACTTGACGCCCAGGAGCGAGAGGCGCTGTCCAAAGCAGATGCGCTTTTTGCCAAGGCGTGCAAAGACGCGCCACTCCAATTCCGTGTGGCGGCACCTGCATACGAGAGTTTTACAATGCAGTATCCCAAGTCCTTGGCTGTGCCGTATGCCCTGCTGCGTCAGGGGCGGTCCATGCAGCTGGGCAAGAAACGATTTGAAGCGATCCGGATCTATTCTTGGATCCTCGACTATTTTCCCGCCGCAATACCATATGCCGGTGCGGCGCTCTGCTACATCGGCGATTGCCACTTTGACAACGGCAACGTCAAGGAAGCCATCAAAGCCTGGAGCGAAATGGCCAAGGATGTGGATTTCCGGAAGCATGTTCTGGCCGCGGAGGCGATGAACCGGCTGGCGGACAACCTTGTGCTTCTGGGGAAATGGCCCGATGCGGTGGGGTATTATGAGCAAGTCGGTGCCGATTTCCGGAACAGTAACCGGCCGGCAGCGGGGTATGCGATTTCGAATCTTCTTTTTTACTCGATACGCGTGAACCCGGATGTCGCGAACGTGCGCCGGCTCTATGCAAAGATGGAGTCGTTCGAGGCGTGTCCTGGCAAGACCGACGAGACGAACTTCTGGACGCACGTGATGGGGCGGATACATGATTTCGGCGACGCACGGGTGCGGACGCAGCAAGTCGCCCGTGTTCAATTCTACAAGTACTGGGCTGATGCCATGGAAGGCAGGCATCTGGAGTGGGACGATTACCAGATCGCCGTTGCTTATTATCGACTGCAAGAGGAAGAGGACTTCAAGAAGTGGTATGCGCGGCTGGACCTGCAGTATGTGCGCGGCCAGACGAATGGCGATTACGACCGCACCATCAAGTGGATTTCCCTGTTTGCGAACGGACATGCGCCAAAAGTGCATGCGTACTATGAAAAACTGCCCTTTGACAAGCTGACGGATCGTCAGTCCGTTGCTCTGATCGAGACCCTCTACCGTGCGGACGGTGCGGATGCGCAACAACTGAGCCGGGTCGGACGCGATACGGTTTACCGGTTCAGGTCCCGGATGACGGATGATGCACGTGAAGGTCTCGCCAGAACGATCTGGCTGAATGATCTGGACGCTGTCGAGTTGCTCTGCAACGCCATGCAGGATACCAACCGCGGCAAGATGTTGCGGTTGAAGTTGTATGCGGAGGCAGGCGGCGCAAGCCTGGACAAGGGGATTGCGGTGTCCGGCGAGTTGCTCCAGGTGCCAGCCCTGACCAAGGAAGTTCATTGGCTTCGCGGCGGGCTTTACCGTCAGAAAGCCAAGTGGGCGGAGGCCATCGAGGACTACCGCTTATCGGAGCAGCCGCCGGCTTCGTTCTATGCGATGGCCGAATGTTATGTGGCGACCGGCATGTATACGCAGGCCGTTGCGCAGTTGACCGAGGTTGAGAATTTTTTTGCGAGCGAGGCGCCGCAGGCAGCCTTGCGAATCGCGTATGTCTGGCGGGACGCGGGGGACAGTCAAAAATACATCGCTGCCTTGCGTGCGGTGCTCAAAAAAAGATATGGGGGTGCCGAATCAGCCAAAGTGCACGCGTTGTTGCAAGCGCAGCGCTGATGGTTGAAGTTTGCCTGTGGCGATCTTTTGTTCGTTTTTTCTGCGGTCTTTCGTTCGACATTCGGAGTTCCTGGTTCGATATTCCGCGGTTCAGCAACCTCAGACTTCCTTACCTCACACCATTGGCTCACCCAGTTTGATTTTTACGTAATGCATTACGGATAAAGGCATTCGCCAAAGACGGCATAGGTTTAACGAGTAATTGAATTCGGAAAATGGAAATGGCACCTTTTGGAGTTAAACGGACGCGGGCTAATGGAGGCAAACGTTGTCCGGAAATTGACTTGGCGCATTATGAACTGTCCGCAGATTGCGCAGATTAAGAAACCGGCACACAAAAGCGGCAAGAAGAAAGGGGATTTTTACCACGAAGGACACGAAGAACACGAAGAATTCGTTAATCGCGATAGCCTTCGTGTTCTTCGTGTCCTTCGTGGTAAAAAATTGTTCTCTAAGCTTTTCGCCTTGCTATCACAACTCACCCAAAGATCTGCGTAATCTGCGGACACCAAACCGAATTCTGAAAACCCAGTAAATGGTGCCACGCCAATTTCCGGGAGGTAGAGAGGTCTGAACCTGATCGAAGTCACCCCCGGGGGAACAATCTGTTACTCCTCATTGGCGCCGATCTGTTCAACCGCATTCCGGAATTCCACCATGTTTAGCACGATCTGACTGGACGCAATGACCTCACCCGGGTAGCTGTTTTTGCGTTCACGCGACCGGGAATAGAAGTCGTAGTTCATGCTCCTGCGGTGCGTGTTGCCTGCATCGCGTTTCTTCGCCTCCTCGACTTCACGCGCACTGGCAGGGAGCGGTAAAATTGACGCTGGCGGATCCTCGTACAAGGCGATGTTTTTCTCCACGATCGCCCATACGCTTCGCAAGTCGGCGACCCGCCCCAGATCAACATGGGTATGCCGGCTGAGCGGATCGAGCCGTAGCATGACGAGGGCCATTTCGTCACGGTCCGATTGTGAAACAGCGGTTTCGTTGGCAATTTCGCTCAGGCGCGTCCAGCCATCCAGGTACCCGGGATCAATTTCGACCGATTTCCGGAATTCCCTGTAGGCCTCAGAATAACGCCCCTGTTTTTCGCGCAGCTGCCCGATGAGGAAGTGCACCTGCGCGCGTGGCGGTCCGTTCTGTGCCAGGCGCATCAGCACACGTTCGGCCACGCCCCGGCTTTCCGGCTTGTCGAACACGCCTTCACAGCCGAAGCAGAGATGCGCAATCTGGCCAAACTGCTCAGGCATGCGCTCAAACGCAATGGCGTAATGCTTCTCCGCTTCCTCCCGTTTCCCTGTCGCCCAGAGGCGTTCAGCCAGGCGCCATTGCACACAATAGGCATCGGCGAACAGGCCGGAGGCTTTCTCGTAGAGCGGCTGGCTGCGCTGGACAAGGCCGGCGGCGTTGAGTTCATCGCCCTTCTCGGCCACGCGTACCGCCTCGACCACACGCCGGAAAAAGGCGGCATCATCCTTCTTTCCACGTGCATCCAGCACATCCGCCAGCACGGCGTAGGCGCGCACACGGTCGCCGACGCGCGTCTCGCCATCCGTGGGGTCCACTTTGAGCGCCAGCCGGATGGTCTGCTCCGCCTCTTCCAGTCGCCCACGCTTCAGCAGCAGCGCTGCCTTCCAGATCAGCGGCCGCTCCTCAAACTTATCGCGGGCATACCGGGCGTCCAGCCAGGATAGCAGTCCGGGATCGTCAATCTTCATCAGGACCTGGTAGCCGGGGTCAAACCCCGGCGCACGCCGTACCGATTCGTGGGCTACGGCCGCCGCCGCATGGGTCTGTCCGGCTGCCAGCAAGGCCTCTGCCACCTTGGGCAGCAGCTCATCGTCACCGCCGCCGTACCCGTAGCCAGAGCCATCGGCAGCCTGTAGATCAGCGGCACCCCACCAGGGTGCGTCCTGCAGCAGTGCGACGATATCCGCCGTGCGGTTCATGCCGGCATAGATGTCAACCAGCTTCCGCAGGTAGGATTGCATCCCGTTGCGGCGCTCGCTGTAGTACCTGGGTTCCTGACGCGTATTGGCCATCAATTGCTTCTGCTCGATCATATACTGCAGGATCACCTGCTCGGCTTCCGCATAGGCTTTGCTGTTGATCAGCACGTGTGATAGCGGACGGTCGTTGCCGTACTGGTTCCAGCTGCGTGAGGCCGCCTGCGTGTCAAGTTTGCGCATCAGGGTGATCCCCTCGTTAATCCAGTCGGAGCGGTCCAGCAATCTGCCCAGTTGCTCCAGGCGGGACGCCACGGACTGCGCCTCCCCCACTTGCCGTTCGAGCAGATCCGACGAAACGCCCTTGTTCTCGATCCGCACCGACTGCCGCAATATGGCCACGGCATCGTCCACCGCATCCAGCGTGAGGTAGGCATTCAGCATGTCTGTCTGAAGGCGCGATGGGGTTTTCCCGGCCGCGGCATGCTGGTATGCCCGCACTTTCACGAGCACCTCGTTGGTGTTTCCCGTTGCCAGCGCGGCTGCCGCAAAAGCCGACCACGCCGTCGTCTCCGGCTTCCGCTCGAGCACCTTGGCGAGAAAAACGTAGATTTGTTGCGGCGCCACATTGTTGAGCCCCAACAGGTCATGACGGTCTTCATAGCTGATGTCCCGCAGGGAAGGCAACCGGGTCCCGGTAACAAGGTTCACCGCCTCATCCAGACGCCCGCAGGCAACCAGCGCCCACAAGTATGCAGCGTCAGCTTCATTCCGGCCATTTCGCGTGCGCCAATCATCACTGTCACCTGAGCGACGCACCATGGTGTTGCGGTCCTCATCGACATTCAGGTCCTCATCAACGGATTTGACCGGGAACTTGTTCGTCAAGGCTTCATAAAACTTGATGGTATCGGCGCCGCCAACAAGCCCCCAGGGCGGCATCCGGAGTTCGGACAGATGATCCATCACCACGCGCCGCACAAGTGCCCGGGTATTGTCGCTTCCCTTGACGTCCAGCGTGGCATTCGGCAGGCGTATCGCCTTTTCGATGAGTCGCCTGGACTGATTGGTGTCAGTAAAAGCCAGCAAGTCGGGGATTGTAATGTCCACGGTCTGATTGCCGAGGTCAGTAATTTCATCGAGCTGACGCTCAAACGCCGCTACCATGCCGCCAGGGAACCGGTCGCCGGAAAGATCGCGCAGGCTGCCGCGCAGGGAGCGTACCGTGTAGCGCAACTGGTCCACGCGATCCGGGTTCTTTTTAGTCAGGGCATCCGTTGTGAGCTTGAGATCCTCAAGTACGCGGTCGAATTTGCCGTTTAAATAGAAAGCATACATTCGCAGCAGTAATTCGCGATCGGTATGCTCCGTGGCTACGGGGCGCGCCTCCACGATCTTCAGCAGCGCCGCCCATGTGCCCGGCCCGGGCACTGCAGCCAGGACATCCTTGATTTCCTTTGGGTGCGGCGCCTCCTGGGAATCATCACGCATCTCCTCGCTCATGATGTTGTCTTTTATGCTTGCGGGAAGCGTCCAGAAGCGGTCGTAAAAAGCGACCCACTGCACGGCAGCCGTATCCGGCGGCAGCGTGGCGCTATTGCTGGTGAACCGCGCCATGTCAGCGTAGTAGATGGTTTGAGGCGTTGCATCCGAAGTCTGGTTCGTCGCCGGGCCTTTCGCCTCGGCGGCTAGGACCCGGTCGATCAAGCTGCGTGCGCCGAGCAGAGGGGGATTCCCCGCTGCCCAGGAACACAGGGGTCCATTAGCCACGCAAAGAATGAAACACACCATTGCCGTGCCGGATATCGTACGCATTCGCACCTCCATTTTTTAAAACCCAACCAAACCAAGCTACGACAGAACCGAGCATGCCATGGGCAAATTACCTTTGCTAGACCGGTCACGCCGTTACGCGTGGCACGGATAGCCCCCCGCCATCGCAACTTTGCCACACATCCGCGCCGAAGCGATCCGCGCGGGTTTCTTCGCGTCACCGCTTGCCGGTCTGGTGCTTGGACCGGGATGCCATAGGGGCGGGGGCAGGGGCGGGCGACTTGCTTTTGATGGCGTCCACGGCGCGACGTGCCGCGATGATCACCTCTTTGCGCTGTTCCTGCTCACGCAGGTCTCCGTCGTGCGCCTTGATTTCTTCCTCAGCCAGCAACTGGGTCAGCGGACCGAGTGCACGCACGTCGCCGATTTCGCCTAATGTCTGCGCGATCTCGGCGCGTGCGGCGTTCGGATTGGTCAACGCTTCGATCAGCGGCTGAACGGCAGGATTGCCGATTTGAATCAGGGCTTCGTGCGCCGCGGGCTTTTTTGCATCCACCGACAATGTCGCGATCAGCGGTTGCACGGCTTGCTGACTCTTGGACGCGCCGGCGGTTGCAACCGGACGCGGCCGCACCTGCAACGGATCGGTGGCCGGATTCTCGCCCACGGGCTGTTCCGTCAACGGGTTGTCCGCCGTCTTGTCGGAACACCCGGCTGCAACAACCATCCACGCGGTCAGGCCGCACAAGGCCAAAACGGAGCGCTTGCTGTTCATACTGTTTCCTTTTTGATTTGGGAATCATGCCCCAGCGCTGCCAGCAGCGCGTCAATCTCCACGTCGGTGCCAACCGTGATGCGAAGAAACTCGCCGGTGCGCGGACCGGGGAAATAGCGCACGAAAATTTTCTGTTCACGCAGGCGATCGAACACGGCCCGGGCGTTGCCATCCGGCGGGCGCGCAAAGAGGAAGTTCGTGGCAGACGGCAGCACGTGGTAGCCGCGTGCGCGCAACGCCTCGGTCAGGCGCCCGCGTGTGGCTTGGATGCGGCACACATTGCCGCGCATGTGCGGCAGGTCGTTTAAAGCGGCCAACCCCACGGTCTGCGTGAGCATGTCGAGGTTATACGAGTCCTTGATCTTGTCGATCGCCGCGATCAACGGCTCCGGGCCGATCACGTATCCGAGGCGCAGTCCGGCCAGCGAAAAGGACTTGGAAAACGTGCGCATCACCAGGGTGTTGGTGTTGGCAGGCGCTAGGGCAAGGTCCATGAAATTGTCGGGGGCAAAATCCGCATACGCCTCATCCAGCAGCACCACACCGTTGAATCCGCGGCAGAAAGCCGTGACCAATCCGCGGTCGTACTGGATGGCTGTGGGCGCATTGGGCGTCGTCAGCAGGAATAGGGAGGCGCGCACATCGGCAGGCATGCGCCACGCGAAATCCGGACCGAGTTCCACGGGGCAGCGACTGGCACCGCGGATGTCGGCCAGAACCGGATAGAGCGAGTAGGATGGCGTGAAATAACCGATGCGGCCGTCGTTCTCCACAAATGCACGCGTGGTCAGCGCCAGAATCTCGTCCGACCCGTTGCCGACAAAGACCTGTTCCACGCGGCAGGCATGGATCTCGGCTACACGGCGGCGCAGGGCCATGGCGCGCGGGTCGGGGTACAGGCGCAAGCGCTCGGCTGAAAACGCAGCCAGCGCCGCGGTCACCTGAGGCGACGGCGGATACGGGTTTTCGTTTGTGTTGAGCTTGATGATCCCGCACTCCTGCGGCTGCTCCCCGGGGGTGTAGGCATCCAGTGCGGCGACGTTTTGGGCGATGTAGTTGCTCATGGCCGGCTTAGTTCCCAAGTACAGCGGGGGCTGCGCACCCGCTGGAAACGCGGAAGATCGAATCAACATTCGACATTCCTTGTTCGCTATTCTACCGCGACAGCCCATCAAACCGTACGGTTGCCGAGCGGCTGTGTGCGTCCAGGCCTTCGACTGCACCGAAAGTTTCGATCGTGGCGAGGGCTGCTGCCAGGTCGCGGCGCGTATATTCGATTACGCTGCTGCGGCGGCGGAAGTCCTCGACGGTCAGGCCAGAGAACATGCGAGCTGCGCCGCCGGTCGGCAGCACATGGCTCGGTCCGGCCACAAAGTCGCCAACAGGCTCGGGGGTCCACCCGCCTACAAAGATTGCGCCCGCCGCCCGCAGGCGGGGAAGCAACTTGCGCGGCTTGCGCGTCATCACCTCGAGATGTTCCGGCGCGAAGCGGTTGCAGAGTTCCACGGCTGCATCCAGGTTCGGCGTCACGACCAGCAGCACACCCTGTGGCAATACGCGCCGCACGAGCGCCGCGCGCGACAGCTTCGGAATTTGCGCGTTCAGTTCGGCCTGTACGGCTGCGGCGAGTCGGGCGGAATCCGTAACCAGCAGCGCGCGCTCATGCCCGGAGCCGTGTTCCGCCTGCGACAGCAGATCAGCCGCCACCCAGGCCGGGTTGGCGGACGCGTCGGCCAGCACGGCAATTTCGCTCGGGCCTGCCACCTGGTCAATGGCAACATACCCGAACACTTGCCGCTTGGCAGCCGTGACATAGGCATTGCCCGGGCCAACAATCTTCTGTACCGGGCGTACGCGGCGCGTGCCAAAGGCCATGAGGCCGATCGCCTGGATGCCGCCAACCTTGTAGACCTCGGTGGCGCCGGCTACCTGCAGGGCGTGCAGCAGCACGGGGTTCACGCGTCCGGAAGCGCCGCAGGGCGTGCAGGCTACGATCTCCGGCACACCGGCCACGCGCGCCAGTGTGGCGGTCATGATGGCGGTGGAGGCCAGCGGCGCCGTGCCGCCGGGAACGTAGACGCCGACGCGGTCCAGCGGCATAAACTGTTCGCCCAGGGAACCGCCGCGCCCGGATGGCATGCGCCAGTCCCGGCGCAGTCCGGCGCGTGCAAAGGTTGTCACGCGGCGGCAGGCTTCGGTCACGGCACGCCGGACGGCAGCAGAAACATCGCGCGTGGCCGCGGCTTGCTCAGCCGGTGTGACGCGCAGTGTGGCAGGGGTGAGCCTGGCGCCGTCGAAGCGGCGGGCCGCCGCGAGGATTGCGGCGTCCCCGCGTTTGCGGATGTCCGCCAGCAGCATGGCTGCCGCGGATTCTGCCGCCGGGTCAAACGCCGGCCGGCGCAAAAAGGCATCGACAGCCGGAGATGAACGGTTGGGCTGCCACTTGACGATCCGTGCACTTTTCACTGCGGCGGTCACTTTTTCGGCACAGCGCCGCCAGCGGCCGCACCCGGGGCAGCGGCAGGCGCCGGTTCCGCCGCCGGCGCATTGGCCGCAGCGGGGTTCTTGATGAGCGCGTCGATCTTTTCCTGCACGGTCAGCACCGCCCGCTGCGCGGCCAGCATGCGTTCGGTGTCGTGGGGTGCTTTTGCCTTGTTGGGATTCTTCTTGGCCTCCTTGGCCACTTGATTTGCTTCTGCTTCCTCGATCTGCGCCAGTTTCTTTTGCGCTTTTTCCGAATCCGTAAAGGATCCCATCTCACGGTACTTGCGCGGCGAAATCATGCTGGCGGGAAACGGCGTGGGCGCGAGCATGACGGGTTTTTCGACTTTTTCGCCGGGTTTGGGTTTCTCGGCCGGCTCGCCTTTTTCCGCCGCATCCCACTCTTTTTTGGAAAGTTCCATGGCTTTGGCAAACACGCGTGACTCGGCGCTGATGGTCTTCTTGAGTTCCTTGAGTTCTGCCGTAGTCATGGCCTGGCGGGAATTCTGCTTCAGGAAGTCGGTGACTTCCACGATGTAAGCCATCTCCGCTTTGGCCACGCCAGCACCCGTCATTGCCACCAGCAACACCATTCGCATGAGAGTTCGGTTCATTGCGTTCCTCCTAGGTCAATTCGTTAAACCCTGATGGTATCTCGCAATGACGTCTGAGCAAAGGAAAAAACGCAACGTGGTCTTTTCCGGGCGCATCCCTGTTTCCTTGACTTGCATTGGGTAGAGACGGCTTTATGCCGTCTCTACCCGTAACTGGCCTGACAGTGGACGGCGTAAAGCCGTCCCTACCGTCGCTTACGGACAACGCGCACCACCCGCAGTCTGCTGTAGGTCAACGAAACAGGGATGAGCCCGTCTTTTCCGTCTAGCAAACGTTTAATTAGAGCCTGTCCCAAAGCCTCACTTTTGCTTTTTTGCCAATGAAACGACAAATAATTGCGCTTGGGGACGCACGTAAAACTGAACAAATTGGGCTGGTGGATCGAAAATTGCAGAAAAAAGCAAAAGTGGGAGTTTTGGGACAAGCTCTAATTATCCGATGAACGGCTGCAGTATCCGCTCGACCCTGGAGCGGCGCTCGGACAGGCGCGCCGGCGTAACTGCCTCCAGCACCACGCGTAGATACGGCTCGGTGTTGGAAGGGCGAATGTTGATCCACCAGTCCGGATATTCGATGCGCCATCCGTCGAAATCGAGCAGCGCCTGTGGCTCGGACTCTGCTGCCAGCGCCGCGAGCAGGGCTGCCATCGCAGCCTCTTTGCGCGCCACGGTAAAATTGAGCTCACCGGAGTTGGCATACGTGCAGACCGGCGCCAGCAGTTGACGGAAGGTCAGTCCGCGCGCACGCGCAGCCGCCAGTTCGCCAAGCACGACCAGCGCCGCCAGTTCGCCGGAGTCGCAGTTAAAGAAGTCACGGAAATAATAATGGCCAGCCAGCTCGCCGCCGCAGATCGCGCCGGTTTCGCGCATTTTCACCTTGGCAAACGCATGCCCGACTTTCCACAACACCGGCCTGGCGCCGGCGGCTGTCAGGGCCTCGGTTACACCGCGCGACGTGCGGATGTCACATATGACAGTCGCGCCGGGCGTGGCGCGCAAGAAACGCCCGGCAATGAGCGGAATCAGGTAGTCCGGCTGGATGAATGCGCCGGTCTCGTCCAGAAACATGACGCGGTCTGCGTCGCCATCAAAGATTACGCCCGCATCCAGGCGTTGCGCACGCACCTCAGCAGCAAGCTGTGCGCGGTTATCCGCTTCGAGCGGATTGGGTCCGTGGTGCGGAAAGGCGCCGTCCGGCGTGCTGTTCAAGAGGGTGGTTTGGGGGCCGAAAAGGTCGCGGGCGACAAGCCCCGCCATGCCGTCCGAACAGTCCACGGCAAAACGCAGGCCGGCAAGGTCGGGAACCCACGGCTGAAGGAATTCCACAAACGTGCGCTGTCGCGACACCTGCCGCAACACGCCGGGGTTCGGCGCCCGTGGCGGCAATTCACCTGCCACGCGGCGCTCCAGCTCAGCCAGGCCGGTGTCGCGGCCGACCGGCTGCGCGCCGGTGGACGAAATCTTGAGGCCATTGTACCCGGCCGGATTGTGCGAGGCCGTGATCTGCGCGGACGCGTCGTACCCGTCGCGTGCCGTGAAGCAATAGACCATGGGGGTGGTGGCGAGGCCCAGATCGTCCACATCCGCCCCGGCTTCCAGCAGTCCGCGGCAGAGCGCATCGCGCAGCACCGGCGAGGAGAGCCGTGCATCGCGACCGACTAGAACACGTCGCGCGTGCAACAGGCCCGGCAGGCAGCGGCCCATGCGATAGACGATGGCGTCGTCGATCTCGCTCCCGAAGACGCCGCGGATATCGTAGGCTTTGAAGATGCTCATGGAATGACAGGGGGCGGGTTATTGGAAGTCATGGCCACATCTCAGTCGAGAATCAGCAAGTACGCTTTGCTGCCGCCGCCGGCATCCAGCGGGCGCAGTTGGAAGGAACTCGCTCCCATACCGGTGGCGTTCGTGCTGGCCCGGGTTGCCAGGGATTCGAGCCGTGCCGACCGGCTCGCGCCGCCAGGCCCGGCGGCAAAGAACCCGGCCAGCACGCCTCCCAGCAGGCAGACCATGCCAATCAGAACCAGCGTGCTGAACGTCACGCCGCGACCTTCGGCGCGCGCCTTCCATTCCGATTCGCTTTTCCAGCGCTCGCGCTCCGCGGCCATGCGCTCGCGTTCCAGCGCCAACCGCTCGCGTTCGATCTCAATTTTCTCCCGCTCAATGTGCAATTCGGCACGCGAAATCGCAGATTCATCCAGCTCAGCAGCCACTCGCGGCGCGGTTGTGTCAGAATTCATAATTCGCCTCCGGTCATACTGTATCGAAAACGCGGGCGCATGGCCAATTGAGTTTCAAATAGGAACCTGTCGGCAGAAGGTACCAGAATGATCCAGGGCCTAAGTCCGACAGGTTCCTAGCCCTGCGATGATTACAGCCGCAAACACACTGGCGTACAGATTAACGCGCCAGCCGTCTTCGTCCCACAAGCGCCATCCACGATAGAGCCGGTTGGAAAACGGCAAACCGGGCACAAGTTGGTTCCGGCCGCCTGCATCCAGCAGTAAATGCGCCGCGAGGGCCGCTGCCACTGCCAAGCCGAACCAGATATTCACAAGGCAGGCCAAGCCAGCCAACACACCTGCCATGAAAAAGGTATGCCCGACCCCGGCCACGCGCGACAGGTCAAGGCTTTCGATCCGGCGCTGCGTGGCGCAGAATTGCAGGTCTACGGATGCATCCCGGATCTGTAGCGGCAGCGGGTGTTGCGGCAAGCAACAGCCTTGCGCGAGACCATCCATAGTTGCCAAGTTGTTGCGTTCAGGCCTGCCTGCCATGTCCAGTGTCACGCATAGATGATGAAGTCGGTCGCAATCGAGGCGATAAGATACGTAGCCGCCATCCGGAGCGGGCAGGGGATTGAACCGTAGCACAATGGGCCGCCGGTGGATTTGTGCCTGCTGCAGCGTCAGGTGCAACCCTTTTACCATCGTGGCAGGTGTCGGCGCCAGCGGGTCGGGGGTAACCGTAATGTCCGGTTGCCGCAAGAGATGGTGCGCCCACCAGTCAATGACATCCGGCAGCACACCTGCCACAGCGCCAGCGACCAGCGCCGCCGGACGCTGCGGGCCAGCCATCACGCCGGCGGCTGCCATGCCGATGAGAAGTTGGGTGAGGGTGTGCATGGGTACTACTCCTAGGAGACTGTCGGCCTTAGGCCCTGGATCGGTCTGGAGCATCCTGCCGACAGTCTCCTAGTTTGCAACCCGCGGATAGCGGGTTGCGAGACCTCAAAAAACGACCAGAATGCCATTCTTTATTCCATTGTTTGCGTCTTACGATGTAATTTGATGCTTGGCGTACGCTTGCCCCATGACTAGCAGCCTGGTCGGCACAAAATCTGTACTGATCCAGCGCTAAGTCCGACAGGCTGCTAGTCGCCACCTACATGGTATATGCGCATTCCCCGCTCAATCTTACACCGGGACTCAAAATAATGCTTCTGGGGGGGCGGGGGTTCGTAGGGACGGCTTTACGCCGTCCACTGTCCGGCCATTTCCACTTGACGCCAGGTTCGGATGGCGTAATGTAGCGGGCGTCTTCGGTAATGTCTGGCTGGACTATGTGTGACCGGTGTTGCCGTGGTCAACCAGAACGAAGGCAGGCAAGGAAATAGTGGATATGAGATTGGCAACGGTTAGCGTGGTGCTCTTGGGCTTTCTGGTAACAAGTGCCTTTGGCGCTGCATTCAAGGAGGGCAAGACGGTCCTTTCCAAAGACTACAAGGTGGACATTACCCGGATGAACTGGGGGACAAAGGATAAGGAGACGGACCGCATCATGGGCACGGCGCGGTTGTACGTTACAAGCTCAGAAGAGTACTACTCGCCCATAGCCCTGACGTTTGACGTCTTCAGCAAAAATTCGGTGTCGAATGCTCTGCCTGCTGCGACCGTAAATGGGAAACCGGTCGGCGCCTCAGCTGCGCCGCAGGCTGAAAAAATTGACAGCTTTGAAATCACAATCAATTTTCGAAAATACGGGTATCGCGTGATGCGGTCGTATATCGAGGGTGATTTTTGCGTGGATCTGGCCCGGAACAGGGAAGCCAATCGCCTCACGCTCTCCAATGTGAAGGTCAATGGCGAGGCCGTCACCTACCAGACCACCTTCAACATCAACGAATCGCTGCTCAAAACATCCTTCACGCTTTCCGAGCCCAAGGCCGTGCCGCAAGTAAGGTGAGGCGCGCCATGTCCTGTGGTGCGTTGGCGCGGTCCGGCTGACCGGCGCTCCTTACGTCATTACGACAGGATATCCGTACGCCGGTGCTTCAGCGCCGGGATGCGCTGGCGGGTGGTGTGGAGCATGGCGGGGTCCAGCGTGACTTGCAGCACGGCCGGTTCGTCGGCTGCTGTGGCCAGGACCTCGCCCCAGGGACTGACGACCAGGCTATGGCCGTGGCTGCGGCAATGGGTGTGTGGATTGGAGCCGCACTGGTTTGGCGCAAGGACAAAGCACTGGTTTTCGATGGCTCGCGCCCGCACCAGCACCTCCCAGTGGTCGCGACCTGTGCGCTGCGTAAAATTGGCCGGGATCAGCAGGAGCGTGGCGCCCTGGCTGGTGTAGTGCCGGTACAGCTCCGGGAAGCGCACGTCGTAGCAGATCGAGAGCCCGGCACACCAGGAATCCATGTCGATTAGCACCGGATGGTCACCGGCCTGGTACACGTCGCGTTCACGGATCAGAAGCCCGCTTTCCAGCCGCGCTTCAAACAAGTGGATCTTGCGGTAGGTGGTGATTCGTTTGCCCTCCCGGTTGAACAGCAGGGAGGTGTTGTAGATCTTGTTGCCGTCGCGCTCCAGCACGCTGCCGGCCAGCACCCAGGCTTTCGCTCGGATCGCTTGCGCCTGTACCCACTGCGCCAGCGGACCATCGCGCGGTTCCGCAGCCGCGCGGTACGCCTCGTCGCTGCCGCGAAAGGCAAAGACTTCCGGCAGCACAATCAGGTCGGTCTCCAGGCCGGGCGGCAAATGCTGCTCGAGCCATGCCAGATTGGCCGGCCGGTCGGAACCGGCGGAGTTCTGCATGAGCGTCACGCGCAACGGGGCGGAGGGAGTCTGGGCGAGCGTGAAGGAATGCAGCCTCCTGAACCCTCCGTGTTTGTCGAACAGATCAGGCATGTTGTACTCCTCGCCGTTTTAAATGACCAGATTGACTGTGTTGGCTTCATTGACACCACGGGTAATCTGGTGAAAAAGGTCAATTTTGTCAATCAGGTCATGATCGTAGGGTAGTCGAGCGAGGAATTTATGAAGTGCAGGAGGATGGCTAGAGAAAACCGGCGGGCCGGATGGGAAAATGGGAATGATCAGCTGCGAATCCTGTTGGCTTTCGCTTGGGAGATCGGTAAAGTAATCAACGCAACAGGAGGTGTCTTTTATGAAGTATATACCCTATATCGTGCTTGCGGCGCTGGTGCTGGCCGTGCTTTTCGTGATCGGCATCTACAACCGGTTGGTGGCTTTGCGTAATCTGTTCAAGAATGCGTTTGCGCAGATTGATGTGCAACTGCAGCGGCGCCACGATCTGATTCCCAATCTGGTCGAGGCAGCCAAGGCGTATCTCAAGCACGAGAGCTCGACGCTTGAAAACGTGATTGCCGCGCGCAATCAGGCGGTGGCAGCACGCGGTGCCGCGGCAGCCAATCCGGCGGATAGCGCCGCCGTACAGGGGTTGCTCGGTGCCGAGGGCGTGCTGTCCGGTGCCATGGGACGCCTCTTCGCGGTCATGGAAGCCTACCCGAACCTGAAGGCCGACCAGACCATCGCGCGCCTCATGGAGGAGCTCTCCTCGACCGAAAATCGCGTCGCGTTCGCACGCCAGTCCTATAATGACACGGTGATGCAGTACAACACCGCGCGCGAAACTTTCCCGAACGTGTTGTTTGCCGGCATGTTCGGCTTTGAGCAGGCGGTCCTGTTTAACATCTCTAATTCCTCGGACCGCGAGGCGCCAAAGGTGGCCTTTGGGTGAACTTTTTTGACTACCAGGACCGGGCGCGCAAATGGACGCGGTTGCTGGCGGTGTTGTATGCGCTGGCAGTTGTGCTGATTG
>SESH01013629.1_pt1 | contig 15880 bp, 11 predicted proteins | sample 3171561 | NCBI WGS metagenome assembly SESH01 (sample SAMN10866947, study PRJNA518727) | freshwater metagenome | biome: subpolar coniferous forest; feature: holomictic lake; material: water; isolation source: holomictic Lake 442 2011 16.5 m and 2014 13 m | place: Canada: near Kenora, Ontario
CGGAAGGTGCGGGCCATGGGCGGGGTTCCCGGCGTCAGCTCTCCAGCTCGAGGCGGTCGGCGAGCGCGCTCGCGTAGTTCTCAAGCTCGGTGATGAGCTGCTTGGTCTTGCCGAGGAGGAAATTGTAGCCGAACACCGACGGGATCGCGACCACCAGGCCGGCGATCGTCGTGAGCAGCGCCGCGGAGACGCCGGGCGCGAGGGTCTTGATGCTGGCCGACTCCTGGACGGCGACGGCGCTGAAGGCCTCCATCACGCCCCAGACGGTGCCGAGCATGCCGAGGAAGGGCGCGCCGGTGACGATGGTGGCGAGGAAGATCATGCTCGATTCGTAGCGCAGCGTCTGGCGGGAGAGCGCGCGCTGGAGGGCGTTCTCCGCATGCTCCAGACGGGCCCGCGAGGTCGTGTCACCCTTCTCCTTGCTGATGGCGGCGGCGCGCCAGTAGGCCTCGATCGCGTCGGTGAAGAGGTCCGCGTACGGGATTGAGCGCTTGTTGCGGAACGACTCCGGCAGGCTGAGCAGCGCCTTCTGGTCGTTGAGGTGCGTCTCAAACGCCTGGTTGAGCTCCCGCAGGCGCTTCAGCTCGTAGTGTTTCCCCAGCATGATCGACCACGCGATGATGCTGAAGACCGCGAGGCCGGAGGTGATGACCTGGCCGGCCGGGTCGCACTTGAAAAAAACGTCGAGCAGGTTGGTCGTCGCGAGGACGGGGGGAAGGGGAAGGAGGACGGGCATCACGGAGAAGAGTTGGAGGGTTTGGCGGGCGCCTTCAACGGAAATTCCCGCGCCGGCCGCGCGATTCTGTTTGCGCGCGCCCCCCGGCGATTTTTCGCTGTCCCCTGCCCCCATGGAATTCAAGACCCGCACCCTGAAGGAACTCCGCGACCGCCGCGGTCTCCTCGCCGCGAAACAGGCCCTGCTGGGCTTCGACGGCTTCGTCGACACGATCGTGGCCCCCGTCGCCCTCCGCGCGGGCCAGGGGGACAACTTCACCCCGATCAGCACGATCACGGAGTTCGGCCAGCGCGTGCTCGGCGCCGCCGGCAAGAGCACCAACATCGAGTTCTACCCGCGCATGGAGAAGCTGGGCGGCAACGGCCCGATCATGGCCAACGCCCTCCTCGCCCACGGCGCCCAGGTCACCTACCTCGGCGCCCTCGGCGCCGCCTCGATCCACCCGGCCTTCGCCGACTTCGCCCGCCGCGCCCGCGTCATCTCCCTCTGCGACCCCGCCGCCACCACTGCGGTCGAGTTCACCGACGGCAAGCTGATGCTCGGCATGATGCGGAGCCTCGACGAGATCACCCCGGAAAAAATCACGGCCGTCCTGGGCGACGCGGCCTACCGGGACGTCCTCGGCGCCGCCGACCTCGTCGGGCTGGTCAACTGGACGATGATCCCGAACCTGACCGCGGTCTTCAACGACCTGGTCACCCGGGTGCTGCCCCAGGTGGCGGTGCGGCCGGGCCGGGTGTTTTTCTTCGACCTGGCCGACCCGGAGAAGCGGTCGCCGGCCGACCTGGTCTATGCGCTGGAGGTGATCGGCAAGTTTGAGCAGTTCGGCCGGGTCACGCTCGGCCTGAACCTCAAGGAGGCGCAGCAGGTCTTCACCACCTTGGGCTTCGGCACCGAGACGGAGACCGAGAGCGGCCTGCGGGCGATGGCGGCCAAGATCCGCGCGCGGCTCGACCTCACGACCGTGGTGATTCATCCGAAGGAGTCCGCCGCCTGCGCCACCCGCGAGGGCACCGCCTGGGTGCCCGGCCCGTACTTCGCGCAGCCCCTGATCACCACCGGGGCCGGCGACCACTTCAACGCCGGCTTTGCCGCCGCCCAGCTGATGGGCTTCACCCCCGAGTCCGCCCTCGCCCTCGGCGTCTGCACCAGCGGCCACTACGTCCGCACCGCCCGCAGCCCCTCCCTCGCCGACCTCGAAACGTTCCTCGCGAACTGGCGCTAGGCCGCCAGACTCCCCCCATGCCGCTCAAATCCCCCCCCGCCGGCCGCCTCATCTCCTTCGAGGGCTCCGAAGGCAGCGGCAAGTCCACCCAGCTGTCCCGGCTGGCCGCCCGCCTCCAGACCCACGGCCGCGAGGTGGTCACCACCCGCGAGCCCGGCGGCACCGAGATCGGCGAGCAGATCCGCAATATCATCGTCCACAACTCCAAGGGCGACGAGATGAGCGCCGAGACCGAGCTGCTGCTCTTCACGGCCGCCCGCGCCCAGGTGGTGCGGGAGGTCATCGCCCCGGCCCTGATCCGCGGCGCCGTGGTGCTCAGCGACCGCTACCTCGACTCCTCGACGGTCTACCAGGGCATCGGCCGGAACCTCGCGGCCGATCCCGTGGCCCAGATCAACCGCTTCGCCGTCGGCAACGTCATGCCCACCCTGACCATCGTCATCGATGTGCCCACCGACGTCAGCCTGGCCCGCATCCGCCAGCGCGCCTCCGACCTGCCCGACCGCATGGAGCGCGAGAACATCGATTTCTACCGGAAGATCCGCGAGGGCTACCTGCTGCTCGCCCAGGGACTGCCGGAGCGGTTTGCCGTGTTCGACGGCACCCTCGCGCCGGAGCTGATCGAAAAGAAGATCTGGGCCACGGTGAAGGAGCGGCTCGGGTAACTCCCCCGCCGCCTGACCATGCCTGCCGCCACCCCCTGGCCCGCCACCCTCGCCGGCTCCCCGGCGGTCGCCGTCATCGAGCAGGCCATCGCGCGCCAGCGCCTGTCGCACAGCCTGCTGCTGCACGGCGACGACCCCGCCACGCTCGCGGCCGTGGCGCTCGCGATCGCCGACCGGCTGCTCAACGTCCCGGAGTCCTCCGCCAGTTTTCCCCCCGACCAGCACCCGGACTGCTTCACCCTCCGGCCCGCCGGCAAGATGCGGCAGATCTCCGCCGACGCCACCCGCGAGCTGATCGGCAAGGTCCAGGTCTCGGCCGCCGTCGCCCCGCGCAAGGTGGCGATCCTCTATGAGGTCGACCGGATGAACACGCCGGCGGCGAACATCTTCCTCAAAACCCTCGAGGAGCCGCCGGCCCACACCACCCTGCTCCTCCTCACCACCCGGCCCTACGCGCTGCTGCCCACGATCCGGAGCCGCGTGCTGCACTTCCGCTTCCCCGCGGCCACAGCGGCGGTCGCGGCCGACGGCTGGCCCGCCTGGCTCGCGGATTACCAGGCCTGGCTCGGCCGGCTCGTCGAGGGCGTGAGCGGCAAGGCCGCCGTGGCGGACCAGATTTTCACCCTGTACGGCCTGGTCGCGCGCTTCGGCGCCGTGCTCGACTTTGCCACGGCCGAGCAGTGGCGGCAGCAGAAGGAGCTCCTGCCGCCCGACCTGGATGATGACGAGCAGATCGCCATCGAGACCGGCATCGCCAACGGGCTCCGCGCCCAGCTGTTCGCCGAGATCGCGGCCGCCACCCGCACCTTCGCCCTGCCCCGGCTGGACGCGGGCGATGCGCGCCCCCGCCGCGCCTACCCGGCCGCGATCGAGAAACTGGAGCACAACGTCGGCCTGCTCCGGCTCAACCTCAACGAGTCCGCCGCCCTGGAGGATTTCCTCCTCAGCTCCCTGCGGCTCTGGACGCTGAAATAGCCCGGCCGCGCCGCCGCCGCCGGAACCGGCGTTGACCGCGGCGCCGCAGGCGACAGGTTCGGGCCATGCCCCGCCGGCTCGTTTCCCTCGTCCTGCTTGCGCTGCTGGCCGGCACCCTGCCCGCCGCCGGCCGCGCCCCGCCCGGACCCTTCCCTTTTCCGGCCGCGACCTACGTCCGGTCGCTGGCCACGGACGCCCAGACCCCGGATCTCCTCTACGCGGCCAGCCCGGCTGGCGGGCTGTATCGCAGCGACGATGGCGCCGGACATTGGCGCCGGATCGACTCGGCACCCGGCCGGACCGGCTTTGACGTGGTGAAAACCGTGCCGGATCGGCCCGGGCGGGTGCTGGCGGGCGGGACCGGGACGGGCGTGTGGGTCTCCGACGACCGCGGCACCACGTGGCGCACGGTCGGCCCGACCGGCCTGACCGTCGCGGATCTCGCTCTCGACCCGACGAGCCCCGGCGCGCTGTGGGTGCTGGCGCCCGAAGGCGTGTGGCATGCCGGTGAGTTGGACGCTCCCGCGTCCTGGCGCCAGGTCTGGGACTACCCGGCGTGGCAGCGCGCGCACCGCACGCCGGACTGGCCGGCGGAGCCCTGGACCTACACGCCGTTCCAACAAATCACCGTTGATCCCCGCCAGCCCCGGACCGTGCTGGTCGGTGCCCGCTGGGAGGGCGGCTACCACCGCAGCGATGATGGCGGGGCCACCTGGCGGCACCAGACGCTGTCCGGCTTGTTCCGGCGCGCCGACGCGGTGCGGTTCGATCCGCTGCAGCCCAACGTGATGATCGCCGGCACCCATCATCAGGGACTCTTCAAGTCGTACAATCACGGCCGCAGCTGGGTCGTCACCGGCCGTGGGCTCACGCCCCAGCGCCGGACGCCGCACTACGCGGTGTACCTGCTCGGCGGTCTGGCCAGCAGCCCCCGCGATCCGAACCGGCTCTACGCGGGCAGCGACTACGCCAGCTGGAAGTCCACCGATGGCGGCGACACGTGGCGTGAGCTCGACCGCTCGCTCACCTGCGAGTTTGCCCGGACGTTCGCGGTGTCGCCGCAGGATCTGAACGTCGTCTACGCCGGCACCAACGTCGGCGTCTACAAGTCCCGCGACGCGGGCGCGACCTGGGTGCCCGCCAACCGCGGTTTTCCGGAGCGCCCGCCCCGGCAGGTGCTTGACGTGGTCCTCGACGGCGAGAGCTGGCGTTATGCCGTCGTGCCGGGCTATCCCGCGGTCTACCGGCGCTCGCTGACCCGCGGCACGGACTGGGTGCCGATGTCCTGGCTGCTTTACCGCCAGGTAAACAACATTCGCTGGGAGCCGGGCCCGGCGGAACTGGTGCTGCGCACGCCCGAGGGCGAGGTGCGCAGCCGCGACGGCGGTTACCGCTGGGATTTGCCCGCGGTGGCCCGCGCGCCGCGCGAACTCAGCCGCGAGCGTTCCCCGGCGCCGGCCCTGCCCTCGGCCGGCGGCCCGAATGTGATCATCATCGGCGCGGCGATGCCCGATGACTCCCTCCTCGATCCGCTCTATCAGCGACCGCCTTTCGTCAGCCTGCAGCTGGTGTCGCGCGGTTATCCGCAGGATGGCAGCGTCCCGCGCTGGTCCGCGCAATGGCCCCGGGCCCTGCAGGGGCGGATCGCACCGCCGGCCGATGCGGCCGCCGGCGGCGACCTGTATGTCGAGGTGCGCGACTTCCAGGACGGCACCCGCGCCGGTCGCGCCCCGTACCAGGCTGGCCCCGACGGGGTGACCCGCGTGGTCGTCACGCCGGTGCACGCGCCGTAGGACGCGGGTTCGGCCCCGTCCGTCCGGTTCGATCTGACTTCAGGGGCCGCGCTCGATCTGCACCGGCTGCAGGAGCGTGTGCCAGTGACCCCAGTTGATCTTGGGCTCGTCGCTGTAGGCGTAGCCGAGGAGCGGGCGCATGCCGGCGGGAATATGCCCGTCGGGAGTGCCGGAGAGACCGGAGTTGTGGCACCAGGCCTTCACGTTCTGGCTGAGCTTGGTCGGCGGCCCAAAGTGCAGTCCATTCCCGGAGGTGCGGTAGACGAGGTGGGCGTCGGGGCCCATGCGGCTCGCGGTTGAGACCGAGAGGAACAGCTTCAGCTCGTCGGAATATTTCACGTCGGCGGAGTCCTCGTCGGCGACGCGGTCAAACGCGACGCCGCGCAGGCGCAGGCGAGCCGGCCAGTCGGGGTCGCCGGCCGGCGCGGTGGCGACGCGCGTCTGGTTGCACAGCGGACCGTCCGGGTTCTTGTTCACCCACCAGGTGTAATAAACATAGAGGGTCGAGTCCTGGACAACGAAACTCGGCTCGCCCGCGCCCCAGGCCTCGGTCGGGGTCGTGAACTCGATGAGCGGCGCCGGAGCGCCGCCCCAGCCGTGGCCGTTCCACTTTTCGAACGGGCCCGTCGGCGCATGGGAGCGCGCCACATAAACGCAGTTCCGGTTGCCCGGCTGGTTGTCCACGCTGGTCACGCCGAGGTAATACCAGTCGTCGAGGCGCACGACGGCCGGATCGCACACCGAAAAGCGATCGCGCGACCCCATGGTTGGCCGCAAGACCACGGTCTCGGGCCCCCAGTGGCTGCCACCATCGGGCGAGCGCCGGTGCCGGATCCAATCCCACTCCCCCGTGCCGTCGGCGGCCGGCCCGCCGGGCGAGGCGAACCAGGCATCCAGCGAGCCGTCTGGATTCTGGATCAGCGCCGGTCCGTAACGGTAGCCGTAGCTTTCCTGGCCCGGGGAATATATCACCCAGCCGGGCAACGCCGTCAGGCGCGCGGCCGGTGCGGTGGCCGGCGTCGCGGCATTGGCTCCGCCCAGGCCAAGCCCCAGGCCCAAGGTGCCCAGCACCAGGACTCGATAAAAACGCGTCTGCCGCACGGATTGGATCATCAGGCTGGAACGTGAATTGGTTTCCTTGCGACGGAGCAAGGAATCAATCCCGCCTCGGCTCCGGCTCAGGCGCCCGCTGCCGGGCGGATCGAAAACGCCAGGGCATATTTTCCCGGCTGGATGCAGTACGGCGGCAGCGTGTCCGGTCCGCAGCTGGCGGTGCCCAGACCACGCTGGGCGTAGTCCAGGTTCACGTGCACCTCCGGCCGGAGCACCAGATCCGTCGTGTGCCGGGCGGCATATAGGTCGTGGGCCGTGCAATGGCTGGCGGACGCCTCCATCGGCTTCGCGGCGGTGAAGGTCACCCCACCCCCGGCCGGCTCGCTCAGGGTCAGCCAGCGCACCTCCGTATGGTTGCCGTGCTCCTGCGGCAGGATGTACGGCACGTATTGCGCCGTCACGGTGCTGTGGTGCACGGCCAGCCGCGCGCCCCGGTTGCGGTCGCGGTAATTCTCCAGCGGACCGCGGCCCCACCACGCGAGCTGTTCCATCACGGGCGGCAGGACGAGCGAGACTCCCAGCCGCGGCAGCTCCGGCAGACGGTGGTCGACCGCGAATTGGTTCTCCACCGCCAGCGTGCCGTCGGGTCCCACCCGGTAACGGTGGGTGTGCGTGACGTGACGCTTCGCGCCGGGGCAGAGCCAGCGCTGGACGATCTCGATGCGCGCGCCGCGCCGGTCGCCGCTGCACGTGGTGCGGGTGTCGACCAGCGTCAGCTGGGCATACCCTGCGGCCATCCAGTTGGTGAGAGTCCGGCAGCTGCCCCAGTTCACCACCTCAAACAGCTTGAGTCCGTCGTTGTCCGTGGGCGCCCGCCAGAGGTTGAGCTGCGGTCCGCGCGTGATGACCGCGCGGCCCTGCATCCGGACGTCGACGAGGAGGCCGGCGGCGCGGTTCACGCCAAACTCGGTCTGCCCCGCGCGCACGAGCCATCCGTCGGGGGTGGTTTCGACCGTCACGGGGGTGGCCGTGATCGGGCGCCGGGCCGGCTGGACGGCCCGCGGGAAAGCCGCGTTGGGCACGCTGAGCTGGCTCCACGCCACCTCGTGGCCGGCCGCGCACCAGGACGTGGCCCGGGCGGTGCAAAACCGGAAGACCACATGGACCTCGTCGCGGGCCGCGAGGGCCCGTTTCGGCCAGGCCAGCGTCAGCGCCGCGGTCGCGCGGGGCGCGGTGGCGAGTTTGGGCAGACGGCCCGTCTTCACGGAGCGACCGTTGACCAGCAGTTCCCACGTGCCGCGCAGGTCGGCGAGGGTCGTGAACCAGCGGCGGTTTTCCACCGCGAACCGGCCCCGGCGGGCATCGGTCGCACTCACCCGCACCGGCTGGGCGAGGTATTTGTACTCGTGCAGTCCGCTGTGGGGCGTGCGGTCCGGCCAGACCAGGCCGTCGCAGACAAAATTCCGGTCGTTGGGCGTGTCCCCAAAGTCGCCGCCATAGGCCCAGAACTCGCGGCCCTGGGCGTCGCGCTGCTTGAGCCCGTGGTCCACCCACTCCCAGATAAAGCCGCCCTGGAGCCCGGGATTCCGGTCAAAGGCGTCGAAGTAGTCGCCGAGGCTGCCGTTGCTGTTACCCATCGCATGCGAGAACTCGCACAGGATCAGCGGCCGGCGCTGATCGGCGGCGGTGCGGTCCTGCGCCCAGGCGACCAGCTTGCTGATCTCCGCGTACATCGGGCAGATGAGGTCCGTCGCCGGGAGCCCTCCCTGCCAGTTCCAGGTGATGGCGCCCTCGTAGTGGAGCAGGCGGCTGGGGTCGCGGTGCCGGATCCAGCCGGCCATGGCGTCGTGGTGCGCGCCGTAGCCGCTCTCGTTGCCCAGCGACCAGGCGAGGATCGAGGGATGGTTCTTGTCGCGCTCCACCATGCGCAGGCCGCGGTCGAGGAAGGCCGGCGCATACCGGTTGTCGCGACACACCTCCTGATAGAACGCGTGCGCCTCGACGTCCGCCTCATCAAACACGTACAGCCCGTGCTCGTCGCACAGGTCGTACCAGTGCGGGTCGTTGGGGTAATGTGAGGTGCGGACGGCGTTCACGTTGAACTGCTTCATCAGCCGGATGTCGCGCAGCATGCCCTCGCGGGTCACGGCCTTGCCGTGGGTGTCGTCGTGCTCGTGGCGGTTGACGCCGGTGATGCGCACCGGGGAGCCGTTGACCAGCATCTGCCGGTCGCGCACCTCCACGCGGCGGAAGCCGATACGGCAGGCGGTGTGCTCAAGCTCGTCACCCCCGGGGCCGACCAGCGTGGTCACGACGGTGTAGAGTTCCGGCGTCTCCGCGGACCAGCGCCGCGGCGCCCGCACCGGCAGGTCGAACTCCACGAGCTTGCGCGGCGCGAGCCAGAAATCCTTGGTCGCCGGGCACCCCGACGCGCCCGGACGCAGCACGGCCTTCCCGCGGGCATCGTAGACCTGCACGCGCACCGTGCAGCCCTTCGCCTCCAGGTCGGGCGCGCCCAGCCGCACCGACACGCGCAGCCGGCCGTCGCGGAGGCTGTCGTCGAGGTCCCCGCGGACGAACACGTCCTCCAGATAGTGCTCGGCCTGCGAATAGAGAAAGACCTCCCGGTGGATGCCGCCCATCCACCATTGGTCCTGGTCCTCGACGAAGCTCGCGTCGGACCATTTCACCACGACGGCGGCGAGCGTGTGGGTCGCCCCGGCGCGCACGAACGGGGTCAGGTCGAATTCCGACGGCAGGCGCGTGTCCTTGGCCAGGCCCACCGGCTGGCCGTCGAGCCAGACATACAGGACGCTCTCGGCCCCGCCCACGTGGAGAATCACGCGCCGCCCCGCCCAGTCCGCCGGCACCGTCACCGTCGTGCGGTACAGGCCGGTCGGGTTCTGCTCCGGGACCTGTGGCGGCGGCTGCGGGAAGGGCATGACCACGTTCGTGTAATGCGGCCGGTCGTGACCGTGCATCGTCCAGTTGCTCGGCACCGGCAGCCGGGACCAGCCCGCCTCCGGGCGGAAATCCGGCCGGACAAACTCGGCCGGCACGTCCTCGGGCCGGGCGACCAGCCGGAAATCCCAGGTGCCGTTCAGCGAACGCCACCACGGGGAATCCTCGCGGCAGTTGACCCGGGCCGCCGCCGCCGTCGGATAGGGATACAGCGTCGCCCTCGCCGCCAGGCGGTTGAACGACAGCGTTTCAGGCGACTGCCACGTCTTGAGCGTACCGGTTTGGAGGAGGTCCATGGGAAAATATCAGTTGGAGACGGCGCCGACTGCGGCCACGAAGGCGGCCCGGGCGTCCAGATGGGGATTATGACCCGCCCCGGCGAGGGTCGTGAGCTCGGCGCGGGGAAAGTGGTGCCGGATGATGGCATGGTCGGCGGCCGTCACATAGTGCGAGGTCGCGCCGAGGATGAACTGCGTCGCACCGTCAAACCGGTCGCCGGGCGACAGCGAGTTGCCCTCCAGCGCCGGCAAGGCCGCGGTCAGCACCGGCAGGTTGACCTGCCAGCGCCAGGCGCCCGCGTCGTCCTGCACCAGGTTGGTCGTGAGAAATTTCCGCAGGGCCCAGTCCGGCACCTGGGCCTCGAGCTGCCGCTCTGCGGCGGCGCGCGAGCTCAGCGTCGCCAGGTCCAGCGCGCCCATGGCCGCAAACTCCGCACGCGGGGCGCCGGTGTGGTAGTCCCTCGGGGCGATATCCACCACGATCAGCCGCTCCACCCGCTCCGGCTGCCGGCAGGCCAGGCGCATCGCCACCTTGCCGCCGAGGCTGTGGCCCAGGAGCGTGACCCGGCCCAGCCCCCGGGCGTCGAGCCAGGCCTGCACATCCGCCGCCAGCACGGCCGGGGTCATCTCCGTTGCCTGCGGCGAGCCGCCATGGTTGCGCAGGTCCAGCGCCCACACGTGGTAGCGCGCGGCCAGGTCGCGTCCGGCCGTCTGCCAGTTGCGCGACGAGCCCAGCATCCCGTGGAGGATGACCAGCGGGGGCCGGCCCGCCCCGCCGAGCTCGCGATGGAACAGCAGCATCGCGGCAGGAGAGACGAGCCCGGAGACGGGAGCCAGTAGAAATCAGCGCAGGCTTGCCCCGACCGGCTCCTGAATCCTGACTGCTCCCCGCCCATGACGGATACGAAACTCACCCCGATGATGCAGCAGTACTTCGAGGTGCGCCGCGGCCTGCCGCGCGACACGCTGCTGCTGTTCCGCCTGGGGGATTTCTTCGAGCTGTTCTTCGACGACGCGGTGGTGGCCTCGCGCCTGCTCGGCCTGACCCTCACCCGGCGCCAGGAGCATCCGATGGCCGGCATCCCGGCGCAGGCCTGTGACACCTACGTCACCAAGCTCCTCGCCGCCGGCAAGAAGGTCGCGATCTGCGACCAGGCCGAGGCCGCCCAGCCCGGCCGGCTCGTGAAGCGCCAGCTCACCCGGATCCTGTCGCCCGGCACCACCCTCGCGGCCAACCAGCTCGACGCCGCCCGCAACCACTACCTCTGCGCCCTCGCCCTGGACGCACAGGGCCTGCACGCCGCCTGGCTCGACCTGTCGACCGGCGAGTTCCGGATCGCGAGCGACGCCCACCCCGCGAACCTCCTGCCCGTCCTGACCGCACTCGACCCGGCCGAGCTGCTCGTGACCGAGGGCGAGCTCGCCCGCTGGGCGGCGGCCCCGCATGAGCAGGCCGCGGTGCATGCGCTGCAGGCCTTCTGCGCCGCGCGCCTGTGCACGGAGCTGTCGGGCTACCATTTTGACACGGCCACGGGCGCCAAGACGGTGATGGACACCCTCGGGGTGCTCAACCTGCAGGGCTTCGGGCTCGCCCCGAGCCATGCGGCGCTCGGGCCCGCCGGCGCGCTGGTCTATTACGCGACCGAGAACCTCTGCGCCAAGCCCGAGAACCTGCGCGGGCTCCAGGAGTACCGGAGCACCCGCACGCTCCTGCTGGACCCCGCCACCCTGCGCAACCTGGAGATCTTCGCCTCCACCCAGGGCGGCCGGACAGGCTCCCTGCTCAGCGCCATCAACCGCACCACCACGTCCATCGGGGCCCGGCTGCTTGAGCGCTGGCTGGCCGCGCCCACCCTCGACCTGCCCGAGATCAACCGCCGCCAGGCGCTGGTCGGCGAGCTGCTCGCCCAGCCCTCCCGCCTGGCCGAACTGCGCGAACAACTGGCCTCCGGGCGCGACCTCACCCGCATCCTCGGCCGGCTCCAGAACCGCCTCCGCAATCCCCGCGAGCTGGGCGGCATCCGCGACACCCTCGTCCAGCTGCCCGCGCTGCGGTCGGGCCTGGCCGCCTATGGCGGGGAGCTGGGCGCGGGTTATCTGCCGCGCCTGGCCGAACTGCCCGCGCTGCGCGCGCTCCTGACCCAGGCCCTGGCCGACGAGCTCCCCAACGACCTCGCCGACGGCAACTACATCCGCCCCGGCCACGACGCCGAGCTCGACCGCCTCCGCGCGCTCACGAGCGACAACAAGACCTGGCTGTCCGCGCTTGAGCGCACCGAGCAGGAACGCACCGGCATCCGGAGCCTGAAGGTCCGGTTCACGAATCATTTCGGGTACTATATCGAGATCACCAAGGCCAACCTGCACCTCGTGCCGGCCGACTACGTGCGGCGCCAGACCACCGTCGGCGGGGAGCGCTACGTCACCGAGGAGCTGAAGCTGAAGGAAAAGGAGATCTTCCACGCCGAGGAGAACGCCCTGGCGCGCGAGCTGGAGCTCTTCCACCGGCTGGTCGCGGCCATTCTGGACGAGTCCCTGGTGCTGGCGCACACTGCCGACGCCCTGGCCGAACTCGATGTCCTCGCCGGCTGGGCGGTGCTGGCGCGGGAATGGGACTACTGCCGCCCGGTGCTCGACGAGGGCGAGGGGCTGGAGATCGCCGAGGGCCGCCACCCGGTTGTCGAGCAGATGCTCAAGGCCCCGGACGCCGCCCTCGCCCGCGGGACCAGCCCGGCCTTCGTGCCCAACGACACCGCGCTGGACTGCGCCGACACCCAGATCGCCCTCCTCACCGGCCCGAACATGGCCGGCAAGTCCACTTACATCCGCCAGGTCGCGCTCATCACCCTGCTCGCCCAGGTCGGCTGCTGGGTGCCGGCCAAGTCCTGCCGCCTCGGGCTCGTCGACCGCATCTTCTCCCGGGTCGGGGCCAACGACGACCTCGCCCGCGGCAACTCGACCTTCATGGTCGAGATGACCGAGACCGCCAACATCCTCAACAACGCCACCACCCGCTCGCTGATCATCCTCGACGAGATCGGCCGCGGCACCTCCACCTACGACGGCCTGGCCATCGCGTGGTCCGTCGTCGAGCACCTGCACCGCGAGCCGGAGCGCGGCCCGCGCACGCTGTTCGCCACGCACTACCAGGAGCTGACCCAGCTCGACCGGCACCTGCCCCGCCTGCGCAACTTCTCGGTGGCGGTGAAGGAGTGGCAGGACGACATCGTCTTCGTCCGCCGCGTCGTGCCCGGGGCCGCCGACCGCAGCTACGGCATCCAGGTGGCCCGCCTGGCCGGCCTGCCGCTCAGCGTGATCGACCGCGCCAAGACCATCCTCCGCCAGCTCGAAAGCGACGAGAGCAGCGTGACCGTCGCGGCGCCGCAGGCCCGGCCGAAGAAAAAGATCACGGTCGTGCCGGCGGACGACTCGCAGCTAAACCTGCTCTAGGCGGGCGGATCATTCCCGGCCGCCGACTGGCGGGTGTGCCCTACCCGGCCTTGGCCGTCCGGCGCAGGGTCCAGAGCTGCTTGGCCTGGGCGATGAGCTCCTTCAGCACCTCCGGGGCCACGGCCTGCTTGGGATCGTCGCCGATCCCGTGGCTCGGGCTGACGTGCGACTCGATGCACAGGCCGTCCGCGCCGTAGGCGACGGCCGCAAGGGCGCAGGCCGGGACGTAGGAGGCCTTGCCGACCGAGTGCGAGGGATCCACCACCACGGCCGCCCAGGTCTTTTCCTTGAGCAGCGGGGTGATGCTCTCGTCGGGGTGGTTGCGGTAGCCGTCAAGGGTGGGACTGGTGCCGCGGGGGCAGAGCAGAATGTTGGGGTTGCCGAACGCCGCGATGTACTCCGCGGCGGAGATGAACTCGTTGAGCGAGCCCATGTGGATGCTGCGCTTGAGCAGCACGGCGCGGTCGGTGCGCTCGCCCACCGCCCGGCCGATGGCGCGGAGCAGCGAGTAGTTGAGGGCGTTGCGCGCCCCGACCTGCAGCAGCGTCACCCCGGCGTCGAGCGCGAGCCGGACATGCTCCTCCTCCATCACCTCGGTGTTGACCGGCAGTCCGGTGCGGCGCGAGGCCTCCAGCAGGATGTCGAGCGACTTGGTGTCGCCCTGGAAAGTGTAGGGGTTGGTGCGCGGCTTCCACACCCCGCCGCGCAGCAGGTGGGCGCCGGCCTCCTTCACGGCGTGTGCCGTCTCATAGAAATAGTTCGGGTTCTTCGGGTCGATCGTGCACTGCCCGGCGATGATGAACAGCTCCTGCCCGAGGGTGACGCCCCCGAGGGTCAGCCGCCCGCTCGCCAGGTCGGAGCGGCGGTCCATCAGCTTGAAGGGCGACTGGATCCGGTCGATCCGGTCCACGTACTCGAGCCCCTCGAGCCGGTTGATCATCAGCTCGTCTCGCTCGTCGCCGACGATCGCGTAGATCGTGCGCACCGCGCCGACGATCGGCTGGATCTTGCAGCCGAACTCCGCGACGATCGCGGTGATCTCGGTCAGCTGCTCGGTCGTGAGGCGGTTGGTTTTCGGGAGGATCATGGCAGCGCGCATTCAACGGGAACGCCCCGGCCCCGCAAGGAAAGTCCGCGCCGCGCCCCCGTCACCGCACCGTCCCGAACTCCGCCGGCAGGGGCGCCTCGACCGCGAAGGTGTGCCGCCGGCCCTGAAACTCGTAGGTGAAACTGGTCGCGAGCGAATGGAGGAAGAGCCGCTTGGTCCGGTGGAGCTTGGCGAACGCGCGGTTGGCGGGGAAGTCGCCGTAGGTCTGGTCCCCCACGATCGGCAGGTGGCGCTTGGCGCACTGCACCCGGAGCTGGTGGCTGCGCCCCGTCATCGGCTCCAGGCGCAGCAGGCTGACGCGCGGCTCGCCGCTTCCGGCGCGCACCACGCTCATCCGGCACTCGGCGGGGACGCGGCCGACGCCGGTCACGGCGCGGACCTGGGCGGACTGCTTGACCGCCGCGATCGTGTCCCGCCAGACCTCGTTGGCCTGCCGGGGGGTGCCGAAGACCAGCGTCTGGTAGATTTTGCGCACCTGCTTGCGGCGGAAGTGCGCGCGGACCTCGTGCGCCAGCGCCTCGTCGGCGGCGACCAGGATCACCCCCGAGGTGGCGGAGTCGAGCCGGTTGAGCAGCCAGAGCCGCTGCGGCGCGCGGCCCGGGGCCGCCCCCCATTCGTAGCACTCCCCGGTGGGCTGGTAGCGGACGGTCAGGAGCGAGCGGGGCTCGTCGCCGCCGGCGTTGGGATGCGAGAGGACGCCGGCGGGCTTGTCGAAGGCCGCCAGGCCGTTGGCATCGTGCGTGAGCAACTGCACCCCCCGGCCGAGGGGCAGCGACGTCCAGAAGCTCTCCGGGACGGTGCTCACTGGTAGTAGAACGAGAAGGTCATTTCCTGCTGCTCGCCGAGCACGGCCTTCATGTCGTCGGTCCACGGGCCGTAGGGCGAGCGCTCGGTGATGGCATTGACGCAGGCCCGCGCGGCGGGCTCGGTGGCCTTGTTTTCGACGCTCACCACCCGGGCGATCTTGCCCTCGGAATCCATGATGAACTTCACCGTCACCAGGCTGCCCGACGGCGGATAAATCCGGCTGTCCTCCAGCAGCATGTCCCACTGGCGTTGGACGGTCTCGATCATCTTCTGGAGGTAGACGCCGTAGTTGCTCCACTTGGCGTCGATCGCCACGGGGCCGATATTGGCGGTGCCGAACTGGTTGTCCTCGAAGATGGCGGGGCGCACCCGCTGCTGGGCGACGATCTGCGGCCGGGGGCGCGGCCGCCGGGGGTCGATCCGGGGCTGCATCGTGGCCGCCCCCTCGATCAGGGGCGCGTCCTTGGTGCCCTCGATCTTTTCCGGGATGTTCTTCGGGTTTGGCGCGATCCGCGCAATGTTGCTGCCCGACGCCGCCGGGTCGTCGCCGATCCGCTTCTCAAAGCCCGACAGCGGATTCTGCTCCGGCCGCGAGCTCATCACCTTGGCCTCCTGCGGCGGGGCCTCGGGCGCGGGCGCGACGGCCGGCTGCACGATCGGCTGCGACAGCTGCCCGGTGACGATCTGCGCGGACTTGATGTCCTTCTGGCCGGCGAGCGCCGGGCGGTCGCTGCGGCCGTTGGGGGTGGGCTTTTCCTGCGCGACCTGCTGGTTCTGGGCGGCAAAGTTGTCCGTCTTGTCCGGGATGTTGTCCGGGGCGTTGGGATTG
>SESH01097824.1_pt1 | contig 15877 bp, 11 predicted proteins | sample 3171561 | NCBI WGS metagenome assembly SESH01 (sample SAMN10866947, study PRJNA518727) | freshwater metagenome | biome: subpolar coniferous forest; feature: holomictic lake; material: water; isolation source: holomictic Lake 442 2011 16.5 m and 2014 13 m | place: Canada: near Kenora, Ontario
GCTTCAGGAAAAGACCATGGACGGGCGCTGGGCGCATCTGCGATTCATTGACCTTTACGTAGGGACGGCTTTACGCCGTCCATTGTCTGGCTTTATTAACCCGGAATTGGAGCTTCGACATGCAGCGCGGTAACATGCTGATCGCCCAGAGCGGCGGGCCTTCGATGGTGATTAATCAGAGTCTTGTCGGCGCAGTGCTGGCGGCACGGTCGAGTCCGGCCGTTGGACGCATCTACGGCGCCCTGCATGGGATCAAGGGGGTCCTCGATGGAAAGTTCATCGACTTGCGCCGGGAGACGCGCACGACGCTGGAGGAGGTAGCCAACACGCCCTCTTCTGCGCTGGGATCGGTGCGTCGCAAGCCGTCACCGGAGGATTGTGCCGCGATCTTCCGGCGGCTGCACAGTCTGGACGTGCGTTACTTTTTTTACATCGGCGGCAACGATTCCGCGGAAACCGTGCACATCATCGATGAGGAGGCGCGCCGGGCGTCCTATGACCTGGCCTGTTTTCACATTCCCAAGACCATCGACAATGACCTGCGCGAAAATGATCACACGCCGGGCTATGGCAGCGCCGCCCGGTTTGTGGCCTGCGCGTTTCTCGGCGACGACCTTGACAATCGCGCGCTCGGCGGCGTGAAGATTAACATTGTCATGGGGCGAAATGCCGGTTTTCTCACGGCGGCCGCGGCGCTGGCGCGTGTGCATCCGGATGACGGCCCGCACCTGATCTACCTGCCGGAGCGTGCCTTTAGCCTGGACCGTTTTACGGCCGATGTGCAAAAGGTGGTGAAGCGGCTGGGGCGCTGCGTGGTGGCGGTTTCCGAAGGCGTGTCCGATCGGGATGGCACCCTCATAGCCGCAAAATTTATCCAGGAAACGGACTCGCATGGCAACAAGCAACTGAGCGGCAGCGGCGCCTTGGGCGACATGCTGGCCGGGGTGCTGCGCGAACGCGCCAAGATATCGCGAGTGCGGGCAGATACCTTTGGCTACCTGCAGCGATCCTTCCCGGGCGTGGCATCTCTTACGGATGCCCGGGAGGCGCGTGCCGTCGGCGCAACCGCAGTGCGCGCCGCAGTCCAGGCGCAGGTGTCGAGCGGCTCGGTTGTTATTCGTCGCAGGACCGGCCCCCGGTATGCCGTGTGCTACGAGGTGGTTCCGCTGCGTCAGGTGGCCCGCGAGACACGCCACATGCCGCCGGCGTTCATTAACCGGGCTGGCAATGACGTGACACCGGCGTTTCTCGCGTATGCCCGACCGCTGGTCGGCGCCCTGCCGCGTGTGGGGCGCTTCCGGCAGATGCTCTAGCAAGAATGACGGCATCGGCATGGCACAAGCTTTTTCCATGGTGCGGCGTCCGCTGGTTGGCATTGCGGCGGTGTTTATCTGCGGTGTGGCGTTGGGACTGCACACCGGAGATGGGATTGCGGCTGCCTGCGGTTGGCTGGGTATGGCGGGCCTGTGGTTGGTGGTGCAGTATGTGCCCGGTGGCGTTCGGATGCATGGGTTTGTAACCTTGCTGGTGGTATTCACCACCGGATGGCTGGTGTCCGCCACCGGGACAGATCAACGGCGTGCGGAGGTTCGCCGGTTGCGTGCGCAGGAGGCACGCGCCGGCAATGTCGTGGCTTATGGCACGGTCAGCGGCGATGTAGATGTGCATGCCCTGGCGCACGGCGGTGCGCGTTACCAGTTTGCTCTGCGGCAGGTGCGGGTCGTCAAAGGCGCGGAAACCAACCGCATGGCGTGCCTGCCGGTGCGTGTGACCTGGTACGGTCCGTCGGTTGCTGCAGCTGACCCGGCGCGATGCGTACCTGCTTCCGGCGAGATCTGGCGTTTCACGGGCAAGCTGCGTGTGCAGCGCACCGGCGTGCTCCGCAAAACGTATGTGCGGCTGGAGTCTCGCGAGAAAGCCTCCGGCCGTGTGGCCACCGCATCCCTGCGCGACTGGCAAACGCTGGCCGATCGCGCGCGGCAAGTGACGGCCGTGCGTCTGGCACGCGGGATCGAAGGGTGGGGGGCGATCCCGGAACTGGTGCAGGCGATGTTCCTTGGCACGCGCAGCGCCATTCCGCGGGAGCTCAGCCAGGTCTTTCGCGACTCCGGCACCATCCACATCTTTGCCATTTCAGGGATGAATGTCGCGCTGCTGGCTGTCGTGCTGATCGCGATGCTCTCCCTGGCTGGCGTGCCGCGGACGATGTGGTGCCTGCCGCTGGCGCCGATCCTGATCTTCTATACCGTGGTGACGGGGCTGTCGGCCAGCGCGCTGCGTGCCTGCCTCATGGCTGTGCTTTACTTCGGCGCGCCGCTGCTGGGACGAAAACCAGACGGTCTGTCCACGCTCGGGGCGGCGGCGGTGATTGCCCTGGCGATCAATCCCTTTCAGTTGCTGGATGCCGGGTTTGCGCTCTCCTTTGTGGTGATGGGCGGACTGATCCTGCTCTATGTGCCGCTGGCGGAACTGATCCGGCGCGCGTGGCGCGTGGACGATGCTGCGCTGGATGCGCGCGCCAGCTCCGCGCTGGGGGGCGAGCTGGATCTGGCGGTCGCGCGGCAGCGCACGATGCGCGTAAAGCTCATGCGCTATACCGCGGACCTGGTGGCGATGTCTGTGGCGGCGTGGCTGAGTTCGGCGCCGCTTACGGCGTGGTATTTCGGGCGCCTGACGATGTCTTCGCTGCTGGCGAATTTGCCGATTGCGCCGGCCGCGTTCTTTACGGGCGTGGCCAGCAGTGTCGGCCTTTTGGCGGGGCTGGTGTCGCACCGGGCGGAAGCCGTGCTGAATAATGCCGCTGGCGGCCTGACCCAGTTGATGGTCTGGTGCGCACAGGCGACGGTCGCCATTCCAGGCGGGTCGATGCAAATTTCCAACCCGCCGCTCTGGATGGTTGGCTGCTGGTATGCCGGACTCCTGCTGCTGGCGTGGTGGCTGTGGCGGCTGACGCGCACGACCCCGTCTGGCACGGCCTGGATGAAGCCGGACTAGCAGCCTGTCGGACGAAAGACCGAAAGACTATGAATGATACGCTTGCATCTGCGGTACAACACCTGTACGTACACGTGCCGTTCTGCGACGGCAAGTGCTACTACTGCGGGTTTTATTCCGGGCCGGTGGAGGAGGAGGCCCGGCAGGCGTTTGCGCAAATGCCGGGGCACGAACTGCGGATGCTGGCGGAAGCCGGCGCGACGCTGCCTCTCGGCGCGCCACGCACCATCTATTTTGGCGGCGGCACGCCTGCCATGCTGGGCGAAGGCGGGTTGCGGGAAATGGTGTCCGGGTTGCGGGAGGTTGTCTCGTTCGCGGATGTTGCGGAATGGACCCTGGAGCTGAATCCAGCCGGCGTCACGCGCGCATCGGCGGCAGCATGGCGGGACCTGGGTGTCAACCGCGTCAGCATTGGCGCGCAGTGTTTTGACGACGAGGTGTTGCGTCGTCTCGGTCGCCGCAATACCGTGCAGGACGTGGTCCATGCCGTGGAGGCGGTACGTGCCGCCGGGTTTGTCAACATCGGGCTGGACCTCATAGCCGGACTTCCGGGCGTGTCGCCGGAACGGTGGCGCACCTCGTTGGAGCACGTTCTGGCATTGGATGTGCCGCATGTTTCGGTCTATGCGTTGAATGTCGAGGCGGGCACCCCGCTGGCGGAAGCGGCGGAAGCTGGCACCGTGGTCCTGCCGGATGCCGAGGTGCAGCTGGCAGCCCTCGCTGAGGCGGAGGAGATGCTGGGTGCGGCCGGGCTGGCGCGCTATGAGATTTCCAACTACGCACGGCCCGGGCACGAGTGCCTCCATAATCTGGCCTGCTGGCGGGGCGAGGATTACATCGGCCTGGGGCCGTCGGCGTCGTCGCGCGCCGGCTTGTGGCGATGGACGAATCAGGCCGATCTTTCCGGGTATGCACGCGGCCTGCTGGATGGCAGGCTGCCGCCGCGCGAAGCGGAGGAGATGGAACCACAGGCTGACGCGGAGGAGCGTCTGGTGTTTGGCATGCGGTTGATGGAGGGCGTGCATCCGGCGGCCTTTGCCGGCCGGTATCCGGCTGCGGCACCGCGCGTGGCAGAGTGGCAAGCCACATTGATGCGACTGGAGCGGCAGGAGTTGACGATGCGAACGAAGGATGGCAGCTGGCGGCTGACCGCCCGCGGGCGGGAAGTGGCGGATGCGGTCGTGGCAGAGCTCGTGTAGATGCGCACCGCCTTTTTCGATGCGTGTGCATGTGGATTGTGCGCGGGTGCGGCTCTTGACGTTTCTTCGCGCCTCTGCCATTCTTTGCTCATGCCGTGGCTGTTGCATGCCGGGTGTGGCATAGCGATGGCCGATGCCGGCCGATGGTTCCAGAAACGCGATGGCTTGGTCGTTGGAATGCGGGGTGTGTATGAAGTGCTGGTGTTTGAGTAGCTTGTTGTTGTTGGGTGGTCTGGTGACGCCGGGCATGGCGGACATGGGGTTCCGGCTGGATGGCAGCGGGAGTTTTGCCGACGTCAAGCCGCCGCTTCATTGGTCGTCATCCAGTAATGTGGTCTGGACGGCCAGGCTCAAGTGGTCCAACGCTTCGCCGATTGTGCTGCAGGACCAGGTCATCGTGTGCGAAGAGCCGGACGTGCTGCTGGCCCTGCGCTTTGCCGATGGCCAGACGCGGTGGGCTGTGACGAACAGCTACTTCGATGCGCTGCCGGCGTCCGAGGCTGAAACGGCGCGCGAAAACCAGAAGAAGGCTGATGCGCTGAATCCTACCCTGCGCGATGCGGAAAAGCATCTGCGCGAAGCCGAAAAGGCGGCTAAGGACAAAACGAACGATGTGGATTCCAAGGCCGTCGTCGACACGGCGCGGCAGGCTGTGGCTGCACTGCGTCAGCAGTTGGCACCACTGCAGAAATATCGCCTGCCGGAGACACATGCTGTCAACGGCTATACCTCGCCGACGGCTGTCACGGACGGCCGGAATATCTATGCGGTCTTCGGGTCAGGTGTGGTGGCCGGGTTCGCGCCGGATGGCAAGCGCCTCTGGGTGCGTCTGCTGCCGGCTCGTCCGCATCACAGCTGGGGGCATTCCGCCTCGCCGTTGCTGGCGGATAACCGGCTGATGGTGCATTTTGGCAACCGGCTCTATGCGCTGGATCTGCAGACCGGCGCAGACAAATGGGCCATCGATGCCGGCAGCGGATTCGGGACGCCGTGTCTGGGGCAGGTGGACGGCGCTGCGATCGTGATCACGCCGCTCGGCGATTTTGTCGCTGTGGCCGACGGACGCAAACTAGCCAGTGGCGTGTTCAAGTTCCCCTGGAACGGCCCGGTTGTCAAAGATGGCGTGGTCTACAAGGTAGACGAGGGTGGCGCAGCCGCGTACCCGGTTAAATTTGATGGCGCCGCCAAGCCGGCGGCCCTCTGGACGGCCAAGGTTCCCGGCGGGCGTTTCTACGCCACGACGCTCCTGCACGAGGGGCTGCTCTACAATGTAAGCCAGGGCGGTACGTTGATCGTCATCGATGCCAGGGACGGAAGCGTCGTCTATGAAAAGGCGCTCGGGTTCGGCGGTGGCACCGCCTATCCCAGCCCGATTCTGGCCGGGGGTCGGATCTATCTTAGCTGCGACAACGGCGTGACCGTGGTCATACAACCGGGCCGTGCCTACGAGGAACTGGCGCGCAACAAGCTCCCGGAATTCCGCAGCTGCCCGGTCTTTTATGGCGACAGCCTGCTGATTCGCACCCTCGGCTCGCTCCTGCGCATCCGCCAAGGTAGCCTTTGACCCCCTGCGCTGCGGCCTACAGAACCACATCGCGGTGGATGTTTCCGAAATAAGGCAGGAGATGATATGAAACAGCAGCCAAATGCGACCGGCAGCGGGTACGGTTTGCAGGTGGGGCAGGTGTGCGACGGCTTCCAGATCGAACAGGTCACGCCGCTGCCTGAACTGCGGGCCACGGCGATCCGCGCCATCCACCAGAAGTCGGGTGCCCGGGTTCTGCATCTCCATGCGCCGGACGACAGCGAGAACTGTTTTGCCGTGACGTTTCCGACCCCGCCGCCCGACGACACGGGCGTGCCGCACATTCTGGAGCACGCCGTGCTCGGTGGCTCCGGGAAGTTTCCGGTCCGGGAGCCGTTCTTTGAGATGGTCAAGATGAGCATGGCGACCTTCATCAACGCCATGACGTCGCAAGCCTACACCGTGTATCCGGTGGCCAGCAATGTGAAGAAGGACTTCTTCAATCTGGTCGAGGTCTATCTGGATGCCGTGTTTCATCCGCTGCTGACAGAGGAAGTCTTCCGCCGCGAGGGGCATCATTTGTCGCTGGAGATCCCTGCGGACCTGGCTTCACCGCTCAAGATCTCCGGCATTGTATACAGCGAGATGAAGGGCGCTTCGTCCATGCCGGAGCGTCTGATGTGGCAACTGGCCGGTTGTGGCCTGTTTCCGGACACGCCGCTGGGGCGGGATGCCGGCGGCGATCCGGAGCGCATTCCGGATTTGACCTACGAGCAGTTCCAGCGCTTCCACCGCGAGTTGTATCACCCGGCCAACGGGCTGATCTTCATTTACGGTGACATTCCGACGGCTGAGCAGCTGCAATTCCTGGCGCCGGTATTGAACGACTTTGAGCGCCGGGCGGCGCGCGTCGACACCCCACGCCAGCGGCGCTGGTCCCGGCCGCAACGGATCGAGAAGCCGTATCCGATTGGTTCCCATGAGGACCCGGCTGCGCGCACCTTCCTTTCGCTCAACTGGATCGTCGGAGATGCCCTCGATCCGGCGTCTGTCATGGCGTGGCGGGTGCTTTCCGGCCTGCTGTTTGGCAACGAGGCCGCGCCGCTGAAGAAGGCCCTGATCGACTCGAAGCTCGGCGCCGACGTGTTTTTTGCCGGCGCCTGGGGGCAATCGTACGAGGAAGAGTTTCATGTCGGCATCAAGGGGAGCGAACCTGATCGTGCCGAGGCCTTTGAGCGGTTGACGCTCGACACACTGGAGCGGCTGGCCATCGAACCATTCGCCCCCGACCGCGTGGCCGCGGCCTTTCAACAGGTGGCTTATGAGACGCTGGAGGTGAATACCGGGTTCCCCCTGCAGGTGCTCTTTGCAACCAACGCCGCCTGGCCATTCAATGCCGATCCCCTGTCGTTTTTGAACGCGCAGCAGCACCTGGAAACCTGTCGCGCCCGATACGCGGCAGATCCGCGCCTGTTCAACTGCCTGATTCGCGCCGGCTTGCTGGACAATCCGCATCGCCTGCGTGTCGTGCTGCGTCCTGACCGGGATGCGCAGGCGCGGGCTGACGTTGCCTTTGCCGCGCAGATGGCCCGGCAGCGGGCCGGCCTGAGCGCCGGGCAGATCGCCGGGATCGCTACATCCGCGGCCGCGCTGGCTGCCGCGCAGAGCGTGCCCAATTCTCCGGAAGCGCTGGCCAGGCTGCCGCAACTCACGACCCGCGACTTGCCGGCCAGCCTGCGGCGCATTCCCACAGAAGTTGGCCAGGTGGCGGACATGACCGTGCTGCGCAATGACGTCTTTGCCAACGGCGTCAACTACCTGGAGATCGACATGGATCTGGCGGGCCTGCCAGCGGAACTCTACCGATGGCTCCCCCGGTACTACGAGGTGGTGGGCAAGATGGGCGCAGCCGGGCAGAACTTTGCCCGTATTGCGGAACGCCGCGCCGCGTGCACCGGCGGAACGTGGGCCTATTGCAATGGCTACCTGCATGCCACGGATCCGGGGCGCAACCTGCGGCGTTTCCGGTTCGGGCTGAAGACCCTGGACGGCCAGGCGGAGAACGCGCTCGGACTGTTGGGGGACTTGATCTTTGCGACTGATCCGCGCGACACCGATCGCTTGCGCGACGTACTGACGCAATCCCGTGCGTCGTACCGGACAACGCTGGTGAACAGTGGGTTGGAGACTGCCCGGCGGCAAGCCACCCGCGGGCTCAGTCCGGCCGCGGCGCTTGACCACCTCTGGGTCAGCCCGGATGCACTGCGCTTCATCGAGGCGATGCATACGGACTTCGGGCAGCATGCGGAGGAACTCATGTGTAGCGTGGAGCGCATCCGGGACTTCCTGGTTCACCACGCCCGCTGGACCATCAGCTTTACGGGGAGCGACACGGTCTTTCGCACGCTGACGCGCACACTGGAGAGCTGGTCCGCACGCCGGCGTGGCGAAACCGTGCCGGACATCCTGCCTTCATTCCAGCCCTTTGCGCTGCCGCCGCGTGAGGGATTGGCAGGGGAGATGAAGGTCGCGCACTGCCTGAAGGCCATGCCGGCGCCGCACCTGGCCCATCCGGATGTGCCGTTGCTCCGGCTCGGGTTGTATCTGGCCAATTACGACTATTTTCTGCCGGAGATTCGTTTCAAGGGTCATGCGTATGGCGCCGGCGTCCGGCACGATGATGCGCACGGCACGCTCTGCCAGTCCAGTTTTTCCGATCCCAACATTGTTGAGACGCTGGAGGTTTTTAATCGTTTGCGCGCCTATGTGGCCGGGCAACGCTGGAGTCAGACCGATATTGACCGTGCGATTATCGGCAGCGCCAAGGAGATTGAGCGCCCGATCCGGCCTGCCGCGGCCAATGGCACGGCGCTGATCCGTTACATCCGCGGCGACAGCGACGCGCTGCGTGAGGCGCGGTATGCCGCCTCACTGCGTGCAACGCCGGAAAAGGTCCAGGAGATCGTGCTGCGGGTGCTGGATGCCAGCCAGCCCCGTGCCGCCGTCTGCGTGGTCAGCAGCCGGGAGAAACTGGCGGAGGCCAATCGACGTCTTGGCGACCAGCGGTTCGCCGTTTCGGACATTCTGTCGTGATCGAACGAGCTGGGGGGGGCGGACGCCTCTCCGGTGCAGCCGGAACACATCGCGTCCGGTGACAAAAACAGAGAAAGTGTCATATTGACATCCGGGATGTTTTTGTCATAATCCCAACCCTTTGTTTGCCACCTCAGGATTATTTCCATGAATGTCCATATCACTGGCATGGGTTTCGGTCTTCCGGCGCGGCGCGTCACGAACGACGAACTGGCAAAAACGATCGACACGACCGACGAATGGATCGTCTCGCACACCGGGATTCACGCACGGCATATCGCGGATGAGAATGAAAGCTCCGCATCGCTGGCGACGCTGGCGGCCAAGATGGCTCTGGAGCGCGCGGGCGTGAAGGCGGAAGAGTTGGGCATGGTGGTTATGGCCACCAGCACGCCAGACTACGGGGCTTTCCCGTGCAGCGCCTGTTTGGTGCAGCGGGATATCGGTGCGGTCAATGCCGGTGCGTTTGACCTGTTTGCCGCGTGCACGGGTTTTATCTATGCGCTGGAAACCGCCCGCGGCCTGATGCTCAACGATCCGCGGCCGGCGCTGGTGATTGGCGCGGATGTGATGTCGCGCGTCACCGACTGGAAGGACCGCAATACCTGCGTGCTGTTTGGCGATGGCGCGGGGGCTGTGGTGTTACAGGCCAGTGAGCAACCTGGCGGATTGCGCCACTCGATCCTGCGCGCCGATGGCAAGGGGTTTCACTCGCTCTATCACGAGGGTGGCTGCCGCACGCCCCAAACCGGTCCCTGGATGGCAGCGCATCTGCAGATGAACGGCCGTCAGGTGTTCAACTTTGCGGTCAAGGCTTTTGAGGAGATTGTGCGTGACCTGATCGCCAGGCAGGGGATCGCGCTTGAAGCGGTGCGCTGGATCGTGCCGCATCAGGCCAACGTGCGCATTATTGAAGCCGCCGCGCGTCGCCTCGACACCGGCCTGGACCGCTTCTACATGAATATCGGCGAGCTGGCCAACACTTCGGCGGCCACCGTTCCGCTGGCGCTGGAACAGCTGCATCGTGAGGGAAAATTGAATTCTGGCGACACGATCATTCTGGCAGGATTTGGCGCCGGGCTCACCTGGGGCGGCACGTTGGTTCAGTGGAACCCGCCGGTGGCCGGCAGGTAGGTTGATGGCAGGGAAACATCTTCGCATTACGAGAAACCACATGAGCAGCAACAAGAAACGTGTCATGGTCACCGGCCTGGGGGCGATCACTCCGATCGGCAACACGGTCGAGGAGTTCTGGGACAGCATCCGCAACAGCACGTGCGGCATTGGTACGATCACCCGCTTTGATCCGGCACGTCTGGATTGCCGCGTGGCCGCGGAAGTGAAGAACTTTGATCCCGCCAAGCACATGGATTTCAAAGAGGCCCGCCGCATGGCGCTTTTCACGCAATATGCGGTGGCTGCCGCCAAGATGGCGTGGGCGGATGCCGGATTGGATAAGGGCGGCAGCGACCCGGAACGCGTGGCGGTTGTCATTGGCAACGGCATTGGCGGCGCCGAAATTCACGACGAGGGGTATAAAACCCTTTTCGAACGCGGCCCCGGCCGAATTTCCGCCATGACCATTCCCAAGCTGATCTCCAATGAAGCCGCCGGCAACATTTCGATTGCGCTGCAGGCCAAGGGTTTTGCGCACACGATCAACACCGCTTGCGCCTCGGCCACGGATGCCATCGGCCTGGCGCTGGATGCCATTCGCGCCGGGCGTGCAGACATTGTGATCTCCGGCGGCACCGAGGCGGCCATCACGGAGTTTTGTGTCGGCGGCTTCTGCGCGCTGAAAGCACTTTCTACCAAATACAACGACACCCCGGCCAGGGCCAGTCGTCCGTTTGACCTGAACCGCGACGGCTTTGTGATGGGCGAGGGTTCCGGCATGCTCGTGCTGGAGGAATATGAGCACGCCGTACGCCGCAGCGCGCGCATCTATGCCGAAGTGGCTGGTTACGGCGGCACAGGCGATGCCCACCATCTGACTGCGCCGCACCCGGAAGGCGAGGGCGCGATTCGCGCCATGCGTCTGGCCCTGCAGGATGCCGGGCTGGCGCTGAACGAGATTGACTACATCAACGCCCACGGCACGTCCACGCCGCTGAACGACCCCATGGAGACCAAGGCGGTCAAAGCGGTGTTCGGCGACCATGCGCGCCGACTCAAGATGTCGTCCACCAAGAGTATGACCGGCCACTTGATGGGGGCCGCCGGCGCGATCGAGGCTGTGGCCTGCGTGTTGGCCTTGCGCGACCAGTTCTTCCCGCCTACGATCAATCAGGAGACGCCCGATCCGGCCTGTGATCTGGATAGCGTGCCGAATCGGGGCGTGAGTGGAGCGATGCGCGCGGCGCTGTCCACGTCGCTCGGGTTTGGCGGGCACAATGGCGTGTTGGCTTTTAGAAAGGTGGCACTATGAAACCGATTACTGACCTGATTCCGCATCGCGATCCGTTTCTGTTTGTGGACCGTATTCTCGAGGCCAGCGCGGAAAAGATTGTCGGCGAGCGCACCTTTCCCGAGTCGACCTGGTTTTTCCAGGGACATTTTCCGGGCTATCCGGTTGTGCCGGGCGTGGTCCTGGTCGAGACGCTGGCCCAATGCGGCGGCGCAGGGTTGGTGGAAGCCGGCTTGATGGAAAACCGGGTTTTCCTGTTGGTTTCTGTGGCGGAGGCTAAATTCAGGCGGCAAGTGCGTCCAAACGAGCTGTTGCGGCTTGAAATCGAGAACCTGAAGGTGTCACCCCGTCTGGTCAAGCAGCGCGGCAAGGTTTGGGTCGGAGACCAGCTGGCGGCCGAAGCCGAGTGGTTTTGTGTGCCAGGAAAAGTTTGAGCCGCAGAAGCTGTCCGCACAGCAGCGGCTGCGCCTGGAAGGCTGTATCTGGCAATCAACGTGTGTAAATGAGTCAAAGTTTGTCGGAACTTGAAACGAAAAGCTGAACCCCGGGTTATTTTCAGCCGGTTTTAAACTTTCAGTTTCCGGTTTCGCGAGGGAGCGACCAACGTGGGCTACAACAGTGTCGTATGCGTGAAACAGGTGCCGGACACCAAGCGGATCACCGGGCAGGCCATGAAGGAAGACGGCACCGTCAACCGGGCGGCTTTGCCGGCGGTTTTTAATCCGGAGGACCTCAACGCCCTCGAGGAGGCGCTGCGCGTGCGCGACGCGCATGGGGGCAAGGTTACGGTCATTACCATGGGCTTGCCTGCCGCGTGCGAGGTGTTGCGCGAGTCACTCTATCGTGGTGCCGATGCCGCGGTCCTCATTACGGACCGCCGCGCGGCCGCCTCGGATACGCTGGCAACCAGCTACATTCTCGCCTGCGCAGTCAAGAAGCTCCATCCCGATCTGGTCTTCTGTGGCCGTCAGGCCATTGACGGCGACACCGCCCAGGTTGGCCCGCAGTTGGCCGAGAAGATCGGCTTCACGCTGGTCACGTATCTGGAGGACCTGAAGCTGGACGGGCGTGTTGGCGTGGCCCGTCGCAACGTGGGCAATGGATATGAGATTGTCCGCGCGCAGCTCCCTGCTCTTTTTACCGTGGTCGAGAGCGCCAATCATCCGCGGCCGAATGCGCTCAAGCATGCGATGAAGTGCAAGAAGGCGCGCGCGCCGGTTGAGATCGCCAAGGCGGTGGATGGCGCCATGGCCGCGGCCACGCCGGAGGCCAAGGCGGAAGAGTCGAAACGCCGTTGCGCGGAGCTGTCGGCCAAGGGGTTGCTGATCACACAGTGGACGTTGGACGATCTGCAGGCGGATCTCGCGTGGTGCGGCGGTGCCGGCAGCCCGACCAAGGTTCATCGCATTCAGTCCATTGTACTGGCGGGCGGCGATTACAAGGAGTTCCCGCCGACCGAGGACGGCGTCAAGCAGATGCTTGGCGAATTGATCGAAGACCACACCATTGGATGAGAAGCCGTGTTCAGTGTTCGGTGTTCCGTGTTCAGTTGAGAGTCAAACCCCCCGAACCCTGAACCCTGAACCCTGAACACTGAACCCTGAACCCTGAAACCTGAACACGTACGCGGCCTCACACACGAGTTTACGAGGAAAACAACATGATCGAAGTTAATCGGCAGGGCGAAGTCTGGATTTACGCGGAACAGGAAGCTGGCAAGCTTTCCGACGTGCCGCTGGAGCTGTTGAGCAAAGGTCGGGAGCTGGCAGACCTGCTGCATGTGCCGCTGGCGGCTGTGTTGCTGGGCAAGCATGTGTCGGACCTGGCCGGCCAGCTCATCCTTCACGGCGCTGACAAGGTCTATCTGGCCGAGGACCCGGTGCTGGGCCACTACCAGACGGCCAGCTACACCAAAGTTGTTTGCGATTTGATCACGCAGCGCAAGCCGCAAATCTGCCTCTTCGGTGCCACGCCCATGGGGCGCGATCTCGCCCCCACCGTGGCTTCATGCATGCGCTGCGGCCTGACCGCCGACTGCACGGACCTGGAGATCGGCGAGCATACGGAGCCGTCCACCAAGGAGCATCTGACAAACCTGTTGCTGCAGATTCGCCCCGCCTTTGGCGGCAACATCATTGCCACGATTGTTAATCCCCACCGCTGGCCGCAGATGGCCACGGTGCGTGAAGGCGTGATGCGCATGTCCACGCCGGTGCCCGGACGCAGCGGCGTGACCGTCCGCTGCCCTGTGAATCTGGGCGGTCTGGCGCTGCCGGTCGAGGTGCTTGAGTCGCAACGCCGGCCGAAGAAGGTGAATCTCAAGGGTGCGCGCATTATTGTGGCCGGCGGCGCCGGTGTGGGCAGCCGGGAAAATTTCCGCCAGCTCTGGGACCTCGCCAACATTCTCGGTGGCGCCGTGGGCGGCAGTCGCGCAGCGGTGGATCTGGGATATGTGGAGCATGATCATCAGATCGGCCAGACTGGCACCACCGTGCGGCCGGCGCTTTACATCGCTTGTGGTCTGTCCGGCGCCGTGCAACACCGCGCGGGCATGCAGGAGTCCGCCAAGATCCTGGTGATCAACAATGACAAGGACGCGCCGATCTTTGGCATCGCGCACTATGGCATTGTCGGCGATTTGAACGAGGTGGTCCCCCGCATGATCAAGGCGATTCGCAGCGGTGCCAGCATCGGCCAGGCCGCAGCGGCAGCCAAGGCGTAGGAGAAGTGTTCAGGGTTCGGGTTTCAGTGTTCTGGCATTGCTGCCGGATGATTCGCTGAGGCCCATCCGGAACCTTAATCCTGAACTGCGAAAACTGAGACCGGGAAAACGATTTAGCATCAGGAAAAGCTGAAGAAAAAGGTACACGCACATGGCTAACTTCTACACTGACAACGAGGACATTCAATTCCTTTTCCGGCACATGGATCTGGACAGATTGTCCAGGCTGACCGAAGAGAACTACCGTTTTGCCGGCGAGTTTGATTTTGCGCCGAACGACGCGGCGGACGCGCGGGACAACTACAATCGCATTCTTACGACGATCGGCGAGATTGTCGGCGAGCGCGTCGCGCTGAGCGCCGCGGATACGGATACGGTCGGCAACCAGCTCAACGCCGATGGCAGCGTCACCTACTCGCCGGGAATCTCTGAGGCGCTCAAGCTGCTGAGCCAGGCGGATGTGATGGGTTTCACGCTGCCGTACCGCTACGGTGGCTTGAACTGCCCGCAGTTGCTGTACACCATGTCCAATGACATTGTCAGCCGCGCCGATGCGGCGCTGATGAATCTGTACGGCTTGCAGGGAATCGCCGAGACGATCAACAATTTTGCCAGCGAAGAGATCAAGCGTGAATACCTTCCCCGCATGGCCAGCGGCGAGTTCACCGGCGCCATGGTGCTCACGGAGCCAGATGCTGGTAGTGATCTGCAGGCAGTCAAAACACGCGCCTATCAGGATGCCAGCGGTAACTGGTTCATTCGTGGCGTGAAGCGTTTCATCACCAACGGTTGCGGCGAGGTGTTGCTGGTGCTCGCGCGTACCGAGCCGGAGATTGCAGACGGCCGCGGGCTCTCCTGCCTGCTGGTCGAACGCAATCCGCGCGTGCGTGTGCGCCGCCTGGAGCATAAGCTCGGCATTAACGGCAGCCCGACATGCGAGCTGGTCTTTGATGACTGCCCGGCCAAGTTGATTGGCGAGCGCCAGCGCGGCCTGATTACCTATGTCATGAGCCTGATGAACGGTGCGCGCATCGGCATTGCGGCGCAGAGCCTGGGCATTGGCGAGGCCTCCTGCCGCGTGGCGCGTGACTACGCCCGCAGTCGCAAGCAGTTCAACAGCGCCATCGACAAGTTTCCGTCGGTGCGCGACCTGATCGTGGATATGAGCCTCGACCTGCAGGCCGCCCGCGCAATCACGTATTATGCCGCATTCTCCGTGGATCTGGAGATGTGCACCGCGAATCGCCTCGACTCCGGCAAGGCGGACGCCGAGGAGACCAAGCGTCTGCGCACGGATGCGCGTAAGTACAAGGGGCACAACAAGCTCCTGACGCCGATGGCCAAGTACTACGCATCCGAGATGTCCATGCGGACGTCCAATGGCGCCATGGCCGTGCTGGGCGGCAGCGGCTACATGAAGGATTATGCTGTTGAGCGTCATCTGCGCGACGCCCGCATCACGACCATCTACGAGGGCACGAGCCAGTTGCAGGTTGTGGCCATGACCGCGGGTGTTGTGGGTGGCACAATTGGCGAGGTGATCAACGAAGTGCTGGGTAACCGCGCCTGGTCCCCGGAGATTGAGCCCGTGGTGGCGAAGATCCGCGAGGGCATGGGTCTGCTGAATGAGGCCGTGGCCTTTGTCAAGACGCAGCCAGGCAATGCCTACCGCGACCTGCATGCGCGCAAGCTGGCGGACATCGCCTGCTATCTGCTGGCGGGCAGCCTGTTCTGCGACCATGCCACGGCCAATCCCAAGAAGGTGGCGGTTGCCAGGCGCTGGATGAATGAGCGCTTGCCGCAGATCCGGATGCTCAAGGAGCAAGCCTGCTCCGGCGAAGCTTCCTCCCTCACGGACTTCGAGACGCTGGCGTGCCAGTTGCCGGTCGCGGATTGATGGGCGTCAGGACGGTTCAACGCGCGGCGCAGGTGGTGTT
>SESH01009445.1_pt1 | contig 15863 bp, 14 predicted proteins | sample 3171561 | NCBI WGS metagenome assembly SESH01 (sample SAMN10866947, study PRJNA518727) | freshwater metagenome | biome: subpolar coniferous forest; feature: holomictic lake; material: water; isolation source: holomictic Lake 442 2011 16.5 m and 2014 13 m | place: Canada: near Kenora, Ontario
AGCCAGCATGGGCACCAGTCCCACCACGGCCCAGCGCCAGGAGCTCATCAAGGAGGCCCTGCTGAATGTCCAGAGCCAGAACCCAACCCTGGACTTCACCCAGTTCGATAACAACAACAGTGGCTTCATCGACTACTTCGCCGTGCTGTGGACGGGGCCAGATACGGGCTGGTCCAACTTCTGGTGGGCCTATCAGACCTCCTGGTCCTACACCACCACGCCCTTCACCATCGGTGGCAAGCGGCTCAAGCGGTATGTCTGGCAGTGGGTCGCCAACGCGGGCTACCCCACCCGGAACGCCCCCAACTTTGATCCCAAGACCCTGATCCACGAGACGGGGCACGCCCTGGGTCTGCCGGACTACTACGACTACGACGCCACCGTGGGCCCCAAGGGCGGGGTGGGCAAGCTCGACATGATGGATGGCAACTGGGGCGATCACAACTGCTTCAGCAAGTTCCTCCTGGACTGGATCACACCGACGGTCATCACCACCAACGCCAGCGGGGTGACCCTAGTCCCCTCCGGCAGCAACCAGAACAGCAACGCCATCATGCTGATCAACAACAACCCGGGGAGCGCCTTCGGGGAATACTTCATGGTGCAGAACCGCCAGCGCTCCGGCAATGATGCCAACGTCAACTACCCTGCGGACGGCCTCCTCATCTGGCATGTGGATTCGCAGCTGGATCCGGCCACCGGCAACTCGGATTACCTCTACGACAACTCCTACACCGAGCACAAACTGCTCCGGCTCATGGAGGCCGATGGTCTGGAGGAGATCGAAGCCTCCAGTTCGTCCCGGGCCAACGCGGGGGACTTCTACCAGACTGGTAACGTGTTTGGACCCACCAGCAATCCGAGCAGCCTGCTCTACCCAGGCCTTCAGCCCTGGCTCGAGGTGCGGAATGTGGTCACCACCAACGCCAACGCCATGAGTTTCGATGTGGTGGCCATCACTCCCGACACCACCCCGCCCACCGGCGTGCCCTCCCAACCCACCGGCACCTTTAACCAGGACAAGCTGACTCTGCAGTGGACAGTGGGCACCGCGGCGGATGCCGAGAGCCTCATCACCGGCTACTACCTCCAGGTGGGGACCTCCCCCGGTGCCGCGGACATTTTCGATGGGCGGCTGGGACGCGTCACCACGAAGACCCTGGAAAACCTCGGTCGCTATGATGGCCGCTGGCTCTTCGCCCGGGTCCGGGCCTCGAATGGTGCCGGGCTCCTTTCCGGGTGGTCCCCGGATAGTGCCGCGCTGGTGCTGGCCCTGCCAGCGCTCGCCTCTTCGGTCCTGGACAATACCCAGCTGACCTTCAAGACCGCCGGACCCTGGACCGTGGACGCCGGCACCCAGGTGGCGGGTGGCAGTTCCGCCCGCAGCGCGGCCATTCCAGATCTCACCAGCACCTCCCTGCAGACCTGGGTGCAGGGACCGGGCTCCTTTACCTACAGCTGGAAGGTGAGCTCCGAACCGGGCTATGACTTCCTGAATTTTTATGTGGATGGTGTGGCTGGTGTCACCCACATCGCTGGGGAGGTGCCCTGGACCCAGGTCACCGCTTCCATCCCGGCCGGTGCCCATTTCCTGCAGTGGGTCTACACGAAGGATGATGCCGTGACCGGGGGCAGTGACGCTGGCTGGGTGGATCAAGTGCTCTGGCCGGGGGGCGTCCCGCCACTTCCTTCCTTGGATCAGAACAGTGATGGCCAGGTGGATCCCCTGGACCTGCTGTATTTTGCCAGCCATTACGGCAGCACCTCGAGCCTGGCCGATTTCAATCAGGACGGCACGGTGAATGACCTCGACCTGCTCGTCCTGCTCGCGGGGCTCTAGGTTCTCTCCCGTTCTTTTCGCGTGAGTGTTCCCCACTTCCGTGGGACACTGGACGATCGTCTGTATCCGGGTGCCCATGCCGCACACGCATTACCAGTTACTGTCCAACTGCTCCGATGAACAGCTCCGGACCATCTGCGAGCGGCGCCGCCTGCCCATTCCTTTTCGCTGGGAAGACGGGGCCGAAGGCCGGGTCCGCCTGCTCAAGACCATGGTGTTCCACCTGGAAGACCACAAGCGCCTGTCTGATAGCCTGGCCGACCTGGACAGTTGTTCCCTGGTGGCCCTCAAGCACCTCGCTGCGGGCGGTCCCTTGCCCCCGGCGGAATCCTTCGAGGTCCTACGCGGACTCGGCTTGGTGCTGCCCGCTGGGGAAGAATGGGCGGTGGCCGAACGGGTGGCCGATGCCCTGGAGGACTTCGATGATGGTGCCCTGAGTTTCCAGGCTCCACCGGATGTGCGCTTCAAGGCGGTCGAACCCTTTCGTTTCTCCTTGGCGCTGACCAGCGTCCTGCTGCGCTGTGTGGCGGGACTGCGGGTCCTCAAGGGGGGCCTGCCGGCCAAGAAGGAGCTGGGCCTGCTCATGCAGCGGAACGCCATGCTGCAGGAGGAACAGGACGCCACGCTGCTCTTCACCTTGCTGCATCGCCTGGGCCTGCTGTGGAATCGCGAGGGGCGCGTGGAGACCCTGCTACCTGCGGTGACCAGCCATCCGCCCCGGTGGGTCGCGGAACGGGCCTTTGCGAGCCTGCTCGAACATGACCTCAAAGCCTGGGGCATGCCGCCCGCCGAGGATCGCCACTTCCTCATGCAGCACCTGCTGGAACGCCGCGGGCAGGCCCTTGCCGTCCAGCCCTTCCTGACCTTTCTGAAGACCCTGCATCCCCTTGACGAGGAACGGACCCGCACGATCTTCCTGCCCTTTCTGGGGCGCATGGGCATCCTCCAGGTGGACGAGGGCTTCACCCATCTCCGCCTCACCGAGCACGGCGAAGCCCTGGCACATGAATACCTGCTGCGGGATCTCAAGGGCACGGCCGCTCACTGGCAGCCCCTCGAGCAGGAGCAGACCACCATCCTGCAGCCCACCCTGGAGTTGTTGACCCCGCTGCTGCAGAATCCCCACCGCCTGTTGCACCTCGCGCAGCTGGCAGAAGTGGAATCCCTTGATGCCATGGGCTGCTTCCGAATCAGCCACGCCACCCTGGTACGCGCCCTCGACGCCGGTGTGCTGCTCGAAGAGTTGAGCCAGCGCCTGGGCGTGACCACGCAGACCCTGCCCCAGCCGCTGCTGCAGTTGCTGGAGGATCTCTCCCGCCGGGTGGGTGAGGTGGAGGTCCATCAGGGCGTCCGGCTCGTGCGGGCCCGCACGCCGCACCTGGCCGAGGAGCTGAAGCTGCGCCCGGAGCTGGCGCCCCTCAAGCTGGGCTCCCTGTCCGACACAGTTCTGGAGGTGCGCGGGGACGGCAATGCCCACGCCCTGCTCAAGCAGGCGGGCTTCATGCCCAAGCCCGGCCGCTTCCTGGCCCTCAGCGTGGACTCGGACGAGAAGCTCTACCTGTGGGCGCTGGCCGCCCTGGCCTTCGTGGATGAAAAGGGCATGAACCACCACCTGGAACCGGTGCAGCAAATGGTGCGCTCGGCCCTCCAGCGGCTGCACGACGAGGATCCGGCCCTCTACCAGGAAGTCCAGCGGCGCATTCCCATGCTCCACCTGGGCGGGGAGGATCAGCTGGCCGAAGAGGTGCAGCGCATTCTCGAATACGCCGCCGGCCACACCCTCATGGTGGAGCTCACCTACCTGCCCCCGGCCGCCCATCGCACCCAGCTGCGGCGGGTCTCACCGCGCACCATCCTGGAGGACCACCTGCTGGCCTTCTGCCACCTGCACCAGGAAGAGATGGCCTTCCGCCTCACCCGGATCCAGGGTGTGAAGCTGCTCAATGAGCGCGGCTGGACCCCCGCCAATCACAGCCAAGCGGGATGATGCTCTCGGGGGTTCCACGCTTCGCGAACACCCCCGGACCCCCGCGCAGATCATGGCAGAGCCTTGCTCCGCTTCTGCTCTCCCGGGGTTCCACGCTTCGCGAACACCCCCGGACCCCCGCGCAGATCATGGCAGAGCCTTGCTCCGCTTCGGCTCTCCCGGGGTTCCACGCTTCGCGAACACCCCCGGACCCCCGCGCAGATCATGACAGAGCCTTGCTCCGCTTCGGCTCTCCCGGGGTTCCACCGCGGGGTTGGGCTAGCCGACCAGCTCCTTGAGGCGCTTGTCCACGACCTCAGCGAGCTTCTCGACCACATCGCGGTTTTCGCTGCGGGAGGCCTGAATCTCTTTTTCAAGCTTGCGCTCAGTCTGGAGCACGGATTTCTGGATCTGGGAGAGAACTCCCTTGATATCGTCCAGATCGTTCAGGAGGGAGTTCAGCCTGGGATCGGATGGTCGGCTGTTGCCGAAGACCCCCATGCCCGCCAGGATCGTGGCGAGTGCTGACAGCAGGAGGATGAGGAGGAGCAGAGGATTGCTGGCCATGGGCACACCTTGCCCTTGATCTTGCCAGGACCGTGCCGTTCTGGCGCTACGGTTGCTGTTTCACCCGCTGATAATCCTCCCCGGCCACCTTCACGGGCTTCTCCACGGGGATCACCAGGTAGGGCTCGGGTCTCTGGCTGCTCTTTTTCGAAGCCAGCTGCAGTTGCTGTTGAATGACTGCCTTGGCCTGGCGTTCCCGGGCCACTTCGGTGGCATGGGTGGCAGCGATGCGGGTCAGTTCCTGCTCTTGGCGCTGGGACTGGGCAGCCAATGCATCCGCCCGCTGTTTCTGCTGCAGGCCCCAGGTGCCCAGACCCGCCAGGGTGGCCAAGAGAGGCAGGGCGGCCGCGGCCAGCAGGCCCCAGGTGGGGCGCTTGCGCTCAGTGCGGCTGCGGCGCTGGGCCTCCCGGCGCAGGTCATCGGCCAGGGCCTTCAGTTCAGGAGTCGGCTCCACAGCCTGGGGGGCCAGCGCAGGTCCCAAGCCAAGGAGTTCGCGCAGCTCGGCCCGCAGCTGGACGTCCTCAGCGGGTTCAAAACGCCGGGCAGGATCAGACCAGGACATGTACGCCTCCTGCAGGATTGAGCTGTTCTTTGAGCTGGGCCTTGGCCCGGTGGATGCGGGTCTTCACGGTGGCCTCGGGAATGCCGAGGATCTCCGAAATCTCGCGGATCGCCAGCCCCTCAACCACGAAGAGCCAAAGGGCTTCGCGGAAGGTGGGCGAGAGCAGCCGCATGCGCTCCCGGACTTCCTGGTTCAGCACCTGGTCATCGGCACCCCCGGACTGCCCGGGTTCACTGACGACTTCCAGGCTGAGGTTCTGGTTCTTCATGGGTCGGCGCTCAGTGAGGGAAAGGGTTCGGACGGTGCCATACAGAAAGGCGGTGGGATGCTCCACCAGCTCTTCCCGCTGCATCAGGATCACGAAAGCCTCCTGGGCGATGTCCTCGGGGAAAGTGGCCCCATAGCGGCGGGCGTAGCTCACCAGCCGGGGATAGACCTCGGCGAAGGCGGCGTGAAAGGCCTCCTGGCTACCGAATGGGGTCTGGTTGGGGGACTGCGCCATGCATGGGCTCCGACGCTCTAGGATGCCTTATCCAGAGCGGAAGTTCCGGGATAGGCTGGAAGCTATGGATTCCCCCCTTCAAGCCTGGCGCGACACCCTCCTGGACCTGGGGGTGCTGGGACTGATTCGCGAGGCCCCGCCAGCAACTTCTGCCGCCCCAACCCCTCGACCGATCTCCGGGGCTGGGGCGCGCCCGCCCAGCGAACTCCCCCCGGCCAAACCGACGGTGGTGGCTCCCGCAGCCTATGTGGCCCCCACCGATGCCATGGGCTGCCCTACCCGGGAGATCCTCGCCTCGGCGGGCACCCTGGCCGACCTTCAGCAGGCCATCCAAGGCTGCCTCGCCTGCCCCCTCGGGCCCGGGCGCATGAAGTTTGTCTTCGGGGAAGGGGAGCCAAAGGCCCGACTGCTGTTCGTGGGCGAGGGGCCGGGCCGGGACGAGGATCTGCAGGGCCGCCCCTTCGTGGGCAAAGCCGGCGAGTTGCTGGACCGCATGATCGCGGCCCTAGGCCTGAAGCGGGAGGAGACCTACATCGCGAATGTGGTCAAATGCCGCCCTCCGGATAACCGCACTCCAACGGCAGAGGAGTCCCAGGCCTGCCTCCGCTACCTGCATCGGCAGATCGAGCTGATCCAGCCCGCCGTCATCGTCACCCTCGGCGCCACGCCCCTCCGCGAACTTGTGGGTGTCAGTGAAGGCATCACCCGGGTGCGCGGACAGTGGCGGCGGGTGCAGATCGGGGACCGCGAGATCCCGGTCATGCCCACCTTCCATCCAGCCTATGTGCTGCGCCAGTACACCCAGGAGGTCCGCCGCGCCGTCTGGATAGATCTCAAAGCGGCGAAGGACTGGATCGACCGCCCATCCGTGGACTGAAGGCGGGCGGCCCCGGCAAGCCCCGCGCTGACCTGTGTCATGCTAGGCGCAGCTTCGAGGTCAGCCCATGCGTCTCGTCAATGTCTTCTTCTTCGTGCTCCTGGCCTTCGTCCTGTTCGTGCTGGGCAATGTCTATTTGGCCAATCACGATCTGCTCGCCCGGGAAGTCGTGATCTTCGGCGAAAACATCAAGGTCCAGAGCGTCATCCTCCTGGCCTTCCTCCTCGGCTTCCTGCTCAATGTGCTCTACACGGGCATCATGGAGGTCGTCCGCCTGGTCCGTGGCCTCAACGACTCCGCCGACACCCGGCTGGTGAAGCGGATCTCGGAGCGCATGCAGGATGCCCGGGATCTGGTCGCCCATGGGCTCCCCCGCGAGGCGAAGTCCATCCTCGAATCCATCCTTGAGCAGCGGAAGGAACATATCCCCGCGCGGATCCTGCTCGGTGACATCCTCATGAAGAACGGCAGCGCCGAAGAGGCCGTAAAGCTCTTCGAAGCGATCTGCATCAGCGATCCCGAACAGGTGGAGGCTCGCTACCAGCTGGCGGAAGCGCTGTTGGCCCTCCGCAATCCCGAGGCCTCGGCCGCAGTGCTGAAGAAGCTGGCCCACGATCATCCCAAGAAGGCTCTCCGTGCCTGGCGCCGCCTCCGGGCGCTCCACATGGAGGCCCAGCGCTGGGGGGACGCTGCGGAGGCCCACAAAAAGCTGCTGGCCCACTTCGCCACTGAACTCACCCAGGGCGAAAGGGCCCAGGGTTCCGCCCTGGCCTATCAGCTCGGCTTGGCCAAGGTGGACAAGGACGAGTTCAAGGATGCCTCGCAGATCTTCCAGCAGGTCATCAAGGACGAGCCTGACTTCGTACCGGCCTACCTCAGCCTGGGCCGCTGCATGATTCTTCAGGATCAGGAAGCCCAGGGCCTGGAAATCTGGATCGAGGGCTTCCGCAAGACTGGCGAAGGCACCTTCCTGCAGGAACTGGAGGACTACTTCATCCAGCTGGGCAGACCCGAGGACGGCTTGGCCCTGATGCGCCGAGTGGCGGCCACCTCGAAGCACGCCACCACCGCCAAGTTCTTCCTGGGAAAGATGCTCTATCGCCTCGAAATCCTCGACGAGGCCCTGGATCTGTTCCAGGAAGTCCGCAGCCAGGTGGTCTACAGCCCGATCCTGTTCTTCTTCATGGCCAAGATTCACAGCCGTCGGGCCCGCTTGGAGGCGGCGCTCAATGAATATCGTCAATTGCTCCGCAACCTGGGTGTCCTGAAGATGCGCTTCGAGTGCGCTGTCTGCTCCCACCGCAGCCAGGACTATACCGACCGCTGCGACAGCTGCGGTAGCTGGAACAGCAATCACTTCCTGTTCAAGGAAAGCGATCTGCCGGAGGGTCCCATCCGGAATGAGTCAGGCAGTTGGTTGGCAATGCTGTAGGGTCTCTGCTCTTCACCTGAGGCGAAGAGCCAACAAACAGGGCGCCCGGGGCGCCCTGTTTGCAGTTATGCCTTAATCAATAGAACGGATACAAGGCTACGCAATCGCCTGTCGAATATCGGACAGGAGGCGCTTCAGCTCGGATTCGGACAGGTGCAGAGGCACCTGCTGCTTGACCTCTTCCTTCCGATAGAAGGCGATCCGCTTCACCACGATCTTGTTCTTGCCGATGCTGATCTCATTGAATTGAATCTGGTTGTCATCCTTGTAGGGGGGCAGGCTGCGGAGCTGGATATACATCCCACGGCGATCGTGGTCCACGATCTCCAGGCGCTCCTTGAGATAGTTGACCTGCTCAGAGAGCTTTTCCGCCTTCGTCTTGAGCTTGGCGAAGCTGAGCTTCTTCGGCAGGTTCCGTTCCAGCACCATTTCCCCCAGTTGAACCCCGTCCCCCTCGCGCCGTAAAAAGCCATCGAGGGTTCCGTCCAGCTCGAGGTCGGCATGATGAAAGGACACAAACCCCTGGAATTCACCAGGAATCACGGAATCATCATAGCGCTTGGCTTTGCGTGACAGGTTCATTGAGCACCTCAGGAAGGTTGTCCCTCCCTCAGTGCCAGACCCGTGCCAGGAATTTTCTACCCTGATCGACTGGCCCCGTGCCTTGAGTTGCAAGCGCTTCTCCCCCAAACCTGCCGAGTGGGACCTGCCCAGAGAAGCATCCAGGGGGCATTTTTCGTCCAGATGTGGTCGAACCAGATCAGGACTGTTCGGTTTTCGACAGACCCACCACTGGCCACCGGTTTCGATAGATCATCCGCTCCAGGGCCCGATTGAAGGGGCTCCAGGAGCCGCCTCCCGCGTCCTCCTGCACCGCACGGAACATCACCTCCAGCTTGCCATCCAGGTCATCGAGGTAGTGGACCAGCAGGGCCTCGGGAGTCTTGGGCAGTACCGGCGAACCAAAGTCGAGGCGACCGTGGTGGCTGAGGACGATGTGCAGGATCTGCATCCGCAGTTCCTCCGGGAACCCTTCGATCTTGCCTATCGCGCGACTGATCCAGTCGGCTTCCAGGGCAATGTGGCCCAGCAGGTTGCCGGCATCGGAGTAGCCGATGCTGCGTTCATAGCTGAGTTCGGCGGTTTTGCCCACATCGTGCAGAAAGACGCCAGCCACCACCAGATCGCGGTTCAGGTTGCGATAGTGCGAACAGGCCCCCTCCGCCATGCCCAGGATGGACAGGGTGTGTTCCAGCAGGCCACCAAGATAGGCGTGGTGCATGGACTTGGCAGCCGGCGCCTGGGCGAAGGCTGCCCGCAGGGTCGCGTCATCGATGAAGAAGGCGGCCAGGAGCTGCCGGATCCAAGGATCCCGCACAGAGCCGATGTAGGCATCCAGCTCCGCGAGCATCTCCGGCACGGGCCGCTGGCTCACCGGAAAGAAGACTGCAAAGTCACCGATCTCGGCATCCGCCGCGAAGCGGGCCTTGTCCAGCTTCAGCTGAAGACGGCCGTTGTAGCTGGATACCGCCCCCTTGACCTTCACGAAGGTATCCGCCCGGATGGCGTTCATATCACCTTCGACGGCCCGCACATCCCAGAGGAAGGCTTTCAGATCCCCGGAGGCATCGCCCAGCTTCATGTCGAGGTATTCGCTGCCCTTGGCGCTGATCTTGTAGGCGGCCTCCTGGACCAGGAGGAAGCCCTGGAAGGCATCGCCTTCCTTGAGGGTTCGGATGAGCGGCTGTTCGGGCATGGGCACTCCAGGTCTCGCATCAGGATGATGCCCTGTCTGCGACAGCGATTGTCAATGATTCCGGGGCACCTTGGGCGGGGTGGCGAAGGGATCTTCCTCCCCGTAACCCAACTCCAGAGGAATCCGCTTGTCCTCCAGAACCTCAAAGAGCGACCACTGATCGGCCTTCCGCACATTGCCCTCCGGGAGTTCCAGCACCCGCACCTTCAGCATCCGGTTGTAGAGGGGGAATTCCAGTTCGTCCTGAGCCTTCACATCCTGACTGGCCTTCCTGGGAATGCCGTTCACCCGCACCATCCCCTCGTCGCAGAGCTGATTGGCCAGCTCCCGCCGCCGGATGAGCAGGCTCTTCTTGAGAAAGGCATCCAGGCGCACTGCGTCACCCTTTCAGGATCTGATCCTTGGCGACCAGGTAGCGGATATTGGCCCGCATCCGCAGATTCGCAAGGTACTGCTCAATGGCGTTCTGGGCCTTGGGTTCCTGCAGCTTCTCCAGGATTTTCGCCTTCACTTCGGCGAAGCCCTTCATGGGTGCGTCCTCGAGGGCGATGAGCTGGACCAGGTAGAGGTCCTTGTCGGTCTCGATGGGCTCGGCGACCTGCTCAGGCTTGAGCTTGATCGCCGCATCCTCGATGCTGGCGCGGAGGAAGCCTTTGTTCATCCAGCCCAGATCGCCACCGGTGGCCTTGCTGGGACTGGTGGAGTGCTGGCGTGCGAGTTCCTCGAAGGCCTTGCCCGCCTTGAGCTCAGCCCGGACGGCTTCAAGCTGCTTGCGGGCAGCGGCCTGCTCCTCAGCGGTGGCGCCCTTGGCCAGCACCAACTCGCGGATGCGGAAGCGGCTGGGCATGCGGTATTCGTCCTTGTGGTCCTCGTAGTAGGCGCGGAGTTCATTGTCTTCCACGGCCACCTTGGAGAACACCTCCCGTTGGAGCACGAACTGCTGGGTCGCCTGCTGCTTCTGGCGCTTCACAAACTCCGGGAGACCGATGCCCAAGCTGCCCTTGAGGGCCCGCTCCAGGTCGGCATCCGTGGCGAAGTTATTTTCCTTCTTGATGCCGTCGATGCTGGCGCGAACGTAGTCATCAGAGACCGGCGAGCCCAGTTCCGCGCCCTTGTCCTCCAGGAGATAGGCGTCTACCAGTCCCTGCAGGGTCTTGTCCCGGGCATCCACCAGCTTCGCATCGAGTTCTTTGCCGGCGAACTGGCGGTAGAGGGCCGCGTGCTGCTGCTCCACCGCTTGGCTGAGGGCCCGCCGAGTGATGATGTGCTTGTTGACCACCACGAGGATCTCCTCGCGGACGTCGGGCTTGGTCTCTGCCAGCAGAACCGGGGCGCAGAGCAGGAGCGCCAGGGCGGGGGCGAGCAACTTCACTGGGCACCCCCCTTGGCGGCGTCGGGCTTGGCGGCGGGGGGCTTGGCGGCGTCGGGCTTGGCGGCGGGGGCCTCCGGCAGGGGCGCGGGGGCTGGCGCGGGGGCTGGCGCGGGGGTTGGCGCGGGGGTTGGCGCGGGCTTGATCAGCTCAAAGGGGATCTCCTTGCGCAGGCCGTCCATCAGCTCATTCCAGACCGCAGCCTGGCGCTCCTGCTGGGCCATCTTCTCGGCGGTGGCCTTGGCCTCCTCGAAGGGGATCTCACGGGCGGGCTTGCGGCTTTCCACCTTGATCAGGTGATAGCCGAACTGGGTCTTCACCGGGGCTCCCACCTTCCCGGCGGGCTGGGTGCGGGCTGCAGCGCCAAACTCGGGCACCCAACCGGAGGGATCCGCATCGGCATACAGACCACCGTTGTCCTTGCTGCCCGGGTCGTCGCTGTATTTCTTGGCCAGGGCCTCGAACTTCGCGCCCTTCTTGAGCTCGGCCTGGACCTTCGCGATGCGGGCCTTTGCCTCCGCATCGGTTACCCCTGGCTGCCCTTCGCCCTGCTTCACTGCCACCAGGATGTGCCGAACGCTGACCAGCTCTGGCTGCTTGAAGCGGTCCTTGTGGGTGTCGTAGTAGGTCTGCACGGCGGTTTCACCGAGGGCCAGCTTCTTCTGTAGGCCCTCGCCCTCCTTGGAGAGGAATTCCCGGGCCAGCAGGTCTTCCCGGGCGCGGTCCAGGGCCCGCTGGAAGCCTGGGGTCTTGTCCAAGTCCATGCGCTTGGCCTTCACTGCCAGCAGCTTGCTCTCGGCCATGCGACGGACGAACTCTTCCTTGCCGCCCTGCACCATGAGGACCTGCATCTGCTCCTGCTGACCCAGAAGGCGGAAGGTGGACTGGAAATCCGCTTCGGTGATGCTCTCCCCACCGACTTTGGCGAGGGTCACATCCTCGGGCTTGGGCGCGGGTGCCGCCACCGGCGCAGGGGCAGTCACTGGAGGAGGCGTTGGCGCCGGCGCCTTCGCCGGCTCTTCGGCGAAGGCGCCGAGGGCGATCAGGGAAACGAGAGAAGCACGGAGCATGGCTGTCCTTTGTGGAAACGGGGCGCTAGCGGCGCCGTCCGCCGAGAAGATTCATCAGGGAGATGAAGATGTTGTAGAGGCTGACAAACAGGGAGAGGGCAAAGCCGGCAGGGTCGCCCAGGTCGTCCGTACGCAGCATGGCGGACGTATCCCAGAGCAGCTTCGCGGAGCAGGCGATGACTGCCACTCCGGAGATTACAAGGCTCAGGGCCTCCAGGCGGAAGATGGCCGCCACCAGGCTGCCGAAGAACATGACCGCGATCCCGACGATGACGAAATTCCGGAGGAAGCTGAAGTCCCGCTTCGACACGAATGCTGTCACGGTGAGCGTCAGGAAGACCACGCCAGTCATTCCGAACGCCGTGAACACCGGCACAAAGCCGGCCCCACTGGCGATCACCAGGGCCACGATGCCGGCAATGACCCCCGAAACGAAGGTGAAGAGGCCGTAGGCGACCCGGTTCAGCGGCGTCTTCCGGCTCACCGAGGATGCGAACATGAGGGTCCCAAACTGGACCCCGAACAGCACCCAGCCCAGGTAGCGACCGGCTACCGGCACCAGGGCCGCGGCCACCAGGGGGGCACTCAGGGCACCCAGGGCCGCCACCGCGAAGCCACCCATGAGCCAGAGGTAGACGCTGCGCACGAAATCGATCCGGGACTGCGCCCGCTCCGAAGTCCCCTGCCACGACTGCTGAAGATCCATGCCACGCTCCAAAGGGATCCGCACTGGATCCACCTCAGATCCTAACATTCCCCCCACCCAATCCCTGCGGCGAGGACCCTCAAGGTTCCGCGGCCCCCATCCTTGACCCCCTTGACGCTGCCGCGTACCCTCGGCCCCAGGAGCCTTGTTTTGAAACTGACCCAGGGTGAAAAGTCAGAACGCAGCCAAGGCCAGATTTTGGAAGCTGCCCTGCAGCTGTTTTCCAAACACGGCTACCGGGGCACCAGCATCCGCGAGATCGCCGAGGCGGCCGGCCTGTCCACAGGCAATGTGTATCACCACTTTCCAGACAAAGAAGCCCTGTTCCGGACCCTGCTGGACCAGTACTGGGCCGCCATCGACAGCCCTGACTTCCCCTTCAACCAGGCCCTGGCCGCCGGGGCCTTTCCGAACGACCTGGAAGCCCTGGCCCGGGCCGCCGAGGAAAGTGTCCGGACCTACCGCCGTCATGTGGCCCTGATCTATGTCGACGTGGTCGAGTTCGATGGCACCCATATCCGGAAGTTCTATTCGGGGATGTCGGCGCGCTTTGAAGCCTTCCTGAACCAACGCTTCCCCGACCGGGACCAGAAGAGCCGCCTGACCCCCGGGTCCGATCCGACCATGGCCTTCATGGTCGCCAGCCGAATCTTCCTCCACTACTTCGCCGTGGAGATCCTGTTCGGAGTCCCCGATCAGCTGGGCAAACCAACCCCGATTGCCATCAAGGAGATCGCCGAGCTCCTCCGGCACGGGATGTTCCAGCAGGCGCCAACACCCTAAATTTGGTGCCGTCTTTGCCCCGTTGACAGGGGTGTTTTCGGGAGCATGATTTTAAAACCTACCGACTGTTCGTTTTTGATGTAGCATTCATCCCGTCCCCTCCCCGGGATTTCTTCCCGGTGCCCTCGAGAAAGCATGCAAGCGCCCGGTGTCCCGGAACTGTCTCAAGTCATGGTTGGCCGAATCAGGCTCGCAGCCTGAAACCGGAGGAACGATGAACCGCTTTGCCACGATCGCATCCACCGGCTGCTACCTGCCCGCGATCAAGGTCCACAACAACGAGCTGCGCCAGCGCTTCGCCCACCTGCCCGAGTTCATCGACAAGATGGAAGCCTCTTCGGGCATCCTCTGCCGCTGGCACGCGCCGGAGGAGTGGGCCACCTCGGATCTGGCCCTGCCCGCAGCCCAGCAGGCTCTGGAACGGGCCGGCCTGCGCCCCGAGGATGTGGATCTGATCATCCTTGGCACCGACTCGCCGGACTACATCACTCCTGCCACCTCCGTGGTGCTGCAGTACAAGCTGGGCGCGGTGAACGCCGGGACCTTCGATGTGGGCTGTGCCTGCGCCTCCTTCCCCACGGCCCTGGCCGCCGGGGCCGGTTGGCTCGCCACCAATCCCGCCATCAAGGTGGTGCTGGTGGTCGGGGTCTATCTCATGCACAAGCTGACCACCCCCGATGATCCCCTCACCTTCTTCTACGGCGATGGCGCCGGCGCGGCGGTGCTGGTGGCCTCCGATCAGCCGGGCTTCATCGGCGCGGCGGCCCAGGCAGGAGGGGCCTACCACAAGCACTGGGGCATCTACTCGGGTGGCACCTATGAACCGGCCACCGTGGCCTCCGTGCAAGCCGGACGGACCACGGTCAAGATGACCGACCGCTATCCCCCCGAGATCAACCACGAGGGCTGGCCCCGCCTGGTGCGGAAGCTGGCGGCAGGTAGCAACTTCGCCCTCAGCGACATCGACTTCATCATCTTCACCCAGGTGCGGAAGCCCTCCATCGAGCTGGTCATGGCCGAGCTCGACCTGCCCATGGCCAAGACCCACACCGTCATGGAGGAGTGGGGCTACACCGGCTCCGCCTGCATTCCCATGGCCCTCGACGATGCCCTGGCCAAGCAGAAGATCCACCCGGGCGACCGGGTGGTGATGGTGGGCTCCGGCGTGGGCTACAACCAGGCCGCCGCTGCGTTCATCATGCCCTGAAGCGGGCCCGTCTGACCCCGGCCAGCCCCGCCTCACTGCCAATTCCTGAAAGGAAGCCCTCCATGAGCAAAGCCAGCATCATTGGTGCCTACAACACGGAGTTCGGCGCGTTCATCAAGAAGGACAAGGCGACTGGCCTGATCACCGACACCAAGACCTACTACGACCTGCTGGTGGAAGCCGGGCGCGGTGCCATCGCCGATGCCGGGCTGGAGGCGAAGGATATCGACGCCATCTACGTGGGCTCCTGTTCCCCCGGCACCTTCATCAACCAGGACCACGTGGCCCCCCTGGCCGCCGAAATCGATCCGGCCCTGCGCTTCAAGCCCATGACCCGCTGCGAGTGTGCCTGCGCCTCCAGCTCTGTCGCTCTCTACGATGGCGTCTACGCAGTCGAAGCGGGCCGGGCCAAGAATGTCCTGGTGATCGGTGTGGAGAAGATGAACCTCCTACCGACAGCCCAGATGACGCATGTCCTCGCCTGCTGCTCGCATTGGCCCAGTGAAGGTTCCCGCGGCATGTCCTTCCCCATGCTCTTCGCCGCCTACGCCAAGGGCTATCAGGCCCACTACCAGATCCCCAGCGAAGCCTTCGAGCGCATGCTCTGGACCGCCGGTGCCCTCTGCTACAAGAACGGCGCTGAGAACCCCCTGGCCCACATGAAGAACGGCCCCGCCTCGGTCGAAGAGATTATGAAGCTCAACGAGGTGGATGCCCGGGGCAAGTGCAAGAACATGATGATCGCCGCCCCCCTGCGGCTCCATGACTGCTCCCTGGTGACGGACGGGGCCGCCGCCCTGGTCATCACCCAGACTTCGAATGTCAGCAACCGGAAGCGCGCCGTGGAGATCGCCGGCATCGGCCACTCCGTAGAGCGCCTGCCGGAGCATGTCCGCCCCAACATGCACGAGCTCATGGCCGGCAAGGATGCGGCCGCCAAGGCCTACCAGGAAGCCGGCATCACCGCCGCCGATATCGACCTGGCCGAAGTGCACGACTGCTTCACCATCAACCAGATCCTGTCCACGGAAGCCCTGGGCTTCTCCGCGGACGGCCGCGGCGGCTACGACTACCTGGATGGGCGGTTCACGCGCGATGACAAGATCGCCATCAACCTCTCCGGCGGCCTCAAGTCAAAGGGGCACCCCGTGGGCGCCACCGGGGCGTCCATGCACGCCCTGATCTACAAGCAGCTAATCGGCGAAGCCATTGGCGTCAAGGCTCGG
>SESH01021594.1_pt1 | contig 15833 bp, 19 predicted proteins | sample 3171561 | NCBI WGS metagenome assembly SESH01 (sample SAMN10866947, study PRJNA518727) | freshwater metagenome | biome: subpolar coniferous forest; feature: holomictic lake; material: water; isolation source: holomictic Lake 442 2011 16.5 m and 2014 13 m | place: Canada: near Kenora, Ontario
ATCACTAAAATATATCTGTAATGCAGGCGCTGATCAAGATTTCCGACAAGCAATATCTCGTAAGACAAGGGGATACGCTCTTCATCCCCAAACAAAAAGCTGCAATTGGCGACACTGTGTCAATCACAACCTTGGCGGAGATTGACGGAGAGAATACCGTTCTGAATCCTGCAGGTACTTTGCAGGGAAGAATTCTTGCCCATGTCAAGGATACGAAGGTTATCGTGTTCAAGAAAAAACGGAGGAAACGTTATCAGGTACGAAACGGACACCGTCAGCAGATGACCCAGATTGAGGTTGTTGCGCTCTCATAAAAATCAAGGATTATCTAACAGTTAATTTTCAGTTATGGCTCATAAAAAAGGTGGCGGATCGACCAAGAACGGTCGCGACAGTAATCCGAAATATCTTGGTGTAAAAGCTGCCGGTGGTTCTACCGTAGCTGCGGGCACCATCATTCTTCGCCAGAGAGGCACCGTTATCAAGCCGGGTATTAATGCCGGGTTGGGACGCGATCACACCATCTTCGCTCTTGTTGATGGCGTGGTTACCTTCCGCAATGGACGCAACAACAAAAAGCAGGTCAATATACTCCCCTGCTGAGTAGGGATTGCCGTATAATAAATTTATTTCGATGGAGGCCGTCTTGCTAAAAGGCGGCTTTTTTTATTGGCTAAAACTGTATCTTGCCGGACTTCATTCTTTACACCTCTAAAAATTTATTGCATCATGAAAATTACCGTTATAGGAGCGGGAAATGTAGGAGCCACAGCAGCTTTACGAATTGCTGAAAAACAACTCGCAAAAGAGGTCGTCCTGATAGACATTGTTGAAGGCGTTCCCCAGGGCAAGGCTCTCGACATGTATGAATCAGGTTCTGTTGCTCTTTTTGATACTCATGTTTCAGGATCCAATGACTATAAGGATTCGGCCAATTCTGATATTGTTCTGATTACCGCCGGTCTTGCAAGAAAACCTGGCATGACAAGAGAGGATCTTCTTATAAAAAATGCCACGATCATCAGGGATGTCACCATCGAGGTGATGAAATATTCTTCCAACCCCATCATTGTCATGGTCTCGAATCCGCTTGATGTGATGACATACGTCGCCTACAAGGTGAGTGGCCTGCCCAGGGAGAGAGTTATCGGTATGGCTGGCGTGCTCGATACTGCCCGTTACAAGAGCTTTATTGCTGAAGCGCTGGATGTCTCCACGCAGGATATCAGCGCCCTGGTGCTCGGTGGTCACGGCGATTCCATGGTGCCGGTGGTGAACTATACCAATGTCGCGGGAATACCTCTGACCGAACTGTTGCCTCAGGATAAAATTGATGTTCTTGTAGAGCGGACAAGAAATGGTGGAATTGAAATTGTCAACTATCTTAAAACCGGATCTGCATTCTATGCTCCTGCAGCATCGGCTGTTGAGATGATTGAGGCAATCGTCAAAGACCGCAAGCGCATTATCCCTTGTACTACCCTGCTTGAAGGTCAGTACGGCATTGACAATGTCTTCTGCGGCGTTCCAATCAAGCTTGGCAAAAACGGCATTGAGCAGATTCTTGAAATCAACCTTTCAGCCTCTGAACTGGAAGCACTCCAGCATTCCGCTTCAATTGTGGAAGAGAACTGCAAAAGCCTTGAAGTGCTGTTGGGATAAAGCTGACGCGCAGGCAACTGTTTCAAAAGCGGTCGCAAGACCGCTTTTGATGTTTGGAGTCTTCCCCCTACAGCTCAGGCTCTTCATGCGTAATGCAGTGAATAGCCCCAAGGCCCCAGACAAGATCAATACAATCAACTCCTACGACTCTCCTCTCCGGAAAAAATTCCTGCAAAATATCTATAGCCTTCTGGTCTTGCGAGCAGCGGTAGGTGGGAACAAGAACCACCGTATTGGCGATATAGAAATTGGCATAGCTTGCTGGCAGGCGGCATCCGTCGTGAAAAACAGCCACCGGCATGGGCAGTGTAACAACCTTCAGTGGATTACCATCGAGGTCAGTGCACCGTTTCAGCCTTTCGTAGTTCTCATGCAGCGGGGCATAATTCTCATCGGTCGGGTTATCCTCGACGGCAATAACAACCGTCGATTCATTAACAAAACGGGCCATATCGTCTACATGCCCGTCGGTATCGTCACCAACTATTCCGTCACCGAGCCAGAGCACTTTGCTTATACCAAGATATCGCCGAAGCTTCTCCTCAATCTGCTCCCTATTCATTGAAGGATTGCGATTGGGGTTCAACAGACAGGCCTCGCTTGTCAACAGTAGCCCTTTTCCGTTAACATCGATAGAGCCACCTTCAAGAACCATGCCGGGTGCGACCAGAGGCAAATGCTGCAAAGCGGCAATCTTTTCGGGTACAGCATTATCCTCATGGTAGGCTTTATATTTTTCGCCCCAGGCATTGTACTGCCAGTTCATGATCACTTTTTCACGCAACCCATCTCTCTGACGACAAACGTAGTTCGGCCCATGATCGCGGCACCATGCGTCGTTGGTTGGAATACGATGCAGAAAAATGCGCTCCATCTGAAGCTGCTCATGAGGTGAATTTTGAAACCGCTCAAACACCTCCAGCTCCATTGCTTCATTGAGCACATTGATATGCACCTCCTCTGAAGAGCTCAGCCAGGCGGCAATCTCAACAAACACAGCCGGAATCGGACCTATTTTGCCCGGCCAGGTTTCAAGCCTGTGTGGCCATGACAACCAGGTTGCTTTGTGAAAAGCCCACTCCGGAGGCATATAGTAAGCAGGTTCACTCATAAGACAAGTGTTTGATTAACCCCCGCAACATGCTCCCTGATGCGCATAATGCGCTGCAAGAGTGGCGGATGAGAATAGTTCAAAAAAACATAGAGGGGATGCGGTGTCAGATTTGAGAGATTGTTGCGCGACAACTTTTTCAGGGCATCAGCCAGCACTGAACCCTGCTCAAAGGTTGATACGGCATAAGCATCTGCTTCATATTCATGCTTTCTTGATAGTGCCTGCATAAAAACAGAGAGAATCCACTCAACAGGGGTATAGAGCAGGGAAAAAAAGATCAGGCTCCCATAGACTGAAAGATCCTTCATGAAAAAGGCATCAAAAAGAGATCGGTTTTTCATGAAAAGGGAGAGGAGAAAAAAAAGTGCTCCAAGATTGAGTAGGCTCAGTGCCATGTTCACCACGATATGCTTTTTCTTGAAGTGGCCTATTTCATGGGCAAGCACCGCCACCAGCTCATGAACCGGATGGGCGGCAATGAGCGTGTCGAAAAGGGCAATTCTCTTCCGCTTGCCAAAGCCCGTAAAAAATGCGTTCGCTTTTGCTGAGCGCTTTGAACCATCAAGCACATAAACTCCGGAGAGTGGGAAATGAACCGTTCCGGCATACTGCATGATCGCACTCTTCAGCTCTCCCTCTTCAAGCGGAACAAACTTGTTGAAAAGGGGCATAATCCAGGTTGGTGCAATATACTGAAGCAGCAAAGAGACAAGAGTCACCCCGCCCCAGGCCCAGAGCCAGGCCAGCGATCCTGTCGTTTCAAAAAACCAGAGCACCCCGGCAAGCAATGGGGTACCAAGCAAAGCTGCCAGGAAGAGGGTTTTCAGAAGATCCGTCACAAAAACAACCGGTGTGGTTTTGTTGAACCCGAATTTTTCCTCGATGACAAAGGTTTTGTAGATGCTCAGCGGGAGATCAATCAGTGACTGTATCAGCAGCAGAGAAGCGATATAGAGCACCCCGGCCACAATTTGATTAAAACCATACCCTCTCAAAAACTGATCGAGCAGATTGAAACCTCCTGAAAACCAGAAAATGAGTAGAAAAACGAGATCAACCGCTGAGGCGATAAGTGAAAGGCGAGTTGTAGCACCAAGGTACTCGCCGGATTTTTGGTAGGCCTCTTCATCAAAAAGTCCAGCAAACTCCTGAGGAACTCCGGCTGCAGCCGATTTAAGATTCAGCAGTTCTGAAACCAGTTTGACAAAAAAAGTGATGAGCAGAGTAACAAAAACAACTGCGCCAAATACGTTCATAAAAGAAAGAATATATTAGAAAGAAGTCACGGCAGGCGTGATCATGGTTTATTCGTCAAGAAACCGCTTCTGCAACTCACTGTACGTTTCGATACGCCGATCACGCAGAAATGGCCAGTGCGAGCGATAAAACCCTATACGACTCCGGTCACACTCGGCAACAACAATGGCCTCATCCTGATGGGCGGCCTCCTGAATCATCTGGCCGAAGGGATCACAGATAAAGCTGTTGCCCCAGAACTCCAGCTCATTCTCCGTCCCAACCCTGTTGGCCGCAGCAACAAAAACTCCGTTGGCAATAGCATGGCTCCGTTGTATGGTTATCCACGCCTCCTGCTGCAAACGACGCACCTCCGCTGAATGTTCGTCGGCTGCCCATCCGATTGCTGTCGGATAGAAGAGAATTTCTGCACCCTTGAGAGCGGTCAACCGTGCAGCTTCAGGGTACCACTGATCCCAGCAAATCAGCACACCAATAGTTGCGTAACGGGTTTTGAAGACCTTGTAACCAAGATCACCGGGTGTAAAATAAAACTTCTCATAAAACCCGGGATCGTCAGGAATGTGCATTTTGCGGTACTTGCCGAGGTAGCTCCCGTCAGCATCAAGCACAACGGCAGTATTGTGGTACAAGCCTCTTGCCCTTTTTTCAAAAAAGGAGGCAACAATAACCACCTCCAGCTCCCGGGCAAGCTCCTGCATCACCAGTGTTGATGGACCAGGCACCTGTTCGGCAAGCTCGAACGACGCATAATCCTCCGTCTGGCAAAAATAGCGGCAAGTAAAAAGCTCCTGCAGGGAAATAATGCGGGCGCCCTGTGCTGCTGCCTCTCTTATTTTTCCACAGGCTTTGGCAAGATTTTCAGCCGGTTCACTCTGGCAAGACATTTGAATCAGCGCTATCGAAACCTTTTCGGAATGCATAACGGACTGGTGATTATCGAATAAGGAGGCCTGATGCAAAAAGAATCCCGTGAATAGTCATCAACTTGCCGGTACCGGCAAGAACATTGTTCAGCTCCCTCCCCTCGCTTGCATAGAGTTGCCTGATCATCCCGAAGGCAAGAGGCGCAGAAAGCAGGGAGAGCATGCTCCAGGGCGAGTAACCCAGCAGGAAAAGTGCCACAGGTACGAAAAAAGCAATAATAGTCAGGGCTATGTAGAGTCTGCGAGCCCACGGTGCGCCAATACGGGCTGGAAGCGTCATTTTGCCGACGGTGCGATCTGTGGCAATATCACGAATATTGTTGACCAGCAGAATATTGACCGAGAATGCGCCCGGAGCCACTGCGGCAAGAAGGATGGGCAGCGCCAGATGGTGAGTCTGTAAATAGTAGGTTCCACCAACAGCCACAAGCCCGAAAAAAACAAAAACGAAGAGATCACCAAGTCCAGAATAGGCTATCGGATAGGGGCCACCGGTGTATGCCCATGCAAAGAGCAGTGAGAGAAGACCAATGAGTAAAATCGGCCAGCCTGCGATGGAGACCAGATAGAGCCCAAGCAAAAAGAGCGTGGCGACCAGCGATGCCGATACCCTGACCATAGTTTTTTCACTGATGATTCCAGCAGCTACCGTTCTCGTAGGGCCAAGCCGTTCAGCCGTATCAGCTCCCTTTCTGAAATCGTAAATTTCATTAATAAAATTGGTGGCCACCTGAATGCCGAGGGCACAAATCAGCGCCACCAGAGCCGGAAGCAGCAAAAAACCTCCGTCGACGGCAGCAAGGGCCGAGCCAAGAACAACCGGAACTGCTCCTGCTGGCAATGTTTTTGGGCGAATGGCAAGCATCCATGCCTGCAAGGATGTGGGCACTGGCAGATGCTGTTCAGCCTTTGTCTGGCGCATTCCTCTTTTCCTTTGCCCCTTTAAGGCTGCTGAACGTGTGCCGAATCTTTTCGCCCGGCTTTATATAGGTTAAACTGTGACGCACCGCCATGGCAGCATCACTCAATCCCGTCTGGATAATCTTGAGTTTCCCAAGATAATAAGCGATGTCGCCAGCGGCATAAAGGCCATCAACCGAAGTTTTCATGTGACTGTCAACCACAAGAGAATTATCAAAGAGCGTCAGATCCCACCCTGCAAGAGGACCAAGATTGGATTTGAATCCAATCAGTAGCAGCAGACGGTCAGCCTCAACGCGGCGAATCTTGCCGTTTTTCGATTGCAGGTGGATGGCTGTCAACGTCTCCCCCTCAATATCAACCCCCTTGACCTCGGTATTCAGAAAAACATCAACCCTGCCACTCTCCTTGGCCTCAAGCACCTCCCTTGCTGTTTTGCCATGGCCCTGAAACTCATGCATCCGATGCACCAGAGTAACACTGGCAGCCGTATTCAGAAGACCTACGGTCCAGTCAAGGGCAGAATCACCCCCGCCGACAACAACGACCCGTTGACCGACAAAATCAGCGAGATTCTTGACGGCATAGAAAACAGAGCTGCCCTCCAGATGCTCAATATTGTTCAACTGGGGCAGCTTGCGTGGCGAAAAAGCACCAAGACCAGCAGCAATCAAAAGAGCGCGCGACAGAAAAACCCTGCCGGAACTAACCGTCACCTCAAATGAACCATCCTCCAGTTTATGGTACCGGGTGACCGTCTCTCCAAGAATAATTTCCGGATTGTACCGCTCCGCCTGCTTCCATAAACTCTCCACCAGACCAGCGGCAGGCACTTCTGGAAAACCGGCAACATCATAGATATGTTTTTCCGGATAAAGGGCTGCAAGCTGGCCGCCAAGCTGTGGCATACTTTCAATAATCCGGCAGCTTATATTGTTCATGCCGCACTGGAATGCCGCAAAAATGCCGGTCGGACCACCACCCACAATAGTGAGGTCGCGAATCTCCTCCCCGCCATCGAAATAGAGTTTATTGAGCGTCATGGGCCAAGGGTGTACCGGATTGCTGGTTATTTTCCTGACTATACGTTTTTTCCGACCCCGATTTTTTCAGATATATTATTCCTTCAGGATCAACCATACCATAAAGCATCATAATCAGATGGCCCTGACCATCAAGCTCATGAATCTCGACATGAACAGCGTCTCGCTTCTTCACCTGGTTGCCTTCATTATCCCTGAAATGAAACACAGCCCTGACACCACCATTGGGAGTGACACCCTGAAACTGGTACCTGCCATCTTCAAGCTCCTCAAGAGCACATCCCGAAGAGGATGAGTCAATCGGACATGAGGCACACTGCGAGTAAAACCCTGGTTCCGACTCCGCAAACTCACAAACCGGAAATTTCATAAACTTTTCCTCATTTTAATCTGGATACAAGGCCCCAATATAGCACATTTTAATTTTCAACACTCCGAAAAAAGGGCTACGTTAACAACAGTAGTCAGTAGCTAGCCGTCAGCTAACGGCTGACTACTGACTAAGCACTCCATAGTAAATGCATTCCGTAATTCAAATTGCCAAGAGGCTCATGATACCTTGTCATTTCGACCAACAAAGAGAGGAGAAATCTTACAGCACAAATAATCAAGATTTCTCGCTAACGCTCGAAATGACAGGAGTAAAAAGCCAAGGCGCTCATGATTCAGAGCAATGCTCGATGCAAAATTACGGAATGACTTTTTGCTAAACACTTACTTCACCCCTATCCACATTTTTTATTATGGAAACATATAAACTTGTTTTACCGGAGCATCTGAACCATTACGGCTTTCTGTTTGGCGGGAACCTTCTGAAATGGATTGATGAGGTCGGCTATATCACCGTTTCGCTTGATTATCCTGGCTGCAACTTTGTTACGGTGGGAATGAACAAGGTGGAGTTCAAAAAAAGCATTCGGGGCGGCTCTATCCTCTGTTTTGTGACTGAAAAGAGCAAAATCGGACACACGTCGATTGAGTACACCGTTGAGGTTTACAAAAAAAGTATTGAGAGTGGCGAACGGATTCTGGCTTTCAGTACCAATATCACCTTTGTCTGTCTCGATGAGAAGGGTATAAAAAAGGAACTCTGCTGCGGTCATAAAAAAAAGGGAGAGGGAAATAGCTGCATCTGACCTCCCTGCATCTTATCGTGAGGTATTAAACACTGCGCCAGAAAGGGTGACAACAAGCCCGATACCTGTACCAACCATAACAACATTGGCCATCCACATGGCGATCATTGGATCAACCACTCCCCGTTCGGCAATTTTTTCACCTGAAATCATGAGCATCCAGTAAAAGATAAAAAAAACAAGTGACACTGCGGCTCCTACCCCAAAACCACCTCGTCTCGCAAGAACACCAAGAGGTGCTCCAACGATGACAAAAACAAAGCATGCAAGGGAGAGTGCATACTTTTTATGGTAAGCCGCCATATATCTGTTATACATGCTCTTGTTAGCAGCGATGCTTTGGAGTTCGCCTTCGAGTTCCATTTTTTCAAGCGGCATCTGAATGCGTTTTTCAGAGGCCACAATCCTTTTCATGAATTCATTGCCAACACCAAGTAGTTCGTTTGCCGAGAGCTCGCTGTCATCGGTACGAGCTCCTTTACCCGAAGAGCGTACAAAACCAAACCCTGATGACTCAAAAACAAAACGGTGTTTTGCAAAGCTCATGTTGCGGTAGCTTTTGTGATCCGGCTGGCCTGTTTGATGAATCTCGCCATTATACAGCGTCATGACCAGATACTGGTAATCATGGCTAAAATCAACAATTCCCTTTTCGGCAGTCGCCATGGTGCTGTACTGCGGCCTGGTACCATCATAAATCACAATACCCTGCAGCTCTTTTGTGCGGTCGTCGAATTTACGGACATAAATTGAATAGCCATCAATGAGGGTTGAAAAAGCGTTTTCCGTCAATCCAAAAGCTGGTTTTGACCTTGCAATATCAACCATCATCGATTTTGCGTGATAGTTTGCCTGGGGCAACACAATGTTATTAAACCGTTCGACCAGGAATGAAAGAAGAAGAGCTGCACAGAGAACAGGGATCATAAGACGGTAAAGAGAGATGCCGGAGGCCCTGAAAACAGTCATCTCGGAAGTGGTGGTCAGAGAACCGAATGCCATAACAACAGCAACAAGAACCGCCATTGGTGCGGCAAGACCAACCATCCAGGCTGACTGGAGCAGAATGAGTTCGGCCATGGCAGAAAACCCAATGCCCTTGCCGATAAAACGGTCAGCAAAAGTGGTAAAAAACTGGAGGATCAGAACAAAAATGAGGGTGATAAAGGCAAACAAGAAAGGGCCAATATGCGTTTTGAGGATGTAGCGATCGATAATCTTCATAAAAGATGTTCTCGTTTACTCTCCATCGTTGTGAACAAAAAAATGCTCAATACTGAAAAGCTGACACCACAAAAACGAGAGCCTGTCGCCAATTTCAAGCTCCCTCTGAAACACACGTATAAAAGGCATAAAAAATAAAGACCTACAACCATGAAGCTGTAAGTCTTTATTTTTATGGTGCACCCGGGAGGACTCGAACCTCCAACCCATTGATTAAGAGTCAATTGCTCTACCGATTGAGCCACGGGTGCATAAATACTATTTTGCGGGCAACGCAGGAATCTTCGGTGTGGCAGGTAACGGACTCACCGGGGCTGCCGGGGAAACTGGAACATGCCGCTGAAGAATACTTTCCGGTGCGACCTTTGCAGATTCTCTGCCGGGAAGGGTAAACTGAGCAATAAAACAAAGCCCCATAACGACTGCTGCAAGTATGCCGGTTGTCTTGCTCAAAAAATCACCTGTCCTTCTTACCCCAAGCGTCTGTACCGTCCCGAGGCTGGCAATTCCGCCAGTCAAGCCACTGCCACTTTTTGGACTTTGCAGCAAAATAACGCCGATAAGCATAACCGATGCAAGCAAACCGACAATTACTATAAAAAGATGCATTCCTGGGTGCTTTAATAAATTCGCAATATCTTGTATCTTCAGCTTGAACGAATCAAACGAAGGCCTTAATTTAGCAACTTTTAAAAAATATCCAAACCGTGTTTTCAGATGCTGCAAAAATAGTAGTCATCAGTGGCTTGGTAGTTGTTGTTATCGAGCTGCTCCTTATGGCTGCTGAAAAAACTGGTGCCAGGAGCTGGCTCAACTGGTTTGGCAATCTACCTCTTGATATAAGGATCGAGAGAGATAATTTTCGTTTATATTTCCCGGTAGGCAGCTTTCTGACACTCTCACTGCTCCTTTACCTCATAAATATATTTACCCGATAATTCTATGCCAGATGCATTCAACACTGTTCCCCGTACCGCAACGGTGAGCAGAACTACAGCAGAGACCCTGATCACCGTAACTGTTACTCTTGACGGCAAAGGAAAAAGCTCCGTCAACTCGGGGGTGGTTTTTCTTGACCACATGCTGACCAATTTCAGTAAACATTCTGGAATAGATCTGTCCGTAGAGTGCCGGGGCGATCTGGAGGTTGATGATCATCACACCGTTGAGGACATTGCGATTGTGATCGGCATTGCCATAAACGAGGCTCTTGGCAACAAGCGGGGAATACAGCGCTACGGCTGGGCGATTATCCCTATGGACGAGGCTTTGGCTCGTTGCGCCCTTGATTTGGGGGGAAGAAGTTATTGTGCCGTCAAGGCGGAGTTCAAGCGACCAGTCATTCAGGGTTTTTCAACAGAGATGGTGGAGCACTTTTTTCTGTCGCTTTCAGGCACAATGAAAGCCAATATCCACCTTTCTATACTTGAGGGGGAAAATACGCATCACAAGATTGAAGCTCTGTTCAAGTCTTTTGCTTATGCCATGAAGGCTGCTATTGCGGTAACCGGTGATGAGATTCCGTCAACCAAGGGAGAGCTCTAAACTCTCCCTGCAGATTGGCGACTCTTATTTTGCGTAGGCAATCGAGCGTTTTTCGCGGATAATAGAGACCTTTATCTGTCCAGGATACTGCGCTTCCGACTCGATTTTGTGGGCGATATCATGGGCAAGTACATCTGCCTGTGAATCGCTGACATTATCACCTTCAACAATCACCCTGATCTCCCTTCCTGCCTGCAATGCATAGGTTTTCAGAACACCGGGAAACCCTTTGGCAATCTCTTCAAGGCTCTCAAGGCGCTTGACGTTACCGTCAGCCGTAACAGCACCACGGGCTCCGGGACGGGAGAGCGAAATGGTATTAGCTGCATCAACGAGCTCTGCGATGGGCGACTCCCTTTCTACATCACCATGGTGGGACGCAATGGAGTTAAGAACCACTGCAGATTCGTTGAATCTCTTCATTAGGGTCATACCGGTAATCGCATGAGGTTCGTCGCTTTCCGGCAGCACCAGTCCAATATCATGCAGGAGACCGGCACGTTTGGCAACACGGGCATCAAGCTTGAGTTCGGCTGCCATAAGGCCAGAGAGCATGGCTACTTCACGACTGTGCTGCAGGAGATTCTGGCCGTAAACCGTATAGAACTTCATTTTACCAATCAGTGCAACAATCTCGGCAGGCATGTCGGAAATCTGAAGGGAAGAGAGCGCCTCCTCACCAGCACTGATAATGACATCATCAATCTCCTTTTTCGCATCAGCATAGGCTTTCTCAATTGCCACCGGGTGAATGATGCCGTCAACAAGCAGTTTCTGGAGGGTAAGCTTGGCAAGCTCCCGACGCAGAGGATCAAAACAGGAGAGAATAACCACCTCCGGAGTATCATCAACAATGATGTCAACTCCGGTTGCGTTTTCAAATGCCTTGATATTGCGCCCTTCGCGGCCAATAATACGCCCCTTGAGTTCATCACTTTGGATATGCACTACAGAGAGAGCGTTCTCGGTAGCCTGTTCAAAAGAGATCCTCTGAATGGCTGTCAAGAGGGTTTTTTCAGCTAGCCGACCGGCTTGTAGCTCAGCCTCTTCATGAATTTGATGAATGGTTTCCGTCGCCTCCTCTCGTGCTTTTGCAAGCATGTTATCGATCAACATCTGCCTTGCCTCATCGGCCTGAAGGTTGCTGATACTCTCAAGCCGCTGGTTCTGCTCTACAATAATCCGCTCAAGTTCCGAAGAACGAAGCGTAACCGATTCACTGGTCTGCTCGATTTGCTTGCGTTGATCCTGCAGTTTTCTTTCAATATCCTTGACATCCTGACTCTGCTTTTTCAACTGCGCCTCCTTCTGCTGAGTCTGCTTCTGCAACTGGGTGTACTTGTTATTTTTGATGATAACTTCCTGATCGAACTCCCTGCGCTTCTTTTTCCACTCCTGATTCACTTCACTGACCTTGAGTTCCTTGTACTCGTTAGCCTCTTTCTGAGCTTCCTGCACTATCTGCACTGCCCGCTCTTCCGCTTCAAGTACCTTGGTCGTGCCAATCCGTTCAAGAAAATAACGTCCAACTAAAAAACCGGCGGCAAAAAAAATTACTGAAGCAAAAATAATTAAAAACAGGTTTATAACTATACCCATTAAATACCTCCATTTTCATGCTCTCATATTCACATAAGAAGCACCATTTTAAACAAAAAAAACCGCACCATAGACAAGGTGCGCAAGATTCAAGAACCCGTATGAAACGGTGGGCGTCTCCTTCAGATTTTTTGCTTCCAATGGAGCAATGTTTCCACCACTCTTGAACCCCTGATCACGAAGTCAGGAGAAATTCAACAAGGCCCGCAATCAAACAGAAGAGCTCGACTCCCTGATTATTAATGTTAGTTCTTGTACCCTGCAAACACCCCAATCAACCAGTGCGGATAATTCTTCCCCTGTAAATGTAACAGTTTATTGCAGATTTTGCCCAATAATAATATTCAAACGGGCAATATTCTGCCTAAGCGATGCCATCTCCTCCTCAAGTTCTATCTTTCTTTCAGCAAACGAAATTGCAGCAAGAACCGCCAGCCTTGCAGACTCAAATGTAGGGGCCTTTTCAGCAAAGAGCCTCATCACCCCATCCACATCCCTGGCTGCCTTTTCGGTCAACTCCCGTCTCTCGACCCTTAAAGGATAGCTGTCGCCATAAACATTGACATCAATTTTTTCCATCTCATTACATCACAAGGTCTGATTGTTTCTGAGCTCCATCTCTATTTTCTGCAACATCAGGAGCAACTTCTGTTTCACCTGCACTCTTTCTGCATAGTCAAACACCCCCTCAAGAATTCCGCCTGCATCTGCAGCAGTGGTACCGACTGTGCCGGGCAACTTACAAGACCTGAGAATATTCTGCAGGCTTGAGAGTTCGGATCGCAAGAGATCATTCTCTTTCCGGCACTCTGTCAACTGAACAATGAGCAGTTCAATATTATTCTCAAGAAGGTTGACGTCAACCTTGATATTTTGCCCGTCAAAATCTTGCATAGAACAATGAGTATCAGACTTGTCGAATTACCGCACCAAGCTTACTCTCGGCATTACTGCCGACTTTTGAGAGAATATCGCTGATCCTCTCATCCTTCAACGTCCCGCCATGATCGGCAATTTCAAGTGAGAGTGCAACACTCCACTCCCCTCCATCCTCCGGGGTGCGCTCGAATAGATCAAAAACAGAGACCTCCCTGATCATAGAGTCACTTGAACGAACAAGTTCGACAAGCGACTGAACGGTAACGTCTTGCGGAAGAACAAGCGATATATCCCTCTGAACAACTGGAAATTTGGACGGCGGTTCATAAGTAACTCCTGGCCTGAAACTGCACTCCAAAACCGCCACATCAATTTCCGCCACATAGACCTCTTGCCCGATATCAAATTTCTTCAAAAGCTCTGCATCAACCTGCCGAACCTCCCCCACCCTCAATATGCTGCTCCTTCCCCTCTCTGCCAGCGACACATCAATAGTAACTGCTCTGCCATTATAAATATTAACCGCTGATTTATCAAGCAAATTCAGCTTCTCCATAAGCATCTCAACCGCACCCGTCAGATCGTAAAAATCAACCTTTTCCGGCGACTGGTTCCAGACTCGGGGAAACCGGCTGCCAGTCATGGCCATCACAAGAGACTCTTGCTCCCTGTACCCCTCAAGTGCTCCCTCTGCACTTCTTTCAGCTTCCGGAACAGTGTGGAATCCTTTGGCAACCTCAAAAAGCCTCAAATCCCGATTCCCGTGCCTGATATTATGGCTGATAACCTTGAGGAATCCAGGTACCAGCCCTGGCCTCAGCACTTCAAGCCCTTCGCTGATAGGATTAAGCACCCCAACAAGCCTTTCGCTGAACAATCCGGCCTCCTCTCTTTTCATGAGAGGATTAGTAAGAATCTCTCTGAAATTCAGACAAACCAGAAGAGATCGGAGAAAATCAGGAAAATATTCCGGATAGTGGCGGGACTGTGGATAGATGGTCGCCATCTGCGATGATGACTGAATATTGTCGTAACCGTAGAGGCGAGCGACCTCCTCTACAAGGTCAATCTCTTCAGAAACATCAACCCTGAACGAGGGAACCGTAACGGTTATTGATTCCCCGGCAGCAGCAGCAAAACCGATACGCTCAAGTAACTCTACCATCTCGGCAGCACTTATTGAGCTGCCGAGCAATCCATTTACCCGGGCCGGCCTCAAGATTACCTTGCGCAATGCTGCGGGTGCTGAACCACACTCCTGCGCATACTCTATACAGCCGCCTGCAAGATCAAGAATCAGCGCTACAGCACACTCGGCGGAGTGCCTGACATTTTGAGGATCGACTCCCCTTTCGAATCTATAGGAAGAATCGGAAGAGATCCCCGCTTTTTTCGCCGATTTGCGGATCCTGGATGGTTCAAAATATGCTGATTCAAGCAAAATATCGGTTGTCATATCACTGACAGCCGAATCAAGAGCACCCATAACGCCAGCCAGAGCAGCCACTTTTCCCGAGCCATCGCAAATGACTGGCATACCTTGCTCGATCTGGCAAAGTTGCTGGTTAATGGCAAAAAATTGTCCCTGGATATCGCTGCGGACAACCACCCGCCCTCCCGAAAGCTTGCTAAAATCAAAGGCATGGAGTGGCTGGCCAAGCGCATGGAGAATATAATTGGTGATATCAACGATGTTGTTCTTTGGCCTCAGGCCAATACTTTCAAGTTTTTTACGCAGCCACGCCGGAGATTCGGCAACCGTTATTCCTCGAATAACCACTCCCGTATAGTAGGGAGATGCGTCAGCATCAAGAACTTCAACCAGCAAGCCATTTTGTGAAAATTCAACTGCTTTCTGCTGAGGATAGCGTATCGGATGGCGCCCTGCAAGCTCCCTTGCCACGCCAAGGTGCGAAAGAACATCAGGGCGATTTGGCGTCACCGCAATGTCAAGGACTGCATCAACATCGAGATAATTGGAGAGGGGAACCCCAACAACGCATGTCGAGGCAAGCTCCATGACGCCTGAATGATCATCTGAAAGACCAAGCTCGTCAGCGGCACAAATCATCCCGAAGGATCGCTCGCCACGTATTTTAGATGGCTTGATGGTCAGTGTTTGACCGTCAGGAAGCTGGAGCTTCGCCTTCTCAGTCGCCACTGGCACAAGCATGCCTGCTTTAACATTGGGGGCACCGCAAACAATTTGAAGAGGTTCATCACGACCAACATCCACCCGGCATAGTGTCAACCGTTCCGCATTTGGATGCGAAGTGACCTCTTCAATTCTACCAACAACAACAAGCTTATCAGGGAGAGAAGACTCCTGAACATCCTCCACTTCAAGTCCGAGAAACGTCAGTTTTTCAACAAGTGAAGCTGTATCGAAAGAGAAGGATGGAAGAAAATCTTTAAGCCAACTGACAGATATTTTCATGACAAATTGCGATAATCTGCTTTCTTTCAAACAAAAAAAGCTATGTATCGGCAACGAACAGAGCTTTTGTGAGTGACCCCAACGGGATTC
>SESH01016137.1_pt1 | contig 15820 bp, 18 predicted proteins | sample 3171561 | NCBI WGS metagenome assembly SESH01 (sample SAMN10866947, study PRJNA518727) | freshwater metagenome | biome: subpolar coniferous forest; feature: holomictic lake; material: water; isolation source: holomictic Lake 442 2011 16.5 m and 2014 13 m | place: Canada: near Kenora, Ontario
TCGTACGCGCATCCGCTGAAACCTTCACGGTTCATGTGCGTACATCTGCTCAAGCGGGGGGCTTCTAATGGATCTGTTGGCAGAGGAGGCGCAGCTCGCCCGGCGCGCTCAGGCCGGCGACCATGTGGCCTTCGCGGATCTCGTGGGGCGCTACACCGGCATCGTCTATAACCAGGCGTACCGGATGCTCGGCAACGCCCAGGAGTCTGAGGATGCCGTGCAAGAGGTGTTCCTGCGGGCCTACCGGCGTCTCGATATCTACGACCCTGGGCGACGCTTTGTGACCTGGCTGCTGACGATCGGCTCGAACTACTGCATCGACCGGTTGCGGCGACGGCGCATGAGCTGGCTCACGCTCGACGACGTAGCCTTTTGGCTCACCAGCGGCGAGGCCGGCCCCGAGCGCCGCGCACTTGAGGGCGAGCGCCAGCGCTACGTCCAGCAGGCTCTCCAGCGGCTCCCCGAGCGCTATCGCAGCGTGACGGTGCTACGCTACTGGAATGACTTATCGTACCTAGAGATTGCCGAGGCTCTGAGCCTTACCGAGGCCACAGTCAAGACACGGCTGCATCGGGCGCGCAAGATGCTCCGCGCCGCCCTTGGTGCCGATGGAGAAGAGCTATGGGACGTGGAGACAACCAGCTGACCCTTGATGATGATGCCCTCGATGCGGCGGAGGCGGAGACACGCCGCCTGCTGGCGCGCTATGGTCATCCGCGTGCGGTGGAGCCGCCCGCCGAACTGGCGGGCCGAGTGATGGATGTCCTCGTCGATCCGCCGCCGCCGCCACCACCCGCATCCCGCCGCCGGATCTATGGCGGGGCGATCTTGATCAGCTTTCTGGTATTGTTTGCCTTGGGGGTGTGGGGCGTGCTGCTCGACAGCAGCGGGCCAGCACGGCTCTTTGGCGACCTGGGCGGCGGCTTCAGCGAACTGCTCCTGATCCTCACCCTGGCCGCCAAGCCGCTGATCAATCTGCTGATCTCCTCTGGGGCGGGATCTCTTATCGTTCTTGTGGCGATTGTTGGCGGCAGTTGGCTCTGGTGGCAATTGCTGCGTCGCGAGCTGGCCGGATCACTGGAGGCTGGGGCATGAGCCGCTGGATCGCACTCCTTCTGGCGGGGCTGGTCGCCATGGCCCCCGGCCCCGCGCTGGCCCAGGAGCCGCGCCCGCTCACCGTGGTCGCCGACGAGGTGATCCATGGCGACCTAGCCTCGGTCGGCCAACCGATTATAATCGTCGGCACGGTTGACGGCGATGTGACGAGCTGGAGCGGGCCGATCACCGTACTTGGCGCGGTACACGGCGACGTGGTGAGCTACGCGGGCAGCATCGACCTCGGCCCTGACTCACAGGTGACGGGCAGCGTACTCTCGCTCGGCGGCGGGGTGCTACACGAAGGGCACGCGCAGGTGGCCGGGCGCACGCTGGGCGAGCATCCGCTCGTGGGCGGTGAGGCACTGGTGAATGCGCTGAATCTCCTTCAGCCGCAGCCTGGGATCGCCGCCGCCGCCCTGCCCCTGCCGCTGATCAGCATAGCCCTGTCCATCCTGTTTCTGCTGCTCGCCATCGCCTGCGCGGCCATCTGGCCCAGGCGGACGCTAGGGGTGAGCCTGGCCCTGCGCCAGGAGCCTGGGCGCTCTGTGGCCTTTGGCCTGCTCACCACCGGCCTGGGTGCCCTGCTGATCCTGCCCCTCTGCGGCATGATTGCCCTGAGCCTGGTGGGCTTGCTGCTGCTGCCGCCGCTCGCCCTGATCGTCCAGACCCCCTACATCTTTGGCCTGGCCGGGCTGGGGCTGGCGCTTGGCAAGCGTATTCGCCCCGGCACCCAGACGGTACTCGCCGCCGCAGTCGGCATCGCCCTGCTGCTGCTGCCCCTGGGTATCCTCGGCACCGTGTCGCCCCTGTGGAGCCTGATCCTCTTCTACGTGGCGGCAAGCGCTGGCATGGGTGCCGCCATCCTCAGCCGTGGCGGAGCCTACGCCCTGCGGGCGCGGGCTTAGGGCTACCATCCTAACAACCTGCGCTAGCTTGCAAGCTAGCGCAATCCTACATAATTAGGTTGTGAAAAGGAGTCGAGCCTTTAGGCGGCCCTATCCGGCTAAAGCCTCGACTCCTCACAACAACCCCAAGAGGATTGCTATAGAACATTCCGGGATTCTGCGGCCCTCAAGCCTCATGGCTATTGCAACAAGACTGCTGGCAAGGCCACCCCCGAAAGATTTTTACGTTGTGAGGTTTGGGGTGCCGCCCCAGGGACGTTGCATCAGCCCTGCTACCGCCCCGCACCAGCGAGGGTGATGATGAAGAGGGCGCAGCAGCCGAGCAGCAGCAGCAGTACGCCAATCAGCGGGTAGAGCAGTACGGCGAGGGTGGCCCGGCCGCTATCGAGGCGGTGGGCGACGCCGGTGGCTACGACGAGGATGACCAGGCCCCAGGCATGGGCGATCAAAAAGAGGGTAACGCCAAACATCGGGATAAAGTTGAGGGCGTCGAGGGCGTGGGGGGCCACCGAGAGCGCGCCCAGGCCGAGCATCTGCTGGATGGTACCCTGGCCACCGAGTTGCCGGGCGGCGATGTGGGTGAACACCACGGCGAGCATCAGGCTACCCAGGTAGCTCAGGGGCATGCTGGCCATCTGCCCGAGACCCTGGAAGATGACGCTTACCGGGCGTGGCAGGGGCCGTGGCAACTCCGCCATCGTGCGCGTCAGCTTGAGAATTCCCTCTTTGTTATCCTTGATCTGCTGCAGCAGCTCGCGCTGCGCGTCAGTTGTCGCGTCGCGGGGCTGCTGCTGGAGGCTCTGCTCCATGGGCGTTACGACCGCCGTGATCGTCTGATCGATCTCGGCGGTCATCCGATCCGAGCTAGAGTTAGTGATCATGGCGCTGAGCGCCTGGACTCCACCCACCAGCAGGCCGACCAGCAGAACGAGCGTCAGCCCACGGCGCACCACATCCGGGGATTCGCGCATGCCTTTGAAGAGCGTCTGGCTGAGGGTTAGGGCACCGTTAAAGGTGTCGATCACAGGACACCTCCCTGTATGGCCGATCTGGCAGCGCTAATCACGAGGGCGAGCCCAACACAGGTAACGGCGATCAAGATAAGCGCGAGGAGAACCGGGCCGAGGATGGTGGCCCAGAGCGTGCGCCAGGGCGGCAGCCCGTGGGCCTCGCGGATGGCCACATAGCTGGCCACGAGGCCCAGCAGCATTGTGCCAGTGACCTGGGCGAAGGGAACAACCTCGATGACGCCGAGGATGTTGACGCCGGAGGCGAGGGCGGTGCAGGCCAAGGTCTGGTGAAAGGCGGCCCGACCGCCGAGGGCACGGGCCATCAGGTGGGCGATGGTACCAAAGAGCAGCCAACTCACCACCATGATCAACGGTGTAGTGATTATACCGGCGAGGCTACGGATCATGCCGCCATCACTGATGGTCTGGATGCTCTGGGTTATCTGAGCGAACTGCTGGTCGAACCGGGCGGGGAAGGTCGAGTCGAGCTCGCTCACCTGGGCGAACCAGGGCATTGTGCGTAGGCCGACATAGACCGTCTTGACGATTGCTTCAGAGCTTGGCTGCGACGCATATTCGCCGAGGTTGCCAATGAGTGAGGCGGCCCCGATGATCAGCCCGATGATTGCGATCAGCGTGAATCCCCGGCGCAGCCCGTCCGGCGAGTCACGCTGCTCGCGGTAGGCCAGGGGGTTTAGCAGCAGGCCATCGATCCCCAGGCGGAACAGACTCAGTACCGATTGCATCGGTCTCCTCTATCGCTACATGGCACGAGTGCGTCGTGGCCATTCTACCATAGCGCACTGAGCCAACCGCTTGAGCCGTCGGCGGGGAATTGAGGGCCGCAGACCCCCAAAATAGCTGTATGTTCGGTTGAAATGCCAGCTTCGCTGGCATTTTCAACCAGACATTAGGTAGGTCTTTAAGGGCGCATTACCTGCACAAATGGCCATGATATAGAGCAACTGCACGACCGCATGTGCCAGCTTTGCTGGCACATGCGGTCGTGCAGTTGCTTCTGACGAAGGTCGCAGGTCTCAGGTCTCGGCGACCGTCGCCTGCGACGTCTCATCCACGGGGCTACAGATTTCGCAGACGCGGAAGGGGATACCGGTACCAGACTCGGCGCGGATATTCTCGCGGCTGCCGCAGTAGCGACACACCGAGAGGTTTTCAATATCCTCCGCGCGCCAGAGTTGTGGGGAGAGGGTGATCTCAAGGCGGTCATCGAGCGAGAGGATGCCAATCTTTACGCAGACCGCAGCCGGAAACACATCGGCGACGCGGGCGAAGAGATTCTGAGGATATGAGTAGACCTCATCGCCCACGATAATGTCGCGCATGCGCGGGTGTTGTCGGATCTTCATGGCTGTTCGAGTCGGGCGATCATCCGGCGCAAGTCAGCGTCGCCTAGCACAAAAGGTGCTTCATCGGCGAACATCAACTCATCAAGCACATCGGCGATGGCGTCGCTGCCCTCGGCGTCAACCACTTCCTCACCCTGGTCGATGGCGTAGAAGATGTCGAATGCCCATGTGGCGAGTGCAGCCGGGCTGATCTGACCGCTAAACCGGGCGTTGATTTTGGCGATAATGTCGTCACGGTAGACCATGATAGCACACTTTTTTTCTGCGTGTGGCCCTCATGCAGGGCTATGGCAACGTTCCTGGAGGCTGCGCCCAGACCCTCCTTTTTGTTGGGCTTTGGCGATTTTCTCGCCAAAGCCCAACAAAAAAAGATCGTTAGGGAGGGAACATTACGACAGCCATGCCCTCAGGTCCGCACTTCTTCGCATTGCGTAACCAACCCGCAGCCCGCGCAGCGCCGCTAAATGCGCGTATGCCCGCGCAGTCCCCTCTTTGTTAATTCCCCAGCACCGGCGTGCCATGGATCGCGTTGATCACATCATTCACGGTGATCAGCAACATCAAGGCCATTAGGGCGACGAATCCGAAGGCGTGAACGATGGCCTCTTTCTCCGGCGGGACTTTCTTGCCGCCACGGAGCCACTCGATGATGGCGAAGATAATGTGGCTGCCGTCGAGGGCGGGGATGGGCAGCAGGTTGAGCAGGAAGAGGTTCAGGCTCAGGATCGCCGTCAGGTTCCAGAAGGCCAGCAACCCGCCGGGCTGCTGGATAACCTCGCCGGTGGCCCGCGCGATGCCCACCGGGCCGATTGGCTGGCCGGTGCCCGAGGGCGTCGAGGCGAAGATACCCATAACCGAGGCTGGTAGCGAGGCCAGGGACTTGAGCATCTGGCTGGTGAGGATTAGGCTGTCGCTCACGCCGCGCCACACGGCCTCGACCGGGTTCGCCCGCACGTGGACGATCTTCTGCGAGTAACTGAAGCCGAAGCCCAGCGCGTAGCTCGTGCCATCAGGAGCCGTCCATGGGCCGGGCGTCACCTTGAGCCTAATCTCTTTACCATCGCGCAGCACCACCGCATCCAGGGTGCGGCCCTGGCTGGCCCTGGCGGTCGCCGGGATCAGCGCGCTATTGGTCATTGCCTGGCCATCGAGGCGGATAAGTTCATCGCCCTTCTGAAATCCGGCGGCGGCGGCGGGGGTTCCGGCGTAGATATCACCAACATCCTGGCCGCCCGACGGCGTAGGCACGCCCTGGAACATGAAGATCACCGCGAGGATAAACATCGCCAGAAGCAAGTTCATCAGGGGGCCAGCCACCATCACCAGGATCTTGCGCCAGGGTGAGGCGGCGGACAGGCTGCCGCCGGCACCGTAGAGGCTGTCCTGCCCATCGCCGCTACTCGCAAAGCGCACGAAGCCACCGAGGGGCAGCCAGTTCAACGTATACTTCACGCCGCCGCGCTCGAACAGCACCAGGGCGCGCGGTGGGTAGCCGACGCCGAACTCCTCGACCTTGATTCCCAGCCAAATCGCGCTGAGGAAGTGACCGAGTTCGTGGACGACCACCAGGAGACCGAGCATCAGCAGGAAGGCACCGATCGAGAGGACCGTTGTAAGCATAATGAGGTACTCCGCAGCATATAACAAACGAGGCGGGCATGCGCCCGCCTCTGACCATCTTACAGGGCGGTTGCAACGTCGCCTCCCGGTGGGGGTGTGGAGGTGAACTTGCCGCCCCCACGTTCTTTTTTTTGGTGAGGTTTGAGTGGTGAAGCCGCCCAAACCTCACCGAAAGCGGGTCTGGGGCACAGCCCCAGGGACGTTGCATCAGCCCTGAGTCATCTCATACATAGAGTGTACCTGATCAAGATCCGAGAGTCAACAGAACCAGGTAGTAGATCACCGGGGCGGTGAAGAGCAGCGAGTCGATCCGGTCGAGGATGCCACCGTGGCCAGGAATGAGCCGGCCCGAGTCCTTGATCCCGATCTGGCGTTTGATCAGCGACTCGACGAGGTCGCCCAAGGGGCCGACCACCCCGGCGGCGGCGCCGATCATGGCGGCGGCGGCGGCGCTGATCGGCAGGCCAAGGACGGCCACGGCGAGCGCGGCGGAGATCACCGAGGCCACGAACCCACCAGCGGCACCTTCCCAACTCTTCTTCGGGCTGAGGATCGGGGCCATCTGATGGCGACCGATGGCCCGGCCAACAAAGTATGCGGCCGTATCTTGGAGCCACGTCACCGTGAGGACAAGCAGGATCCAGGATGTGCCGGGGGGGATATGCAGGGTGGCCAGCCAGCCGCTGCGCAGGGGCGTGGCGAGTTGGCCGATCAGGATGAAATAGTTGAGCAGGCCGCCGACGTAGTAGGCTCCGCCGAAGGTGAGCGCCCAGCTCTCGATACTGCCTTTGCGGTCGCCCGGGATCAGTTCGTAGGCCAGGCTGGCGATAATCGACAGGCCGATGATCGCCCCGCTGAGATCGAAGGGCGCAACCGGCCCAACTGCGGCGGCGGCGCAGATCGTCAGGCCAATCAGCAGGCCGACCCACAGGCGCGGGGTATAGCCACCCTGGCGCATGATCCCATCGAACTCGAAGATCGCCAGGGCGACGCAGAACCCGACCAGGATCGCCGTAGACCATGGCCGCCAGGCGGCGGCGATGACAATCGGGATCAGGACGCTGACGCTGGCGACGCGGAGCGCCAGGGAGCTAGCTCTGCTCGGGGAGTCCGCCGAAGCGGCGTTCGCGCCGTCCATAGTCTCGTATCGCCTGATGGATATGCTCGGGCTGGAAGTCGGGCCAGAGTACCGGGGTGAACCAGTACTCGCTGTAGGCCGCCTGCCAGATCATAAAGTTCGAGATGCGCCGCTCGCCGCTGGTGCGGATGACGATATCGGGGTCGGGCATCCCTCTGGTGTACAGGTGATCGGTGATCAGATGCTCGTCGATCTGGTCGGGGCTGATGCCCTGGGCCACGAGGCCGCGCACCGCATCGACAATATCGGCGCGTCCGCCGTAGTTAAAGGCGACGGCCAAGGTCAGCCCGGTGTTCTGCTGGGTCAGGTCAACCGCGTGCTGCACCTTACGGCGCAGGCGGGGGCTGAGTCCATCGAGCCGACCGAGGTGCCGCAGCCTCACGTGCTGCGCGTGCAGGTTCTTCGTCTCGCGGTCGATAAAATCGCCGAGGATCTGCATCAGCCCCTGCACCTCGATCGAGGGCCGGCTCCAGTTCTCGGTGGAGAAAGCGTAGATCGTCAGGTAGCGTACACCAATGGTGTCGCACGCCGCAGCAATCGCACGGATATTCTCGGTGCCAGCGCGGTGCCCGGCCAGGCGCGGCATGCCGTGCTGCTTCGCCCAGCGCCCGTTCCCATCCATGATGATGGCAATATGGGCGGGGATGCGCGATCCTTCGAGGGGATTCTCGGTGCTGCTCATGGCCTTCTCTAGTGCGGTCTGGGGGGGTGAAGCCAGCTATACCGCCAGGACTTCCGCCTCTTTATCGGCACCGATCTGGTCGAGGTCTTTCACCGTGCGGTCAGTGAGTTGCTGGATGCGCTCCTGGCCACGGTGCTGGTCATCCTCGCTGATCAGCTTCTCGGCCTCAAGCTGCTTGAGGTCGTCAATCGCCTCGCGGCGCTGGTTGCGCACCGAGACCTTCACCTCCTCAAGCCGATGGCGCACCGCCTTGACCATCTCGCGGCGGCGCTCCTCGGTGAGTTGAGGGACGGCAAGACGGATGAGGCGGCCATCGTTGCCCGGGTTGATCCCGAGATCCGAGTTCTGGATGGCCTTCTCGATCACCTTGATCATGCCATTATCGAAGGGCTGGATGACAATCAGCCGTGACTCGGGCACACTAATATTGGCCAACTGGTTCAGCGGCATCAGCGCGCCGTAGGCGTCAATCTGCATATGCTCGACCATGCCGGTCGATGCGCGGCCGGTACGGATCGTGGCGAGGTTGTGCTTGAGGGCGTCAGTGGCCTTCTTCATGCTAGCCTCGAACTCGCGCAAGACATCGTTGATCATCACGCGCCTCCTAGATCATTACTCACGAGCGTGCCCACGCGCTCGCCGAGGACGATCCGCTCGATCGTACCGGCCGCAAGGGCGTTAAAGACGATGATCGGAATATTATTATCCATACAGAACGTGAGGGCGGTGCTGTCCATCACTGCGAGCCCACGGTTCAGCGTGTCCATATAGGTGATATGGTCAAAGCGGGTGGCGCTGGGGTCAAGGCGCGGGTCGGCGCTATAGACGCCATCGACGCCATTTTTGGCCATCAGGATCACCTCGGCGTGGATCTCGGCCGCACGCAGGGCGGCCGCCGAGTCGGTGGTGAAGTAGGGGTTGCCGGTACCGCCGCCGAGGATCACCACCCGGCCCTTCTCCATATGGCGGGTGGCCCGCCGTCGGATGTAGGGCTCCGCCACCTCGTCCATCTTCAGGGCCGTCATCGCACGGGTGAAGAGGCCGTGGCGCTCAAGAACGTCCTGCATGGCCAGGGCGTTGATCACCGTGGCAAGCATACCCATATAATGCGACTGCGCCGTATCCATGCCACGCTCGATCGACTGGTTGCCGCGCCAGATGTTCCCGCCGCCGATCACCACAGCGACTTCGACGCCGTGTTTGACGACCTTCTCGATCTCTTGGGCGAGGAAGTCGAGCATCTCGTAGCTAACGCTCTCGCCGTCATTGCCCTTGATCTGCTCACCGCTCAACTTGATCAGGATGCGCCGATATTTTGGCTTTTGCATAAATATGAAGAAGGCAGGAGGTAGGGCTTCGTCAGCAGGCATTGACACCCGCCTCCTACCTCTCACCTCCCGCCCTCTGAATGTTAGACAAGGTTTCAGATGTCAGGTTTCAGGCTTCAGGCCGAGCGCATCAGTAAGCCTTGCGCGCACCTAAACTGCAACGTATGTACGAACCTTATCTTAGGTTAAGCACCAACCTCGTAGCGTGCAAAGCGACGGATGACGATATTCTCGCCGAGCTTGGCGATCGCCTCCTTCAGCTTCTCCTCGATCGTGCGCGAGGGATCCTTGACGAAGGATTGGGCGAGGAGCACATTCTCCTCGATGAATTTCTCGCGGGTCAGGCCGCTTTCGGCCACCGTGGCGTCGGTCACCTCATCCACCGTGATGTAGCGCGGGTTGAGGGCGACGACGTGCTGGGCGAAGGCGTTGGCCAGGATGCCGAACTCCTCGGTGCGGCCCACGAAGTCCGTCTCGCAGTTCAGTTCGACGATGCCGACGATCCGCGAGCCGTAGTGGATGTAGACGCCGATCAGCCCCTCTCTCGCCTCGCGGCTGGCCTTCTTGGAGGCCGCTTCGATGCCGCGCTCGCGGAGAATCTCGATCGCCTTATTGATATTGCCCTCGGTCTGCTCAAGGATGTCTTTGCAGTCCTTGACGCCGGCCCCGGTGCGCTCGCGAAGCTCTTTAACAAGCTCAATAGAAACAGCCACGATCCACTCCTTATCCTCGTCGCAATAATACCGTTGTATCGTCCGTATGCTCGCTCGCGCCGACGCGCACATTAGGCGTGAGACGGCGCGAGCGGCAACCGCGCGGGCGAGCGATTCTAGCCCTCATGAGAGGACTGACGGCGATCCATGCCCTCCTGCGCGGCGTCGGCGATCTTGCTGGTCATCAGGCGGATGCCGCGAATCGCGTCGTCGTTGCAGGGGATGACATAGTCGATCTGGTCCGGGTCACAGTTGGTGTCCACCATCGCCACGACCGGCACGCCGACCTTTGCGGCCTCCTGCACGGCCAGTTCCTCTTTGTGCGGGTCAATGATGAAGAGGGCACCGGGGAGGCGATCCATCGACTTCAGGCCGCCGAACACGCGGTTGAGCTTGCCGATCTCCTCGTCAAGCTTCAGGCCCTCGGCCTTGGTGAGCCGCGCGAAGTCGCCCCGGTCGCGCTGGGCCTCAAGATCTGCGAGGCGCTTGAGCCGGGCACGGATGGTGGCAAAGTTCGTCAGGGTGCCGCCGAGCCAGCGCTGGGTGATGTAGTATTGCCCGGCGCGGGACGCCTCCTCGACCACGGCCTCCTGGGCCTGCTTCTTCGTGCCGACGAAGAGTACCTTCTCGCCACGAGCCGTCAGGTCGGAGATGAAGCGGTAGGCCGCAGTGACGCCGGAGATGGTCTTCTGTAGGTCGAGAATATGGATGCCGTTGCGGGCCGTGAAGATGTAGGGCCGCATCTTCGGGTTCCAGCGGTTGGTCTGGTGGCCGAAGTGGGCACCGGCCTCAAGCAGGGCCTTGATCGACACGACGCGCGCGGTTGTCTGGGTCATAGCTATTCTCTCGCTCCTTCGATATGGTCGATGCCATTCCGCCACCCCCCGTACTCGATGTCCGAACCGGCGCTGCCGGCAGGAGTGGACACCCTTGAAGAGGGAGTGTGTGTATTTGGCGTACGAAGCACGCCGTCGGGTAGTATAGCATAAAACAGGGAACAGGGAACACGCATGTGAGACGTGAGGCCGGGCACCGCCGTGCTATAATGCGTTTCGCGTCCAAGCCAATTCATCGAATGCGATACGATGCCATCTGTCACTGTGCGGGACGTTCTCCGCCTGGCGTTACCGCTTGGGACGATGACTGCGGCCGGGGCCGCAGGGGTGGGCCGCCAGGTAACCTGGGTGGCCACGCTGCGCGCCACCCTGCCCGCCTTCGCCGAGTTGCGCGGCGGCGAACTGGCGCTGCTCTCGGTCGAGGCCGCGCAGGCGCTCGACTCACGGCTCAGCCTGGCCGTGCTGGTGCGCCGTCTGGCTCAGGCTCCAGTGCCGGTGGCCGGGGTGGTGGCGCTCGGATCGATCACCGCCGAGGACGCCGCCGCTGCTGAGGAGGCCCGCCTCCCGCTGCTCCAACTCCCCGCTGGTGCCGACCTGCGCGAGGTCGAACGCGAGGTCACGCGCCTGATTACCGACTATGAGGCTCAATTTGATCGGCGTGGCGCCCAGCTCTACGATCTGCTCACCCAGCGCTCGCTGGCGGGGCAGGGGTTGCCCGGCCTGCTCGACGCCCTCGCCGAGCGTACGGGCCAGAGCGTGGCATGCTATAGCCCTAACGGGGAGCTGCGCACCCAGCGCAGCAAGGGATCGGCCCGCATCGCCCTGCAGGCGCTACGGCCAAACGGCAAGGGCGAGTCGAATCTGCTGAACCAGCAGATCTGGGTCGAGCCGATCGGCCCAACCGACTACCCCGCCGGCTACCTAGCCCTCGCGGGAAGCGCCCTCGACGCATGGGATCGCGAGGCCGCCTTGCGCGGTGCCTCTGCCCTGGCCCTGGAGTTCGCCAAAGAACATGCCGTTCAGGCCGCCGAAGATCGCCTGCGCGGTGACTTCCTCTCGAACATCCTGGCTGGCCCGCCCTCCGATATGGCCGCCGCTGTGCAGCGCGGCCAGGAGCTAGGCTACAGCCTCACGCTGCCGCATATGGCCGTCCTGATCAACTTGGAGGACGGCAGTCCCCAGGTACTCAGCCGCATCGCCAGCAGCGTGCAAAGCGAGCTGAGTCGCCGTGGGATCAACGCGCCAATCTCGCGCCGCGATAGCAGCATCCTGACGATGATCCCGATCAGCGGCACGTCCCGCCCGCGTGATCTTGTCGAACAGCTGCGCGAGCGCCTGAACATCGACTACCCCGGCATCGCGGTGGCGATCGGCGGCCAAGTCGGCGCGCTGAACGAGTGGCGGCGCACGCTGGAAGAGGCCGAGCAGGCACTCATCCTTGGCCGACAGCTCTTCGGCATTGATCGCGTGCTGGCCTTCAGCGACCTCGGCGTCTACCGGTTGCTGGTGCGCCTGCGCGAGACGCCCGAGCTCTGGATGTTCTACCGCGAGACGCTGTCGAAGCTGGCTGACTATGATACTCGCCAGCGCGCTGACCTGATCAAAACCCTAGAAGCGTACTTCAGCCACCTGGGCAACCTGCGGGCGACCTCCGAGGCGCTGCATGTCCACCGTAACACGCTGCTCTACCGGCTTGAGCGGATCAAGGAGATCAGCGGGATGGATCTCGATAACTCCGAGGAACACTTCGCGCTCTGGCTGGCGCTGCGTGCCCATCGGGTACTCTCAACGCTGGATGAGACGTAGGGACGCGAAGGGGCGCGGCGACGAGGTGCCTCGTCGCCGCGCCGTCTCGCCGCCGCGCCTCACGCCTCCAGCCGCGCCAACTCCTCCTCAACCACCTTCTCGTCGAGCTTCTTAAACAGCGGCTTTGGCTCGCGCAGCGTCTGGCCCACCGGCAGATTCCCTAGCTCCCAGCGGCCAACCCAGGCGCTGTAGTCGCCGGTGAGTACGCGGTGGCTGCGACCGTTGGCCTCGGTGTACGCTTTAAACTCCAGCGGCCCGGCGATGTAGCCTTCATAGCCCAGATATTCGTGGAGGCGCTGGCTGCTGAAGGGCAGGAAGGGTGTGAAGAAGATCTTCAGGCTGTCCACGCAGCGCAGGACGGTGTACCAGATCGTCGCGGCGCGCTCGCGGTCGACCTTGATCATCTTCCACGGCTCCTGCTCGCTCAGGTAGATATTCACGAGGCTGGCGAGACGCATGGCCTCGCTGATCGCCGCCTTGAATCGGGCGGCCTCCAGCAGTTCGCCGATGCTGGCGAAGCCGCCCTCGACCTGGTCGATCAGCGCGCGGTCGGACTCGCTCAGCGCGCCGGGCTGCGGCACGCTGCCGAAGTTCTTAAAGACGTTGGTGAGCGTGCGGTTCACCAAGTTGCCCCAGGTGGCGACCAGTTCGTCATTGTTGCGGCGCACGAACTCGGCCCAGGTGAAGTCGGTATCCTGGTTCTCGGGGCCGGCGATGCTCAGGAAGTAGCGCAGAGCGTCGGCATCGTAGCGGCTGAGTACGTCATTGACATAGATCACGATCCCGCGCGAACTGGAGAATTTTTTGCCCTCCATGGTCAGGAACTCGCTAGAGACGACGTTGTACGGCAACTGGAGGGGCGTCTCGCGAGACGTTCCGCCTTGGCCATAGGTGCCGCCCGCGCCGTAGCCGAGCAGCATCCCCGGCCAGATCACCGTGTGGAAAACGATGTTGTCCTTGCCCATGAAATAGAAGTGCCGGGCGTCCGGGTTCTGCCACCAGTCACGCCATGCCTCGGGGGTGCCGCGATTGTGCGCCCACTCGATGCTGGCCGAGAGGTAGCCAATCACGGCGTCGAACCAGACGTAGATCTTCTTGTCGTCGCGGTTAGCGTACTCAGGCAGCGGGATGGGCACGCCCCAGTCGAGGTCACGGGTGATCGAGCGCGGCTTCAGTTCTTTGATAAAGTTGAGCGAGAAGCTGCGCACATTCGGACGCCAGTGATCCTGCGATTCGATCCAGGTACGCAGTTGCGCACCGAAGGCGGGCAGATCGAGCAGAAAATGCTCGGTTTCCTTAAAGATCGGCGTGGTGCCGTCCACCTTCGAGCGCGGGTCGATCAGATCAATCGGATCAAGCTGGTGGCCACAGTTATCGCACTGGTCGCCACGGGCATCCTTGTAGCCGCAGATCGGGCAGGTGCCCTCGACGTAGCGGTCGGGCAGGGTGCGGCCCGTGGTGGCCGAGAAGGCACCGAGCGTCTCCTGGCGCAGGATATAGCCCTTATTATAGAGCGTCTTGAAGAGATCCTGGGTGACATGATAGTGGTTCTGGGTGGTGGTGCGGGTGAAGGTGTCGTAGCTCAGCCCCAGGTTGCACAAATCGTCGCCGATCACCTGGCTGTAGCGGTCGGCGATATCGCGCGCGGTCACGCCCTCTTTGTCGGCGGCGAGGGTGATCGGGGTGCCGTGTTCATCGGTGCCGCTGACCATGAGCACGTGGTTGCCGCGCATACGGTGGAAGCGGGCGAAAATGTCGGATGGCACGCCGAACCCGGCCACATGGCCGATATGACGCGGGCCGTTGGCGTAGGGCCACGCCACGGCCACGAGGATATGCTCGGGCATTGGAACCTCGATAATTTATGAGCGTTGCGCGTTGGATGTTGCGCGTTGAGTGGTCGCTCCTGCCCGCTGATCCAGTACTTGGAGCTGCGCAAATTATAGCATACTCGCTTCCTAACGCCTATATTGACATTCTTCGATATAGCTGCTATACTCCGCTGCGAAGGAGCGCCGGATATGATCGAGCGAACCGAGACTAGCGAAACGCCGGCCACCGGCTGCTGCAGCCCCAACCTAGCCCCTCGCATTGACGCCGCCACGGCGCACGCGCTCAGCGATGATCTGGGCATTCTGGCGCACCCGATCCGGCTCCAGATCCTCGATCTGCTCGCCCAGCACAATGGCCAGGTCTGTGTGTGTGACCTGGAGGCCGCCCTGCCAGTGAAGCAGCCCACGGTTTCGCACCACCTCAGGCTGCTGCGCGCGGCCGGCATGATCGACTGCGAGCGGCGTGGGCTGTGGGCCTATTACTTCGTGCGCCGCCCGGCCCTTGAGGCATTGCGCACGCGCCTGCTGGCGCAGTTCGACGCTCTGCGGTAGCTCGTCCCACGCTGTGGGGATCGACCGCTTTTTTGTCGGTCATATATCGAAGTCCATCAATGCAAGGAGTACACGATGAGCCAGCCCCTCAACGACCCCACCGCGATCAAGGCCGCCGTCCGCGCGCACTACGGCAACGCCATCCAGGCCGCCACCGGCTGCGGTAGCTCTACGTGCTGTAGCTCGTCCAGCACCGAGATCGCGCTCTACGGCGAGGCGACGATCACCGCCATGCCCGCCGACGTGGTGACGGCCTCGTTCGGCTGCGGCAACTCCCTGGCCATCGCCAAGCTCCAACCCGGCGAGGTTGTCCTCGACCTGGGCTCAGGCGGCGGCCTGGAGGTGCTGCTCGCCGCGCGCCAGGTTGGCGCGACGGGCTTCGTCTACGGCCTCGACATGACCGACGCGATGCTGGAGACGGCCCGGCGCAACGCCGAGAAGCTCGGCGCGGCCAACGTGAGCTTCCTCAAGGGCGATATTGAGTCTATCCCGCTGCCCGACCAGTCGGTGGACGTGATCATCTCGAACTGCGTGATCAACCTGGCCCCCGACAAGGGCCAGGTGCTAGGCGACGCCTTCCGTGTGCTGCGGCTCGGCGGGCGGCTGGCGGTTTCGGACATCGTCTTCGACGGCGAGTTGAGCGACCTGCCGATCAGCGAGGTCGAGCTGCGCACGGCGATCAGTTGGGCTGGCTGCTTTGCCGGTGCCCTGACGATGCGCGAGTACCGCGAACAGCTTGCGGCGGCCGGATTCAGCGAGATTGGCCTGGAGGTGACGCAGCGCTACGCGATCGACGACCTGCGCACGCAGGCCGTGGCGGCTGAGGGTGATCTGTCCGACGAGGTACTCCACGTCCTCGACGGGAAGATCACCAGTTGCGCGATCACCGCTGTGAAATAAGGGGTTCTTTTCGGGGGTCTGCAGCCCCCAGAT
>SESH01005025.1_pt1 | contig 15811 bp, 13 predicted proteins | sample 3171561 | NCBI WGS metagenome assembly SESH01 (sample SAMN10866947, study PRJNA518727) | freshwater metagenome | biome: subpolar coniferous forest; feature: holomictic lake; material: water; isolation source: holomictic Lake 442 2011 16.5 m and 2014 13 m | place: Canada: near Kenora, Ontario
CCGTGATTGACCGCCTGCGCGGTCAGCCCGGCACGCGGGTGACGGTCGGGCTGCTGCGCCCGGCCACGGGCCGGAGTTTCGAAGTCACGCTCCAGCGCGAGCTGATCCAGCAGGCGAGCGTCCGGGATGTCCGCGTGCTGTCGGCGCACACCGGTTATGTCCAGGTCACCGAATTTTCCGACCACACCGGCGAGGAGTTCGCCACCGCGCTGAACCACCTGCTGAAGGAGGGCATCGACAGCCTGGTGATCGACCTGCGCGGCAACCCGGGCGGCCTGCTCGACGCGGCAGTGGAGGTTGCCGAGCCGTTCTTCCGGAAGAACGAGCTCATTGTCTTCACCCAGGGCCGCCAGCCGGCCGACCGCGAGGACTACCGCGCGGCGGCCGACGGCGAGCCGCTCACCCTGCCGGTCGCGGTCCTGATCAACGCCGGCAGCGCCAGCGCGGCGGAGGTCGTCACGGGTGCGCTCAAGGACACCCACCGGGCGGTCATCGTCGGCGAGCGCTCCTTTGGCAAGGGCTCCGTGCAGTCCATCTTCAAGCTCAAGCACGGGGCCGGGCTGCGGCTCACCACCGCGCGCTACTTCACCCCGGGCGGCGTCAGCATCCACGAGAAGGGCATCACCCCGCAGGTCGAGGTGGTCATGACCCCGGAGGAGGACCGCCAGCTCCGGCTGCAGCGGCTGCGTCCCGACGTGACGGATCCCCGGGATTTCAAGGAGCGCTTCGGGTTCACCCCGATTGCAGACCGGCAACTGCAGGCGGCGCTCGACGTGCTCAAGGGCGTCCAGCTCCTGGCGGCCGCCCCCACGCCCGGCGCACCCTAGACCATGATCCTGGCGCTGGAGAGCTCGTGTGATGAAACCGCGGTGGCGGTCTTCGACCCGGCCCGGGGGCTGGTGGGCGAGTGGGTGCACAGCCAGATTGCGCTGCACGGCCGGCATGGCGGCGTGGTGCCGGACCTGGCCACGCGGGAGCATCTCCGCCATTTTCCGCCGCTGCTGGCCCAGGCGCAGGCGGAGGTGGGCTGGGGCGGCGTGACGCAGGTGGCGGTGACCCACGGCCCGGGGCTGGCGGCCTGCCTCGCGATCGGGGTGGCGGCGGCCAAGGCCCTGGCTCTGGCCCTGCGCGTGCCGGTCGTGGGCGTGAACCACCTGCGGGCCCACGCCTGGTCTCCGTTTGTCGCCCTGCAGGCGGAGGCCCCGGCCGATTTTTCGGCGCGGCTGGCGACGCTGCTGCCGCACCTGGGCCTGATCGTCTCGGGCGGCAACACCCTGCTGTTCACCCTCGCCGCCGACCGCCGCATCACGGTGCTCTCCTCGACCCGGGACGACGCGGCCGGGGAGGCACTCGACAAGGGGGCGAAGCTGCTCGGGCTGGGCTACCCAGGAGGGCCCCTGATTGAGCGGCTGGCGGCCGGGGGGCGGCCGGACGCCTTTGATTTTCCGCGAGGCCTGGGCCCGCGGGACGAGCTGGATTTCAGCTTCTCGGGGGTGAAGACGAGCCTGCGCTACCGCATCGAGAAGCTCACGCCGGCGGAGGTGCAGGCGCGCCAGGCGGACCTCTGCGCGAGCTACCAGCAGGCGGTGCTGGAGGCGCTGACACGCAAGACGCGCTCGGCGCTGCGGCAGGGGGGCGGGGCCTTTCGCAGCCTGGGGCTCTCCGGTGGGGTGGCCAACAACGCCACCCTGCGCGTCGCCCTCCAGGATGAGGCGCGCCGCGCCGGCGTCCCGTTCCTCGCGGCCCAGTCCGTCCATACCGGGGACAACGCCGGCATGATCGCGTTCGCCGCCTGGGCCGACCCCGCCGGCGTCGAGCGCACCGCGGGGATGGGGCTGCGCGTCGAGCCCAGCGCGGGCCTGGGCACGGCCTGACGCCGCGGCCCGGCTCTACTTGTAGTCGCGCCGCAGGTTGCTCGGGAGGATGCCCAGCTCCTCGCGGTATTTGGCCACCGTGCGGCGGGCGAGGGTGATGCCCTTTTCCTGCAGCTTCACGACCAGCGCCTGGTCGCTCAGCGGATCGCTCGTGTCCTCGATGCTGACCAGGTCGGCCAGCATCTCCTTCACGCTGGTGTTGGAAACCGACGCGCCGCTCTCGGCCTGGTAGCCGGTGGTGAAGAAAAACTTGAAGGCAAAGATGCCGTGCGGCGTGCGCATGTACTTGTTCGCGATCGCCCGGCTCACCGTCGTCTCGTGCACCCCCACGATGTCCGCGATCTGGGTCATGGTCAGCGGCTGCAGCTGCCCGACCCCCTTGGCGAAGAACGGGCCCTGCGCCCGGATGATCTCGCGCGTGATGCGCTCGATCGTCCGCTGGCGCTGCTCGATCGAGTCGATCAGGAACTTGCCCGAGCGCATCCGCTCGCTGAGGTAGTCCTTCTCCTCCTTGGAAAGTGTGCCCTTGGCGATGAGCTCGCGGTAGACACTGGAGAGCCGCAGGCGCGGGATGTAGTCGCTGTTGAGCAGGATCTTCCACCCCTCACCGTCGGGCTCGACGGTGACATCGGGCACGACGACGCGGTTGCTGTCCTCGGCGAAGCGGCGGCCGGGGGCGGGGTCCAGCTTGCCGATTTCCTCGATGGCGGCCTGCACGTCCTCGGCCGCCGCGCCGAGCTTGCGGGCGAGCTCGGGAATCCGACGCCGGGAGAGGAGCTCGAACTGGTCGCGGATCATGCGCGCGGCGAGCGTGTCGGCGCGGTTCTGGGCCTTGAGCTGGGCCAGCAGGCACGCGGCCAGCGTCTGGCTGCCGATGCCCGGCGGATCGAAGCTCTGCAGGAGCTGCAGCGCCTCCAGCACGGTGGCGTAGGGCAGGCCGGTCTGCAGCGCGATGTCGGCGGGCGGCTGCGCCAGATAACCCCGGTCGTCGAGGCTCCCGACCAGATGGCGGAGCGCGTTCAGCAGCTCCGGCCGCAGGTCGTCGAGCGCCACCTGCTGCATGAGGTGCTCCTGCAGCGAGGTCTCGTTCACCAGCGAGTCGAAAAAATGCTGCCGCCGCTCGGCGTCCTCCGACGTGTACGGCTGGTTGCCGCCCGCGCTGGCCAGGTGGTCCCGCCAGTCCTGGTCCATCTTGCCCAGGATCTCGAACTGCCGGTTGAAATCCATCTCCTCGTTCCGCGCGCGGTCCTCGGAGACCGTGGTCGTGTTGCCCTCCTGCTCCGACTCGGTGGCGTTCAGCTTGTCGAGGCTCTCGCCGTCCATCGGCAGCTCCTCGAGCGTCGGGTTCGTCTGCAGCTCCTCCTGGATGACCGAACGGAGGTCCAGCGCGGCCACCTGGAGGATTTTCAGGGAATGCCGGAGCTGCGGCGCGAGAACGAGGGATTGGGTCTGGCGCTGGCGGAGATCGTGGTTAAATCCGGGCCCGCTCATGAGCTGGATGCTGGCTGGCGGACTTCATCGCTTGGTCGGGTAGGGCGGCAGGGACGCCGCCGAGGTGCCTCCGGGCTCGTTGATCCCGAAGACGTCCTTGAGGTAGACGCCGAGCTTCTCGTTGGTCGGGCCGTAGCGGTCGCTGTAGAGGTACATCTCCAGGTCGGTCAGCATCTCGAACGCGGACTGGTAGCGCTGGTCGCGGTCCCGGATCAGCGCGCGCTGGATGATGGCCTCGAGCTTCGGGTCGATGTCCGGGCGCAGCGTTGAGAACTGCGGGATGGGCATCCCCAGGATGTTGCGCCGCGACTGGGCGCGGTCGACGGAGCGGAACAGGTTGCGGCCGAGCAGCAGCTCGGTGAGGACGATCCCCAGGGGGAAGAGGTCGGCGCGGGCGTCGGTCACCGCGTAGTTGGCCTGCTCGGGCGAGAGGTACTCGTCCTTGCCCGCGATCACCTTGCCTTCCTCGTTGTACATCAGGTCCAGGGCCTTCGCGATGCCGAAGTCGGTCAGCTTCACGTCCCCCTCGTAGGCCAGCAGCACGTTCTTGGGGCCGATGTCGCGGTGCACGATGTTCAGGTGCCGGCCCTCGCGGTCGCATTTCTGGTGGGCGTACGCCAGGCCGCGGGCGATGCGGGAGACGATGAACGCGGCCAGGTCGAGCGGGATCTGCCGGCCAAGCGCCCGGTGCTTCTCGAGGAAGGCGTCGAGGTTCACCCCCCGCACGAACTCCATCACCATGAAATACTGCCCGCCGATCTGCCCGAGATGGTAGGTCTGGACGATGTTGGTGTGGATCAGGTCCGCCACCAGCCGCGCCTCGCCGATGAAGTTCTTCTGGAACTCCTCGATCGCGGAAAATTCCTCCCGGATGAGCTTCACCGCCACGACCTTCTTGAAATTGCCGGCGCCGAGCTGCAGGGCCTCGTATACGACGCCCATGCCGCCCTCCGCCAGCTTGCGGGTCATCTCGTAATGCAGCTCGTTGAAAATGTGTTTGATCGCCGCCACGGAACCAAGGGAAGGGCAGGGCGGCATGGCTGGCAAGTGTGCAGTCGGGGTTTCGGCGCGGAATCTGCTGCAGCGGGATTTGACAGACGTCGCACCCCTCCTACCGTCCGCGCATGATCACCCTTACTCCCCGGGCGGCCGACCGCGTGCGGGCCATGCAGGCCGACCTCGCTCCCCCGGCGGTCGACGCCCCGGCGAAGCGCCTCCGCGTGCTGGTCGAGTCCGGCGGCTGCTCGGGCTTCCAGTACGGCATGTCCTTTGACGTGTGGAAGGACGGCGACCGCGAGCTGGAGAGCTCCGGCGTGCAATTCTACGTGGACCCGACGAGCCTGGCGTACCTCGACGGGTCGAGCATCGACTTTGACGACGGCCTGCACGGCAAGGGGTTCGAGATCAAGAACCCCAACGCCCAGAGCACCTGCGGGTGCGGCAAGTCGTTCAGCTGAACACCGGAGGGGAACTCAGCGCGCCGCCTCGTGCAGCGCGACAGTGCCGCCGCTCAGGGCGCGGGCCGTGACCTCCGGGAAACCGGCCGCCCGAATCTCCGCGGCCAGCGCCGCCCGGTCGGGAAACTGCTCGATGGTCTCGTTGAGGTAAACGTAGGCCGCCCGGTCGCCGGTGACGACCCCGGCGATGCGCGGCAGGATCTTGCGCAGGTAAAAGAAATACAGCGGCCGCAGCCAGGCGTGGGGCTGGGAAAACTCGAGGACGAACAGGTGCCCGCCGGGGCGCAGCACGCGGCGCATCTCCGCCAGGGAGCGCGCCCGATCCGCCATGTTGCGCAGGCCGAAGGAGATCGTGACGGCGTCAAAGCTCGCGTCCGCGAGCGGCAGCGCCAGACCGTCGCCCAGACGGAAGGTGAGGGTGGATTGCCGCGGGGCCGGGAGCGCGGCCTTCTTCCGGTCGGCCTGGTCCAGCATCGGCTGGCAAAAATCCATACCCACAATTGTGGTGCCAACGTCCAGGCCCCGGCTGAGGGCAAACGCGACATCGCCGCTGCCCGTGGCCAGATCCAGCACCGCCCCCGGGGCATGCCGCCGGACCGCACTCACTAGTCGCCGCCGCCACCAGATATCCAACCCGACGCTCAAGAGGTGATTAGCCAGATCGTAACGCCGGGCGATACGGCCAAACATGGAGTTCACTGCGATGGGATCGGGCATGGAAAGGGGGACTTGGGAGGCTTTAATTAGCCACGCCATAAGAGTTGACGCAATTCAACATCTGCGAGTAGTTTAGAACCGTCTGGAAGAGGCTTTTACGAAACAAAGGAAAATCTCATGTCCACAAATCTCACTAAACGAGAAATCGTCCTGGAAATCTACAAGAAGACCAGTTTCCCCCAGAAACAGGTCGTGGAGACGGTCCAACTCACCTTGGACATCATTCAGAAGGCGTTGGCCGACGGCCGCAATGTCGAGTTGCGGAACTTCGGGGTGCTCGAGGTTCAGGTGCGCAAGGCCCGCATCGGGCGCAATCCCAACAAGCCGGAAGCCGAAGTGGTTATCCCGCAGCGCGCCGTCGTGAAGTTCAAGTCGGGCAAGATTCTGAAGCAGCAGCTGAAGAAGCTCGATCTGGCCAAGCTCCTGCCCCCGGCCGCCCCGAGCGCCTGAGCTCGCCATCCCCGTCGGTCGCATCGGGCCGGGCGCCAGCCCGGCCTTTTTTGTGCGGCCGAAAATTAGCATCGCCCTGCCTCCCGGCGTTTCGCCATTTTCGGGCCAATGGCGACGTTCCAGTCACTTCCCGGGTTTCGCGAATTCTACCCCGACGACCAGGTCCGGCGGAAACACCTCTTTGACCTCTGGCGGCGCACGGCGCACGCGTTCGGCTTCGCCGAGTATGACGCGCCGGTGCTCGAGCCGCTCGACCTGTACAAGGCCAAGTCGGGTGAGGAGATCGAGGGGCAGCTCTTCAGCTTCACGGACAAGGGCGGGCGCGAGGTGGCGCTGCGCCCGGAGATGACCCCGACCGTCTGCCGGCTGGTCGGGGCCCGCGCCAGCGCCCTCAAGCGGCCGATCAAGTGGTTCAGCATCGCCGAGTTTTACCGCTACGAGCGCATGCAGAAGGGCCGCGGCCGCTGCTTCACCCAGCTCAACGCCGACATTTTCGGCGAGCCCGGCCCCGAGGCCGAGATCGAGCTGATCGCGATGCTCACGCAGTGCCTCACCGCCTTCGGGCTCACCGAGCAGGATTTCTACGTGCGGCTGAGCGACCGCAACCTGTGGTGCTACTACCTCGCGGCGCTGGGACTCGATGAGCCGCGCACCCGCGCCGTGCTCACCGCCGTCGACCGCCACGAGAAGTACGGCGACGAGGCCTTCCAGGGCTACACCGACCAGTTCGGCCCGCTCGACGCGGAGGTGAAGGCCAAGGTGCTGGCGTTCCTGCAGGTCAAGTCGCTGGCGGCGCTCGAGGCGACCCTCGCGCCCCTGGGCAGCGAGCCGATCACGGCCCGCTTGGCCGACTGGCGGAAGCTCCTCGGCGGGCTCCAGGCCATGGGCCTGAGCCGTTTCATCGAGGTGGACCTCGGCGTGGTGCGCGGACTGGCCTATTACACCGGCTTTGTGTTCGAGGCGTTTGACCGCAAGGGGGAACTGCGGGCCCTCGCGGGCGGCGGGCGCTACGACGACTTGGTGGAGAAGCTCGGCGGCCCGGCCCTGCCGGCGGTGGGCTTCGCCATCGGCGACATGACCTTCGCGCTGCTGCTCGAGCAGCGCGGGCTGATGCCCGCGTTCGTGCAGGCGGCGGATGTCTACTGCGTGATCGGCGGCCCGGCCGCCCGCGCGGCGGCGTTCGCCGACATCCAGACGCTGCGCGCGACCGGCCGCCGGGTGGATTATCCGATGAAGGACGTCGGCTTCGGCAAGCAGTTCAAGCTCGCGGCCGACTCGGGGGCGAAGCTAGCCCTCATTTACGGCGACGACGAGGTGGCCAAGGGCACGGTGAAGATTCGCGACCTGAGCGACCGGGCCGAGCATGAGGTTCCGCGCGACCACGTCACGGCCGTGGTCCGGGACTTTTTTACTGCCAGCTGAGGCGCGCGGCCGGGGTCAGGCCCGCCGCCGGGGCCGCAGGGCGCCGGGGCCGAATGCGTCCGGCAGCAGGCGGTCGAGCGTGGTCTCGAGCCGGCCAGCCTGGTCGCAGACGCTGATGATCAGCGCGGTGGGGCCGAATTCATTGATCACCTGCCGGCACGCGCCGCAGGGCGAGGTGGCGGACGAGGTGGGCGTGTAGACGGCAACCGCCTTGACGACCCGCTCGCCGGCGGCGGCGGCGGTGAAGATAGCGGTGCGCTCGGCGCAGTTGCAGAGGCCGTACGAGGCATTCTCGACGTTCGTGCCCGTGTAGACCTTGCCCGAGCCGCACAGCACGGCGGCGCCGACGCGAAACTTGGAATAGGGCGAGTAGGACGCCTGGGCGGCGCGGCGGGCGGCGGACTCGAGCCTGCGGCAGAGTGGGGCGGACAGTTTGGCGGGCATGGTCAAAGGCCGAGTTCCTGCTTCACCTCGGCGAAGGCGTTGAGGGCGAAATCGAGGTCCGCTTGGCTGTGCGCGGCGCTGACCTGGGCCCGGATGCGGGCGGCGCCCTGCGGCACCACCGGATAGAAAAATCCGATCACATAGACCCCCTTCTCGAGCATGCGCGCGGCAAACTTCTGCGAGAGGGCGGCGTCACCGAGCATCACCGGGACGATCGGATGGGTGCCGGGGCGAATGGTCAGTCCGGCCTTGGTCAGGCCCGCGCGGAAATACTTCGTGCTGGCCTCGAGCTTGTCCCGCAGTGCGGTGGTGCGCGTGATCAGGTCGAGCGTGGTGATTGACGCGGCAGCGATGACCGGAGCCAGCGTGTTGGAGAAGAGGTAGGGTCGCGAACGCTGCCGCAGCAGGTCGATGATTTCCTTGCGGCCGCTGACATAGCCGCCGCTCGCGCCGCCCAGGGCCTTGCCGAGAGTGCCCGTAATCACGTCCACCCGGCCCAGCACGTCGCAGTGCTCGTGCGTGCCGCGGCCGGTTTTGCCCATGAACCCGACGGCGTGGCTGTCGTCCATCATGACGAGCGCGCCATATTGGTCGGCGAGGTCACAGATCGCCTTCATGTTGGCGATGTAGCCGTCCATCGAGAATACGCCGTCGGTCGCGATCAGCTTGAAGCGGGCCGGGGCGGCGTCGGCTGCCTGCAGCTTCGCCTCGAGGTCCGCCATGTCGTTGTTGCGGTACCGGTGGCGCTGGGCCTTGCAGAGGCGGATGCCGTCGATGATCGAGGCGTGGTTCAGCTCGTCGCTGATCACGGCATCCTCGGCCCCGAGCAGGGTCTCGAACACGCCGCCGTTGGCGTCGAAGCAGGAACCGTAGAGGATCGTGTCGTCGGTGCCGAGAAATGCGCTGAGCCGGGCCTCGAGATCCTTGTGGATCTGCTGGGTGCCGCAGATGAAGCGCACCGAGGCGAGGCCGTAGCCCCAGCGGTCGAGGGTGGCGTGCGCCGCTGCGATGATCTCGGGGTGGTCGGCCAGCCCGAGGTAGTTGTTGGCGCAGAAATTGAGCACCGACCGTCCGTCGGCGATGGTGAGGTGGGCGCGCTGCGGGGTGGTGATGACCCGCTCGCGCTTGTAGAGCCCCGCCGCCTCGATGCCGGCGAGGGTCTGCTGCAGGTGGGCGAGGTAGGTGGGCGTCATGGCTCAGCTCCAGCTCAGCACAATCTTGCCGCTCTTGCCCGAGCGCATCAGGTCGAAGCCCTGCTGGAACTCGGTGAAATGGAACCGGTGCGTGATGACCGGCGAGATATCGAGCCCGCTCTGGATCATGGCGGTCATCTTGTACCACGTCTCGTACATCTCGCGGCCGTAGATGCCCCGGATCGTCAGCATGTTGAAGACCACCTTGTTCCAGTCCACCGCCGCGGCGCCCGGCATGATGCCGAGGAGGGCGATGCGGCCGCCGTGCGCCATGTTGTCGATCATGTCGTTCAGCGCGCGCGGATTGCCGGACATCTCCAGGCCGATGTCGAAGCCCTCCTTCATGCCGATCTCGCGCTGCACGTCGGGCAGCTTTTCCCGGGAGATGTCGACGGTCCGCGTGGCGCCCATCTTCAGGGCGAGGGCGAGGCGGTCGGGATTCACGTCGGTGACGACGATCTTCCGCGCGCCGGCATGCCGCGCGATCGCGGCCGCCATGCAGCCGATCGGGCCCGCGCCGGTGATGAGCACATCCTCGCCCACGAGGTCGTACTGCAGGGTGGTGTGGGTGGCGTTGCCCAGCGGGTCGAAGCAGGAGAGCACGTCGAGCGGGATGGCGGGATCGACGTGGACGGCGTTGCTCGCCGGGATGCAGAGATACTCGGCGAACGCGCCCTGGCGGTTCACGCCCACGCCCTTGGTGTCCTTGCACAGGTGGCGGCGGCCGGCGAGGCAGTTGCGGCAGATGCCGCAGACGATGTGGCCCTCGCCATCGACCAGATCCCCGGGCTTGAAGCCCACCACGTTGCTCCCGACCTGCTCGATCTCGCCGACGAATTCATGGCCCACCACCATCGGGGCCGGGATGGTCTTCTCCGCCCAGGCGTCCCAGTTGTAGATGTGGACGTCGGTGCCGCAGATCGACGTTTTCTTGATCCGGATGAGGACGTCGTTGATGCCGGGCTGGGGCACCGGGACCTCGGTCAGCTGGAGCCCGGGGCCGGGCGTTAACTTGGCGATCGCGCGCATCGTGGGAGCAGGCATGGGAGGATGGACCGAGTGTGCCGACCCGGGGTCGCTCGGCAAACAGTTCCGCACGTTTCCGCGCGTTTCCCCGCGGATCCGGCGGGGTCGGGGACGCGGCGCCGGGCCTAGCTCAGTCCTCGCCGAGGTACCGGCGGAAGAACTCGTCGAAGCGCACGATGCGGTCGAGCCGCTGCCGGGGCTCGCCGCTGCGGCTGAGCTCGTGGGTGCCGCGCGGGTAGCGGGCATACTCGACCGGCCGGCCGAGCACCTTGAGGGAACGGTAGAGCATCTCGCTCTGGATCACCCCGGTGCGCAGGTCGGCGTCGCCGTGCTTGATCAGCAGCGGGGTCGTGATCTGGTCCACAAAGGTCAGCGGGGAATTCGCCTCCAGCCGGGCGCGGACGTCCTTTTGCCACGGGTAGCCGCCGAAGTCGTAGGGGACCAGGCGCCAGGCATTGCCCTCACCGAAGAACGTCACGAGGTCATAGACCCCGCGGACGGCGATGGCGGCCTTGAAGCGGTGGTCCTGGGTGACGACCCATGCGGTCAGGTAGCCGCCGTAGCTGCCACCGGTGACGACCTGGCGGTTGGCATCGACCCAGGGCTCCCGTGCGGCGAGATCGGCCGCGGCGAGGACGTCGCCGCCGGGGCCGGGGCCCCAGTCCTGGTAGTTGGCGTGCTGGAAGGCATAACCGTAGCCGCCGGAGCCGCGCGGGTTGGCGTAAACCACGCCATAGCCCCGCGCTGCGAAGAACTGGAACTCGTGCCACATGCTGGCCTCGCCCGGGCCCCACATCGCCTGCGGCCCGCCGTGGATCTCGAGCAGCAGGGGATATTTTTTCCCGGCCACGCACGTCGCCGGCTTGATCAGCCAGACGTCCACCACCAGGCCGTCGGGGCGGGTGAGCGTGCGGTGCTCAGGGAGGCTGACGTGCTTGTCGCGCAGCCACTCCTGATTGTGCGTCGTCAGGTGGCGCGGGGCCGTCGCGTCGGGCGCCGCGGTGTAGAGCTCGGAGGGGTTCGCCGCGAGCGTGAGGACGTAGACGAGGCAGTCGCGGCCGAGATCGAAGGCGGTCACCCCTTGGTCAAAGCCGGTCAGCCGCTCCGGTGGCGCCAGCGGCTGGGCCGCGACGCGGTAGAGCGGGAAGCCGCCGTTGCTGGCGGCCGTGAAATAGATGTGGCGCGAATCGGCCGACCAGCGGGGGGCGCTGGCGCTGCGGTCGAGCGCGTCGGCGTACCAGGGCGCCGCGGCCCCGCCGAGACGCAGGCAGCCGACGCGGACCTGCGCGTAGACCGGGTTGACCGCGACCTGCTGGGCGAGAAACGCCACGAGGCGGCCGTCGGGCGAGAACCGCGGTTCGCTGAAGCTCTCGCCGGCGTCCACCAGCAGCGCGGCGCGCCCGGTGCCGTCGGCCTGGACGAGCTCGAGGCTGTGGGCCAGCTCGCGGTCCGGGTGGCGCCCGTTGGCGGCATCGATGGCGAACACCAGCTGCCGGCCATCGGGGGACCACGCGGCGCGTCCGACCGAGCGGTAGCCGGGCGTGAGCGCCCGCGGGGCGGCGCCCTCGCGGGCCTCGATCACGTAGAGGTTGGCAAAGCTCGGCTGGGGCTCGAGGTCGGATTCGCCGAGGAAATTCAGCCGGTGGAGGACGCGCGGGTTGCCGTCGGCCTCGTTCTGCGCCAGCCACTCCCGCTGTTCCTGGCGGGTGCCGTCCGTGCTGGCGGCGGGTCGTTTGACGTCCTTGGCCTTGTCGTACCAGTCGGCGGTGTCGCCCGGCGAGCGCAGCGGGCGCTCCTCGGCCCAGTCGGGCGGGGGCGGCGGGCCGGGGAGCTTGGCCCGCTCCCGGCGGACCTCGGTCAGGCTCAGGCTGGAGGTGAAGGCGAGGCGCTGGCCGTCGGGCGACCACTGGGGCTGGGCCGCGCCGGACTCGAGCTGGGTGAGGGCAAACGCCTCGCCGCCGTCGGCGAGCGGCAGGATCCAGAGCTGAGGCTTGGCCTTGTCCTTCCGGAGAAAGGCCACGCGGCGGCCGTCGGGGCTCCACTGCGGCGCGCTGGCGTCCGCCGTCCCGTGGGTGAGCTCGCGCGGCGCGGAGCGTCCGTCCGTCGCCGCGAGCCACAGCTGCGTCTGGTAACGATATTCGCCCTTTTTGTCGGGCAGCTCGACCATGCTCTTGACCGTATAAATCACCTGCTGGCCGTCGGGGGAGAGCGCCGGGGCGTCGAGCTGCTTGAGCTTCAGCAGGTCGGAGGCGCGAATCAGCGGGTCGGCCGGGGCCGGGGCGGCGGCGCGCAGCAGCGGCAGCGGGGCGAGGAAGGCGACGGTCAGCAGGGCCAGACGGGCAAGACGACGCATATGGGTTTGCATCGTGGGCCGGTTGGCTGTCGTGTCGAAGCGATTTCCATGCAGAACCGCTTCTACACGGCCTTCGATGTCGAGACGTACGACGGCAACCGCAAGGCGGACTACCGCAGCCTGTTTCAGATCGACCGGGACCGCATCATCCACGCCCACGCGTTCCGGAAGCTGCAGTCGAAAACCCAGGTGTTCCTCTCCGGCGAGTACGACTTCTACCGCACCCGGCTGACGCACTCGATGGAGGTGGCCCAGATCGGCCGCTCCATCTGCCACTACCTGCGGTCGCGCGGGGGACCGCTGAAGGAGGATTTTTTCATCGACGGGGAACTGGTCGAGGCGATCTGCCTAGCGCACGACCTGGGGCACCCGCCCTTCGGCCACTCGGGGGAGCGCACGCTGCAGGAGCTGATGATCCCCTGGGGCGGCTTTGAGGGCAACGCCCAGACCCTGCGGCTGCTGACGGGCACGCTCTACCAGAACGAGACCACGGTGCACGGCATGCAGCCGACGCGCGCGCTGCTCGACGGCGTGCTCAAGTACAAGAAGCTCTTCCGCGAGTTTCCGCAGCCGCCGCGGAATCATTTTCTCTACGACCCCCAGGCGGCCGAGCGGGCGTTTGTGTTCGGGACGGCGAAGATCCCGCGCGGGCTGCACGCCGGGGAGAAGCTCAACGGCTTCAAGAGCGTCGAATGCCAGATCATGGACTGGGCGGACGACGCGGCCTACTCGCTCAACGACATCGTGGACGGGGTGAAGGCCGGGTTTTTGACCGAGGACCGGATCGAGCGCTGGGCGGCCGGCCAGCCGGTGGGCGCGCCGCAGCAGCAGTTGCTGGACGTGCTGTTCGACGCCATCCGCGGCGACCGGCTGGAGAGCGTGTTCGCCCAAAAGATCGGGGCGTTCATCTCGGCGTGCCGCCTGCGGGAGCGCGACAACTTCATGGCGGCCCAGACCAACCGCTACCGGTACGACCTCGTGGTGTCAGCCGAGGCGCAGGTCGAGGCGATGTTCTTCAAGCAGATGGCCAACGACATCATCTTCGAGAGCCCCCAGCTCCAGCAGATCGAGCACAAGGCCCGCCGGGTGCTGTTCGACCTGTGGGCCTCCTGCTGGCACAACTACGTCGAGAAGGGCCCGCGCGTCATCAACATCCTGCCGGCGCGGGTCGGCCGCCTGATCGATGCCGCGCCGACGCCTGCGGGCAAGGCGCGCCAAATCTGCGATTTTCTCTCCGGGCTGACCGACGGCATGATCGTCCACACCTACCGCCGGCTGTTCGACCCGCAGTTCGGCAGTATTCGCGACCTGTGATCAGGCCCGCGGGGCGGGCGGCAGGTGCCCGGCGTCCACCGCCTCCTGCACCATCCGCTCGGCGTAGACCCAGAGCTCGGCGCAGCCCTCCGCAATGTGGTGGTTGCGCGCCAGCACCCGGTCCTGGGTCACCCCGTGCCGCTGCCACGCCGAGCCCTCGGTGCGGCAGTTGAGCAGCATCGGCTGAAACCGGTCCACCGCGGTGGCGAACCGGGACTCGGGCGTCTGCTTGGTCTCGAACTCGTCCCAGAGCGCCCGAAAGCGGAGCGACTGGTCGGGAGGCAGCAGGCCGAAAATCCGGTCGGCCGCCCGGGCCTCGCGCTCGTGCTGGCCGGCCATCGCGGCCGTGTCGTAGGCGAAGGTGTCCCCGGCGTCGATCTCCACCAGGTCGTGGACGATGACCATCTGGAGGACGCGGAGCACATCCAGCGAGGGCGAGTTGGCGTGTTCGGCGAGGACGATGACGCAGAGGCAGAGGTGCCACGAGTGCTCGGCGTCGTTTTCCGCGCGCCGGCTCTGCGTGTTGATCGTCTGCCGGAAGATTTCCTTCAGCTTGTCCACCTCGAGAATGAACGCGATCTGGCGGGCGAGGCGGGCGGCGGGGGAGGAGTCATCCATGCCCCGACCCAAACGCCCCGGACCCCGTCTGGCAATCCGCGGCTGCGCCGTCGCGCTCCGCCTGTTCCTCCCCTCATCGCCCCGTCCCTGCGCCGGTCGAGAGAGCTGTGCGCGGATCTCCATTGTCACGTATTACGTGACAAACCGCTTGGAGTGCGCGGCGCCCCTGCTCCAGCAATTGTCACGTATTACGTGACAATTGCCGGGTGGGGAAGGTGTTCAGGGGCGGGCGGTGGCTGGTGGCAACAGGGCGGCGTTGGGGTGGAGGGAGGACAGGGGGAGGGGCGCGGGGCGGCGCTTGCCTCGTCGGGCGGGATTGGCACGGTGAATTTCATGCGCCCAGTCCCCCTGCTGCTCCTTGGCCTGCTTTCCTTGCCCGCGTCCGCCGGTCCGGCGACGTGGAACTATCCCGCCGCGCCGCGGGGCGACGTGGTGGACGTTTACCACGGGACGCCGGTGGCGGATCCGTACCGGTGGCTGGAGGCGACCGAGGCCCCCGCGACCCGCGCCTGGATCGCGGCGCAGCGGGAGCTCACCGCGGGCGCGCTGGCGCAGATGCCGGAGCGCGCGGCGATCCGGGCCCGACTGACCGCGCTGTGGAACTACCCCCGCTTCAGCCTGCCGGAGAAGCGCGGCGGCCACTATTTCTTCGCCAAGAACGACGGGCTGCAGAACCAGTCGGTGCTGTACGTGCAGGATACGCTGGCCAGCCCGCCGCGGGTGCTGCTCGACCCGAACACGCTCTCGGCCGACGGCACGGTGGCGCTCGGGCAGACCGCGCCCTCCGGCGACGGCCGCTGGCTGGGCTACGCGCTGAAGACGGCAGGCTCGGACTGGGAGGAGTTCCGGGTCCGCGACCTCCGGACCGGCCGGGACACGGCCGACCACCTCCAGTGGGTGAAGTTTTCCGGGCTGAGCTGGACGAAGGACAGCCAGGGCTTCTTCTACGGCCGCTACCCGGCGCTGGCGCCGGGGGACAAGCTCTTTGGCCAGCTGCGGAACCGCACCCTGCACTATCACCGGCTCGGCACGGCGCAAAACGAGGACGTGCTGGTGTTCGCCCAGCCGGAGTTCCCCGACCGGCGCGCGAACGCCGCGGTCACCGACGACGGCCGCTATCTGCTCATCTTCGTCAGCCAGAACGGCCGCACCCAAAACGCCCTCTATTACCGCGACCTGGTCGACCCGGCGCATCCCCGGCTCGACGGGCCGGTGGTGAAGCTGCTCGACCAGTTCGACGCGAACTATGCCGTGGTGGGCAACCGCGGGGACACGCTGTACGTGGAGACGAACCGCGGCGCACCCCGCGGCCGGATCGTGGCGATCGACCTCCGGGCGCCCACGCCCGAGGCCTGGCGGACGCTGGTGCCCGAGTCGGAGGACAGTATCGAGGCCGTGAGCTTCATCGGCGGTCGCTTCGTCATCAACTACGTGCACGACGTGAAGAGCCGG
>SESH01071938.1_pt1 | contig 15808 bp, 17 predicted proteins | sample 3171561 | NCBI WGS metagenome assembly SESH01 (sample SAMN10866947, study PRJNA518727) | freshwater metagenome | biome: subpolar coniferous forest; feature: holomictic lake; material: water; isolation source: holomictic Lake 442 2011 16.5 m and 2014 13 m | place: Canada: near Kenora, Ontario
CTGGATCCACCAGCCGCCGACGACGGACCAGCGCCCGGCGCGGATGTGGCGCACGATGCGGCGGAAGAGCGCGGGATCGTGGCGGCGCACCTGCTCATAGACCCAGGCCTCGCCCCGGGTGAAGATGATGTCGGGATGACGGTCGAGCGTGCGGCACAGGGTGTAGCACGTGTTGAGGGCCTCATCGACGCCGGCGGTCCAGGGCCAGAGCCAGACCGGATCGAGGTGGGCGTTGAAGACAATATGGACGGTGCGCATGGAAAAAGCCGGGCGGGTGGCCGGGCGCGGCCCCGCCCGGACGCCGCGGGTCCGCCGGGCGGCGGGCTACAGCCGGAAGAAGCGGCGCGCGTTGCCGGAGCCGATGAGCTCCCTGGCGCGGGCGGGGATGTGGGCGCGGCGCAGCTTGTCGACCTCGCCGCGGGTCGAGAGCAGGGGGGTGCAGGTGCCGAGCAGGAGCCGGCGGGCGGGGAACTTCTTGAGCATGATCTCGAGGACGTTGGTCACCTCGCAGAACGCGATCTCGGCGGAGAAATTGGTGTGCGCCGGCGCGAGCTGCTCGACCTCGCCCTTGTAGATGCCGGTGAAGAGGACGTGGTGCGCGGGGAAGCGGCGGAGGAAATGGGCGAGCTGGGGCACGGGCACGCCCTTGATGCGCAGGGCGAAATACTTGTGGCGCTCGTCCTCCAGGCGGACGTTGAGGATGAGCCGGAGCTGGGCCGCGGCGAGCGCGGCCATGAAGTCCTCGAGGTGGCCCGCCCGGAGGCTGTAGTGGTGGTAGTTGGGGAGGAGCTTGACCGCGCGGAGGGGCGCGGCGGCGCGGCACTCCGCGAGCTGCTCCCGCCAGGTGGGGAGGGCGGGGTTCAGGATTGGCACGGGCAGCAGCCCGGGGGTGGCCCGGACGGCGGCGAAGAGCCGGCGGTTGGCCGGCATCGGGTCGGGCAGGAAGACCGCGCCGAGGTGCGACACGAGGGCGCGGCGGACGCCGCTGGCCGCGAGATGGGCGGCGAGGGCGGGACCGCTGCGGTCCGGCACGGGGGTGAACGGCCACGGGCCGAGATGGGCGTTGGAGTCGATCAGCATGGCGCGGGTCTCAGGGGAGGTTGAGCTGGAGCAGGCGGGCGGTGTTGCCAAACAGCATGCGCTGCCGGTCGGCGGCGGGGAGGTCGGCGCCGAGGATGCGGCCGATCGTGACGCTGTGCTCGCGGATCGGCAGGTCGGAGCCATAGAGCACGTGGTCGGCCCCGAGGTGCTCGGCGGCGTACTCGATCAGGCCCTCCTCGGGGAAGCCGCCGGAGGTGTCGACGTAGAGATTGGGCAGGCCCTTGGCCTCGAGCACGCCGCGGAAGCCGATGCCGGTGAGGTGGGCCATGATGACGGTGACGTCGGGGTTCCGCCGGGCGAAGAGCGCGGTGGTGCTGGGGTCGCTCTGGTGCTGGCCGTTGCCGATGTTGGTGATGCTCCAGCTGTGCTGCAGCACGGGCAGGCGGCAGACGCGGGCGGCCTTGGCGACGTGGCGCATGCAGGGGTGGGCAGCGTTGTTGGCGATCTCGAGCTTGATGCCGCGGAAGCCGGGCAGCGCGGCGCAGCGCTCGGCCTCGGCCAGCGTGGCGCGCTCGCCGAGCAGCGGGTTGAGGTAGACGAACGCCGAGAAGTAGTCGGGAAACAGCCGCGCCACCCGGGCGGAGTCGTTGTTGATGAGGCGCAGCTGCTCGGCGTTGGGAGTGGCCCCGAACACGAGCACGTCGCCGAGCACGACCATGTGGACGATGTCAAAGCGTCGCCCGTAGGCGATCACCCGGCGGAGCTCGGCCGGGGTCCGGCCCAGGTTGCAGAAAACCGGGTGGGTGTGAACGTCGATGATGCGCATGAAAGATCGGGGGGTGAGCGGTCCGTTGGCGGGAGGATGGGCGAGAGAAAACGGAGTGACAAGACCGTTCGGGCCACGCACAGTCCGGGTCTTATTTTTATGCCGAACCCCCCGCGGAGCGACCACGAGATTGAACAGCTGCTATCGGAGCCGACGGCGGGGGCGGTGGCCGCGGTGCGGGAGCTGGGGGGCGACTACATGGTCCTGGGGGTGGGCGGCAAGATGGGGACGACCACGGCGGTGATGCTGCGGCGGGCGCTGACGGCGGCGGGGAAGGCCGGGACGGTCTACGGGGTGTCGCGGTTCAGCCGGCCGGAGGCGAAGGCGGAGCTGGAGCGGTGCGGGGTGGTGCCGCTGGCGTGCGACCTGGCCGACGCGGCGCAGGTGGCGCGGCTGCCGGAAGTGGCGAACGTGGAGTACCTGGCGGGGCAGAAGTTCGGGACGGACGCGGCGCCGGGGGAGACCTGGATCCAGAACACGGTGGTGCCGTCGCTGGTGGCGCAGAAGTTCCGGGGCTCGCGGCTGGTGGTCTTTTCGACGGGGTGCGTGTATCCGTTCACGCCGGTGGACGGCCGCGGCGCGGTGGAGTCGACGCCGGTGGCGTTCCTCGGCGAGTACGCGAGCACCTGCGTGGGGCGGGAGCGGGTCTTCACGCACTATGCGCTCCAGCACGGGACGCCGCTGCTGATCTACCGGCTCAACTACGCGGTGGAGCTGCGGTACGGGGTGCTGGTGGACATCGGGCAGCGGGTGCAGGCGGGCGAGCCGGTGGACATCACGATGGGCGTGTTCAACCTGATCTGGCAGGGCGACGCCTGCGCGCGGGCGATCCAGTGCCTGCAGCACGTGGCGAACCCGCCGAAGCTGCTCAACGTGACCGGGCCGGAGAAGCTCGCGCTGCGCGAGGTGGCGGAGCGGTTCGGGCGGATTTTTGGCCGGGCGCCGGTGCTGACGGGGACGCCGGCGGCGGCGGCGTGGCACTCGGACGCGAGCGAGTCGATGCGGCTGTTCGGCCCGCTGACCAAGTCGCTCGACGAGATGATCGCGCTGGTGGCGGAGCACCTGACGGCCGGCGGCCGGCTGCTGGGCAAGCCGACGCACTTCGAGACCCGCGACGGCAAATTTTGACCATGGACCTCCGCTCCCACCTGCACGCCGGCCACGTCATCCCGGCGCAACCGCTCGCCCTCGACCTGGACCGCCGGTTCTCCGAGCGGCACCAGCGCGCCCTGACGCGCTATTATGTCGCCGCCGGGGTCGGCGGCCTCGCGGTGGGCGTGCACTCGACGCAGTTTGAGATCCGGGAGCCGCAGCACGGGCTGTTCCGGCCGGTGCTGGAGCTGGCGGCGCGCACGATCGACGAGGAGCTGGCGAAGGCGCCGCGGCCCTTCATCAAGATTGCCGGCGTCTGCGGCCGGACGGAGCAGGCGCTGCGCGAGGCCGAGCTGGCGCGGTCGCTGGGCTACCAAGCGGGCCTGCTGAGCCTGGCGGCGTTCAAGGCCGACCCGGAGGAGGCGATGCTGGCGCACTGCCGCCGCGTGGCCGAGGTCCTGCCGGTGATCGGCTTCTACCTGCAGCCCGCGGCGGGCGGCCGGCTGCTGGGCTACTCGTTCTGGCGGCGCTTCGCGGAGATCCCGAACGTCCTCGCGATCAAGCTGGCGCCGTTCAACCGCTACCAGACGATCGACGTGATGCGGGCGCTGGCCGAGTCGGGCCGCGACGACATCGCGCTCTACACCGGCAACGACGACAGCATCGTGGTGGACCTGTTCACGCCCTTCACCTTCGAGCACCAGGGCCGGCGGGTGACCCGCCGGATCGCCGGCGGGCTGCTCGGGCACTGGGGCGTGTGGACCCGCAGCGCGGTGCAGCTCTTGGCGGAGATCAAGGCGGCGCGGCCGGCGGCGGCGCTCGAGGTCCGCTGGCTGGAGCGCGCCATCGCGGTGACCGACATGAACGCGGCGCTGTTCGACGCGGCCAACGGGTTTCGCGGCTGCATCCCCGGGATTTTGGAGGTGCTGCGCCGCGGCGGGCTGGTGCCGTCGCTCCACTGCCTCAACCCGCACGAGCAGCTCTCCCCGGGCCAGGCCGAGGAGCTCACCCGCGTGGCGCGGGCCTACCCCGAGCTGACCGACGACGCGTTCGTGGCGGCGCACCGGGACGAGTGGCTCCGCTGAGCCCGGCCGGCGCGACCCGGCGCCGGCGAGCAAAATTTACGACCCCCCGCCCGGCCTTCCCATGAGCCTCCCGACCCCGGCCTCCCTCGAGGAACTGCTCGCGCAGATGGTGGCGCACAACACCGTCAACCCGCTCTTTGGCGGGCCGGAGGGCGGGGAGGAGGCGCTGGCGGCGCAGCTGGAGCAGCTGGCGCGCGGCTGGGGCCTGGCGACGCGCCGGACGCCGGTCGCGGGGAACGCGACGGCCAACCTGATCGTGAGCTGCGAGCCGGTGCCGGGCGGCGAGTGGCTGCTGCTGGAGAGCCATCTGGACACCGTGAGCATCGCCGGCATGACGGTGCCGCCGCTGGGCGGGAAGAGTGAGGGCGGCCGGATGTACGGCCGCGGCACCTGTGACACCAAGGGCTCCGGGGCGGCGATGCTCTGGGCGCTGCGCACCTATGCCCGCGATGCCCGCCGGCCGCGGAACGCGGCCCTGGTCTTTGCGGTCGACGAGGAGGCGCGCATGACCGGGTCGCAGGCCTTTGCCCGGCAGGAGCTCCGTGAATTTCTGCCCCGGCTGCGCGGGGTGATCGTCGGCGAGCCGACGCGGCTGCGGCCCGTGGTGGCGCACAACGGCGTGATCCGCTGGCGCACCCTCACCCGCGGCCGCGCCGCCCATTCGTCCGACCCGAGCCAGGGCGTCTCCGCCATCTCCGCGATGCTGCGCGTGCTCGAGACGCTGGAGTCAAAGTATGTGCCGTCCGTGACCCGCCGCCACCCGATGACGGGCCGCGCGGCGGCGAGCGTGAACCTGATCCGGGGCGGGACGGCCGTGAACATCATCCCGGCGCAGTGCGAGATCGAGTGCGACCGGCGGACGGTGCCGGGCGAGACGAGCGAGGAGGTGCTGCGCGAGCGGGACGCGGTGCTGGCCGGCCTGCCGGTCGAGCACGACTCCCTCTATGTGGTGCCGGCGATGGACGAGGTGCAGAGCCGCGATTTTCACCGCTGGCTGAGCCCGGTGCTGACCCGCCTCGGCGGCGACGCGACGGGGGTGGGGGCGCCGTATGTGACGGACGCCAGCCATTATGCCGCGGCGGGCGCGCCGGCGATCGTGCTCGGGCCAGGCGACCTGGCCCAGGCGCACACCAAGGACGAGTGGGTGGAGCTGGACCAGCTGAGGCAGGCGTCGGCGCTTTACCTGGAACTGCTGCGGGTGCCGGTGGCCGGCGGGCCCCGCGCCTAGCGCGCCAGCAGCTGCCGGGTGAGGAACGCGGTCTGCAGGGCGGCGAGGTCCTTCAGGCCCTTTTGCGCGAGGGTGAGCAGGCCCTGGAGCTGCTCGGGCGAGAAGGTGGACTCCTCGCCGCTGCTCTGCACCTCGACGAACTGGCCCCGGCCGGTCATCACGATGTTGGCGTCGACCTCGGCGTCCTTGTCCTCGACGTAATTGAGGTCGAGCAGCTCGCGGCCGCCGCAGATCCCGACGCTGACGGCGGCGACGGCGTCGACCAGCGGGTTCTCGGCGAGCTTCTTGGTGTCGAGCAGCTGCTGGACGGCGAGGCGGGCGGCGAGGTAGGCGCCGGTGATCGAGGCGGTGCGCGTGCCGCCGTCGGCCTGGAGCACGTCGCAGTCGATCCAGAGGGTGTTGTCGCCGAGCTTCTGGAGGTCGAGGACGGCGCGGAGGGAGCGGCCGATGAGGCGCTGGATCTCGACGGTGCGGCCGTCGAGCTTGCCCTTGGCGATGTCGCGCGGCTTCCGCTCGAGGGTGGAGTAGGGCAGCATCGAGTACTCGGCGGTGAGCCAGCCGCCCTTGACGCCCTGCTGGCGCATCCAGGCGGGGACCTTGGGCTCGATCATGGCGGCGCAGATGACGCGGGTGGCGCCGAAGGAGACGAGCACGGACCCGGTGGCGTGCGGCGCGATGCCGGCCTCGAAGGTGATGGGGCGGAGTTGGTCGGCCTGGCGGCCGTCGGAACGGGGGGAAGACATGGTGGGAGAGGAGGGGAAAAAGAGGGGAGGAACCGGCGCCGCCGGCGGGGCGGGCGCGCGGCGGTCGACGGCGGGGGTGGGCGGCCGGCGGCGGCCTAGGGGGTGAGCGGCCGGTCTTCGCGGTCGACGGGCTTGAGGGGCGCGGGCTGGTTCTTGGCCTGCTGCGCCATGAAGGAGATGAGCCGGTCGTTGAAGTCCCGGGCGGGGTCGTGGCCCATTTTCTTCAGGGCCTGGGTGAGGGCGGCGACCTCGACGAGGCGGGCCATGTCGCGGCCGGGGCGGACGAAGAGCTCGATGTGCGGCACGCGCAGGCCGATGATCTCGTAGAACTGCTCCTCGAGGCCGGTGCGCTCCTCGACCGCTTCGGGGGTCCATTCCTGGAGCGAGACAACCATGTCGATGCGCTTCTCGAGCCGGAGGGACTTCACCCCGAACATCTCGGCGATGTTGATGATGCCGATGCCGCGGCATTCCATCCAGCCGCGGTTGAGCAGGCGGGAGGAGGCCATGAGCTCGCGCTCGTCGAGCAGCTTGATGACGGTGAGGTCGTCGGCGACGAGGGAGTGGCCGCGCTCGATCAGGGCGAGGGCGCACTCGCTTTTGCCGACCCCGCTGGTGCCGCGGAGCATCACCCCGACGCCCTTGATGTCGAGGGTGGTGGCGTGCTCGGTCGTGCTGGGGGCGAACTCGTTGTCGATGCAGAGCGTGGCCAGGTTCACGAAGTTCATCGTGATCATGGGCGTGCGCAGCAACGGCAGGTTCATCTCCGTGGCGACCGCGAGCATCGACTCGGTGGCGTGGTAGTTGCGGGTGAGGATGAGGCAGGGGATGTGGCGCGCCACCATCGCCCGCAGGATCTCGCGCTGCGTCCGCTGGGAGAGGGTCTTGAGGTAGGTCATCTCGGCGGCCCCGAGCACCTGAATGCGCTTGTTGGCGAAATACTTGAAGAATCCGGTGAGGGCGAGTGACGGGCGGTTGATGGTGCCCTCCTTGATCAGCCGGTGCAGGCCGGCTGCGCCGGTGATGATCTCCAGCTTCAGCTTCTCGCGATAGGCCTCGTAGAAGTGCGCGACGGTGATGCCGTGGATGGCTTTTTGCATGGGGAGGGGAGGGAGTCGGAGCCGGAGGGAGGGAGGCAGGAGTCCGCGGAAAACGCGAGCCTGCGCTGGGTGCGGGCGGCGGCCCGGGTCCCCGGGACCGCGCCTACAGGTTGAAGTCCTCGCCGAGGTAGAACTTCCGGGCCTGCTCGTCCTGGATGAGGAAGCTGCCGGTGCCCTCGGTCAGGACCCGGCCCTGGTGGAGGAGGTAGGCGCGGTCGACGATGCGCAGGGTTTCCCGGACGTTGTGGTCGGTGACGACGACGCCGATGCCGCGGGACTTGAGCTGGAGGATGATCTTCTGCACCTCGGCGACGGAGATGGGGTCGATGGCGGCGAACGGCTCGTCCATCAGGAGGAACTTGGGCCGGGTGACGAGGGCCCGGGCGATCTCGAGCCGGCGGCGCTCGCCGCCGGAGAGGGTGTAGGCCTTCTGCTGGGCGACGTGCCCGAGGCTGAGCTCGTCGAGGTGCTGCCGGACGCAGGCGGCGCGCTCGCGGCGCGGCACGGCGGTGGTCTCGACGATGGCGAGGAGGTTCTCGGCGACGGTGAGCTTGCGGAAGACCGAGGGCTCCTGCGGCAGGTAGCCGATGCCGTGCCGGGCGCGCTCGTGCATCCGCAGGCGCGTCAGGTCGGTGCCGTCGAGCGTCACCTGCCCGGCCGAGGCGGGCACGAGGCCGACGATCATGTAGAACATGGTGGTCTTGCCGGCGCCGTTGGGGCCGAGCAGGCCCACGACCTCGCCGGCGCGGAAGTGGACGCTGACGCGGTCGACGACGGTGCGGGGGCCGAAGGTTTTGACGAGTCCCTGGGTGCGGATTTCCGCGGGGGCGGGGGCGCTCATTTGGCGGGGGCGCCGTCGCCGGGCGACGTGGGCTTGGCCGGGTCGAAGCCGAGGTCGCGGAGGGCGGGGCCGGTGACGCGGGACTTGTCGACGATGACGCGGCGCTCGCCGCGGAGCAGGGTGATTTTCTCGCCGGTGCTGGTCCAGGAGGTGCCGCGGTCGATCAGCACCGGGTTTTCGGTCAGGATGACCTGGTCCTCGTGGGGCCGCACCTCGGCGCGGCCGCAGGTGGCCTCGCGGTCGCCCTGGGTGATGACGACGTGGCCGGTGGCGATCAGGTACTTGAATTTTTCCAGCGTGGGCACGGTGCTGGTCTTGTCGCCGACGCCCAGCGCCACGAACTCGAGCCGGTCGCAGAGGATGCGGAGGTTGGTGCCGCTCAGAACGACGGCGCCGGTGCAGACGCCGTGGGTCTCGTTGCCCACGCTCCACATGTCGGCGTGGTTGCAATCCAGCGTGGTTTTCTGCGGGGCCTGTTCGGCGCGGGCGGAGAGGGCGAGACCGAGGAGGCAGCCCAGCAGGGCGAGGACGGATTTCATTTCAGGAGGCGTTTGAGCTCGGCGTTAAAAACTACCCGCACCTGGCCCTGCAGCGAAACCTTTTTCTCGGCATGGTCGTAGGTCCACTGGCGGCCGGTGGCCTCCAGGTCGTCGCGGAGGAGGCGCACGCCCCGATCGCCCTGCGCGCGGCTGGCCTGGGGCAGGAACGTCGCGGCCGGGCTCAGCAGGATGGTCTCCACCCGGTTGCTGGCATCGCCGGAAAAGACCGTCAGGTGCAGGTCCACCACCTGGACCTCGTGGCGGGAGGGGAAGGTGGCGCGGGAGCCGCGGAGGGTCAGGGCGTGGAAATTCTCCCGGGTGAAGGTGGGCAGGATCCAGTTGACGGCCGGGGCGAGGGCGGCCGGCTCGGCGGCGGCCGGGAGCCCGCAGCAGGCCAGCAGGCAGGGCAGGAGGAGGCGCCGGTTCACGCGATCAGGGCCGGGCCCGCGCGGCGAGCAGGTGTTCGCAGATTTCGCGCACCGCGCCGCGGCCGGGGAGTCGGCGCGTGACGTAGCGCGCGGCGGCGAGGGCGGCGGGCAGGGCCCCGGGCACGCTCACGCCGACGCCCGCCCACGCCAGGGCGGGGGCGTCGATGTCGTCGTCGCCCATGTAGGCGCAGTCGGCGGCGGTCAGCCGGAGCTGCGCGGCGAGTTCCTGGAGGGCGGCGAGCTTGTCGATGCGGCCCTGGATGACGTGCGGGATCCCCAGCTCGGTGGCGCGGAGGGTGGTCGCCCGGGAGGGCCGGCCGCTGATCCAGGCGACGGCGACCCCGGCCGCCGCGAGCCGCTTGAGTCCCAGGCCGTCGAGGATGGAGAAGGACTTGGCCTCGGTGCCGTCGGAGCTGATGAGCACGGTGCCGTCGGTGAGGACGCCATCGACATCCATCGCGAAAAGGCGGACGCGCGCCCAGGTGGCGCGGGCCACGGCGGGGGATTTTTTGCGGGCGGCAGGCATGGGCGGCAGGGGGCGGGCGGGGCTCAGCCCATCCAGGCGGTGAGCTGCTCGATGAGCTGGTTCGGGGTGGGCCGGAAGGCGTCCTCCAGCTCCGGGGCGAAGGGCACGGGCAGGTCGAGGGCGCCGATGCGGAGGGGGGCGGCGCGGAGGGAGGAGAAGTGCTGCTCGGTGAGCCGGGCGACGAGCTCGGCGCCGAAGCCGTGGGTGCGGCGGCCCTCGTGCACCACGACGAGCCGGCCGGTGCGCGCGAGCGAGGCCTGGATGGCGCGGAGGTCGAGCGGGGCGAGGCAGCGGAGGTCGAAGAGGTCGAAGCTGTGCTCGTATTCGCCGGTGAGGTAGTCGCAGACCTCGGTGGCGGCGGGGACCATGGCGCCGTAGGTGACGAAGGTGGCGTAGTCGCCCTGGCGGAGCTGCCGCGGCTGCCAGACCTCGCGGTAGCGGGGGTTCCAGACGACGGGCTGCTTCTTGCAGCGGTAGAGCGCCTTGTTCTCGAACAGGATCACGGGGTTGCCGTCCTCGTAGGCGGCGAGGAGGGCGTCGAACGCATCCTGCGGCGTGCTGGGGTAGAGGCCCTTGAGGCCGGGCATGGAGAGGAAGAGCGACTCCAGCTCCTGGGAGTGGAAGGAGCCGAGCTGGACGGTGCCGCAGGGGAAGCGCAGGACCAGCGGGCAGGCGGCGCCGGAGCGGAAGTGGTAGGTGGCGGCGTTCTGGGTGATCTGGGTGACGGCCTCGGTGGCGAAGTCGGCGAACTGGAATTCCGCGATGGGCCGGTGGCCGTTGAGGGCGAGGCCGATGGCGTAGCCGGTGCAGGCGCTCTCGGCCAGCGGGGTGTTGAAGACGCGGGGGCGGCCGAATTCGGCCAGCAGGCGGTCGGTGACCTTGAACGCGCCGCCGTAGGCGCCGATGTCCTGGCCGAGCAGGACGGCCTCGGGGCGCTCGGCGAGGATCTTGCGCAGCGCGGCGTTGAGGGCCTGCGCGAAGTTGAGCGCGAGGGGCGCGGCGGGCTCCGCCCGCCAGGGCAGCGGCGGCGCCGGCGGGGCGAACAGGCCGACCGCCAGGCCGGCGGGATCGGGCCGCGGGACGGCGAGGGAGGCGGTGACGCAGGCCTCGAGGTAGGCCTCCAGCTCGGCGTCGAGGGCGTCGAGCCGGGCGCCGTGCCCGGCGGCGGCCAGCTGGGCGCGGAACCGGGGGAGCGGATCCCGGGCGAAAAAGTCCGCGCTCTGGCCGGGCTGCATGTAGTCGCAGGTGTCGTAGGCGGCGTGGCCGCGGAGGCGGAGCGTGTGGGCCTCGATCAGCATGGGCCGGCCGGTGGCGCGGACCCGGGCGAGGGCGGCGGCGCAGGCGCGGGTGCAGGCGGCGACGTCGGTGGCGTCGACCGCGCAGCCCTCCATGCCGTAGCCGGCGGCGCGGCGCCAGAGCTCGGTGCCCGCGGTGAACTGCTCGCTCGTGGGGGTCGAGTAGGCGTACTGGTTGTTCTCGATCACGAAGAGCACCGGGAGCGAGAGGAGGGAGGCGAGGTTGAGCGACTCATGGACATCGCCCGTGCTGGAGGAGCCGTCGCCGAAGAAGGCGAAACCGACGGCCGGCCGGCCGAGGCGGCGCTGGGAGTCGGTGGCCCCGGCGACGTTGGAGAGCATCGCGCCGAGGTGCGAAATCATCGGCAGCGAGCGGGCGGCGGGATCGCCGTGGTGGATGTTGCCCTCGCGCGCCTGGGTGGGGCTGCCGGCGTTGGCGAAATACTGGTTGAGGTGGCCGCAGAGATGGCCGCTCCACACCAGATGGCCGCCGAAGCCGCGGTGGGAAAAGGAGATGACGTCGACGGACTTGTCGGCGAGGAGGGCGAGCGGGACGATCAGGCCCTCGTTGCCCTGGCCGCCGGTGACGGTGCCCTTGATCAGGCCCTGCCGGAAGAGGTCGAGGATCCGGTTGTCGGCGGACCGGGCCAGCTGCATCCAGGCGTAAACGCGCAGCCAGGCCTCGCCGGATGCTGGCTCAAGCTCCGCGGGGCGCAGGTCGCGCGACGCGAGGAGGGCGGGAGGTAAGGGAAGGGCCATATCCAAGCTCCGACGTTGGGTGGGCCGTGGGCCGCCGGCAAGCCTGCGTCGCTCCCCGGCCGGGAAAGCCCCCGGGGCGGCGGCTCAGGCCGCCACCGGGCGCGAGAGGGCGTCGATTTGCCGCATGACCTCGGGCGTCAGCTGGGGGACGACGGCGAGGGCGCCGAAGTTCTCCGCCAGCTGCTCCGGCCGCGAGGCGCCGAGGATGACGCTGCTGACGTGCGGGTTTTTCAGGCACCAGGCGAGGGCGAGGCGCGGCAGGGAGGTGCCGAGCCCGGCGGCGACGGCCGCCAGCTGCCGCACGGCCGCGATCTGGCGCGCGAACGACGGGTCGCCGGTCAGGCGGTCGCGCAGCCATTCCAGGCCGGGCGTGTCGAGCCGGGAGCCGGGCGGCACGCCCTCGTTGTATTTGCCGGTGAGCAGGCCGGTCGCGAGCGGGGACCAGATCGTGGTGCCGAGGCCCGGCGACTGGTAGAACGGGGCGTATTCCTGCTCCACCCGGGAGCGGTGGAAGAGATTGTACTGGGGCTGCTCGACGATCGGGCGATGGAGCTGGAGCCGGGCGCAGACGGCGAAGGCCTCGTGGAGCTGCGCCGCGCTCCATTCGCTCGTGCCCCAGTAGAGCACCTTGCCCTGCGTGATGAGGTCGTGCATCGCCCGGGCGGTCTCCTCAACGGGCGTCTCGGGGTCGGGGCGGTGGCAGTAGTACAGGTCGAGGTAGTCGACCTGCAGCCGCCGCAGGGCGGCGTGGCAGGCCTCGACGACGTGCTTGCGCGAGAGGCCGACCTGGTTGGGCCCGTCGCGCTCGGCCCCGAAAAACACCTTGCTCGAGACGAGGTACGAGTCCCGCGGCCAGCCGGCCTGTTGCAGCAGGGCGCCCATGACCCGCTCGGCCTGCCCGTCGGCGTAGGTCTCGGCGTTGTCGAAGAAGTTCACCCCCGCGTCGTAGGCGGTGTGGAGGAGCTGGGCCGCGACGCCATCGTCGATCTGCTTGCCGAACGTCACCCAGGCGCCGAACGAGAGGGCACTGATCTTGAGCCCGGACGGGCCCAGGCGGCGATAGGTCATGCTCATGGCCGGAGTATGCAGCTCTGGCGGGCCTTGTCTAATCCGGACGCCGTAAAGGCGGTTTCGTCATTGTCACGTATTACGTGACAATCGCACCGGGGACCGGGCGAGGAGGAGGGCGGGAGCCGGGGGGCGCGGGGGGGCGCGGTGGAGCGCGGGGGGGCGAGCGGGGGGGCGAGCAAACCCGAGGGCGGGGCCGGCGGGGGTTCAGGCCATGCTGTCGATCTTCTGGATGCGGGGGAGGTGGCGGCCGCCCTCGAACTCGGTGGCGAGCCAGACGCGCACGATTTTCAGGGCCTCGTCGAGGCTGATGGTGCGCTCGCCGAGGGAGAGGCAGTTGGCGTCGTTGTGCGACCGGCTCCAGACGGCGACCGGCTCGCTCCAGCACACCCCGCAGCGCACGCCGCGGACGCGGTTGGCGGTCATGGCCTCGCCGTTGCCCGAGCCGCCGAGGACGATGCCGCGCTCGACCTGGTGGCTGGCGATGGCGCGGGCCACCGGGAAGCAGAAGTCCGGGTAGTCGCAGCGGTCCGGCGAGTGCGTGCCGAAATCCCGCACGGTGTGGCCCTCGGCGAGGAGCATGGCCTTGATGGCTTCCTTGTAGGCGAAGCCCGCATGATCCGAGCCGATGGCGATGGAGAAGGTCTTGGGCATGTCAGGAGGGTGCCCCCGCACGGGTGGCGCGGCCCATTTGCGGGGTCCCGTCAGCCCCCGGCAAACAAAATCCCCAACCCATGACACTCCTCGTGGCGTGGTCGGGCGACCGCCCGCGCCTGGGCCCGGCTGGCCGGCGGCGCGGCGCCCGAGGCCCGGCGGCTGATCTGGGCGGAGGGCCGGAAGGTCGTGAACGCAACGCGCCCGCGGCGAGGCCGGGGAGGCCGGGCCTCAGTCAGCGATTCCCAGGGTGCGCAGGAACGCCGCGGTGTCGCGGAGGTCGGGAAAGAGGGCGGCGGGCGCGTGCGCGCGCAGCTCGTCGAGCGAGTAGTTGCCGGTCGCGACGGCGATGGTCTGGGCGCCGATGACCTTGCCGCACGCGATGTCGTGGGGCGTGTCACCGATCACGAAGATGCGCTCGGGCGCGTAGTCGACCCCGAGTTGTTCCCGGGCGCGGCGCACGGCGACCGGGCCGAGCTCGTTGCGCTGCGGGCTGTCGTCGGCGAAGGCGCCGAACGGGAAGAAGTGCGAGAGCCCGTGATGGCCGAGCTTGATGCGGGCGCCGCGCTCGACATTGCCGGTCAACAGGGCCTGGGCGCAGTCCGCGCGGCCGGCCAGGGCGGTCAGCACGTCCAGAATGCCAGGCAGGATGCAGCCGCCGGGGTGCTGGAGGGCGGCGGGCAGCTCGGCCAGGTAGGCGTCGAGCAGGCGCGCCTGGTTGGCGGCGTGGTCGGGGAGTGCGAGCTTGGCGAAAATCTGGCCGATGATGGCGCGGTCGGTGCGGCCGGCGTAGTCGATGTCGTCCAGCGAGCGGACCACGCCGAACGCGCGCTGCAGCCCGGTCTGCAAGGCGCGCAGGCCGGCGCCCCCGGAGAGCGTAAGGGTCCCGTCGATGTCCCAGAGCAGCAAGGTTGGTTGGATCAACCCTGCCGATGAATCGCGGCGGGCGGGCCGGGGCAAGATTCTTTCCGATTGGCGCGGGCGGCGGACGGGTGCAGCCTGTCTGGGTGCCCGCGCCGCTCCCGACCATCCTGAAGACCCTGCTCCCCGGCTTGCTCCTGGCCGGCGGCCTGTTGCTCCAGTCCGGCTGCGCCACGCCGGCGACGCGCATCCGCCAGCAGCCCGAGGTGTTTGCCCGGCTGACGCCGGAGCAGCAGCAGCTGGTCCAGGCGGGCCAGATCGGCCTGGGCTTTGCGCCGGCCCCGGTGCGGCTCGCGCTGGGCGAGCCCGACCGGGTCTGGACGCGGACGGAGGCCCGGGGCGTGAGCGAGATCTGGAGCTACGTCACCGCCGAGGAGGACGACGGCCGGTTCCTCCCCCGCGGCCGCCGCAGTTTTTTCGGCGCGCCGTTCCACCCCTGGTATGCGGGGGATCCGGAGCCCCGGGAGCACGAGTATCTCCGGGTGGTTTTCACCGGGGGCCAGGTGAGCGCGATCGAGCGCGCCACGCGCTAGCCGGGGCGGGGGCGCGGGAAGGCGGCGGGAGCGCCGGGGTCCGCCGGCAATGTTTTGACCTGTCCGGAATTCTGTCCTGCTGTCGGGCGATGCCCCTGACGCCTCCCCCGCCGGTTCCGGACTATGCCGCCCCCGCCCGCCTGACCTCGACGCTCCGACTGGCGCCCGGGCAGGTCGCGTTTTTCCACGAGCACGGCTACCTGGCCCTGGAAAACGTCATGCCGCGGGAGGAGATTCCCCAGGTGCGGGCGGCCTATGACCGCCTGTTCAACGAGGAGCGCGGCCGCACCGAGGCCGACCGCTACGACCTGGCCGGCACGAAGCAGGCGGGCCGGGCCGAGAACGTCGCGCAGATCCTGCAGCCGGCGAAGTATGCGCCGGCGCTGCTGGAGACACAGCTGGTGGCGAACCTCAAGTCCCTGATGCAGCAGCTGCTGGGGCCCGAGGCGCGGATGGTGGGGGACCATGCGATCAACAAGCCGCCGCACAACACGGCGCCGACGCCGTGGCACCAGGACGAGGCCTACTGGGACCCGGCGAAGGAGTACCGGGGCCTAAGCATCTGGGTGCCGCTGCAGCCGGCGACGAAACTGAACGGCTGCATGTATTTCGTGCCCGGCTCGCACGGGCTCGAAGTCATCCCGCACCAGCCCATCGGCAACCAGCCGCTGACGCCGGGCCTGGAGGTGGTGCCGGGGACGTATGATTTCGGGGCGGCGGTGGCCTGCGAGTTGCCGGCCGGGGGCGCGACGGTGCACCTGGAGCGCACGCTGCATTTCACGCCGGCGAACCAGTCGGACGACTATCGCCGCGCCTACATCGCGGTGGGCACGCAGTTCGAGCGCCCGCGGTCCACGCCCCGCCGGTTTCCCTGGCAGGAGCGCCAGGCGGCGGCCCGGGCGGCGCGGGCGGGCCAGTAGGGCGGGCGCGGCAGGCGGGGATTGCAATCGGTCGCCAGGTGGCTAACAGCGAATCGGCCGACGCCCTCCCCCGACCATGGAAACCCAAATCAAAGCCTCCCTGATTGCCCTCCTGGCCGCCATTCGGCGGGCGGACGGCGCGTGCATCCTGGCGGAGATGGAGCGGCTGGACGGCTGGCTGGCGCGCGGTCAGGCGGACGGCACGCTGT
>SESH01033739.1_pt1 | contig 15797 bp, 13 predicted proteins | sample 3171561 | NCBI WGS metagenome assembly SESH01 (sample SAMN10866947, study PRJNA518727) | freshwater metagenome | biome: subpolar coniferous forest; feature: holomictic lake; material: water; isolation source: holomictic Lake 442 2011 16.5 m and 2014 13 m | place: Canada: near Kenora, Ontario
GGGGTCATGAAGATTTATTGACCACTTTCCTTCTGCCATTCTGGGCCGCGGTCGGTCTTATTTGTTGAGGCCTTTGCGAAAGGATTGGGTTACCGCCTGTTGCGGAAGCCGCGAAGCGGGTCGTTTGGGTTGATGAACGGCCGCAGCCCTATTATGTCGAATGGATTCCCGGCACAGGGATGTCGGCGTACTTCTGCGTAAGTAGTTCACAGGCAATAGGTAATACGATAATTGACACAGGCTCTTGGCGTCATGTAGGGTAACAGGCATGCCAAGGGTGGCCGGGCAGGGGTTGCGCGAAGGCTGGGTTGATATGTCTGCCGAGCAAGAAACAGAAAGATGGTCCTTGTGCAAGTGATCCTTCGGATACCTGCGACGGCGAATCCACCGCTCTACGTGACTCAACAGGAAGCGTTTGATTTTTATGTGGCGCATTTCGACTTGAGCGATGAGTCCAAAACCCTCTACCGCAAGTTGCTGGTCAACGGGCCCATCGCGGGGCGGTATATCGGGATGGATCGCAAGGAGGACGCCTGCGAAACGAATCCGGACCGACTGAACGCACGGTTCGGCAAGTATGCGCGCCAGACCGGGGCGTTGGCTGCAAGGCAGGCCATGGATGCAGCGGGTTTGACGGCTGCCGATCTGGGCGGGATTGTCGTCAATACCTGCACGGGATACCTGTGTCCGGGATTGTCATCCTATCTGGTGCAGGACTTGGGCCTTCCTTCCGCCGTTCGAACGCTGGATGTTGTCGGCATGGGGTGTGGCGGGGCGTTGCCCAATATCGTGACGGCCGCCGCCCTGCTGGCGGCCACGGGCGGGCGCCCATGGTTGAGTGTTGCCGTGGAAATTTGCAGTGCGACGTTGTTCATGGGCGCCGACCCGGCATTGATTGTCAGCAACTGTATTTTTGGAGATGGAGCGGCCGCTGTGGTTCTTCAGGACGAGGCCCGTGTTGCCCGGGCCGGCGGCCTGATGCGGTTTATCGGCAGTGCCTCCAGCCTGCATCCTGAATACCGCGAGCAACTCCGGTACCGGCAGGAAGGGGGGCGATTGCGCAATGTGCTGACCCCCCGCGTGCCGGTGATCGGGGCGAAACTTGCCGGCGAGGCCCTGGACACTCTGTTGCAGCAACATGAACTCAGCCGGCAGGATATTTCGTGGTGGGCGGTTCATGCCGGGGGGACGGTCGTGCTGGACCAGGTTGGCCGTGATCTCGGGTTGGATGCCCGTGCGTTGCAGTACTCGCTGAAGGTCTTTCGGACTTACGGGAATATGTCCTCTCCCTCCGTCCTGTTTGCTCTGCGTGAGATCCTGGAGCAGGGGCGCCCCAAGGCCGGGGACAAGGGGGTGCTGCTGTCGTTTGGGGCTGGATTTTCGGCTCACGCTGTCCTGGTGGAGTTTCTCTAAACGGGGGCACCTCCCATGGCCGCTCACAACGCCAACTCATACGATGCCGATGTGCTCGTCCTGGGTGCGGGCCCCTGCGGGGCGTTTCTAGCGAACCTGCTTGGCAAGAGAGGCTTGTCCTGTGTGGTTGTGGAAAAGCGCCTCGATATCCCAACGGCATCGATGGCCATTGGACTTATGCCGCCCTCGCTCCGGCGACTGGATGATCTCAATCTGGCTGACCGGGTGGTGCAGGAGGGGTGCCCGGTCAGGCGTGTGCGTGTGTTGAATGAAAAGGCGGAGTTGGGAGCCTTGGACCTGGCAAGTTTGCCCCCGCCTTTCAATTTCGTGCTTTCGGTTCCGCAGGGCGATGTGATCAGGCTTCTGAGAGACCGGCTAACGGAGTGGCCCCGGGCACGCCTGGTTCTCGGGTGTGAGGTGCGCGGGGTTACCCAGGACGAGCGTGGGGTCACGGTTCACACGCGAGACCTGGGGTCGGGGACTCCGGGAACCCTGGGTGCGCGATTTGCGGTGGCCTGCGACGGGGCCCATAGTCCGGCCCGCGGTTACCTGGGGCTTCCCTTTGAGGGCAAGCACTATGCCCCGTCCTTCGTGATGGGCGACTTTCCGGATGCGACCTCCTGGGCAGGGGAAGCGCGTTTAGTCTTTACGCCGACGGGTTCGATCGAATCCTTTCCGCTTCCGCGGGGACGACGGCGGTGGGTGGTTCAGGCGGAGTGTGAAACGCCGGATGCAGCGGTTATTGCCCGGCGGGTGAAGGCCGTCACGGGAATGTTTCTTGATCCGGGAGCGGCGGAAGGGGTTACCCGATTCACACCCGAACGGCGCCTGAGCGGAGGTTACTTCAAGGGGCGGGTTGTGTTGTGCGGTGATGCGGCCCATGTGATGAGTCCCATTGGAGGGCAGGGCATGAACACCGGTTTGGCGGATGCCTGGCATCTCGCGTCGGTCCTCTGCCACCTGTGCGCGACCGGTGAGCCGCCCGGGCCGTGGTTGACGCAATATGAGTGGTGCCGGAGGCGGGCCTTTGGTGTGGCGGCCGATCGCGCGGCGCGAGGAATGTGGCTGGGCACGCTGAAGGGGCCGATGGCGGCGGCCCTGCGCAGCCTGTTTATCAGGGACATTCTCCTGGGTCCCTTCCTGCGCGACCGCCTGGCTCCGCACTTTGCCATGTTGACCATTCCGGACGAGGATCCGATGGGACAAGGACCGCCGCCCCATCCTTCAGAGCCATGAGCAACGAGTTTCTATCACGGATGCGGGAAGACCTCACGGAGCAGGAGCGGACACGGACCCTCAACCGCAGTCTTTTTACGCTGATTGCTCCCCGGTATGACGATGCGACGCGGTACCTGTCCCTGGGGCGTGATGCAGGCTGGAAGGATCGCCTGATCGCGCGCCTGCCTGACGTGTCGAGGCCGGTCTGCCTTGATCTGGCCTGCGGCACGGGTGATCTCACCCGACGACTGGCCATGAAGTACCCGGGCGGAACGGTTACGGGACTCGATCTTACGGAAAGCATGCTGGGGCAGGCGCGGCGGGTTGGATCACCGGGCTCGATTCAGTATATCGTGGGCGACCTGGGGCGTACCGGCTTTCCGGATAACTCGGTGGACGTCGTCACCGGCGGATATGCGTTGCGGAATGCCGGTGATCTTCGAGAGGCGCTTCGCGAGATCCATCGCATCCTCAGGCCTGGCGGTGTGTGGGCGTTCCTTGACTTTTCCAAGCCGGCGTCACGACGGGGGCAACGCGTGGAGTATCTGATTCTTAAGGCGTGGGGCAGTCTCTGGGGATGGATCCTGCATCGCGATCCAAGAGTGTACGCCTACATTGCCGAAAGTCTGGCGCGTTACCCGGACCGCCGCCAGTTGGCCCGCCTCTTTGACGAGGCCGGATTTCAGATCCGCCACACGTGCCAGGCGTTCGGGGGCATGATTGAATGCCTGACGGGGGAGAAGCGGCGATGAACGTTGCGCCAGGGAATGAAGAGCGTCACGAACGGGACTTCTTGCGGCGGGCGACCGCAGGGGAGGCGATGGATCGACCGGATTGTGATCCGGATCGGCTGTATGGGACGTTGCGGCGGTTTGAGTTGACCAACCTGGTCCTGACGCGCTACCGCCTGCTGATTCGACGGCACATCCTTGCCGACATGCGCCGTGAACCCGGGCGGGTCTGGCAATTCACCGATCTGGGGGCGGGGGGATGTGATGTCGGGCGCTGGCTGGTGCGTGTCTGTCGCCGGGAGCGCCTGCGCGTCGCGGTGCGCGCCATCGAACAGGACGCGAGGATTGTCCAGTATGCACGTCAGGCCAGCAGGGCGTATCCGGAGATTGACGTCGTCGAGGCCGATGCCTGTGATCCGACGTGTTGGGGCGCGCCGGACTATCTGTTTGCCCAGCATTTTCTGCATCACTTGTCCGATGAAAAGTGTATCCCGCTCTTGAGGGACATGGAGTGTGTTGCCGGGCGCCGGTTTGTCGTCAGCGATCTGAGGCGCAGTCGAGCGGCCTATTGGGCCTTCAAGCTTTCCGTCTGGGTGATGGCGCGGGGCTCGTTCCTCTATGAGGACGGGCTGGCTTCCATCAGGCGTGGGTTCCTGGAGGGGGAAATTCGGGAAATGCTGAAGGCGGCAGGGATGCGCCATTCGGTGTCCTGCTACAGGCTGGCACCCTCGCGGTGGGTGATTGCCGGGGGGCGGGGGGTGCCTTTATCCGGGGAAGCGGGAGTTCAGGAGGCTGACGCCCCAGAACCCCAGGATCGAGGCGGCAACCATGGCTAATGCGCTGAGACCGCTGATGAAAGCCATCGGTATGGGATGACACTGGACCCCGGCGAATATGCCGCACGTGAGCACGAAGTAGACGCTCCCAAGGATCATCTTCTTGACCAGAAGGGGGGTTCTGATCTTACGGAAGCGCACGTTTCCATCGAACATGCCGGCAACGAAGGCGGCGATGACCGTGACCGGCAAAGCATAACCGAGTACGGAGATGACGGTGGTCAGCGGCGTGACCCAGTCTGCCTTGACGACCAGAACCACGAGTGAGAAGAGCAGAAGGGTTCCCGTATAGGCCTGGGTGAAGTGGACGAGGATGGGGTGGATATCCAGCGCCAGCAGCCGTTTGCGTTTTTCCGAGATACGTTCATCGTGAGGGATGAACATCTTGGCCTTCACTCCGCATGCAGGACAGTCTTCCTTTACCTGGCTTTGAGCCATGATGTAGCCGCATACTTTACAGATGACCATCGGTTCCATTCTCAAACTCCTTTGTCAGGGGGAAATAGTAGACTGAAGACCGGGGTCGGAATCAAGCAAGACTGTCGGCTGGGTTCCGGCTCCTGTTCTTTGGACGGCAAAGAACGCGATGTATAAACCAGGTGTAGGCGATAATGATCGGGACGAGGATCAGGCCTAGTGTGAGGAGAAGTTTCAGTGTGGAGGCCGGGGCGGAGTCGGAGGCAATCGTCAGGGTCCATTCAGGGTGGAGGCGGGCGGGGAGCACGGCCGGGTAGAGGGAGCCGGTGATCAGTGTCCACAGCCCGGTGAGGGTCAGGCAGGAGAAGCGGAACGCCCAGCCCGGGCGCTGGAGAAACAGGCGGGCGCCGGCGATGCCCGCCGCGCAGCAGGCGATCCCGATGAGGGCGGAGGGGCGCCAGAGCGTCTGCGGCAGCCAGAGGATCCATCCGATCAGTAGTGCCAGGCTGGCGGAAACTACCCCCCACCACAGTGTCCTGAGCGAGATGGGCGTGGCTGCCGCGGGGGCCTGGCTGAGCGCGTAGGTCAGTCCATGCCATGCGAGGATGACCCACCCCGCCAGGGTGACGAGGAGCGGGAACGGGGCGGCGTAGTCAGCGGGGTGCTGACTCAGTACCCCCGCGCTTTCAAAAGGCAAGCCGAGGAGAAAGACTCCCAGTACATAAAGGGCGATGCCGGACACAAGGCCGCTACCGCCGGCTGCCGCGAGGTGCCACAGCCGCTGGCGGGCAGGGTCATGGTAGGAATACTCCAGTGCCATCGCGCGCACGATGAGCCCCGCAATGAAGAGCAGGAATGGCAGGTAGATGGCGCCCAGCAGCATGCCCAAGAGGACGGGATAGGCCGCAAAGACGAGTGCCCCGGCAATGATCAGCCAGATTTCGTTGCCATCCCAGAAAGGCGCGATATGCGCTACCAATCGACCGGAGGCTTCCCTTGTTCGGGCAAAGGGCAGCAGCAGGCCGATGCCCAGATCAAACCCGTCCAGCAGGGCAAAAAGAAAGAAGGACAGGCTTACGAGGAAATATACGCCCGTCTGGTATGACTGCAAATCCATGGGTCTTATTCCTGAGGGAGGGAAGGGAGGGGCCCCTTTTGAACGAGTTTCCTGATTGAGAGCACGGTGATGAAGGTGATGGCGCTGTAGACGATGAGAATGCCCGCGAACGACACCGACAATTGCCACAGGGGCAACGTGACCGTCGACGCCTCCGAGGTCCGCATCACTTTGTAAATGATCCAGGGTTGGCGACCGATTTCCGCGCCAATCCAGCCGACTTGATTGGCCAGATAGGGGAGGGGGATGACCCAGGGCAGCAGCCGGAGGTACGTGCGGGAGGAATCAAGTCTCCCGCGCCACATGAGGAATACCCCGAGACCGGCCACGGCGATCATGGCGACGCCCAGCATGATCATCAGGTGGAAGGTCGTAAAGATGACGTTCACCGGGGGCCAGTTCTCGCACGGGAACGCCTCCAGGCCGGTAACGTGGCCCATGGGGTCCCCGGACTCCAGCAGACTCAGCAGGCGGGGGGCGCCGGCGGCAAAATGAATCACCTGGTGTTGTTCATCAGGGATTCCGAATGCCAGCAGCGGGGCCCCGTCGACGGACTTGAAGATGCCTTCATAAGCGGCATCCTTTTCAGGATTGTGATGGAGGACCTGCATGATATGAAAATGACCGATAATGGGTTGGGCCACGGCGGCCGCCAATGCCAGGGGGAGCGCCAACGCCAGGAGTTTTCTGGCAACGGCCCCGTGTTGACCGCGGGCGAGATAGGTGGCGGCAATGCCTGCGATGAGCAGGGCACCGGTCAGCCAGGCGGCCGTGATCACGTGGGCAAACCGGATCAGGGTGGAGTGATTCAGCAGGGCCTCGATCAGGTTCGTAAGCACCACCCGGCCGTCGACGATCGCGTACCCCGCCGGGGTCTGGAGCCAGGAGTTGGCCGCGACGATCCAGAAGGCGGAAAGATGTGCGCCGACAAACACGAGGAGCGCCGATAGCCAGTAGGTCACGGGAGAAACCCGGTCGCGGCCGAAAAACAGAATCGCGATGAAGGCCGACTCGAGCGCAAAGGCGGTGAGCGATTCCAGGGCAATGAGCGAGCCCAGCAACGCGCCGGCGTAGGAGGAGAACCGGGCCCAGTTTGCGCCGATGGAGAAAGGCAGCAGCAGTCCGGTGGCGACGCCTGCGACAAAGACCAGGGCGAGGATCTTGACGAGAAAACTCGAGATCGTGCGGTATAGTTCCTTCCGACGGGCAAGATAAAGTGTCTCGGTGATGACAATAAACAGGGTCAGTCCAAGGGTGGTGACCGGGAACAGGTAGTGGATTCCCAGAGAAACCCCGAACTGTATTCTTGAAATCAGGAGTTCAGTCAGCATGGTGAGGCGGCTAACCTCGTGCGGCCTTGAACCGGCGGATTAGCGCATTCGTGGAGGAGTCGTGCTGCAAGGGGGCCTCGTCGCCGGCTTGAAGCTCCTTGAGCACCTTGTTGGCGAGTACCTTGCCGAGTTGGACGCCCCACTGATCGAAGGAAAAGATGTTCCAGATGACGCCTTGGACGAAGATCTTATGTTCATACAGGGCGATCAAGGATCCCAGCACCTGCGGCGTCAAGCGGTCCGCCATCAGCGTGTTGGTGGGCCGGTTGCCCTCGAAAACCTTGAACGGAACCAGCTTCGAGGGCACCCCCTCGGCCTCGACTTCCGCGCGGGTTTTGCCGAAGGCCAGCGCCTCGGTCTGGGCGAAGAAGTTGGCCATGAACTTGTCGTGGTGATCGCCGATCGGATTCTGGCTTTTGCAGAATCCGATAAAATCGCAGGGGATGAGCTTGGTGCCCTGGTGGATCAACTGGTAGAAGGCGTGCTGCCCGTTGGTGCCGGGTTCGCCCCAGATCACCGGACCGGTTTCCCAGGCCACGGACTTGCCTTGCTTGGTCACGCTCTTGCCGTTGCTTTCCATGTCCGCCTGCTGGAAATACGCGGCGAACCGGTGCAGATACTGGTCGTAAGGCAGGATCGCCTGGGTCTCGGCGCCGAAGAAATTATTGTACCAGACGCCCAGCAGGGCCAGGATCACGGGCATATTCCGCTCCAGCGGCGCCTCGGCGAAATGACGGTCCATGGCATGAAAGCCGTCCAGAAACGCCAGGAACTGCTCCGGGCCGATGGCGATCATGACCGGCAGGCCGATGGCCGAACACAGCGAATAGCGGCCGCCCACCCAGTCCCAGAATTCAAACATATTGGCGATATCGATCCCGAACGCCTGGACTTCCCGGGCGGCGGTGGAGAGCGCCACGAAATGCTTCGCCACGGCCGCCTGATCCTTCAGCGCCGCCAGGCACCAGGTCCGTGCCGTTTCGGCGTTGGTCATGGTCTCCTGCGTGGTGAAGGTTTTCGAGGCCACGATAAACAGGGTTTCGGCGGGATCGAGGTCGCGGGTGACCTCGGCGAAGTGTGTCGCATCGACATTCGAGACGAAACGCACGGTCAGGCGGCGGTCGCTGTAAGGTTTCAGGGCCTCATACGCCATGACGGGGCCCAGGTCGGAGCCGCCAATGCCGATGTTGACGATGTTGCGGATGGGTTTGCCGGTATGGCCCAGCCAGGTCCCGGACCGGACCTTTCGCGAGAAGGCGGCCATCTTGTCCAGCACCGCGTTCACCTCGGGCATGACGTCTTTGCCGTCCACCAGCACGGGGGTATTAGACCGGTTGCGCAGGGCGGTGTGAAGGACCGCACGTTGCTCGGTGGCGTTGATCTTGCGGCCGGCGAACATGTCCTGCGCCGCCTGGGGAACGTCACAGGCGCGGGCCAGGTCGAGAAGAAGACGCACCGTCTCGCCGGTAATCCGGTTTTTGGAGTAGTCCAGGTAGAGGCCGCATGCCTCGATTGAGAACTCCCGGGCCCGGTTCGGCTCAGCCGTGAAGAGATCGCGCAGATGCCGGGGTGCGACGTCGGCGTGATGCTTCCTGAGGGCCTTCCATTGCGTCTTGTTTGTCAGTTTGATTGTTCTGGCCATGGCGTCCTACTTCTCTTTCTTTTGCGGAATCACCACCGATACCACCATCCGGTTCGTGGACAGGATGGTGGCGGCCGCGTTCCGGATTTGATCCGGCGTGACGGCTTCGATCCGTTGGCGGGTGGTGAAGTCGTATCCGCAACCCAGGCCGTAGAGTTCGTTCAGCGAGCACGCGACGGCGAGGGTCATGCCGTCCTGCAGCCGCATCTCCTGGTCAGCGATAAGCTGGTTTTTGGCGCGATCGATTTCATCCTGCTCGAGCCCCTCCAGTCCGATCCGGGCGATTTCCGCCAGCAGCAGGGATTCCACTTCGGTCCGGGCTTCCGCCCGTGTTCCGGCATAGAGAATGAAGAGGCCGGGATTCACGCCGACACGCTGGCTGGCGCCGGCGAAGTAGGCCAGGCCGCGCTCTTCGCGGATGCTATGAAAGATCCGGGAGGACATCCCGCTCATGGCCGCTTCCAGAACCTGCAGAGCGTCCTTGCGGGGGTCGTGCAGGTCAATGCCCGGGAACCCGAGGATAATGATGCATTGCTCCTTGGGCTCCTTGTTTTCCACGCGTGCGGGCAAGGTGGGGGTGGCCTTGACCGTCACACGCGCCGGTGCGGCGACCTTGGGGAGGCGACGGGTCAGGCGGGCGGCCAGCTTTTCGGCCCCGGCAGGGGTAATGTCGCCAAAGATCGACACGGCCATGTTGCCGGCGACCACCTGGTGGCGGTAGTAGTCGACCAGGGCGGGTTGATCGAGCGTCTCCACGGCGGCCCGCCGGCCGAGCGGGTTCCAGCGATAGGGATGGCCGGCAAAGAGCAGGGCGTCGAGCGCGGATTGCGCCACAAAGAACGGCTGCTCACGCTGGGCATCGATGGACGCCAGTTGAACGGTTTTCTGCTTGGCGATCTCCTCGGCTGGAAACGTGGCATTCCCCAGGCAGTCGGCGAGAATGTCCACCAGCGTTTCCGCGTCGCCCGCCAGGCAGCGGGCCTGCAGGCCAAAGCTGTTATGGCCGGAGAAGGGAGACAGATCGGCGCCCAGCGTCTCGACGGTGCGGGCAATCTCGGTGGCGGTGCGCGAGGGGGTCCCCCGGATCATCAGGTCCGACATCAGGCTGGTAATGCCGGCATTCGTTTCCTGCTCGGAGATCACCCCGCCCTGGAAGGCCGCGCACAGGTAGACGAACGGAAGGCGGTGATCCTCGCGCAGGATGAGGGTTGCGCCATCCGGGAGTTTGCGGCTGGTGACCTCGGAGCTCCGGTTGGTCTCGGCGGCGACTTCCGTCCGGGGCGCTTGCCTGTCGGGTGCCAGCACGACCAGGGTCCGGTTGTCGGCCTGCAGGTACTTGGCGGCCACCGCCCGGATGTCGGCCGGGGTCACGCGCCCCAGTTGTTCAAGGTAGCTTTCGCCGAAACGGGGGTTTTGCATGAACAACTCGCCGGAGGCGTAGGCGGCCGCCTGGCCGTTCATGGATTGCAGCGTGGAGAGCTCGCCCACCAGCAGCATGCGTCTCGCTTTTTCAATTTCCGCGGCGGGGAACAGGGTTTTGGACCAGGAGGCCGCCTCCCGGTCGATGGCCTCGATCACGGCGGATTCCTTGGCGGGATCGAACATGGCGCCGATGACAAACAGTCCGGGGTAGCGCGGCGTGAAGGAGGAGGCGCTGATGCTGTGCACGAGCGCCTGATTCTCCTTGATGCTTTGCACGAGGCGGGAACTCTGGCCCCCGCCGGTGATGGCGGCCAGGAGTTCCAACGCGGGGGCGTCCTTGTCGGCCAGGGAGACGGTATGGAAGGCAAGGTGCAGCCGTGACACCTGGTGCGGGCCGGTCTCCCTGGCCACGCGCGGCGCGGTCTGGCGCGGTTCCTCGGGAATGGTCACGGGCGGATTCGCCCGCCGCGTGAACGCGGCAAACACCTCGCGGAGCGCCTGCTCGACTTCCTTCGGCTGGATGTCGCCCACAATGACCGCCAGCATGTTGTCCGGCACATAGCGGCGGTGGAAATACGCGAGCAGGTCGTCGCGGGTGACGGCTTTAAAGACATCGCGGTAACCGATGACCGGGACGCGGTAGGGGTGGAGGGTGTAGGCCGTGCGCCACAGCAGTTCGTTAATCTGACGGTCGGGATTGTCGCGGCCCATGCTCAATTCCCGCAGGATGACGTCCTTCTCCTTGCCCCATTCCTCCTCTGGAAAGGAAGCGTTCATGACGGCGTCGGCGAGGATGGTCAGGCCTTCCTTCCAGTAACGGGACGGCAGGTCCGTGTGGAAGACGGTGCGATCGAGGCTGGTATAGGCGTTGACGTCGCCGCCCAGGGCGTGGAGGGCCTTGGTAATTTCGCCCGGCTTGCGGGTGGGCGTTCCCTTGAAAAGCATATGTTCAACATAGTGCGACAATCCGGCGCCCATCAGGTCGCCTTCATGGATGGAGCCTGAGCCGACCCAGATCTGGATGGAGACCACGGGGGCGGCCGCATCGGGCTTGACGAGGCAGGTCATGCCGTTATCGAGGACGAAACGGGTGAGTTTGTCATTCGACTGTTTCAGGGTGGCGAGGGCGGAGGCGCCGGCGTCGGCGCGTTCCGCGAGGGCGGCGTTGGTCAGGGCAAGGAGGTTCATCATGGCAAGGATAATCAGGGGACGGTTCATATTTCGGGGTGGGGTTGGGGCTGTCGGACACGGGTGGGGGTTTTGCGGACAGGCGCCGGGTCGATTTCCCGGCGGGCTTCCTTCGGGAGGAAGGGCGACACAAAGGCCGCGTGAAAATCGTAGCCTCCGGCAAAGTCTTCCTTACGATCCTGCTCGGTCTTTCCGAGCAGTCCCCGGTTGACGAGGTTGAAGACCATTTCGCCGAAGTCCTCGGTGCGCGAGATGTTCCAGGTATGCAGGACGGTGGCGGTGACGGGCCCGAATTCCCGCAGGGCAAACTGGCGGATGCCTTCGAGGAGTTCCTGTCCTGTCACGTGGCGGCCCGGGCCGTTATCGGGCTTGCTCATCAGGCGCATGGTGAAATCCAGGGCCTCGCGCAGGAACAGATAGGCCTCCATGGGATAGCGCGGATCCTCCTTGACGAGGCCGGCAAAGACTTTTTCCAGGGATTCTTGTTTCATGAGGCGTGTCCGACGGGCGGTCCCGGACTCAGGTCAGGGCCTGTTTGATCCGGTCGGCATATTCCTCCATTTCCTGGGGGGTGTCATATTTAATGGGGACCCAGTTGCGGTGCGGTTCGGAGGAGGTGTAGCGCGGGATGACGTGAAAGTGGATGTGGGGCACGATTTGACCGGCGCAGACGCCGTTGGCCTGGGAGACATTGATGCCATCGGCCTGCAGGGCCGTGACCTGCGCGCGGGCGATGCGCTGTACGATGGTGATCAGTTTTCTCAGAACCTTGGGCGGGGTTTGGGTGATGGGATCGTGGTGGGCTTTGGGGATGACGAGGGTGTGTCCCTTCATGACCGGGTTGATATCCATGAAGGCCAGCACCTCGTTGTCTTCAAAGACCTTGGCGGCCGGCAGTTCGCCGCGCGCTATTTTGCAGAATATACAGTCCTGGCTCATACCCGATTCTCTCCTTGCATGATCGGGACAGTTTACAGGAAACGCAGGTTGCCCGAAAAGCCTTATTCTGACGTTCCGCCGGGTCAGGCTGGCGGTGCGCGGCTTACAGGGAGAGGATGCGCTGGACCTCAGCCTCAAGCGGGGCGGGAAGGAAGGGGGGTGGGGGGAGAGTGTCGTTCTGGAGCATGGGAATGAGATCCCGGATTTCCTTGATGAACTTGATGGGGCGATACGGGCGGGAGATGACGCCCAATACCTTGCGGGCCGAATTTTGGGCGGGCAGGGAGAATGAGGCTGGTGCCGCCATGATGATCTCCATGTTCTTGAGCCAGTCCAGATCGGGTATGGCTCTCATGAATTCCTCGCCCGACATCTCGGGCATGGTCATGTCCAGCACGAGGTAGTGGGGCTGGGTGTGCAACAGGCGCCGGATGGCGTCCTGCGGGCCGCGGGCGAGCAGGACCTGGCACTCTCCCAACTGGTGAAGCGCGGTCCCCGAGATCAGGAGTTGGGGAACTTCGTGATCGACCACCATAACGGTCATCCTGGCGTGCGAACGGGATTCCTCCCGTTGCCAGAGGATGCGGAGGATCTGGGATCGGACGCGGGGCATGGAAAGGGGCTTTATGGCATAGTCATGGACGCCCAGTTTCAAGGAGCGTTCAATGCCGGAATCGTCCCCGACAATCATCATGGTCAGGAGTTGCCGCTGGTTGGGAATGCCCCGGATCTCCTCCATGATCGCCTGTCCCTCGGCCTCGGGGAGGTTGCCATCCATGATCAACAGGTTGAACGATTGCTGGTTCAGTGCCGACCGCAATTCCTTGGAGGAAGAAAAAGACTGAACCTTGAACGTTTCCCGCTCCAACACTTGCTGAAGCACTTTGGCCATCATGGGATCCGGTTGGAGCAGGGCGATGGTCTCGCTCCGCCGGGATGCCTGGATGGCATCCGATACCAGCCAGTTTTTCCGGGGGTTGTGCCAGGCCTGGTGAAACGCCATGTAGAGATGGCATTCCGCCGTGGCGGCGGCATCTTCCAGGGGGGTTTGGTTGTTGACCAAGGTGAGCCCCGCACACAGGGTGATGGGCAGTGGTTTTCCCGCCGGAGTGGTGATCATCTGCCTGTTCAGGGCGGGGAGGACTTTTTCAATGGCTTTGGTGGCCCCGTAGTGATCCTCGCCCGGCATGATGACGGCGAATTCAGAAACACCCCATCGCGCCACGACGTCCGAGGAACGGAAGGAGGCGGACAGGAGCGACCCCAGTTGGCGGATCAGGTCCTCGCGGACCGCGCGGCCGCCGTTGCGGACCAGGGTGTTGAACCGGTGGATGCCAAACAAGGCGAAGGATATGGGTTCGCCCTCCGAACAGGATCTCTGGATTTGGCTGAAGGACTCGTAGCAGGCGGCCCGATTCGGTGTTCCCGTGGTCGGATCGCGGCGGGCGGCCCTGTTTTTTGTGGGACCCCGCCTCAGCCGGAGACTGAGGAAGTTGGCGACATCGGCGGCGTTGACCGGCTTTCGGAAGAAAGCGTCGTCATCGCTCAAGGCCCGATTGTCGAGTCCGCTGGGAGCGAGGTGGGGCTCGATGGCTACGATCAGGAGGGAGGCTGTGCCGGGTAGGGTCCGGAACTCGGAAATCACGTCGCGCCCGTCTTGCCCGGCGAGGACCAGATCCAGAATGCAGACCCCGACGGTTTGTGTGGCCAGGATGCCGCGTGCTTCGGAAGGGGTGTTCGTGACCACAACCGGATAGCCCCGGGACTCCAGTTCGGGCTTCAGAGCCGTGATCAGGGATTTATCCTGAGTGACGATGATGACACCGGGATTGGGATTTCTCTGGTTCAACTCCTGATGCATGCAGATAATCAAGGATCGCAGTCGGCCGGGAAACTCGGTGGAATTTGCGGATTCCGCCTGTTGAGCCGCCTGGGCCAGCATGTTCATGTTGCGGAATTCGCTCGAGGCCCGGATCAAGGTGACGAGTTCACGGGCCGTGGGTTCCGTCTTGGGATCGGACTGCAAGGAGCTGGCTGCCGCGCACAGGGCATCCAGTCGATAGGCGAGATTCACCTGAGGTTCACTGTCTATGGCCATGGTTCAATCGTAACCGGCGACTATTGGCGGCGTCAAGCCGACTTCTTACGAAGACCTTCCATTGCGCGGGGTTCGGCAGGCTGCTAGTCTTGTCCTCAGCAGGGAGTGGTGATTCGCGAAAGGAGCGTGGATATGCTTAAGGATATGAAACGGATGGAAGCGGTGGGAGCCCTCGTGGCCGTGGCCTTGCTGGCTACCGGTTGCCTGGTGGTTTTGCGCCCTTTCGTCTCGGCGATTCTGTGGGCCACGGTCCTCACTTATACCACCTGGCCATTGTTGTTGCGCCTGGAGGGCTGGATGCGGGGCCGCAGGTCCCTGGCCGCCCTGACGATGACCCTGCTGATCGCGTTGGTCCTCGTTTTGCCGTTCGTGGTGGCCGGCATCACCCTGGCGGAGAACGTATCGCGACTGGAGGACCTTTTCCTCTTTCTGCAGGGGGGCTTGCCGGCCGAAGCGCCCGGGTGGGTGGGGCGCCTGCCGTGGATCGGGCCCTCCGTCGAACACGCCTGGCCGCAATTTGCCCAGGACACAGGGTGGATCGCGAACACGATGAAGTCCGCCGGACTGGGGGCGGGCAAGTGGCTGTTGACACATAGCCTGGATTTCGGCAAGGGGATCATGCAACTGGTGCTCAGCGTGGTGATCGTGTTCGTGTTCTACCGGGATGGAGAACACGTCGCGGCCCGGTTGGCGGCCGGGGCGCAGCGCATCGCGGGCGATGTGTCGCAGCGCTTGTTATCGGCGGCCGGCAGTACCGTCCGCAGCGTTGTCTACGGCATCATCGGCACGGCGTTGGCGCAGGCGATTGCGGCGGCCTTCGGGTTCTGGATGGCGGGGGTGCCCTCGCCGTTCCTGCTGGGACTGCTGACGTTCCTGATGGCCCTGGTTCCGGCAGGGCCGCCGTTTGTCTGGGTTCCGGCCGTCCTGTGGTTGTTCCATGCCGGACAGGCGGGGTGGGGCGTCTTCATGGCCGTATGGGGAGTGTTCGTCATCAGCGGCGTCGATAACCTCATTCGCCCTTATCTGATCAGCCGGGGGGCGAATCTGCCGTTCGTCATCGTTCTGCTGGGGGCGATCGGCGGGGTGCTGGCCTTCGGGTTTATCGGACTTTTCCTCGGACCGGTGCTGCTGGCCGTCGGTTATGTGCTGGTGCGGGAGTTCACCGGGAGCCGCCCGTTGCCAGGCGCGGATGAAACCGTGGAGAGGAATGAAACAGAGGCGGGCGAGGCGGGACGATAAGGTCCTTCAAAATATCGATTCACAGGGAGGGAGAGCAACGATGCAGGACTATGAAAAACTGGGCGTATTCTATCTGGGACGAACCTTCGATCCGGCCAAAGGGGCCGCCGTGGAAGACCTGCTGCTGTACGACTCGCGCGATTTGACCACGCACGCCGTCTGTGTCGGCATGACGGGTAGCGGCAAGACGGGACTCTGTGTCGGCC
>SESH01012779.1_pt1 | contig 15778 bp, 17 predicted proteins | sample 3171561 | NCBI WGS metagenome assembly SESH01 (sample SAMN10866947, study PRJNA518727) | freshwater metagenome | biome: subpolar coniferous forest; feature: holomictic lake; material: water; isolation source: holomictic Lake 442 2011 16.5 m and 2014 13 m | place: Canada: near Kenora, Ontario
GATGAATGAGTATATATGTTATTATTTAACGTTACTTAATCAATGGACTTATTTTGTAAATAACGTCGTAATAAATCCAGTGTTAATAAGGCGGCCTGATTTTGTTTTCTTTTGATGGGGCCGTTAATTGAATGGCTCGTTTGATAACAGTTATCTTTGTTCAATAACGCGTTATAAATAATGATCGACTTATTTTTATCGTGCAAAGTCTCGGCGTCCCCCGAATAAAGTTGAACGAGGATAAAATCTGCGCCACTATTTTGCTGTAAATTACTTGCCATTGCTTTGGCTGTCGTTATTAAATAATTAATATCATCTCCGGTTGTGATGTTGTGCCCCAGTCGTGCTGTGGATTGTTCATAGCTTGCATTGAGAAGCCATTCATAACTTACGCATTTTGAGGCGAGTAATCCATGGCTGACCGTTTCTACGATGGCTAAAGTCAATTTTCTGTCGCGCATCAGTTTATCAATTTCAAAAACCAGATCCCCTGTTGTTTCACCCAAGCCATCAATGGCAAACACATAATCACCCAATGGTTCAGCAAGTCGGGTGACTAAAGCGGTCATTTCTGTTTTAGGATAAGCAAAAGGAAACAATAGCTTGGTTTGTACTTCATCTGTTCCAGCACGAAAACCTAATTCAACTTCTGTCGGTATTTCAATTGAGTTAATAAGTTCTTGAATGACGGACTCGCCTAAGCCGAAAGTTTTTATAGAAACCAAATGCCCGGGTTGTAATAAAAAACGGGTCGATAGCTTGGGCAAGATGCTTTCATGAAATAAATTCATCATTTCTGTGGGTACGCCCGGTAAAAATACAAACCAGCAACGACCAGCAACTAAACTAAAGCCGGGAGCCGTTCCCCAATCGTTGTCTATTCGCTCAGCGCTCTGAGGCAACATAGCTTGTTTTCTGTTTGATTCAGGCATCGCTCTATTTCGGCGTGCAAAAAAATGACTAATTTGTTCATAGGCAATTGCATCAAATTCAAGTGGAAGATTAAAGGCAATAGCGACGGCTTCGGCGGTTAAGTCATCACTGGTCGGGCCTAAGCCACCGGTACAAATACAACAATCTGCACGCTGTGAAATGCTTTTTAGCAATTCGATCAGATCAGCGAGTTTATCGCCTACTGCTGTGTGTCGTGTTACTGTAAAACCGCAAGCAACGCTTTGTTGCGATAACCAAGCTGCATTGGTGTCAACGGTTAGTCCGGTTACAATTTCTTCGCCTTGAGAAAAGATTTCAAGTGTTGGATTCATTTTAAGAACTCATTGATGAGTACGCCATGCCAAAATGGCAAAGTGATCAAACTTAATGCAGTAGTTACCGTGACAGTCATGGCATAAAGGGCGCTATCCAGTCGATAGCGATCACAAAAGACAATACCTAAAACCATGCTGGGCATGGCTAAGTCAAGCACTGCGGCTGCTTTATATTTTGCTTCCAGCGGTAAATAATCGACCAGAACGATTGCGAACAAAGGCATTATGAGCATTTTTATTAGAAGAACGGGGAGCACATAAGGAATGTTTTGATACTTGACGGCCTTCCAGTTTAGCGCCAGCCCTAAGGAAAATAACATTAAAGGCACAACAGCAGCCGATAGCTTTTGTAATACACCTGTAAACCATGATGGGGCAACCAGTCCGTTAAGATTTAAAATGACGGCAAGGGCCGCTGCCCAAAAGGGCGGTGCATTAAAAAATGATAACATGTGTTTAGGCTTATCCGAGGAGTCATTGCCGTAATGCCTCGCTATCATAATACCGAAAGTAAATAGAATGGGAGCGGTTGCGAATAGGTCGATTTGTATTGCCACCGAACGCGCCCAACTACCAAACGTTTGCTCTAAAATGGGTAAGCCCAAATAAGTTACATTAGGGAACGCGGCCGCCAGAATCATTGCTCCCAAGCGTTTATGTTGAAGCTTACAGGCGGCTCCAATGGCCCAGGCACTTAGCATAGCCACTGCAATGCAACTCATGCCCAATAGGGTAAAGTGAAAGGATTGAAGGCCAATATCTGCGGTCCATAATACGTCTAATACCATGGCTGGCAAGAGTAAATAATAGACAAAAGTCGTTAATACATGACGAACATGCTCTGCTGTTAATCCGGCGGGTTTAAGAATTCTCCAACCGACACCGGATGCCATTAACAGGGTCATTTGAATCAATGTTGAGTTCATAAGCTAAGCGTATTATTTATTTGCTGATATTAACATTCACTGTTAAAAAAAAGTTCCGGTAATATATACCAAATAAAAGCGATTAATGTAGGTTTAAGTTGATTATAAAATCCAGTTAAACGGCGTATTGATCATATCTCTGTATGATGCTTGAGTTCATAATTTAGGAGTTATTGTATGCGATTTTTATTAAAGTATTTCCAAGTTGGTTTTATGGTTTTAGCAATGGGATGTGCTAATGCGGACGTAGATTCAATCGACTCAATTTCTCCCAAGGAAGCGTCTATAATGGTCTCCGAGAAAAAAGCTGTTATTGTTGATGTACGTGAAGACAGTGAGTGGAGCGAGCAACATATCCCTGGAGCCATTCATATTCCTTTAGCACAGTTAACTGAACATTTATCAGAACTTAAACAATATAAAGACAGTCCTGTGATTACACAATGTCGTGCAGGTGGTCGTTCTGCGAAAGCGGTTGATGTGTTAAAATTGGCCGGATTTTCCAAAGTTTATAACATGGAAGGTGGAATTATAGCTTGGGATAATGCAGGTTTAAAAACACAGTAATCTGTCCAGCTTTGTTTCCTCACGACCGGCATTGTATTCAATAAGACTAACGTTACCTTAAATTCTTTAACCTATGACTTTTATATCTACCAAATCCATTCCCGTCCGTGAACGTTTAATTATGGCACTGGACGTGCCCAGTATTCCAGAAGCACAAGCTTTAGTTGAAGAGCTCGGTGATTCAGTGATCTTCTATAAAGTCGGCATGGAACTATTTATGTCGGGTGATTATTTTGGTTTTATTGAATGGTTAAAACAACAAAATAAAAAAGTCTTTGTTGATCTTAAGTTCTTTGATGTTCCTGAGACAGTGGGGCGTGCCATTAAAGCCTTAAGTAGCAAAGGTGTTGATCTGGCTACCATCCATGGCAACGATGCCATCATGGAAGCTGCAGCCAAAGAAAAAGGTGATCTTAAAGTATTGGCTGTTACTGCGTTAACCAGTTTGGATCGAGGTGATCTTGACGACTTAGGATTTAAATGTGATGTACGTGAATTGGTATTATCCCGCGCCAAGCGTGCCTTGCAAATTGGCTGTGATGGCATTGTTTCATCAGGCCTTGAAGTCTCAATGCTAAGAGAAGAGTTGGGCCATAAATTATTAGTGATTACCCCGGGTATCAGGCCGGTTGATAACCGCGAAGATGATGATCAAAAAAGAGTCGTTAGTGTAGAAATGGCCTTCCAAAACGGTGCTGATTATATTGTCGTAGGCCGGCCCATTCGAGATGCAGAAAATCGTAAAGCGATGGCTGAGAAAATTCAGGGCCAAATTCTTGCACAATTTACAAGCCTTTAATGGTTTGGTTTAAGCGACAAGGCACACCGCTTGTTTCTTGAACTTTGTACCTTTCACCTCCTATTTGTTAACTGAATATATGCCATTTGATCCAGCTTTTACCTCTTCTTACCTGGTTGCTTTTATCATGGGCTTATTTAGCAGTATGCATTGCATAGGGATGTGTGGCTCGATTATTGGTACTTTGACGCTAAGCCTCAGTCCTGAAATACGTAATAATAAAAAGCGTCTGTTGCCTTTTGTTTTTAACTACAATTTTGGTCGAATTACCAGTTATGCAATAGCAGGCAGCTTAGTGGGTGCTATTGAAGCTTTATTGACGATGCCTCTGGGTGAAACGCATGGGCACAGGATTTTGCAATTGCTTTCAGCCGCTATCATGACCGCCGCCGGGCTTTATATAGCAGGTTGGTTTCCCCGTTTTGCGTATATTGAAAAAGCTGGGAGGCCTATTTGGAAAAAATTAGAGCCTTATGGACGCAAACTTATTCCTGTAAAAAACCACACTCATGCCTATCTCTTTGGAATGGTCTGGGGTTGGTTACCTTGTGGACTGGTTTATGCGGCTTTAGCCTTAGCCGCTACCACAGGTGATGCCGGCAATAGCGCATTAACGATGCTTGCTTTTGGTTTGGGAACTTTGCCGGCAGTTATGGGCGTCGGTATCATGACCAACCTTTTAACCAGATTATCCAGAATGATACGTTTTAAACAAGCTATTGGAGTGTTTATGATGGTTCTTGCTCTGTTAGCAGCTTTCCCATCGTTAAATCCGATGGCGTTTACAAACCACATGGCAATGCATTAAGGCGGTACTATGGGACATTTTAAATCGATTATTGGTAAATCTCCTTCATTAGACTCTTTAATTCGTAGCGCCAGAATGGTTGCTGCGACTGATGTGACGGTATTGCTAAAGGGTGAAACGGGCACAGGAAAGGAAGTGTTTGCTAACGCCATTCAAAAAGAGAGTGGGCGTGCCAATAAAGCTTTTATTACCCTAAATTGCGCTGCATTATCTGAGAGTCTTATAGAATCAGAGCTGTTTGGGCATAAAAAAGGCGCTTTTACGGGTGCGGTAACCAGTAAACAGGGACTTTTTGAAGCGGCGCATGGGGGGACTCTATTTCTGGATGAAATAAATTCGTTACCTTTATCAATTCAGGCAAAATTATTGCGCTTTCTGGAGTCTGGAGAGTGTCTTGCTGTTGGTGATATTAAGCCCTATAACGTCGATGTTCGTATTATCGCAGCGACTAACTCGGATTTAAACAAGCAGGTTGAAGCCGGTGAGTTCAGGCGGGATTTATATTACCGGCTTGATGTTGTGCCATTAGAGCTTCCGCCATTGTCACAACGTTCTGAAGATATAGAGCATCTTATTATTCATTTTCTGAATATTATGGCTGAAAGACATTCACTTGATGCACCAAAGCTAAGTAAACAAGCTTTAAATATTCTAAAAGATTACGCCTGGCCCGGTAATATTCGTGAATTGCGAAACTTGTGTGAAAGGCTGAGTATTCTATTGGCAGGTTTAACCATTGAGCCTGAAAATCTTCCCGGTGAGTTTATCGCTTTTAATAATACGATTAAATTACCGGCATTTAGTTTGCCAGAGCGCGGTATACAGCTTGACAATTTAGAAGCCAACTTGATACATCAGGCGCTCAGTCGAACTAATGGCAATCGAAGTAAATCAGCAAGGCTGCTGGGTCTTACCAGAGATACCTTGCTGTACCGTATGCAAAAACACGGTTTAACATTTACAGAAGAACAGTAACGTTATTGCTTAATAAGCCTGTGAGCGTGCCTGTCTCATTATTTGTTTTAAATCTTTAACAGTCTGAGCCAATCCGGAGAATAAGGCTTGAGCGATAATTGAATGGCCAATATTAAACTCGATTATTTCCGGTATTGCGCATATCGCTTCTACATTATAAAAATGTAAACCATGTCCGGCATTAACTTGTAAGCCGGCACTGTGAGCATAATGCGCAGCTTGCCGGATGCGAGCCAATTCCTTAGCTTGTTGCACCGGATTTTTGGCATCAGCATAACAACCGGTATGTAATTCGATAACAGGTGCTCCCGCTTTTACTGCGGCATCAATTTGTGCTTCATCGGGATCAATAAAAAGAGAGACTTCAATACCGGCTGTTTTTAAGGCGTCACAAGCCCATTGCATAGGTTTAAGATTGCCGGCAATATCCAGCCCCCCCTCAGTGGTCAATTCTTCACGTTTTTCAGGTACCAAGCAGCAGGCATAAGGTCTTACTTTAATCGCCAGAGCAACCATTTCATCAGTGACCGCCATTTCCATATTCAAGCGGGTATGGAGCATATCTTTCAACAAGAAAATATCCCGATCCTGAATATGCCGTCGATCTTCCCTTAAATGCGCTGTAATGCCATCTGCACCAGCTTGTTCGGCGACTAATGCCGCTTGAACAGGTTCTGGATAAAGAGTACCTCGGGCTTGTCTTAAGGTAGCGACGTGGTCAATATTTACGCCTAATAAGATATGGTTAGAGTTCATATTTATAGATGATGTATGATTTGGTTAATAACAGCGCGGCTCTTTAGTGGCTTGCCGTGTAAATAAACAGAAATAACGGTTCTCATCAGTATCTTGGCTTCTTGGAGAATCTGAGAATCACTCAATTCTCTTTTGTTTAACGCCAGTAATGTCTTGCCTGAGTAAGCGCCTTTGGCTGCTTCAACTGGGCCCTGCTCAATATTATAGTGATACTTGGATAATTGCTGTACTTCTTTATTATTGTGGGAATCGTAGTCCAGTTGCAGTCCATAACCCACAGCCGCCATTAAATCGACTTCAAAAATACGCAAAGCGGCTTCTATTTCTGAAGCGTTAAAAAGACGTATCAGGCATTCCTCATAAAGCTCAAACACTTCTGGGTGAGGATCATATTTATGTAAAAAACAAGTGATCAGTTCATTAACATAAAAGCCGCAATAAAGGGCAAGTCCTTGCAACTGGTCAAATGACTTTGATATTTCAACGGTCGTAAGGGTTTTTAACTCGGTTTTTCCAAAATAGGATAGGGATAAAGGTATAAAGGGTTGAAGAAGGCCGGCCGTTTTAGATTTGGGTTTTCTTACCCCTTTTGCCAATATGGTGACTCTTCCAAAGTCTCGGGTTAATACATCAATAATAAGACTGGTTTCTCTAAATTTTCGTAGTTGCAGAATAAATGCAGGTTGCAAATAAACAGCATTATCAGTCATTAAATCCCAAGCTTTGCATGGCGCGTTCATTGTCAGACCAGTTCTTTTTAACCTTAACCCAAAGTTGCAAATAGACTTTTTGGCCAATCAGCTTTTCTATATCGAAGCGTGCATCTGTCCCCACTTTTTTAAGCATCTCGCCATCTTTGCCTATGACGATATTTTTTTGTGTGAGTCGTTCAACCCAAATAATCGCGTAGATTTTAGTAATATTGGGTAGTTCTTCGTAGCGTTCCATTTCAACGGTTAAAGCATAAGGTAGTTCATCACCCAAACGCCGGGTTAATTTTTCCCTGATGATTTCGGCAGCCAAAAAACGCTCGGGTCGGTCAGTAATTTGATCTTCGGGATAGATTAAATCATTTTCGGGTAAGAGTTTCATGATCAAGCTTTCAAGTTGATCAAGATTGGTTCTTTTTAAGGCTGAAATAGGCACCAAATGCTCAAAGGGAAACCGGTGTCGAGCTTCGGAAAAGAACGTTAATATGGCATCCTTATCTTTTACTTTATCAACTTTATTAACCGCAAGAATAACCGGCAAGCCGGCTTGCTCGAGTTTTTTAAAGATAATTTCATCATATTCATGCCATGATAAACCATCAATCAACCAGACAATCAGATCAACACCCAGTAGAGTCGTTTCAGCTGTCCGATTTAAATAACGGTTCATCGCTCTTTTTTCATTGTTATGCATGCCTGGCGTATCCATATAAATAGCTTGGCCTGCTTCAGTAGTATTAATACCAAGAATTCTATGTCGGGTTGTTTGAGGCTTACGTGAGGTGATACTGATTTTTTGCTTTAGCAAATGATTCATCAGCGTAGATTTACCAACATTTGGGCGCCCTATTAACGCAACGAAACCGCAATTCATTTACTGTCCTTATTTAATAGTTCGAGCATGAGCTCTGCTGCCGATTGTTCGGCTCTTTTTCTGGAGATACCCGTCCCGATACAGATGTCCGTAATTAAGGGGACGCTGCACTTAACTTCAAATAGTTGTTCATGTGCAAGCCCTGACATGGTTATCAGAGTGTATTCGGGTAGTAATTGTTTTTTTGACTGCATTAATTCCTGCAGTTGGGTTTTTGGATCTTTTTGCCAGTTATCCAGTGATAAGTTGTTTAGTTTTTCCATGAATAAGTGTTCTATCCATACTTGGCAGGATTCAATGCCCTGATCTTTAAACAAAGCACCCATTATCGCTTCCAGTGCATCGGACAAAATGGAATCACGACGAAAGCCACCACTCTTTAATTCACCTGAGCCCAGCAATAAATAATCACCAAGCTGATGTTCTCTGGCTAATTCTGCCAAAGAACTTTGATTAACAAGGCTTGCCCTTAATCGGCTTAAAACGCCTTCACTGGCAGTAGGAAACAGATCAAATAATTTCTGGGCAATCACAAAGCCAAGGATTGAGTCGCCTAAAAATTCCAGTCGTTCATTATTAACCGAGCTTGCGCTACGATGGGTTAAAGCCATCTTAAAAATCTGTGGATTATTAAAGTTCAATCCCAGTTTTTTACACAATATTTCGGACTTTTTAATCACGGTTTACCTATCTCCATCACGTCATTAAACTCCACTAAAACGCTTAGATTACCGACAATATTTGTAACAACTTCATATGCAATGACCACTTTTAGATAATTCTCATGGCGGGTGATGGTAATATCTTTCTGAGTGACGTCATCAACATAATTAATATTAAATCGTTTGCTCAGGCTGTCTCTAATTTCAGCCTCACTTTGGCGTTCAATATCTGTCGTTTTTTTAAGCTCAGCCAAGGTGCTGACTACTTTGCTGTGATTAAGATAAATCGGTCCTATCTTAAGACCCAATATAACAAAAAACGCAATAAGGCCAAGAACAAAAACCAGCGAAATAAACGTTAAGCCTTGTTGTTTTTTAGGTGATACGCTCATTCAATTCTCCAAGTAGTTAGTTTATAAATATAAAGAAGAAATGTTTGGGGGTAAGCGTTCAATGTCTTAAGCGTTTGCTGTTTAAATTACTTTAATAATGTGCCGATACGATTAAAGCCTACGCCTTTATCTTGCCAATCCCAGCTCATCCAGATGAAAAAAGCCTTGCCGACTAAATTGGCTTCAGGAACCGGACCCCAGTAGCGACTGTCATTACTGTTGTCACGATTATCACCCATCGCAAAATAATTGCCTTCCGGAACTACGTAGACAAATTCAACACTCGGTGTGCCATTTCTGATTAGAATGCTGTGTTCAACACCGGTTAAATCTTCCAGCAATTCTTCCGCGCCAGTCATATCCTCGCCTTGACCCAAGCCCTGATAACGCCCCATGGAAACCTCTTTAACCGGCACGTCATTGATGGTCAGTTGTTTATTGTTGTAAACAACTTTATCACCAGGCAAGCCAACAATACGCTTGATATAATCAACAGTAGGGTCTTTAGGGTAACGAAAAACGACAATGTCACCGCGTTTGGGTTCATTGAGTTCAATGATCTTTTTATTGATAATGGGTAGACGTATTCCATAAGTAAACTTATTAACCAAAATGAAATCGCCAACCAATAAAGTCGGCATCATCGAGCCGGAAGGAATCCGAAAAGGTTCCGCTATAAATGAACGTAGCAATAGCACAATCAGAACAATTGGAAAGAAAGAGCGCGCGTATTCGACCAGAACCGGTTCGTTTTTCTCATCAAAAACAAGACCTTTTGATTTAAGAAATAACAGATAACCGCCCCAAACTACACCTGTTACGACAGAGGCTACAAAAAGATAAAAAGAAAAATCAAAGTCCATAATTTAGTTGTTTTTAGTTTAGGGGCAATCCTTTAGGGCTGCCCTGATTTATAAGAGATTGAACGGTGGCTATTATTCTTTATTAAGTTGTAAAACAGCCAAGAATGCTTCTTGAGGAATTTCAATATTGCCTACTTGCTTCATTCGTTTTTTACCGGCTTTTTGTTTTTCCAATAACTTTTTCTTGCGACTAATATCACCGCCATAACATTTTGCAATCACGTTTTTGCGCATGGCTTTAACCGTTGAGCGAGCGATAACCTTTGAGCCAATCGCTGCTTGTATGGCCACTTCGTACATTTGCCGTGGAATCAGGTCCTTCATTTTTTCAACCAAGTCACGACCGCGGTTATTACTTAAATCACGATGGACGATAATTGATAAAGCATCTACTTTTTCGGCGTTAATCAAAACATCCAGTTTAATTAAATCGGCTTGCTGAAAGCGTAAAAATTCATAATCAAACGAGGCAAAGCCGCGGCTGACTGATTTTAAACGATCAAAGAAATCCAGCACCACTTCGCTGAGCGGCATTTCATAATGCAGTGATACTTGCCGGCCAACGTACTGCATATCTTTCTGCACGCCCCGTTTTTCTATGCACAAGGTGATAACACCACCCAGATAAGCTTGTGGCACAAGAATATTCGCCCGAATGATAGGCTCCCTGATTTCTTTAACGATGCCGCCATCCGGAAGTTTAGCCGGATTATCAACCATTAAAATCTGATCCGTTTGGGTGATCACTTCATAAACAACCGTCGGTGCTGTAGTAATCAAATCAACGTTATATTCTCTTTCTAAGCGTTCTTGTACAATTTCCATGTGCAACATGCCTAAAAATCCGCAGCGGAAACCAAAGCCTAAAGCCTGAGAGGTTTCCGGCTCAAATTGCAAAGCCGCATCATTCAGATTTAACTTATTAAGCGCTTCTCGCAAATCTTCGTAATCATCGGAACTAACAGGATATAAACCGGCAAAAACGCGAGGTTGAACCCGCTGAAATCCGGTCAGTTGTTCGGTTGCAGGGTTATCGGTCCAGGTGATGGTATCACCGACCGGTGCACCAAAAATATCTTTAATACCGGCAACGATATAACCCACTTCGCCGGTATTTAAAATTTCTTTTTCCAGACGTTTAGGTGTAAAAACACCGACTTTGTCGGCAACGAACGACTTGCCGGTAGACATTATCGTAATCTTTTGTTTTCTGCGAATACTGCCATGCATAATTCTGACTAACGACACCACGCCCAGATAGCTGTCAAACCAAGAGTCAATGATTAATGCTTGCAAAGGCCCGTCTATGTTGCCTTGCGGTGGCGGCACTTTAACAACCAGTTGCTCTAAAACATCCATCACACCCAGGCCGGTTTTAGCGCTAATCATTAAGGCTTCATCCGCTGCAATGCCAATGACTTCTTCAATTTCAGCCAACACTCGCTCAGGTTCGGCAGAAGGTAAATCAATTTTATTCAGTACCGGCACCACTTCCAGTCCCTGTTCAATCGCGGTATAGCAGTTTGCCACACTTTGCGCCTCAACACCTTGCGCAGCATCAACCACCAGCAATGCACCTTCGCAAGCCGCTAAAGATCGAGATACTTCATACGAAAAATCAACATGGCCGGGTGTATCAATAAAATTAAGCTGATAGGTTTCACCGTCTTTGGCTTTAAAGTCCAGTGTAACGCTTTGGGCCTTGATAGTGATGCCGCGCTCTTTCTCAATGTCCATGGTATCAAGCACTTGAGCTGACATTTCTCGGGCACTAAGACCGCCGCAGATTTGAATAAAACGGTCTGCGAGTGTTGATTTACCATGATCAATATGAGCGATAATGGAGAAGTTTCTGATGTGTTTTAAATCCACTGTGTTTTAACTGATGATGAGGTGGTTAAGGCGTTATTGCTACAGCGCTTAGGGCAATGCTGGTTATGCAAGCATTTGCATGCCTTGATAAAATGCGAAATTATAACAGATTAAGTATCAGGCTAAGCCAAGTTTCTCTATAAAATAGTTAAAATCAACGAGTAAAAAATAGACAGTTCTAAAAACAGACTTTTTAAGTGCACTGCCGGTTGTCCTGCTGGTATTAAATAACGGTAACTTCATTAAGTTTTTTAATGATAAATTTACATGGTAGTCTAATGCGCTTATAAAGCTTATCAACAGTTAACTAACGACAGAATAGATTAATGAGTAACTTACCCAATTGCCCAAAGTGTGGCTCAGAATACACTTACAACGATGGATCCATGAACATTTGCCCTGAATGTGCCCATGAATGGTCACAAGACGCACAAACTGAAAGTGGAGCTGATGATCGTATTATTAAAGATGCTAACGGCAACGAATTAAAAGACGGCGATACCGTGACCGTAATAAAAGATCTTAAGGTCAAAGGTTCTTCATTGGTCGTTAAAGTGGGCACTAAAGTTAAAAATATCCGCTTGGTTGAGGGCGACCATGACATTGATTGTAAAATTGATGGCATAGGCCCGATGAAACTAAAATCAGAGTTTGTAAAAAAGGTTTAACGGGTTAGATTGACTGAAATAACCCAATGAAAATTGGCATACAAACCTGGGGTTCTAACGGCGACATTAGGCCAATGCTGGCCTTGGCCGATGGCCTTCAAAAAGCAGGTCATACCGTAACACTGGTTGTTAGCAGTATAGATAACCAGTGTTATCAGCCGATAGCTGAACAAATGGGCATAGCTTATCAACAAGTGCCCGAGCAGATTGATTTTGCCATGCAGGATTTTGCCCAGCGTTCATTTCGTATGCATCCCTTGCAATGGTTACGGGCTTTACTGGATGAAGCTTTTTTCCCTTACGAGCAAGCCGTTTACCAAGCCGCTCAACAATTAGTAGCCGATAATGATTTAGTCCTTGGCCATCACTTTCTCTATCCCCTTAAATTGGCGGCCCTGCAGCAGCAAAAACCTTTTTTTAGTATCACGCTGTGTCATGCGACTATTCCTAATCCAAGCGTCCCACCTTTAAGCTTTCCTGATTTGGGTTTTACCCTTAATAAACTAAGCTGGAAATTACTGGATACGGTATTTAATTGGATTTTAAAAAAACCGCTAAGCCGCTTATGGCTTAAAGTCGGAGAAAGACCGCCCAACAATACATTAACTGAATTGCTTACCTCGCAACAACTTAATCTGGTGGCCGTTGATCCATTATTTTGTCGCTCCTTTGAACAGTGGCAAGCGCATAATCAAACTTGTGGTTTTTTGAATTTAACAGAAGATACTCAACAATGGCTATTGCCCGCCAAGTTGCTTGATTTTTTGGATAACGGCATTGCGCCGGTTTACATGACTTTTGGCAGCTTACAACAAGCGGTACCCGATTGGAGCATGGACTTGTTTTTAGAAGCAGTCAACTTGGCAGGTTGCCGCGCCATTATTCAAACCAGTTCTGAGCGCTATCCTGCGGATAGTCAGTTTGAGCACATCTATTTTATCGGTAAACATCCACATCAAGCGGTATTTGAGCAATGTGCAGTCGTCGTTCATCATGGTGGTGCCGGCACTACGCATGCAGCAACGCGAGCCGGCTGTCCCTCAGTGGTGGTGCCGTTTATGGATGAACAATTATTCTGGGCACAGCAACTTCAAGCCTTGGCTTTGGCCGGCCCCCCGTTACTCGCAAAAAAAGTAACCGCTATTACTTTGGCTAAAGGCATAAAAACGGTATTAAATTCACAATCCATACGAAACAACGCCAAAAAAGCCGGATTACTTATGCAAAATAACAATGGCGTTATGAGAGCAATACAGATAGTTGAAGCCCACTTTCAGCGCATTGCATAGCGGACATAGTTGGCAGAGATTAGTATTTTATCCTTTGTTGTAAAGACAAGGCGTGCGCTGGACAATAGCGATTTTTAAGGTATGCTTTCTAGAAATGTAGCCAAAACCGGTTGGTTATTTTAATTTAAACCAAGATTGCGGGAGGAGAAAAATATGGGGCCTTATTATCGAAACACGTCACAAGGTATGGGTGGTTTTGTCGAGGTGTTTTATGAACATCCCTCATTAATGGTGCTTTTTGTAGCCGCCACTATAGGTGTTGGTGTTTACCTTTGGCGCAAGAAAAAAACCGAATAAACTATTATGTTTCAGCCACGCTAATCTTTTCGTAGGAGCGGCTTTAGCCGCGATTATCGTGGCTAAAGCCGCTCCTAGCCCTTCCTTGCCCCGCTTATAAGCCTAACACCGCTCTTTGTATCCCCGTCCATTCGCCATGCGCGACACTTTTATCCCACCAGCGGAGACGGTTTTCTCGCGTTTCGTGCGTGTTACCGGGCGCGAGTGGCCGTTCATCCAAGCTAACGTCTGGGACTTTATTCCAGCCGCCGCTCTTACCGGTTTTGAAGATTTCATTGTTACTTTGACTGCAGAAACTAAAGCGTTCGGAAAACCAGTCGTTCTGGTGCATGGGGACAGTCATTATTTCCGAATTGATAAGCCATTGCCCTCTGCTTTGCCTTCGCAAGTTAAAGACACTGAGTTTCCATTTATTATGCCTTGGGAATCCGCTACACCAAGATTGCATAATTTTACGCGTGTCGAAACCTTTGGCAACCCCAATTCTCATTGGGTAAAAGCCAACATCGACAGACATAATCCCAGCGTATTTTCTTTTGAAGAAGAGATGGTTCAGAAAAATATTGTTAAGTAAGTTTTACTAGCGCTTTACTGTTAGGGAAGCGTCAATTAATGTAAATTATTGACGCTTTCGCAATCAGATTTGAGTTTAGCGTAATGTAGAGCAAAAGGACATTCCCAATAGCAGTCGATTAATTTGTGGAGGTCAGGCAAAGTCTGACCTCCAGATTGACATATAACTATAGTGAGGGCTTATTTATTGCGAATTACCTAATCAAATTCAAATAATAAAGCTTCGATCATCATTTTAAGTTCGAGCAAATTACGTCCTATAGTTTTCCACCGGGTTCTGAGCAATATTTCAATTAGTTAGGGCATAAGCAGGTAAATCACTTGAAGTATTTTTCCTAACCATTTGACAGATCCTACTTTATGGACTTATCCCCAAAAGCTGTGGATAAGTCTGTGAATTACTGTTGGCGTAACTCGCTAACTGCATAGTTTTTATTAAAATTAGTTAGATTGTCCAATATTTACACAATGCCTTTACTTGATTAACAATCAATGGGTTACGATTTTTTTATAAAAATGTAAGGTTATTATGACTGGTATTTATGGTTTATCTAATAAGGAGAGGGTGATTTGTGGGTAAGTTTTATAAGGGCAGTTTAAATTTAGCATTGTCAAGCAGGTTTTATAATAGATTGATGGTGACGTAGTTCTGTTTATATGCCAGTTTTTAGTCGATGCAATATAAGTTAATCTCGGGAATAAATTTAAAGTCTTTTGTATTGAGGGTATAAAGCTCAAGGTTATGTCTAATTGCTGTTGCCGCTATCAGCATGTCGGGTATTGAGACTTTATGACTTAATGAATAACGGCTCATCAGTTCTATAAAAAGGGTTGAAATGGCTTCATTAATTCCATGGCAATGACACAAGGCTACATGTTGTTTAATCTTGGTAAGTTCTTGTTTGTCTCTTGCGCCAAAGAATAACTCGGCTTTAGTGATAATACTGACACCAATATGGGCTGAACCTATATGCTTTAAGGTTTGTATGACGTCGGATTGGCTTTGTAGAATTCAATCAGAATATTGGTGTCGCAAAGAATCATCGTTTATTATCCGGCCATGCCTTGGCGCGTATTGATTTTTGGTTAATATCGTCACGATTTTCCCATATACCTGCACAGTTGAAAAAATCAGTGTCAGACGTTACTTCATTGGCTACTATTTCTGTTACGTTGGAACTGGCTTCATCCAATAAAATAACTTAAATTTTTTTTCCGTTCCAAGCTTGATGATTGTCGGGTAAGGTAATCATACCGTTATGGATTGTTGTTTGAAACTCGACTACGTTCATTTTTTTTGCCTTTGTAATATATTGGGATGCAGGTCAGAACGGGTTAATAAGTAGGGTCGGTGTAACGATATATTCCTTTTAAAGATTGGTTATCTATGCGTGGTTCATGAAATACTTGAATCATAATAGCCCATGATTTTTATTAGCTCAAGATTTTCCAGCGTAACTGTTGACTTGTACCTGTAAA
>SESH01069721.1_pt1 | contig 15770 bp, 14 predicted proteins | sample 3171561 | NCBI WGS metagenome assembly SESH01 (sample SAMN10866947, study PRJNA518727) | freshwater metagenome | biome: subpolar coniferous forest; feature: holomictic lake; material: water; isolation source: holomictic Lake 442 2011 16.5 m and 2014 13 m | place: Canada: near Kenora, Ontario
GCTATTTCCCTGAGGAGATGGGCGGCACCTACTACCTGGCGGGCGATGGTGCAGTGCGCAGTATTGACCGTGGCTATTTCCGCATCACGGGGCGCATCGACGATGTGCTCAATGTTTCCGGGCATCGCATGGGCACCATGGAAATTGAATCGGCGCTGGTCTCAAAAACCGATCTGGTGGCGGAAGCGGCTGTGGTGGGCCGACCGGACGCCATGACGGGTGAGGCGATCTGCGCCTTTGTGGTTCTGAAACGCCCCTGTCCAACTGGCGACGAGGCGCGCGCCATTGCCAAGGAACTGCGCGACTGGGTGGCCAAAGAGATTGGTCCGATTGCGAAGCCGAAAGACATTCGGTTCGGCGAAAACCTGCCCAAGACACGCTCGGGCAAGATCATGCGGCGCTTGTTGCGCTCTCTGGCCAAGGGAGAGACCATTACCCAAGACACGTCGACGCTGGAGAATCCGGCGATTTTGAGTCAACTCGGCCAAACTTATTGATCCAGAGTCATGGCAAGAAAAAAGCCCGCGGACGCGGGCTTTTTTCTTGTTTGATACCTGAGTCTTCCTATTTCAGGGAAAGAACCCAATTGGCCAGTTTCTTGGCTTCTGCCTCACTGACCTGGCTGTTGACAGGCATCGGTATGACACCCCAAACACCGGCTCCGCCCTTCATGATCTTGCTGGCCAGTTTGTCCGGCGCATCCTTTTGGCCGGCATATTTCCGGGCGACATCCTGGTAGGCTGGGCCAACGATTTTCTTGTCGATGGCATGGCAGGACAGGCAGTTCTTCGACTTGGCCAAAGCCTGGTCGGCCAGGGCGTGAGCACAGATCAAGGAACCGGCAAGCAAAATCAACAGCGCAGCTTTCATGGGCTATTTCCTCATGGGTTAGGTTACAGTCGCCAAGCGCAATTGTAGTGACTGGGCTTGCCAATCACGGCAGAACCAGAAGCCTGATCAACTTGGGAGAACAGCGGTGTATTTGCTCGGACTTGGATTGATTTTTTTGGTGATGAAGTACTTTGGCCTGGGGCCGGTAGCTGCCTGGGAGTGGTGGTGGGTTCTCTCGCCCTTTGGCTTGGCTGTGCTTTGGTGGTCCTGGGCCGACTGGTCAGGCCATACCAAGAAGACGGCCATGGCCCAAGAGGACAAACGCCGGCAGGCGCGAATCGAGCGCAACCACGAGGCCCTCGGGACCTCGGGCAAGAAGAAAAAGCGCTGACCGTGAATCAGTAATTGTCCAGCACCGCGCCTTTGCTGGCGGTCGAGGCGTTGAAGGCAAATTTGGCCTGCACACCACGGGTGTATCGTGGCTTCGGAGCCGTCCATGCAGCGCGGCGTCGGGCGATTTCTTCGTCACTGACATTGAGTTGCAGCAGCAATTGACGGGCATCGATCGTGATCGAGTCGCCCTCCTGTATGAAGGCGATCGTGCCACCCACGGCGGCTTCAGGCGCAACGTGTCCTACCACCATACCCCAGGTGCCGCCGGAAAACCGGCCATCGGTAATCAGACCGACCGATTCACCCAGGCCCTGCCCGACCAGAGCCCCCGTGGGCGCCAGCATTTCAGGCATGCCGGGCCCGCCTTTCGGGCCAAGGTAACGCAGCACCATGACGTCCCCCGGAACAATCTTTCCGGCAAGAATGGCAGCCAAGCCCGACTGTTCGTCATCAAAGACGCGGGCGGGTCCGGTGATGACAGGGTTCTTAAGACCTGTGATCTTGGCAACACATCCTTCAGGAGCCAGATTACCCTTCAATATTGCCAGATGGCCCTGCTTGTACATGGGATTGGATAGCGGGCGGATCACATCCTGGTTGGTGCGTGGTGCTGTTGGAACGTTCTGCAATACTTCGGCGATGGTCTTTCCGGTGATCGTGATGCAGTCGCCATGCAGCAGACCCGCCGTCAGCAGGATCTTCATGACCTGGGGAATGCCGCCCGCGCGGTGCAGGTCAACGGCCAGGTACTGGCCGCTGGGCTTGAGATCGCACAAGACGGGCGTCTTTTGGCGCACCCGCTCGAAGTCATCAATCGACCAGTCCACACCTGCTGCATGGGCAATAGCAAGGAAGTGCAATACTGCATTGGTCGAACCGCCTATGGCCATGATCACGGCCACAGCATTTTCAATCGATTTTCGGGTCACGATATCGCGCGGCTTGAGGTCTTTCTTGATGGCCTCGATCAACACGACGGCTGACTCCCTGGCCGAATTGACCTTCTCGTCGTGCGGATTGGCCATGGTGCTGGAGTAGGGCAGCGAGATGCCCAATGCCTCAAAGGCCGAGGACATGGTGTTGGCTGTGTACATGCCGCCGCAGGAACCAGGTCCAGGAACCGCGCGTCGCTCAATCTCCAGCAGGTCTTCATCGCTCATGCGGCCCGCGGCGTTTTCGCCGACAGCTTCGAAGACACTGACGATGTTGAGGTCCTTTCCCTGATAGTGCCCCGGCAGTATGGTTCCGCCGTAGACAAAAATGGCAGGTACATTGGCTCGCAGCATGCCCATCAGGCCGCCTGGCATGTTCTTGTCGCAACCGCCAATCACGATCACGCCGTCCATCCACTGGCCCTGCACGCAGGTCTCGATACAGTCCGAAATCACCTCGCGGCTGACCAGCGAGTACTTCATGCCCTCGGTGCCCATGGACATGCCATCAGAGATGGTGGGTGTACCAAATACCTGGGCGTTGCCGCCTGCCTCTTCAATCGCCTCAATGGCCGCATCGGCGAGCTTTTGCAAGCCACTGTTGCAAGGCGTGATCGTGCTGTGGCCATTGGCCACGCCCACCATCGGTTTCTTGAAGTCCTCGGCCTCGTAACCCATGGCGTAGTACATGGATCGATTCGGTGCGCGTGACTTGCCCTCGGTGATGTTTTTGCTTCTGGGGTTGAGTACAACGGGTTGGTTGGCCATGGGATGCTTCTCGCTAAAGGGTTCGGTCGTTAAGGCCAGGGTGACGCCCTGGCACGGTTTTGTGTATTCAGTGCATTTTATAGATCACTCAGGAGTCTGAGCTTGCGTGCACAATCCGTTCATGCTGATTCATCCTCAAATCAATCCTGTGGCCTTGCAACTTGGCCCCCTGGCCATCCATTGGTATGGACTGACTTATCTGGCGGCCTTCGGACTCTTCATGTTGCTGGGCCGGCGACGCCTGCTGCACGAGCCCTTTGCTTCCATCAGGGCAAACGGCGCCTGGAGCAGCAAGGATGTGGAGGACATCCTTTTCATGGGCGTGATGGGCGTGGTACTAGGCGGGCGACTGGGCTACTGCCTGTTCTACAAACCCCTGTATTACCTGTCGCACCCTTTTGAAGTTTTCGCTGTGTGGCAAGGTGGCATGAGTTTTCACGGCGGCATGCTGGGCGTCATCGTGGCAATGATCTGGTTTGCCCGATCACGTAGCAGACCCTGGTTGCAGGTTGCCGACTTTGTGGCGCCGTGTGTACCAACGGGCTTGGCGGCGGGCCGTATTGGCAACTTCATCAATGGGGAACTGTGGGGGCGTGTGTGCGGTTCCGACTTGCCTTGGGGCGTGGTGTTTCGCGGCGCTGGCGATCTGCCGCGTCATCCCTCGCAGGTGTATCAGTTCCTGGGCGAAGGCATCCTGTTGTTCGTGGTGCTATGGCTGTACGCACGCAAGGAGCGACGCGAGGGGCAGGTGGCGGCTGTTTTCCTGATGGGTTACGGTGTGTTGCGCTTCTGCGCCGAGTTTTTTCGCGAGCCCGATGCCCATCTTGGTATTTTGTCCCTGGGTATGAGCATGGGACAGTGGCTGTGCCTGCCGATGATTTTCGGCGGCATCGGTCTGTGGGGCTGGGCGAAGTCGCGGAATCAAAACTGATCGGTATGGGAACAGATGAATACCTCTGACTGGATCAGCCGCAAGGTCTCCAAGTTATTGCCCGCATCGAGCGCAAAGGGCAAGGGCACTGGCAGTTCCGCAGTTCCCGATTCAGGTGCTGCAAAAACGCCAGGGTCAGCGGACCCGATGCGCGGTGTGGTCGAGCCGGCGCGCGATGCTCCCGCTGCTGCCGCCTCAACGGCCAGTGCGCGCGGGCAGGTGGTCTCGCGCTCTACTGGCGAGCGCCTGGTTGGCACCTTGCGGCGCAAGGGTGAAGCCATGTCGCCACGCGCCCTGCGTCACGCACTGGCCGAGCTGCGCGCCGTGGTGGACGGACGCGTCAGCGAGGTTGAGGGAGGACGCCGTGCCAGCGTATTTGCGCAATGGTATGCAGCGACGACACCGGCCGAGCGACGTGATTGCTGGCTGCTGATGAGTGAGCAATTCGTGGCGGATCCTCAGGTGATCAAACTTGCACAGACGCGCTTTGCTGCCGCGGTAGGAACATCCGACGAGGCGGTTGCTGAAGTGCAGTACCGCCGCTCTACCGTGTCGCCACGGCGGCGCTTGCTGCAGCGATTCAGTGCGTTCCCGGAAGGTATACGGTTCCTGGTCGACTTGCGTGCCGAGATGTTGCCAGCCCTCAGGGTGGATCCGCAGTTGCAGGCACTCGATGTCGAAATGGAATACATGTTCTCCACATGGTTTGACGTCGGATTCCTGGACCTGCGACGCATCAGCTGGGATTCGCCGGCGTCCCTGATTGAGAAACTGATCAAGTACGAGGCAGTGCATGACATCAAGAGTTGGGCCGACGTCAAGAACCGGCTTGACTCCGATCGGCGTTGCTATGGCTTCTTTCATCCACGCTTGCCTGACGATCCTCTGATCTTCGTTGAGGTCGCCTTGCTGCACGAAGTAGCAGCGGGTATCACGCCGCTGCTCGATGAATCGGCTGCGGTGGAAGACTTGAACAAGGCCACGACCGCCATCTTCTACTCAATCAGCAACACCCAGGCAGGGCTGCGCGGTGTCAGTTTCGGCGACTCCCTCATCAAGCGCGTTGTGGAAACGCTCAAGCTCGAGTTTCCCCGATTGAAGACCTTTGCCACGCTTTCGCCCATTCCAGGTTTTCGCACGTGGCTGGGCAAGAACGCCTCTGCCATGCTGGATCAACTGGACGACAAGGCGCGTGCCGAACTGACCAGGGAGATGGAGCTTGAGACTGTTACGGTCGCACAGCTATTGCTTGGCGCGGAGAGGGCGCTCGAACTCGATGTCAATTCGTCGCTGCGACGCATGCTGTTGCGCTGTGCTGCCTACTACCTCAGCCGAGCACTGGTAGATGGCAAGCCGGTCGATTCGGTAGCAAGGTTCCACTTGGGAAACGGCGCACGGATCGAGCGACTGAACTGGGCCGGCGACCCATCGTCCAAGGGAATAAAACAGTCCTACGGAATGATGGTGAACTACCTGTACGACCTCAAACGGCTGGACCGCTACCGGGCCAATCTACTGCAAGGGAAAGTCCCCGCTTCCGCCGGCATAGAAGAATTTCTAAAATAGGCTGACAACAAGACTCGGCCATAACCCAGGAGACAAGAAATGACCTTATCCAGACGGAACTTCATTCACGGCGGCGGCGCTGTCGCTGCGGCGGCGATGGCACCATCGGCCTGGCCTCAGAGTGGCAATGCAGGTTTGAAAATATCGCATCAATTTCCAGGAGGTACGCTGACAGAAGGAGATTTCAGGGACCGTCTGTGCCGGCGCTTCGCTGTCGAGGTGGAGAAGCGAACGGCCGGTGCGCTCAAGGCCTCGGTCTACCCCGGATCATCCTTGATGAAGACCAATGCCCAGTTCTCCGCTGTTCGCAAAGGCGCACTTGACATGAGCCTGTTTCCACTTTCCTATGCGGGTGGTGAAGTTGCGGAGACCAACATCGGTCTGATGCCAGCGCTCGTGCCAAGCTATGAACAGGGCGCGCTTTGGAAAAATGCGGAGGTGGGAAAACTCTTGTCCAAGGTGCTTGATGAGAAGGGCATCGTCATTGTCAGCTGGGTCTGGCAAGCCGGTGGCGTTGCCAGTCGCGTGCGTCCACTGCTGACGCCCGAGGATGCCAAGGGGCTGAAGGTGCGTGGTGGCAGCCGTGAGATGGACATGATGCTCAAGACAGCTGGTGCTTCGGTCATCACGCTGCCCTCGAACGAGATTTACGCCGCCATGCAGACCGGCGCGATGGACGCAGCCATGACTTCAAGCACGAGTTTCATTTCCTTCAAACTCGAGGAGATTGCCAAGCATCTGACGACCGGGCGCAACAAGACCTATTGGTTCATGCTGGAGCCCCTGATTATTTCCAAGGAAGTGTTCAACCGCTTACCCAAGGCGCAGCAGGATGTGGTGATGGCAGTTGGCGCGGAGCTCGAAGTGTTTGGTCAGGAAGCGGCACGCGCCGACGACAAGGCGGCGGCGGAGATTTACGCCAAGGCCGGGGCCAAGGTCTATGACATGGATGAAGCGACGCTGAAGAAGTGGCAGTTGATTGCGCGTGAAACAGCCTGGAAAGACTTCGCAGAAAAGAGCGAGTCGTGCGCAGCACTGCTCAAAGCGGCGCAAAAGCTGGCATGACGCACGGTAGGGAAGTCGGGTCCGCGGTGCTGGGCGTGGACCCCGATACGCCGCGCTTGCTGCTGCCGCTGGCCATTGTCCTGATGCGGATCAACCGACTGATGGTCGCTGCAGGCATGTTGGCCCTGCTGATTGCCTCGGCTGTGCTGACCTACAGCGTGGTTTCACGCTACGTGATGAAGTCTTCCACCGACTGGCAGGATGAAGCGGCGGTCTTTTGCCTGGTTGGCGCCACTTTTTTGTGCAGTTCCTTTGTGCAGGCCTTGCGTGGACACGTTGGCATCGAGGCCATTGCCAGCTTGCTTCCGAGTTCGCTCAATCGCTTGCGTTTGTTGCTGGTGGATTTGCTGTGCCTGATGTTCTGCAGCTTCTTTGCATGGAAGTCGTGGACCCTGTTTCATGAGGCCTGGGTGGAACATCAAACCACTTCTTCATCCTGGGCGCCGCCGCTGTCCATTCCCTACGGATTGATGGCTGCGGGCATGACGCTGCTGAGTCTGCAACTTCTGATCCAACTCAGCGCGCGCATCAATGTCATGCTCGGCAAAGCAGTGCGGGTGGCGTCATGACGATGCTGAGTATGGGTCTGTTGTTTGGCGTTGTGACGCTGATTTTCATGTTCTCCGGCGCGCCGATCTCGTTTGCCCTGGGCAGTGTGGCGGTGCTGTTCATGTACCTCTTCATGCCGGCTTCTGCGCTCAACACGGTGACACAAAACGTCTATGAGGAAATGGCTAGCATCACGCTGTTGTCGATTCCGCTCTTCATCCTCAAGGGGGCGGCGATCGGTCGCTCGCGTGCCGGTCAGGATCTGTATGCTGCCATGCATGTCTGGATGGGGCGGATTCCGGGTGGCTTGGGCATTGCCAACGTCTTCGCCTGCGCGCTGTTCGCGGCCATGGCGGGATCAAGTCCGGCGACCTGCTCGGCCATCGGTAGCGCTGGCATTCCGGAAATGCGCAAGCGTGGTTATTCGCCTGGATTTGCCGCAGGCATCATCGCCGCCGGAGGCACGCTGGGGATATTGCTACCCCCGTCGATCACCATGATTCTGTACGCAGTCGCGGCAGAACAGTCGCTCGGGCGTTTGTTTCTTGCCGGTATTTTTCCAGGCGTCTTGTTGGTCGGGCTGTTTGCGGTTTATGCGGCTTGGCGTTACCAAAAGGAGCACCGGTTGGCGCAAGCCGAATTCGAGCGCTCCGGCGCGGCTTCTGCGTTGCTGCTGGATGAGACTTTTACCAACCGACAGAAGTTTGAGATGCTGCCGCGCGTCGTGCCCTTTGTGCTACTGCTGATCGGCGTCATGGTGGCTTTGTACGGTGGTTTTGCGACGCCGTCGGAGACCGCTGGCCTGGGGGCCTTGCTGGCGCTGGCGCTGATTGCGACGATTTACGGCGTCTGGCGGCCCAGAGATGTGGCGCCCATTCTGACGGCCACGCTGCGCGAGTCAACGATGCTGATGATGATCATCGGCATGTCGCTACTGTTCTCCTACGTGATGAGCTTCCTGCATATCAGTCAGTCCACTGCAGAGTGGGTGGTCGGACTGCATTTGTCGAAGTGGGTGCTGCTCGCGGCCATCCTGGTAATGGTGATCGTGCTGGGTTTCTTCCTGCCGCCGGTCAGCATCATCCTGATGACCGCGCCCATCATCCTGCCACCGCTGAAGGCTGCGGGGTTTGACCTGATCTGGTTTGGCGTCCTGATGACCATCGTGATGGAAGCGGGGTTGATTCATCCGCCGGTTGGGCTGAACATATTTGTCATCAAGAACATAGCGCCCGATATTGAGCTCGGCGAGATTATCTGGGGCGTGCTGCCGTTTGTGCTGCTGATGTTTCTGGCAGTGCTGCTGATCTGCATCTTTCCGGGCATCGCTACCCGCCTTCCGGATGTGGTGATGGGTTTGGCAACCGTCAGATGATGGACGCTGACGTTCGACTGCCCTTTGCTTCCTCAAACTCACTTCCAGTCATTGACGTTCATGAACAAGCAAACCAATTCACATGCTGGCAACGACAATCTCTACGCGGCATTGCGCGCGGCCTTTCCAGGCGCACTGGACCAGATCGCCGTCGAAACCGAAGATGGCTTGTGCTATAGCTGGCGTGACCTGGAGCGTGCCAGCGCCATGCTGGCCAATCTGTTGCAGTCGTTGAACTTGCCGGCGGGTGCGCGGATTGCGGTGCAGGTGGATAAGTCGGTGGAGGCGATGCTGCTCTACCTGGCAACCTTGCGTGCCGGCTTTGTCTACTTGCCGCTCAACGTGGCTTACCAAAGCACTGAAATCGAGTACTTTATCGGCAATGCGGAGCCGGCTGTCGTGGTGTGTACCGGCAAGAATTTTGGCTGGGTCAGCAAGATTGCGTTCAGTGCCGGTACGCGATCCGTTTTTACACTCAACAGTGACCGCACCGGGTCCCTGCTGGAACGCGCAGCGCATTGTTCAGACCAGCAGAGTCCGGTCGAGCGGCAGGTCGATGATCTGGCGGCGATCATCTACACCAGCGGCACGACCGGTCGATCCAAGGGCGCCATGCTGACGCACGGCAACTTGCTAAGCAATGCCCGGGTGCTCAAAGAATACTGGGGCTGGCGTAGTCAAGGGGAGGGCGCAGATGTACTGATTCATGCATTGCCGATTTTCCATGTACACGGACTGTTTGTCGCTATTCACGGCGCACTTCTGAGCGGCAGCAAGATGCTCTGGCTGAGAAAATTTGATCCCAAGTGGGTGCTTGAGAGGCTGCCGAGGGCCACTGTATTCATGGGAGTGCCTACGCTGTACGTTAGGTTGCTGGCAGAAAGCGGTCTGGACAGAACGGCGACGCGCAATATGCGACTTTTCATCGCCGGTTCGGCACCCTTGCTGATCGAGACTTTCAGCCAGTGGCAGGACCGGACCGGTCACACGATTCTGGAGCGTTACGGCATGAGCGAAACAGTGATGCTGACGTCCAATCCGTACTTGGGCGATTCGGCTTCGCGCCGTGGTGGCACAGTGGGCTTTCCCTTGCCTGGCGTCAGCCTGCGCGTGCGCGATGAACAGGGTGGATTGCTGCCCGTGGGGCAAATAGGCGGAATTGAGGTCAAAGGTGCCAATGTCTTCAAGGGCTACTGGCGCATGCCGGAAAAGACCGCAGAAGATTTCACGGCTGATGGCTATTTCCGGACCGGGGATGTAGGAAAAATCGACGAACAGGGCTACGTCAGCATTGTCGGGCGCAGCAAGGACCTGATCATCAGCGGTGGCTACAACGTGTATCCGGCCGAGATAGAGGGACATATCAACGAGTTGCCTGGCGTTGCCGAGAGTGCTGTCGTTGGCGTGGCGGATTCCGACTTTGGTGAGGTCGGCGTGGCCGTGGTGATAGCCAAGCCGGGGACCGTCTTGAAACCTGCGGCAATCATCGCCAGCCTGAAGTCCATGTTGGCCAACTTCAAGATACCCAAGCGTTGCTATGTGGTCGACGAGCTACCACGCAACGCGATGGGCAAGGTGCAAAAAAATGTGTTGCGCACGCAATATGGCAGCGAACCGTCGCGTTAGCGGCGGCACGGACTAACGCAGCACCAGTACCGGTACGTGGGAGTGCGTCAGCACTTGCTGGGTCTCACTGCCCAGGAGTAGCCGCTTGATGCCGCGCCGACCATGCGAGGCCATGACAATCAAGTCGCATTTGTGTTTTTTCGCCGCAGCGATGACAGCGTCTGATACGAGGTCGGATTTAACCGTAAGCGCTTTGGCTTTGACGCCCTTTGCGAGTGCTGCCTTTTGCACCGCATCGACGATCGCCTGCCCATCCTCGGACCATTGTTTTTCAACTCTGCTGACTTCGGCGGCTTGCAGCGCGAGGCCGCCCTCGAAATAGCTTTGCGGGTAACGAGGTATGACCTTCAATGCCACCAACTCAGCGCCAGTCAACGCCGCTAGCGAGATGGCACTGGCGACGGCTTTCTTCGACAGCGGCGAACCATCGGTGGCGACAAGAATCTTCTGATACATAACATTCTCCTGTTGAGTTGCGCTTGCAGCTTACTCTGATCGCTGGCCAATTTCTTGATTTTGGTCAGTTAAACTGAATGCACACCGGCGCACACTTCGATCTATGTCAATTGCATGTCCTGACGTCACTCCGACGGCACTAAAAATCAGCGACATTGCGCGAACACCTCGCCCGTTTGATGCGGCTGAACTAACTGCCGGGGGGGAACTGTATTCGCTACTGGACGATCCGCAGGAATGGTCGGCCTTCGGTCGGCCGGATGCGAGCCGAGAGCATTGCTGGGAGTCAAACCTGCTGATAGAGGGGATGCACTGTGCGGCCTGTGCGCTCAACATTGAGGCCGCACTGCTGCGTGTTCCGGGCGTGCTGCAGGCCAATGTGAGTGCGGGAAGTCACCGGGCCAGGATCCTCTGGTCAGCCGACTCGGTTCAACCTTCTGTCTGGATGCGAGCAGTGCAGTTTGCCGGATACCGTGCTGTACCGGCGAACGACGCCTTTGCCCGTGAGCAACGACGAAGCGAAGGACGAAAGGCATTGTGGCGCCTGGCTGTCGCGGGGCTGTGCATGATGCAGGTGATGATGTATGCCTATCCAGCCTACATCGCGGCGCCGGGAGATTTGACTGCCGAGATGGAGCGTTTGCTGCGTTGGGCGTCCTGGGTGTTGACGCTGCCAGTGATCCTGTTTTCCTGCGGTCCCTTTTTTCGCAATGCGTTGACCGACGTGCTGCGACATCGCGTCAGCATGGACTTGCCGGTGGCATTGGGGATGTTGATCACCTTTGTCGTCAGTACGGCGGGTACCTTTGATCCGCAGGGACACTTTGGCCGCGAGGTCTATTTTGATTCGCTCACCATGTTTGTCTTTTTCCTGCTCTCGGGGCGCTGGCTGGAGTTGCGGCTGCGTGATCGAACTGCGGGGGCGCTCGAAGCGCTGATGAATCGCTTGCCTGACAGCGTGCTGCGTCAGAAAGAAGATGGCAGTGAAGAGCGCGTGCCGGTGCGTCGTCTGCGGGTGGCGGACGTTGTTCGCGTCCTGCCCGGTGAGACATTTCCCGCTGACGGTGTGGTGCTACACGGGCAGACCATGGTCGACGAGGCCTTGTTGACCGGTGAATCACGGCCAGTGGCGCGTGGCGTCGGCAGTAGCGTGATTGCCGGCAGTCACAACCTGTCGAGTCCGGTTCAGGTCGAGGTAAAGCAGACCGCCGAGCAGACGCGTTTTGCACAAATTGTTGCCTTGATGCAGACGGCTTCCACCAGTAAGCCGGCGCTGGCGCGGCTGGCTGACCGGATTGCCAAGCCCTTCCTGATTGCCGTCTTGTTGGCAGCTGCCTGCGCCTGTGCGTTCTGGTGGGGCCGCGACCCTGGACATGCATTGATGGTGGCCGTCGCGGTGCTCGTGGTTACCTGTCCTTGTGCATTGTCACTGGCGACCCCGGCAGCCATGCTGGCGGCGGCTGGTGCACTGGCACGCCGGGGCGTTCTGGTGCGCAGACTGGAAGCCTTTGAGGCCCTGGCTGGCATCGACACCGTGCTGTTCGACAAGACCGGAACATTGACGCGTGACGCCATGGTTCTGGCCTCCACCCGCGTGCGTGAGGGGGGCGCGCAGACGCAGGTGCGGGCCATGGCGGCAGCGCTTGCGCAGTACTCACTGCATCCCGTATCCAGAGCCTTGCTGGCGGCGGCGCAGCCGGGCGATGCCATCGGTTGGACGGCGCGGGACGTGAAGGAAGTTGCCGGCGCTGGTGTGCGGGGTTGGGTCATCAACAGCGACGCAGCGCTCAAGGAGTCAGAAATTCGCCTGGGTTCTGCGGAGTTCTGTGAAATTGAAGTCGCCCCGTCCGAATTTTTGCAAGCACATCTGCGTGATGAACAAGGATGGCTGGCCACGTTTGAACTGCACGAGGACCTGCGCCCGGATGCCAGGCAGACCGTTGCAACGCTGCAGCGCAGCGGAATCAAGGTTTGCTTGTTGTCGGGCGATGGAGCGCAGGCGGCAGGACGCGTCGCAGCGCAGGTTGGCATCACGGAATTTCAAGGTCTCTGTTCGCCGCTGGAGAAGCTTGAATTCCTGCGGCTTGCGCAGCAGCGTGGCCACCGGGTGGCGGTGGTGGGGGATGGACTTAACGACGGCCCGGTGCTTGCAGGCGCCCACATTTCGTTCGCTTTTGGGCGGGCTGCCCCTTTGGCGCAGGCGCAAGCTGACTTCGTTGTGCTGGGGGACCAGATAGGCGCCGTTGCGACCAGCTTTCAGGTGGCGCGCCGAACCCTTCGTGTGGTGCGACAGAATCTTTGGTGGGCTGGAGCTTACAACGCAGTTTGCGTGCCACTGGCGGTCGCCGGTTGGCTGCCCGCTTGGCTGGCGGGATTGGGCATGGCACTGAGTTCTTTGATGGTGGTGCTCAATGCGCTGAGGCTGGCGAGAATGGCTGCATAGCCAAAGGAAGGATGATCGTGGATATTCTCTATTTGCTGATTCCCCTTTCGGTCGTTCTTGTTTTTTTTATACTCGCAGGGCTTTGGTGGGCAATCCACCGGGGTCAATTCGATGACATTGAGGCAGAGGGTGAGCGAATTCTTAAGGATTCATGAAAAAACCTTAGGAATTTGACGTGAATCACTCTTAATTCGCGTTTGCCGTGCGAAACTTTGCCCGATCCAACTAAGAAGAGGTGTAAATGATATTTCCCAATTCGCTAGCAACAAGCTATAACGACAAGGTCGTCAGGCAGTTTGCCATCATGACTGTGGTCTGGGGTGTGGTGGGCATGCTGGTCGGCGTCATCATCGCTGCCCAGTTGACCTGGCCCGAACTCAACTTCGGCATTCCGTGGCTCACCTATGGCCGGCTACGCCCCCTGCACACCAATGCGGTGATCTTTGCGTTTGGTGGGTGCGGCTTGTTTGCCACGTCTTACTACGTCGCCCAGCGCACCTGCCATGTTCGTCTGTTCGGCGACAAGCTTGCAGCATTTACCTTCTGGGGTTGGCAACTTGTCATCCTGTCGGCTGCGATCTCGCTGCCGCTTGGCTTTACGCAAGGCAAGGAATACGCAGAGTTGGAGTGGCCGATTGACATACTGATCACCCTGGTCTGGGTGTCTTATGCCGTCGTCTTCTTTGGCACCATCGGCACCCGTAAAGTTCGTCACATTTATGTGGCGAACTGGTTTTTTGGCGCCATGATTATTGCCGTGGCCTTGCTGCACCTGGTCAACAGCGCAGCGATTCCGGCAGGCTTTATGAAATCCTACTCGGCCTATGCTGGCGTACAGGATGCGATGATTCAGTGGTGGTACGGCCACAATGCGGTCGGCTTCTTCCTGACAGCCGGCTTTCTGGGCATGATGTACTATTTTGTTCCCAAGCAGGCCGAGCGGCCGGTCTACTCCTATCGGTTGTCTATCGTCCACTTCTGGGCGCTGATCTTCACCTACATGTGGGCAGGTCCGCACCATCTCCACTACACGGCTTTGCCAGACTGGACCCAGTCTGTGGGCATGGTTTTTTCGCTGATTCTGCTGGCGCCGAGCTGGGGCGGCATGATCAACGGCATCATGACCCTGTCAGGCGCCTGGCACAAGCTGCGCGACGACCCGATTCTGCGTTTCCTGATTGTCTCCCTGTCCTTTTACGGCATGTCCACCTTTGAAGGTCCGATGATGTCGATCAAGACCGTGAATGCCTTGTCGCATTACACGGACTGGACGGTGGGTCACGTGCACTCCGGCGCCCTGGGTTGGGTGGGTCTGGTCACCATGGGTTGCATGTATTACCTGATCCCGCGTCTATTTGGTCAGAAGCAGATGTACAGCATGAAGGCGGTCGAGGTGCATTTCTGGACTGCAACGATCGGCATAGTGATCTACATCGCTGCCATGTGGATTGCCGGCGTGATGCAGGGTTTGATGTGGCGCGCCGTCAATGCTGACGGTACTTTGACCTACACCTTTGTCGAATCCGTCAAAGCTACTTTTCCGTTCTATGTGCTGCGCCTCTTTGGTGGTCTTCTGTACCTTGGCGGCATGTTGATCATGCTCTGGAACGTGCTCAAGACAGCGACCACCGGGCGCTCCGTCACCGTGACCATTCCGGCCGCTGTTGCCCACGCCTGAAAAGGAAAAATACCATGGCAAATAACAATACAAGCGGCGGACTGTCGCACGAAAAGATTGAAACCAGCAACTTCCTGATGATCGTCCTGATTCTGGTGGTGCTGCTGTTTGGTGGCTTGGTGGAAATTGTTCCGCTGTTCTTCCAGAAGTCCACGACCGAGCCAGTCAAGGGTTTGCAACCCTACACTGCGTTGCAGTTGGCGGGGCGCGACATCTATACCCGCGAAGGCTGTTACAACTGCCACTCGCAGATGATTCGCCCGTTCCGCGCGGAAACACTGCGTTATGGGCATTATTCAGTGGCTGGTGAATTTGTCTATGACCATCCGTTTCAGTGGGGCAGCAAACGTACTGGCCCGGACCTGCAACGTGTCGGTGGCAAGTACAGCGACCAGTGGCATCGTGACCATCTGAACAATCCGCGTGACGTGGTGCCCGAGTCCAATATGCCGGCTTATCCCTGGCTGCTCAAGGATGATGTTGATGCTGCCTCCATGCCTGCTCACATGAAGGCCTTGCGGACCGTGGGCGTGCCTTACAGCGATGAACAGATCGCAAAGTCTGCTGACGAACTCAAGGGCAAGAAGGAGATTGAAGCGGTCATTGCCTATCTCCAGGTATTGGGTACCTTGGTGAAGTAGAAGGGGCCTAGCTTCATGGAATTTGATATCAACTCCCTGCGTTCACTGGCTACGGTAGTTAGCTTTGTCATGTTTATTGGCATTCTTGTTTGGACTTTTTCAAGTCGCAAAACAGCTGATTTTGAACAGGCAGCCAAACTCCCGTTCGAGCAAGACTGACCCAGCGCAATCTAAGGAAAAAATATGAGCGACTTTACAAGTAACTTTTGGTCGGTGTACGTTGCCGGCATCACCTTGGTGAGTATTTTTGCTTGCCTGCTGCTCCTGTGGTTTAGTGGCAAAGCCAAGGCGATGACGGCAAGCGACAACACCACAGGACATGTCTGGGATGGCGACCTGCGTGAGATGAACAACCCATTGCCGCGCTGGTGGGCATGGTTGTTTGTGATCACCATCGTTTTTGCGTTGGCCTATCTTGCAATGTATCCTGGTCTGGGAGCCTACAACGGCAAACTGGGATGGACTTCTACTGGGCAGCATCAGTCTGAAGTAGATAAAGGCAATGCGGAAACGGCG